>Ga0315287_10006351_pt1 | contig 11746 bp, 7 predicted proteins | sample YL17G11_0_MG_FD_205037 | JGI IMG/M metagenome (GOLD analysis project Ga0315287, IMG submission 205037) | Sediment microbial communities from Yellowstone Lake, YNP, Wyoming, USA - YL17G11_0 | ecosystem: Environmental > Aquatic > Freshwater > Lake > Sediment | place: USA: Wyoming | collected...
AAACCTGGCCCCATTTCGGCTCCCAGCCCCGGCATCACGTGGCAGAAGCTTGAGAATCCAGACCTTCGGATGGAAGTTCGCCCCGTCAAGCCGGACCTCCTCCACGACCCGATCAAGTAGTGGGTGAAGTCGGCTCGGAGTGCTCAACGCTTTGACGCCACCGGCGTGAACGAACACGCGAACGCGTTGGCGGAGCTTTAGGACGGCGGCGAGCTGCACCACAGGGTCCTGCGAACTCCCGTCTTCGCCCGCGAGCGAGAGTAACACCGCAGATAGCGCCTGGAAATCGAGGCTGAAGGTCGTTCCGATGGCCGAATCCACAAACCACCCATCTGGTGGGCGCAACGCGTCAAGGATGCTGCGCCGTGACAGTGGTACCACTGCGCTCACGACCGACGCCTCATCGGAAGAGCCCCGCAGATCTCCACCGCAATGCTCGTACCGACGCGGTGGCGGAACCCAAGCTGGAACTGCTGTGTGACTGGCTCGTCATCGTCGCTCTGATCTGCGCGAAGGCGGTTCCAATTCTGCATGGCCAGCGGGTCCAAGAAGCGGGACCTCCCACCCTTGCAGCCCTGCTCGCGTTCCTGAACCAGTCTTCGTGCTTCCGAATCGTGCAAAAGCCTCGGTCCGGTGACTTTTCTGAACCGCCCGACCCAGTCCCTGATGAATCCTTCCAACGTCCCGTTCTTGGCGTTGTCGAGCACTTCCTGCACCGGGCGCAGCTCCAAGAACTCGTCGAGGTCCCAGCCCCGAAGGTCATTGCGCGCGTCCTCGTACCACGACGACCACTCTCTCTCCACCGCTCCCTGCACCTGCTTTTTCACTTTCCCTTCAAGCCTCGACTCGGCAAGCCTATGGTCGTATTGGAGCATGGTCCCACGCGCGAACCGGCTCAAGCGTCTGGCGGCCGGCAGTAGAGGCCGCAGAGACGCGGGGGGATCAGGAATGTCCCACGCCCACTCGTATCGGATTCGGCTGTTTCGCTCGCCGCGCTGGATGAGGTGCGACAGAAGGTTGGGGCTAAGACCATCGAATCGGCGCCGGAGGTCGCGCGCCTCGGCCAGGCGAAGCGTGGAATCTGTCTTAGGGTGGATGACTCCGTTGGCTGTGAGGAAGGATGAGTCGGGGCGATCGGGATCCCAAAACCCGAGCGTGCGCCCAGTCCGCGTCACCTTGTCGTCGTCGTGCCAGGGCCGGTTCCCACGATACGCTGCGTCGAGCGCTCCGAGATAGCCCGCTTCGCTCCAACCGGGTGAGCGGGGAAAGCCCAAGGCGCCTAGCGCGCTCCAGTACACATCGGATGGAAGGGTCACCGCACGCTCGCGGTACCGAATGCCATCATTCTCTTTGAGTGCTCTCCGGAGTTCCTCCTGCCTGTCGCGGATAAATCTGCGAGACTGCGCCGAGGAGACATGTTGCCGCTCGAGGGATTCGTAGATAGCTGGTAGGAAGTAGAAGTACCGCGCAAGCGAAAGCTGGGTCGTCGTCGCAGGATAGAAACGGTTGGCGAATGCCCGCTGCATCGCCAGGAACCCAAGTTCGTCCTTGGTCCCATGGCCCTGCATGACTTCCAGGAACTCGCCGGCCCGACGCATGTCTTCCGGGGAGAGATCTAGCCAGCAGACGACGGAGTTCATGTGGATTCTGCTTGAGACCAGGCTGACGGGTTCGCCGATTGCCCACCCGTGCGTTGGCCTGCCAGATGTCGGTCGCTGCGGCTCACGGGCACATTCTACAACGAGTGCGGAGAGCGGTTGGATTGAAGCGGGTCTCATGGAGGCCCCGACTTCGGGGACCATCTACGTAGCCCTGCTGATTCGGTGGCAGACGAGTCGCGTTGTTCGCAATAGAGATGCCGCGCCGGGCGCTCAGGGTCATGCAGGCTCGGTCTCCTGATGACTGTCAAACCACAGGGGAGCTTAGGGTCCGAGTCTACGAGTCTCGATGCCGGGTCTTGCACGATATCGTAGCATTGCGACGCTGAGGGTGTAGAATCGGCGCGCCGGTACCATTCCGAACGACGAAGGACGACCTCGTGAAAAGCGACGAGCGACCCAGGATGTCCTGGCAAACAGTCCGACAGAACCCGCAGCTCTTTCCGGTGCTCAAGACTGACGCGGGATGCCTTCCCGAACTACATTGGCACTCGCATGCAGACCTGGCCAACTCCTCACAGGTCTTCTGTGTGAGCGCCTTCTTCTCCCTCACACTGTTGGCCGTCCGGGATCAGGTTCTCAATTCGCTCCTTTCCGCCGCGTTCCCGACGATGCCTGCTTCTGCAGAGACCGGATGGGGCATCGAGCTCGAGAAGATGGACCGATCGTTACTGGGAGAAGGTGGACCTCAACAACCCACCAGCATCGACGTGTTCTGCGCTTCTCCATCTGCCGTCGTATGCGTGGAGTCGAAGTTCGACCGCGACGCAAGAGACGGGTTCGGCGGTTGTTCCCAGGCGAGGGACGGCCACTGCCTCGGCTACTACGGGCCAGGATCGGATGCGAAGACCCGCGGAGGCGAATGGTGCCGCCTGAATGTGGCTGATGGAGGCAGGACGGCGCGCAGTTACTGGAAGCTGGCGAATGGTTTCTTCGAGAAGAAGGTGTTCAGCGAGCAGAAGCCAGCGGATGAGTGTCCGTTCAAAGGCCCCAACTTCCAGTTGATGCGCAACTTCCTCTTCGCGGAGGAATCTGCATTGAGGTCTGGGAGACCATGGTTTGGAATGCTCGTGGTCGCGCCGGAACGCCGCGCTGAACTCGTGAAGCGGCAGGTGGCAGCATTTCGAGAACAAGTGGTTGCAGCCCCCTATAGAGAGCGAGTGGCATTCGTACCGTACGAGACTTACACGGAGGCCGTGGCAGCCCGGGGAACCGAGGGCGCAGAGCTTGCCGATTTCCTACGTCGACGACTCGCGCTTCTACAGTAACGCGCCGTGATCCAAACAGGCTGGTAATGCGAATCGTCTTCGAGCCTGACTTCGAACAGGGGTGCTGGCCGGGGCCGCTTCGCGGCGGTCCGGCGTCGGCGGGCGAGGACTGGGTTGGCCCCTCGAGATTCGCGGCCGTGCTCGAGACGGCACTGGGGCTTGGCGGCCCCGGTTTCACGCGTCGGGAACGCGCTGCCCGGATGGTGCCGACCATCCGCGGCACCGACGGGTTCTGGTCCGCGTCGGCGGATCTGGATCCCTTCGCGACGGCGCGGCGACTCATCCAGTGGCGTGACACGCTCGCTATGGGCGGCTGGCTTGGAGGCGGGACGCAGCCACGGCTCGCCGCTCTCGCGGCCCTGAGCGGCGAGGTCCCTGCGGGCTTGCCCGACCGCCTGCACGCGATTCACCAGGCCCTGCCCCGGCGCGCAACCGACATCGAGTCCGTCGAGATGTTTTCGCCCCGAAGCGATCTCGAGCCGCTCTGGCAGCGGACGCTCGATCTGCTCGAACAGCGCGGCACCCGCATCATCGAAACGACATTGACGGCCGTGCCGACGAGGGCCGGGACCAACCTGGCCGCAGCCCGCGGCACGCGCTTCAAGCCGAAGGCGAAGGGCGACGGCTCGCTTCGGCTCCTGCGGCCCGCGGGTCCGCTGGCGGCGGCAGAAGAGGTGGCCGCCTGGCTCGCGTCGCTCGGCCATCCGCCTGACGCGCTCGTCATCGGTAGCGACCCGGCCCTGGATGCAGCGCTGCACCGCCACGGCCTGCCCACCACCGGCGCGCCGCACGAGTTGCGCGACAGCGCGCCGCTCCAGATCCTGCCGCTGATCCTCGACCTGGGCTGGCATCCGCAGGACCCGCAGCGGGCCTACGAGCTGCTGTCCTTGCGATCGAGTCCCGTGCCGGCCGAAGTCCGCTGGCGTCTGCGAACGGCGCTCGGGGAGTGGCCTGCCGTCGACAGCGATGCCTGGCGCGATGCCATGGCGGCGGGGCTGGCGGCCATTGAGGACCCCGACCGGCGCGATCGCGTCAAGCAGCGCATGGGCGTGTTGTGGGATGCGCGTGTCGCGCGCGGCAACGGCTACCCGGCGGCAGAAGTGGTGCGCCGCGCAATCATGCTCCGGACCTGGCTCATCGCTCTCATGTCTATGGCGGAAGGCGACACAGAGCCGTGGGGTGCTGCGGCCTCGCAGTGTGAGAGCTTGCTCGAACTGGTGCAGGACTCGGGCCTCGTCGCACTGAGCCCCGCGCAGCTTCGGCACTTGGTCATCGAAGCGACCGAGGGCGCGGGCGGCGACTGTCCTTTCGAGCCCCAGGCCGGCATGCCGCACGTGGGGTCACCCGGCGGCGTGGCCGGTCCCGTACCGATCGTGGTCTGGTGGAGCTTCAACGCCGCGTGCGCCCCGGGTATCGGCCGGCTGCCTCTGACGCGCGCCGAACGCGACGAACTCCTGTCGCTCGGCGTGACGCTGCCCGACCCGGGCGCGGCGGCCGCCGCGCAGGCGCGCCGCTGGCGGCGTCCTCTGGATCAAGCGGCCGAGAAGCTGCTGCTCGTCTGTCCCGAGACGGACATTGACGGCGGCGATCTGCACCCCCACCCGCTCTGGGACGAGCTGGTGGCGCGCGTGGAGGCGAAGAATACGCGGCGCGTTGCCGAGGACGCCTTGCTGCGCGAGTCGCTGGCCGACGAGGTGCCGCGGCGGTCGCGCACGCTACTGCCGCTGGTGGCGCCGCAACGGGAGTGGAAGATCGCCGCCGGCCGGGTGGTGCGGCGAGAGCGGGAGTCGCCCAGCAGCGTTCAGACGCTGTTCGGATGCCCAGTCAAGTGGGTCCTGCAATACCCGGGGGAGCTCAGATCCGGGGAGTCGGCTCAGGTGGCCGAGGGGACCAGCTCCAGGCTGTTGGGCGATCTGCTGCACGGAATCATGAACCGGCTGTTTGCCGGCCCCCCGCGCGCGGCCGAAGAGGCCGCGGCAGAGGCGGGCGCGATCTTCGATCGCGAGGGGCCGCGCCTGGCCGCGGCGCTGTTCCTGCCGGGCGTCGTCGGGCAGCGCGAACACGTCCGCCACGTGGCGACGCGCACGGCGCACACGCTCTACGCCCTGATGTCGACTGCCCGGCTGCGCGTGCTCTCGACCGAGCAGGAGCGCACGTGCGAGGCGTTCGGCACGGTGTTCGCGGGCCGCGTGGACCTGGTGCTCGGTACACCACCGCGCATCCTCGACCTCAAGTGGAGCAGCGCCACCAAGAAGATCAATGCCCTCGAAAGCGGGACCGCGCTCCAACTGGCCGCCTACGCGTTCCTCGAGCGGCAGGGAAACGGCCCGTTCCCGCCAGTGGGCTACTTCGTGATGGACGCCCAGCGCCTCCTGACCACGCAGCCCGACGCGTTCAGCCACGCGGAGCTGGTTGACGGGCTATCGCCGGAAGAGACCTGGCGGCTGGTCGAGGCGACGCACGCCTTCGAATGGGAGGAGGTCGCCGCCGGCCGGCTTGGCGCGCGCGGCGTTTCGACAGGGAACAAGGAGGACGTGCTCGACGAGTCAGTCGTGGAAAATGGCCGGCTGCGGCTGAGACCGGCCTGTGACTATTGCGACTACGGCGTCTTGTGCGGTCGGACGCTCCAGGAGGGGGCATGAGCGATATCGGCCCCGGCCCCATCCGCCTCATCTCTGCCAGCGCGGGCAGCGGCAAGACGCATCGCCTGGTGAACGAGCTCGAGCAGGCGATCACACGCGAGAAGGATCCCGTTCGTCCCGAAGGCATCATCGCGACCACGTTCACCGTGAAGGCGGCCGCCGAGCTGCGCGAACGCGTGCGGTCGCGGCTGCTCGAGAAGGGGCACGTCGACAAGGCCCAGCGGCTGGGCGCGGCCCGGATCGGCACCGTGAACGCGATTTGCGGCCAACTGGTCACCGATTTCGCGCTGGACCTGGGCATTTCCCCCGAGACGGAGGTTCTCGACGAGAAGGCGGCCGCGAAGGCGTTCGAGCACGCGCTCTCCGGCACGGTCGGCGTCGTGCGCGGGGAGGAGGAGTCGGGCGTCACCGCGACTGGAAGCGCGGCCGCGGCACTGACGGACCTCGCGGATCGGTGGAAGGAACTCAAATGGCTGAACGACGTTCAGAAGATCACCACTCTAGCGAGGGCGAACAACATCACGCCGGACATCCTGCGCGCGTCTGTGAAGCGGAGTGCCGAGGGGCTGCTCGCGTACTTCGGCCCGGCGGACCCGGACGGCGGCCCGTTGGAGCGCACGCTGAAAGAAGCGCTTGGCACGTTCCGAAAGGCATCTGACGATTCGACCATCGACACGGGGGAGGTTGTCGCGCTGATCCATCAGGCGCACACGAAGTTGAAGGCAGGCCAGCCACTGTTGTGGTGGGAATGGGCGAAGCTGGCATCCGCAACGACGGGCGCGAAGTCCCGCACGATTTACGAGCCGGTGCGTGAGGCCGCTCGCGGGCACGAGCGTCATCCTCTCCTGCGAGAGGAAATGGGGCGATGCATCGGGCTGGTCCTCGAGACGGCAGCCCTGGCGCTCGAGTCGTACGACCTCCACAAGCGCCAATGGGGCCTGATGGACTTCGTGGACCAGGAGGTCCTGGCTCTCAGGCTGCTGCGCATGGCGCACGTGCAGGAGATGTTGCGCGAGCAGGTGGACCTCGTGCTCGTCGACGAGTTCCAGGACACCAGCCCGCTGCAACTCGACATCTTTCTCGCGCTCTCGCGCCTGGCTCCGAGCAGCGTCTGGGTGGGCGACCAGAAGCAGGCCATCTTCGGTTTCCGGGGAACCGATCCCGCGCTGATGGACGCGGCGCTCGAGGCCCTCATCGATCGGGCCGGCGAACAGGCGCAGGAAACACTGAAGTACTCGTGGCGCAGCCGGCCCGAACTGGTGCGCCTGACCTCCGCGGTGTTCGCGCCGGCGTTCGAGTGCCACGGCATTCCCGCTGAGCGCGTGCGGCTCGAGCCCGCGCCTGAGATCGACACCCAGCCGGACACGCTGGGCCCCGTCGTCGAAGGCTGGCGCGTGACGGGGAAGGTCAAGGAGGAGGTCGCGGTTGCGCTCGCGGTGGCTGTGAGGGAACTGCTGGACGACCCGAAAGCGCGCGTGCGCGACGTCGTCTCCAACAAGGCGCGGCGCGTCGAGGCTCGCGACATCGCGGTTCTGTGCCGCATCCACGACAACTGCAAGCGTGTCACCACGGCGCTGGAGGCCATCGGGATTCCCGCGGTCCGGCCGCGCGTGGGGCTCGTCGACACGCCGGAGGCGCTCATCACCCTGGCGGCGCTCCAGTTGTGGGTCGATCCGTCGCAGTCGCTGGCCGCCGCCGAGTTGGGGCGCCTGCTCGCGCATCCGGACGATGGAGACGCCTGGTTGGGGGCGGTGCTGGACTCGCCGGGCAAGGCATTCACCACGCTGCCGGAAGTCGAGCGGATTGCGGACGCCACCCGGCGGCTGCCGCTGGCCGGTCCGCTGGAAGCGTTCGATGCCGTGATGGACGCCGTCGGCATCCGTGAGATATGCCTGCGGTGGGGAGGTTCGGCCCAGCGGCTCGGGAACCTGGATGCCCTGCGCGCGCAGGCGCATGGCTACGTGGACACGTGCCAGATGGAGGGCGCGGCCGCGACGGTGACCGGCCTCGTGGCGCATTACGGGTCGCTCGCTGAGGCCAAGCCGAAGAGGACGGACGAGCACGCGACGCTCAGCCGCGAGAATGCGGTCACCGTCGGCACGCTGCACAGCGCCAAGGGGCTCGAGTGGCCCGTGACCGTGCTCTACGAGATTGACTCCGGGCGGAAGCCCACGGCGTTTGGCGTCCACCTGGAGAGCGACCGAAAGCACTTCGACTTCTCCGATCCGCTCGGCGGCCGCTGGATCCGCTACTGGCCCGACCCGTACGCGCCGCAGACCAAGACGGCGCTGCACGAGGCCGTGCGGCAGGGCAGGGAGCACGCGGCCGTGGCGGCGCGCGAGACGCGCGAGACGCTGCGCCTGCTCTACGTGGGCTGGACGCGGGCGCGCGACCGGCTGGTGCTGGCCGGTAAGCCCGGCAAGCTCATCGGCAACACGCTCGACCTGCTCCGCGATGGCCGCGGCAATCCGCTCATCGTCGAGCCCGAGCCCGCCTGCGAGTGGGCCGGGCGCCCCGTGGCGGCGCAGATAAGGGCCACGGCGCCCGCGGTGCCGGCGCCACGCGCGCCGGAGCCGGGATCCGGCTACGACGCCGCGGGGCCGCGAGAGTACCCGCCTGCCACCGCCGTCATTTCCGGAATCGCTCGCGCCGGGAGAGTCGGCGAGGTCGAAGTGTTCGGGCCCGCGCCGTTCATCCAGTTGCCTGTGGACTGGGCGGTGCTCGGCACCGCCGTGCATGCGTTCATGGCGGCCGATCGCCCGGGGATGGAGAGCGGGGAGCGCCTCGCGATGGCGACTGCCGTGCTCGGGCGCTGGAGCGTCCAGGGAGCTCTACGCGCCGAGGAGTTGCCGGCTGCATCCGATGCGTTGCGTGCTTGGGTTGCGCGGCGCTGGCCCGCCGCGACTTGGCATCGCGAGTGGCCCGTGCGGATGCGGCAGGAGAGCGGCACGGAGCTCATCGGCTACGCCGATCTGGTGCTCGTGGACGGCGACAGCTTCGTGCTGGTGGACTACAAGTGCCCGGGCGGCACGCGCAACGAAGCGCTCGCCGCGGCTGCCGGCTACGCGGGACAGGTCTGGACTTACGCGGAGACGATCGCGAAGGCGACCGGAAAACGCGCCGCGGGCTGCTTCGTGCACCTGGTGACGCAGGGGATCGTGGTGGCCGTCACAGAGCGCCCGCAGTAGCTGCGCGCAATCACCTGTCGCTACAGCAGTTCCCGGAGGGCGTCTGCTGAGAGGTCGCAGTCCCGAAGGATCTTCGCGGTGATTCCCGGCCCCAGGACTTCGCCGGCATGGGCGGGGACCACGGTCGAGCGGCCGTCGGGGTGTCGTAGGAACTGGTGGCTACCTCTCACCCGGACCACTTCGAAGCCGACCTTGACGAGCGCCGCGACCAACGCGGCGCCGGTGAGGCGAGGCAGGCGGGTCACGACGCCAACCGGACCCGCTGCACCCCGACGAAGTCCAGTGTTTCGCCGGTCTCTCCTTCGACCTCGAGGCAGAGCGCGATCGCTTCCTTGATGCGTTCCATCAGTTCATCCAGGGAGCGAGCCTGCGTGTGGCAACCGTGCAGCGTGGGGACGGAGGCCACGTAGAAGCCGTCCGCGTCCCGTTCGACGACAACGTTGAACTCTCGGCCCATCAGTGCACCACCTGAACACATTGTACGAGCGAATCCGCCTCGTCGGATAGCCCAATCAGGCCAAGAGGGCGCCCTGAGCGTGTCGAAGGGCGGCGGCTGCGCCAGTTCTGGCCTGTGACCTACCCTGTCACACCCCTGCCGTATCCTCTTGGTAGGACGCCGGAAACCTCGCAGGCCTGAAGTCAGCGTCCCCCCACTTGGGCCATCGAGGCCGCCAGCGCGACCCGGCGAGGCGACGTGCGCCTCGCCTGTCCCCCGTCACCCGTTCACCAGCCACCAGGAGGACTCATGGCTTGCGAGATTCGCATCGACCGTCATCTCATCAGGGAAGCCGCAGGCAGCGTCCGCTACGCGCTCGTCTCGGTGACCGCGCCACAAGCTCCGCCCAAGGCCGGGCGCGATCCCCTTCACGTGGCCCTGGTGCTGGATCGGTCGGGCTCGATGGGCGGCGCGAAGATCACGCTCGCGCGCGAGGCGGTGCGCCAGGCTCTCCAGGCCCTGCGACCTGACGACTGGTTCTCGCTCGTCGTCTATGACGAGGAGATCACGGCCATCGTCGAATCGACGCTGGCCTCGGCCGAAGCCAAACGGAACGCCCTGAAGAAGCTCGGGCGCATTGACGCCAGGGGCTCGACCGATCTCCACGGCGGCTGGCTGGCTGGGTGCGACCAACTGGCGGTCAAGCTGGGAGCCGAACAGGTCGGCAGGTGTCTGCTCCTGACCGACGGCCTGGCCAATGTGGGCATCACGGACCGCGACGAGTTGGTGCGCCTGACTGGCGCGGCGATTCGGGAGCGGCGGATTGCCACAAGCACCTTCGGCGTCGGAGCCGACTTCGACGAGCGTCTGCTTCACGGCGTGGCCGACGCCGCGGGTGGGCACTTCTACTTCATCGAGCAGCCCGCGCAGATTCCCGACCTCCTGACAAGCGAACTGGGCGAGTTGATCGCGGTGGTGGCCCGGGACGCCTGCGTCACGCTGCAGCTTCCCGAAGGCGTCGAGGCCGCACCCTTGAGTGCGTTCGAAGCCGTCAGGACGGATGCCAGAATCCGCATCGGCATCGGCGACCTCGTCTCGGGCCAGGAACTGGCAGTGGTGGTCGCGCTGAAGTTCCCGGCAGGGCAGGTGGGCGACACGATCGCGTTGCGGATTGGTCTCACCGATCGCGAGGGCGTCCTAGCCGTGCCCGCGCAGGCCATCGGGTGGAGCGTCGCCTCCGATGCCGCCAACGACGCCCAGGACCGGGATGTCGTCGTCGATCGGGCGGTGGCCACGCTCTACGCCGCCCGGGCCCGTGCCGAGGCGCTCGAGCTGAACCGCCAGGGGAAGTTCGACGCAGCCCGGGCCCGCCTCGAGCGGACCGCCCGACGTATTCTCGCCACTGCCGGAGACGATTCCGAGTTGAAGGCCCTTGCGGAGGAACTGCTGGCCGACGCCACGCAGCACGAAGCGTTTATGGCCCCGATGGAAATGAAGAAGCGTCACTTCGCGTCGTACAGCGTGATGCGGAGCCGGACATCCGACGGCAAGGCGAGGAAATGAAATGAGATGAACGACCTCATCATCGGCATCGGCGACCTGCACGGCCACTATCGGGCACTCGAGAGCATCCTCGATGCGCTGCAGAAGAAGTGCGGCATCTTCCGCGAGGGCAACCCGGACCTGCTGCGTGCGGGCGTGCAGTTTGTCTTCACCGGCGACTACATTGACCGCGGCCGGCATGCGCTGAGGATCATCGACCGGTTGCAGCGCCTGGCTCGCCAGAACCCGGGCCAAGTCATCACCCTGCTCGGCAACCATGAACTAATGGCGCTCGAGGGCTACGACCGAGCCGTGGAATTGCTGCGGGGCTCCTCGGCAGGCCGCAGCCGGGGAACGGTGGCGGCGTACAGGAGACTCTGCGACCACGGTTTGAACGGTGGGACTGAGTTCATTCGAGAATTCGGCGATACGAGTCTCCCCGCGTTCGAGAGCTACGTGGCACGCATGGCGCGAACCGGGGACATCGGGCAATGGATGCGCACGTTGCTGCCTGCCTACAGGACTAGGATCGCGGGGCATGGCGCGCTCTTCATGCACGCCGATTTGCCGGAGAAGTACCGCGACGAGAAGGTGCTCGAGGACCAGCTGAGGTGGATTGAAGAACACATGAAGGCGAGCAGCCTGGCCCTGGGCGGCTCCCGAGCGAAGTGGGCCAATCCTCGGCTCCCCGACATCTTCTGGGACCGCACGTTCCGCGAACTGGCCAGCGCCAGTCAGGCTCACATCAATGAACTGTGTAGGAAGGTCAGCGTGGACTTCATCGTCACGGGGCACACGGCTCACGATTCCATCACGGTCTACCGTAATCGAATCTTCGACATCGACGTGAGCATGTGCAGGGACAACATGCCCCAGGCGCTGCTGTTCAGCCGGGACGGTATCGTGGGTCTGAGCGCCGATGGAACCGAGCAGGAATTCGTGTCATTCGGATCGACGAGCGGGGGGCAGAGTGGCCGGTCGAGCGGTTCCCCCAAGCTCCAGCCTCGCCGCC
>Ga0315287_10006352_pt1 | contig 11746 bp, 10 predicted proteins | sample YL17G11_0_MG_FD_205037 | JGI IMG/M metagenome (GOLD analysis project Ga0315287, IMG submission 205037) | Sediment microbial communities from Yellowstone Lake, YNP, Wyoming, USA - YL17G11_0 | ecosystem: Environmental > Aquatic > Freshwater > Lake > Sediment | place: USA: Wyoming | collected...
TATGTATCTCCAGTTGCAAAAAGAAAAAAGAGCCATAAATAAAATAAATTAGGGCATGGAAAATCAAGATGGAAAATGCCATCCCAAGCTTGCGTAGTGAATTAGATGCTTTAAAAAAAGCTTTAAAACGTTCCGAGGCAAAAGTAGTGAGTCAAACAAACATTCGTGAGAATACGCGAAGTACAGTAAAGAAATATTTTGATACCTATCGCCCTTCGCTTTTTGCTAAATGCAGAGACGAAAATTTTCTACAAGCACTTGATATAATCATGCAGCAACTTCTTGAATACTGTAATGCGAGAACATTGCTTAAAAAATATATTGCTATTATAAAAAAGGCCGGAATACAATTAAACGAACTTGAGTCAATCTGTTTCGCTGCAACAACAAGAGCTACGGGAGATGGTGAAGTGGTTATGACTTCCCAAGAAAGCGCAATTATAAAAACTCTCGATGATTTTTGCCCAAATGCTGCTAAATCATACAGACAGGGTCTTCAGGATTTGAAAAATACACAACGGTTTTCTTGGCGAGGGACTGTAGCTGAATTCCGTGAAGCACTTCGAGAGACTCTTGATAAATTGGCACCAGATGATAATGTAAAAGCCAAGCCTGATTTTAAATTTGAAAAAAACCAGATTCAGCCAACAATGAAACAGAAAGTTGTATTCATTCTGAAAAACCGACAGGTCGGTTCTGCTACGCTTGATACTGCTAAGAGTCAAATAGATCTTATAGAGGAAAAGACGGGACTATTTGTTCGCTCGGTATATAGACTTTCTTCAGTTTCAACACACGGGGAAGCAACGCTTAATGATGTTAAGTCAATACGTGATTATGTATCCCTAATCATGTTTGAACTACTAGAAATTCCCCGTCATTAGAACCTCAATGATTTAGGGTCAGATCGTGACTTAAGACTTAACCGGGTTGCTTCAGGCTATCCCTTTTCTTGAATTCCGCGCTAGATCTCAGATGACAATAGACTGCTCGCTTTTTTTTACATGCTGGTTTTTGGCACTTAACAGTGTAAACTATTGCGCTGAGGAATCGCGCCTTCCGCCTTCGTCCTGTCGATTGCGACAGGACTACGGCGGACGGGAAAGCCGCTCGCATCCTCCTCTGCTTTTATCTGAGATGTTCGAGCATAAGATGATAAAGCTACGGCGGACAGACGAGAAACGATCAACGAGAAACGAGAAACTTTCTTCTTTGCGTTCTTTGCGACTTTGCGGTGAACATGCATTTGAATCGCGACTGAAGTCGCTCGCACATAAAAAATGACTTTTGAATTCAAAATAGAAGCCAAAAGCGGCAACGCTCGCGCGGGAGTGATCAGGACCGGGAGAGGGAACGAGATCGAGACCCCGGCGTTCATGCCCGTCGGGACGCAGGGCACGGTCAAGGCCATGAGCAGCGAGGAGCTGAAAGAGATCGGCTACCAGCTCATCCTGGGAAACGCCTACCACCTGTACCTTAGGCCCGGGCACGAGCTTATAAAAAAATCCGGCGGTCTCCACAAGTTCATGAACTGGGACCGCGGCCTTCTCACGGACTCGGGCGGGTTCCAGGTCTATTCCCTGGCCATGCTCCGCAAGATCACGGAAGAGGGGGTTGAATTCCAGTCGCATTTGGACGGGTCGCGCCATTTTTTCTCGCCGGAAAAGGTGATGGAGATCCAGGAGTCGCTCGGCTCGGACATCATCATGCCCCTGGACGACTGCCCGGCATTGCCGGCTGAGCCGAACCGGCTCCTGGAATCAATCGAGCGCACCATCAACTGGGCGCGCCGTAGCAAGCAGGCCAAGACCCGCGAGGACCAGGCGCTTTTCGGCATAGTCCAGGGCGGGACTGATTTTGAGCTGAGGAGGAAAAGTTTCGATGGGCTTTACGGAATCGGGTTTTCGGGGTATGCTCTAGGAGGACTTGCGGTGGGAGAGGAGCCGAAGCAGAGAGCTGAAGTGGTGGCTGCGATGACCGAGATAATGCCCCAGGACCAGCCCCGATACCTCATGGGAGTAGGCCCGCTGTCGGAATGCTTGGAAGCGGTCAGAGCCGGGATCGACCTTTTCGACTGCGTGCTCCCGACCCGGAACGCGCGCAACGGCCAGCTCTTCACCAGTCTGGGCAAGCTGAACATCAAGCGGGCCGAGTTTGCGGACGACCACACGGCGCCAGACCCGGAATGCGGCTGCCAGGTTTGCAGGAATTATTCCCGGGCATATTTGCGGCATTTGTATGTGAGCGACGAAATTTTGGGCGTGCGCTTGAATAGTTGGCATAATCTGTATTATTATAATGAATTCTTTAAAAGGATGAGGACTGCGATTGTTGAAGGAAATTTTGAAGGGTTTTACCGGAAAGAGCGGAGCAGGTTTTCCGCCTGGGAGGAATGATGTTTGATTGGCTGGTGGGAGTTGCGCACGCAGCAGGCGAGGCCCCGGCCGCGCCCGCGGGACCGGCAGGCCTGGGACAGTATTCCACCCTGGTGCTGCCCATAGTGATGCTGGCGGGGTTTTACTATATTTTGATCTATCTGCCCCAGCGCAAGCGCTCGAAGGAGCGGGAGACCCTGCTGGGCGGCATGAAGCGCGGCGACGAGGTGCTGACCGCGAGCGGGATTTACGGCAAGGTCACCGGGATCGCGGACCAGAGCGTGAACATCGAGATCGCTCCCAAGGTGCGGATCAAGGTCACCAAGAACTCGATCAGCCAGGTGGTTGCAGCGTCGCAAGGCGAAGAAGAAACCAAGGAATGAGGAGGCCATATAGATGCCATCGAATTTGAAGTGGAAAACGGGCCTGATCGCGGCGCTGGCCGCGGTCGCAATATTCTTATGCCTGCCCAGCCTGATGTGGGACTACGGCAAGAATGAGAGCAGGATGCCGGACTGGTGGAAGCAGGCCAAGATACTACCCACCCGTGCGGTCGTGCTCGGACTCGACCTCCAGGGCGGAATGCATTTGGTGGTGAGCGTGAACACGGAAGAGGCGGTCAGGAACGACCTGATCCAGATGAAAGACTCGATCCGGGAGATGATGAAGCAGGAAAAGATCGCGGTAGCCGAAGTCAGCTTAAGCGAGGACAACAAAATGGAGATCTCTTACCCGGACGGAGATACTGCGGACAAGGGCGACGGCTTTATCAGCAAATATTACTCCCGCACCCTGATCTCCTCGGGAAAACCTTCGGCCTTGAAGCGCATTTACACCCTTGACCAAAATATGGCCGCGGAATACCGCAACAACGCGATCAAGCAGGTAATGGAGACGCTCAACAGCCGGATCGATGAGTTCGGCGTGGCGGAGCCGAGCATCCAGAAGCAGGGCTTGAACCGGATCGTGCTCCAGCTCCCGGGGGTCAAGGAGGAAGACCGGGCCCGGGTTCTCAATATCATCCAGCGCACGGCCAAGCTGGAATTCATGCTCGTGGATAATGTGGCGAGCACCAAGGAATCCCTGTTGGCCTCATCGGGCGGGAATGTGCCCGCGGGCAGAAGGGTGGTCCCGGAAATTGACGACAAGACCGGGCAGATAACGGCCTGGTATCTCTTGAAAGAAGAGCCCAAGATCAGCGGCACCTACCTGGTGGACGCGCGCATGGCCCAGGGCGGGAATACCGGATTTGGCGGATACAATGTCGACTTCCAGTTCAATTTGGAAGGCGCGCGCATCTTCAGCAGGATCACGGGCGATAACATCAACCAGCGGCTGGCCATCGTCCTGGAAGACAAGGTGAAAAGCGCTCCGGTGATCAGGGCGCGGATTTTTGACCGGGGCGTCATCGAGGGCAATTTCAAGCTCGAGGAATCCCGGGACCTTGCGCTGGTTTTAAGAGCGGGCGCGCTCCCGGTGAGCATCAAGGTTGAAGAGGAACGGACGGTTGGTCCGACTTTGGGCAAGGACCTGATCGCGCGCGGAGAGTTGGCCGGGATCCTCAGCATCGTCGTGGTTATGGTGTTCATGGTCATGTATTACAGCCTGGGGGGAGTGGTCGCGGACCTGGCGGTGCTGATGAATGTGCTGCTTATTTTCGCGGCGCTCGCCTCCCTGCGCGCCACCCTGACCCTTCCCGGCATCGCGGGCATCGCGCTCACGGTGGGCATGGCGGTGGACGCGAATGTCATCATCTTCGAAAGGATGCGGGAGGAGTTGCGGGTGGGCAAGACCCCGCACGGCGCGATCGACCAGGGATACGAGCGCTCGCTCTGGACCATCCTGGACGCCAACATCACCACCCTGATCGCCGCGGCCATCCTTTTCCAGGTGGGCACCGGTCCGATCCGGGGCTTTGCAACCACCCTGACCATCGGCCTGATCAGCAGCGTTTTCACCTCCATCGTCTTCACCAAGACCATCTACGAACTTTGGTTTTACTATGCCAAGAGTTCGGCGAATATCCTGCGGATTGGAATTAAAACCAATATTTGAGGAGCTATGTAAATGGAATGGATTAAACCAGGAACCAAAATTGACTTTATCGGCCAGAGAAAGATGTTTTTTCTGATCTCCCTGAGCGCGATCGTTCTCAGCGTCCTTTCCTTCTTTTGGCCGGAACCCAACTGGGGCATTGACTTCAAAGGCGGCACCGAGGTCCGGGTGCGTTTTGCCAAGCCTATGGAAATCGGACAGGTCCGGGCCGTGATCGAAGGCTTGAACATGGGGGAGAGCCAGATTCAAAATTTGCGTCCGGGCGTGGCGGAGTCTCAGAAGGAAAACCAGGACTACCTGATCCGGGTGGAGTTGAAGGGCGATGAGGAAGGCACGGAATCCGCCCAGGCCAGCAAGATCATTTCGGAGAAGCTCTCAGAAAAGTTCGGAAAAGATTCCTTCTCGGTGCTGTCCGTGGATTATGTGGGTCCCAAGGTGGGCGAGGAGTTGAGAAACCGCGGGGCCAAGGGCCTGATCTACGCCATGATCGGCATCCTGGTCTATGTGGCGGTGCGGTTTGAGTTCGCATACGCCCTGGGCGCGGTGCTCGCGGTTTTCCACGACGCCATCATCAGCGCCGGGTTTTACAACCTGATCCACAGGGAATGGTCCCTGGTCATCATCGCGGGCCTGCTCACCATCATCGGATACTCGGTAAACGACACCATCGTCATTTTCGACCGCGTCCGTGAGAACATCAAAAAGGCCCGGCGGGGCACGCTTGCGGAAATAATGAACCAGAGCATCAATGAAACCCTCTCCCGGACCATCCTGACCAACTTCGCGACCACGCTCGCCATTTTGCTGCTCGCCATTTTCGGCAACGATGTCATCCGGGATTTTTCCATACTCATGCTCTTCGGCATGGTGATTGGAACTTATTCCACGATTTACATCGCCAGTTCGCTGGTGCTGGTGTTTGAGGATTTTCGAAACAAGAGGACCACCAGGGAAAAAATAACAAGAGCGGAAAAACCGGAAAAAACGGAGAATACGGACAAAGCAAAGAAACCGTGACCGCAATTCAAATCATAGGGATCGTGGTCTTGTGTCTGGCAATGGTCCTGGCCCTGGGATCAGTCATCTTCGGTCTGCCCGGCATCTGGATGATCCTGGTCCTGGCCGTGGTCGCGGGCGCGCTTGAGGGCTTCGCCAGGGTCAACCTCGCCGTCATACTGATCCTTTTGGGCCTGGCCCTTATCGGAGAGCTGCTCGAATTCCTGATCGGTTATTTCGGCGCCCGGATCAAGGGCGCGAGCCGGGCCGCGAGCCTGGCCGCGCTGATCGGCGCCATCGCGGGCGCGTTCCTGCTCGGCGGCTGGATACCGGTGGTGGGAGCGCTGCTCGGCGTTTTCGCGGGAGCGTTCCTGGGAGCGTTCCTGGTCGAGTTGTTCAAGCAGGGAAAAGCCGAGCCGGCGTACAAGGCCGGGGTCGCCGCGATGTTCGGAAGGGTCGGGGCGATAGCGAGCAAGCTCGCAATGGGCGCGGCCATGATCGCGATCGTCATCTACCGCCTGATCTAGAATAATGCCCAAGAACTGGAAAATCCGCGTCCCGGACAAAGCCGCGGTGGAGCGGCTGAGCAAGGAAGCCGGGGTCAGTTCCTTCCTGGCCTGGCTGCTGCTCAACCGCAGCATCGAAAACGCTCAAGAGGCCAAAAAATTCCTGAACCCCCAGGTCGAGGATTTCCTTTCCGGGCTGGACTTGCAGATTTTCGCCGCGGCCGGCCTGATGATTATGGAAGCGGTCACGTCCGGCAGAAAAATCGCCATCCACGGCGATTATGATGTGGACGGCATCACCGCCACCGCGCTCCTGGTTGATTTTTTTGAAGCGATCAAGCTAAAGACCGAGTATTATTTGCCGCACCGCCAGGAAGACGGGTACGGACTGAGCAAGGCCGGAGTGGAGGAGCTCGCGGGCAGGGGCGCGAATTTTCTGATCGCGGTCGACTGCGGGATCACTGACCACGAGGCCGTGAAAACCGCGCGGGAGCTGGGGATGAAGGTCCTGGTCATAGACCACCACCGGGCGCCCGCGCAGCTTCCCGAGGCCGACCTGATCCTGGACCCGCAACTCATGGATGACATCCCATACTTCAAAGACCTCTGCTCGGCCGGGCTGGTGTTCTTCGTGCTCTTGATCCTGCGGCGCATGCTCCGGGACGCGGGCTATTTTGAAAAGGTCAAGGAGCCCAACCTCAAGCGCAGCCTGGACCTGGTCGCGCTGGGAACGGTCGCGGACGTGGCGCCGGTCTCGGGAATCAACCGCATCCTGTTAAGCGCGGGCATAAAAGAAATCCAGCAGACCGGACGCTTCGGGCTTCGGCTCTTGAAAAAAAGGGCGGGGGTGGATGAAAAGGATTTAAGCTACGGACAGATCGCGTTTTTCATCGCACCACGGCTCAACGCCGCGGGCAGGATTGACGAGGCGGACCCCGGGCTCGAGCTTTTGCTCGAGAAGGAACCCAGACGCGCGAACCAGCTCGCGGACGAGCTTGAGCGCAGGAACCAGCTGCGTCAGAGGATAGAGGAAGAGATCATCAAGCAGGCAATGGCGCAGATCGAGTCCAGGCCTGATTTCGCACAGAAAAAAAGCATCGTGGTTTCCGGACAGGACTGGCACCCGGGCGTGATCGGCATAGTGGCGCAGCGGCTGCGGGAGCGCTACACCCGGCCCGCGCTCGTGATCAGCTTCACAAAAGGGATGGGCCGCGGCTCGGGCCGGAGCGTGAGCGGGCTGGACCTGTATGAGTGCCTCAAGCTCTGCTCGGAGCGCCTGGTCGAGTTCGGGGGCCACAAGATGGCCTGCGGGTTGTCCGTGAAAGAGGGCGAGCTGGCAAAGTTCTCCGAGGCTTTTGAGCAGGCGGTGACCAGGCTTGCTTCCGAGGACGCCTTTGAGGAATTTTTACAATGCGACGCCGAGGTCCCGCTCTACATGATTTCGAGCGCGATGATCGACGAGATCGAAAAGCTCAGGCCCTTCGGCCCGGGCAACCCGGAGCCGGTGCTGGTGGCGAGGAGCGTGCTCGTGCTCAACTCGCAACTGAAGAAAGAGAAGCATCTATGGCTTTTGCTGCGCGAGCGGGAGGCCAGCTTCCAGGCCATGTTCTTCCGGGCCGGGATCGAGCCGCTGAAAACAGGCGAGCTGGTGGACCTTGCTTATTCGCTGGAGCGCAAGGTCTGGAAAGAAGAACTGCAGATCCGCCTGATCATCAGGGACCTGAAAAGGATAACCTGAGGAAATTGGGGTCAGAGCTTTACTTGTAGTTTGACGAAAAAAGTCTCAATAACCTGATTGCAATTGATATTTTGGCTGACCGAATTTACTCCGGTCTCTGCACGGAAAAACTGATGCTCGATTTCCTGCCTTCCTCGTCCATGCAGACCAGTTGGTGAGCGCCGGGGTCGGGCCGGTAAAATACGGTCTCGCTCGCCGCGCCCTTGAAAATCATCCTGCCGTCCACAAACCAGAAGATGGTCTTGACCCGGTTGTCCACCGCGGCCCTCAGCCTTATCTGCTGCAAGCTGTCATCGATCCCCTCCCTGAGCATGAAATTATCCCCGGGCTTGGGCGACACGATCTCCGGGGCCTTGCCCTGGTCCTGGTGAGTGCAGGCCGGCAGATGGGGCGGGATTTCCTCAACCAGGATGTTGTTGGCCTTCATCCAGTTGGCGACCTCCTGAGGCCACTTGATGAAGACCTTTTCGGTGTATGTCCTGCCCTGCCGGCAGAAGGAGCAGAGCCGGAACCCGGTTTTGTCGTTGATTTCGAATTTCCGGTGGAACGTGCAGACCTGGCCCGGCGAGACATTGTATATGAACATCTCCTCCTTGGTCTCCGGACAGTCCGGGCCCGCGATCATGCCGCTCAAAGCGCACACTTTCCGGAACCCGACCTCGGGCGGCCGCTCGAACCATTTTTGTTTGGGGCCGGACTTGAGCGCGTCAAAGATTTCAAACACAAGCGGCGCCGCGGAGGCCGCGCCCACCAGGTCGGGGTTGCCCTGGCCGTCGGCGTTGCCCGCCCAGACCCCGATGGTCCAGTCCGGGTCAAAGCCGATGCTCCAGGCGTCTCGCCTTCCCGACGAGGTCCCGGTCTTGATCGCGATGAGCGGGAGGTTGGTGGACCTGATCAGCTCGTTGTCCAGGTCCGGCCGTTTCACTTCGCTCAAAATATCGGTGATGATGTATGCCGAGGCTCTTGAAAAAAGTTTTTTGCCCGCGGGCTTCGGGCTGTTTTCCAGCAGACGGTAGGGCTTCCAAAGCCCCTGCCCGGCGAGCGCGGCGTAGAGGTTTGTTAGTTCCAAAAGGTTCACCCCGCACCCGCCCAGCACCAGCGAAAGCCCGTAATAATTTTTATCCGCGGAGATGCTCTTGAACTTGGCCTCGCGCAGGATGCTCCAGCTGCCCTGGTCCTTGAGCCTTGCGTCCAGGTTGACCGCGGGGATGTTGAGGGAGCTGATCAGCGCCTCGCGCATGCTCACCATGCCCCGGAAGCTGTCGTCGTAATTCTCGGGCTGGTAGTCGCCGAAATTGGTGGGCACATCCGCGAGCAAAAGCTCGGGCGAGACCAACCCCTGGTCCAGTCCGCGGCCGTAGAGGAACGGCTTGAGGGTTGACCCGGGCGAGCGGGGCGCGACTGCGGCGTTCACCTGCCCCTGGCTGGGCACATCGAAGAATTCGGGGGACCCGACCAGCACGCGCACGGCCCCGGTTTTATTCTCGATGAGCACGACTGCGGCGTCCTTGATGCCGCGGCCCTTGAGTTTTTGGATGTGAGCTTTCAATTTTTTCTCGCAGAAGGCCTGGAGTTCGAGGTCGATGGTTGAGAGCACATGCCCGTTTTCATCCGCCTTGGCCAGGAGCATCTCCGAAAGATGGGGAGCGACCATGGGCAGCTTCTTGCGGCCTGACGGGACCGGGGCGTCAATTGCGCGCCGCAATTCCTCGGAACTGATCAGGCCCTTTGAGTGCAGCCTTGCCAGCACGCGGTCGCGGGCCAGCTTGGCGGCCTTGGGATGGAGGTCCGGCCTCCTGGTCTCCGGGGATTGGGGGAGCGCGACCAGGAGCGCGATCTCCGCGGGACCGAGCCGGTCCGGGGGCTTTCCGAAATAAAGCCAGCTCGCGGCTGCCACGCCCTGGATGTTGCCTCCGTATGGCGCGAGGTTGAAATAAAAGGCGAGGATCTGCTTTTTTGAATACCGGGCCTCCAGTTGCAGGGCGCGGAAAATTTCGATCAATTTGGAGCGGTAAGTCCTGGGCCTGCGCTCGAGCATGCGCGCGACCTGCATGGTGAGGGTTGAGCCTCCGGAGATGATCTCGCCCGAGCGCAGGTTCTGGACAAACGCGCGGGAGAGCGCAAACGGGTTCACGCCCGGATGAAAATAAAACCAGCGGTCTTCGTAGGCCAGCTCGGACTGCACCAGCGCCGGGCTTAATTCCTTGAGCGTCGCATAAAACCGCCACTGGTCGTCAGGCGCGAGAAAAAATCTAAGCGGCTTCCCGGAACGGTCATGCACCACCGGGCTTGGAGGAGGATAAAGCGCGGAGGCAGGCAAAGGGCCTACCAGCAACCTTGCAAAGATCAGGGCCAGCACGGCAGCGGAGATGCCGATGAGTACCGGCTTTTTCAGCCGCTTGCGCTTAGGTCCTGTTTTCTGTTCGCTCATTTCCTTTCCACAACCGTGACCCTGCCGGGGTCGGAGATGGCGGGGAAAGACGGGTCATACATGGCCTCCGCCTTCACCGGCGGCAAAATGAAAGTCCCCGCGGCGCTCGCCGGACGCTGCCCGAAATTGCGGGTCAGGCCTGCCGTCGCCATATTGTGGTCTTGCTCGGCGAGTTTTCTCATCAGCTCCAGGCTGCGATCGCTTGAGCCGTCATCCACAAAAATGAGCTCGCAGCCTTTTTGGAGTGCGAGCAATAGCTGGCCCAGCCTCTGATGCAACTCATCCAAGTTTCCTTCTTGGTTGAGCGCCGGAAGGACAATGCTTATATCGATGGTCGATTTTTCGGTCCCGATCATCAAAAGAATCTCCTGATCCGCACCATGATATAGCAGGGGTTGAACGAAGTCAAAATATTCCTTGATTTCCCGCTCCTTTTATTTATTATTATGGGCACAAGCTTAGCCGTCGCCAAAAGCGCTGGAAGGCGGGACTCACATCCGGGCGGATCAGCGTTTTTAGGCATCCGGTTTGTAAGACATGAAAAATATTCGTTCGCATAACCCGTGTTTTTTTGAACATGGCCAAAGGGAGTTCCGGGCAATTTATGAAAGAAATTCTGGATAATCCGTGGTTTTATGGGCTTTCCCAATCATTAATTACTCTGGGAGGGCCGGCCATTGTTTCCCGACGAATCAGGGGCCTCATAAGCCAGCTTCCGCCCGAAAAGCATATTTTAGATGTGGGCTGCGGGCCGAAGTCCTATTTGTTTCGAATGGGACTGAGCCCGGTGGGATTGGACCTTAGCCCGGTTTACGTATGCAAATACATGCGGGCTGGAAAAAGCGGCGTAATGGCCTCGGCGGATGCGCTGCCCTTTGCCTCGGAGAGCTTCGGCGGAATCTGGGCCACTGCTTTGTTCCATCATTTGCCCGATCCCGTTGCCTATAAAACCATGCGCGAGTTTTTGAGAGTTTGCGGCAGGCCAGGCTATGTGGCTATTGTGGATTGGGTGTCACCTCGCTCCAAATGGCGAAGGCCCTTGGTGGCGCCCATCCAGTCTCTGGACCGCGGCAAATTCACCCGGAGCCAGGAAGACTTGGAAGCCATGCTTCCAGATAAGGCCAATTGGACCATCCGGCGTTTTACCTACAGCGCTTTTGGTCTGGAGATGATATCCTGCCTGTATTTGAAATGATCTCCCTTTTCCGGCTTATATGACGCGCCGGGACGAGCACCCCTTATTCGGCCTTGCCCGTCTCCCATTCATAGATTTCCAGTTCTCCCACCTGGTTGATCAGTTTGTAATTGTTGCTGAAAAAGTCGTAAAGCGCGGGGAACCACACTTGCATATTTTTCTGAAGGGTCGTCTCCGGCATATTCCAGTTGTGGACTTCGCATTCGATGCAAATGGAAGCGATGATGAAGAACCGGGGCCTGGCCTTGATGACTGCCTCGGAATATTCCTCGATCCATTTTAACTGCTGGGGCCGGTACACGCCGTCCGAGTGGCGCATGAGCAGGTTGTAAACGCTGGGGAAACTATTGACCGGTTTCCGGTTCAAAAGGCATGACAGGAAAGGATAACACCCGAAAACCTCCACCTGGTCCCCGGGCCTGAGAAGGGGCTTGAGATATTCCGCGACCT
>Ga0315287_10006357_pt1 | contig 11743 bp, 9 predicted proteins | sample YL17G11_0_MG_FD_205037 | JGI IMG/M metagenome (GOLD analysis project Ga0315287, IMG submission 205037) | Sediment microbial communities from Yellowstone Lake, YNP, Wyoming, USA - YL17G11_0 | ecosystem: Environmental > Aquatic > Freshwater > Lake > Sediment | place: USA: Wyoming | collected...
TTTCGCGTCTCGGGCTCGGGTTCGTTCGCTTCGGGAGAGGCCGAACTGCTGGTCCTTGCGGTCGGTAGCCTCCGGTCCATGGCCCAGGACAACCGCCGCAGTGGTGCGCGCCCGCCCAGCGGTGGCAGCGGGAAGGGCCGGCCGTCCGGGGGCCCGAAGGGGCGGGGCGGCCCGAAGTCCGGCGGCCCGAAGGGACGCGGTGGGCCCAAGGGGCGGAGCTCCGGGACCGAGGGGTCGAAGGGCAAGGGCCAGCAATGGGGCGGCGAGTCGGGCGGTCCGCCTCGAGGACGCCGGAGCGGTGGCACCCGACCCGCCAAGCCGGTCCGCGACGACGGCCGCCGAGGGCCCAAGGAGTGGGGCGGCGTCGCCCGCCGGGGCGCCGGCGAAGTCGAGATGCCTCGGCCGGACACGGCCACCGACGAATGGCGCAGGGCCGTCCAGCGCGCCCGCGACGACGGAGGCGTCGGGACGAGCCCCACGCCCCTGGACGAGTGGGTCGAGGACGACGAGTACTACGAGGAGGTCGACGAGGGCGGGTACGCCCCGGAGTCGACCCGGGAGGCCCGGGACCAGGTCGACGTCGACCTGTCCGACGACGACAAGTCGAAGCTGGCGCGCGAGTCGGGCAAACGGGCGGGTGACCACGAGAAGCGGATCAAGGAGGCGGCCAAGGCCTTTCGGGCCGAGCGCTTCGAGGACGCCCGCCGGATCCTGGGCGACCTGGCCGAGATCGCCCCGTCGGTGCCGGCGGTGCGGGAGCTCAACGGCCTGACCCTGTACCGCCTGCGCCGCTGGAAGCTGGCCGCCGCCGAGCTGGAGGCGTTCCGGGCCCTGACCAAGTCCACCGAGCAGCATCCCGTGTTGGCCGACTGCTACCGGGCCCTGAAGCGGCCCGACGCCGTGGCCAAGCTCTGGGAGGAGCTGCGGGAGGCCTCGCCGTCGGCCGAGTTGGTGACCGAGGGCCGCATCGTGGCCGCGGGCACGCTGGCCGACAAGGGCAAGATCCAGGAGGCCATCGACCTCCTGTCCCAGGGCAAGTGGCGCCTGCCCCGTCAGCCCCGGGAGCACCACCTGCGCCGGGCCTACGCCTTGGCCGACCTCTTCGAACGGGCCGGCGACGTGACCCACGCCCGGGACCTCTTCGAGCGCATCCAGCGGGCCGACGTCCGCTTCGGCGACGTCAACCGCCGCCTCAAGGCCCTGAGGTAGGCGAATCGGCGGCGAAGGCCCGGCTCGGTGCCAGGGCCCGCGCCGCGGCGTCGGCCCCCCCCACTGACGCTTGGCGGCTCGGCGGAGGGCGAGTTGGTCCGGCGGTCGCTCGGTGCCCTCGCCCGGGTGTTCGCCTTCGGGGCTGCCGGCTTCGTCGCCGGCGCACGCAGGCCGAGGCCGAAGTCGTCCGGCCCGGGGACGTCCAGCAGTCGGCCCCGGGCCAGCTCGGCGGTCGCCTCTTCGTCGGCGACCACCGCGTGGAGGGCGGCGGCCAGGTCGGCCCGGTCGGTCGGCGTCGTGTCCAGGCGAGCGGAGGCGGCCACGGCGGCGAAGTCCTCGGGAGGCGTGGCACGGAGCGCATCGAGCGCCTCGTCGAGGCCGACCTCGTCCGCCATGTCCCCCGTGTGCCGGAATCAGAAGGCGAGCAGGTCGCGGGCGGCGGCCTCGATGTCGGCGACCTGGGGGAGGACGGCAGCTTCGAGGGTCGGCTCGTAGGGGACGTGGCAGTCGGCGGCGGCCACCCGGCGCACCGGGGCATCGAGGTCACCGAAGCCGTGCTCGGCCACCCATGCCGCGATCTCGCCACCCCAGCCGCCGGTGAGCACGTCCTCGTGCACGACCAGGAGCCGTCCGGTGCGGGCCACCGACTCGGCCACCAGGTCCTGGTCCCAGGGCACGATCGTGCGTAGGTCGATGACCTCGATCTCCGAGCCGCCCGAGCCGGCGATGGCCCCGGCCGCGTCGACCGACTTCTGGACCGTGGCTCCCCAGGTCACGATCGTCAGTTGCCGACCGGGGCGGCGGATCACGCCCCGACCGAGCGGGACGAGGTGGTCGGGTCCGGGGTAGGGGTCCTTGGCGTAGGGCTGGCGCAGGAGGTGCTTGTGCTCGCAGAAGAGCACCGGGTCCTCGCCGGCGAGGGCCGCCCGCAGGAGGCCGACGGCGTCGGCGGCGCGCGAAGGGAACGCCACCGCCAGGCCGGGGACGTGGGCGAAGATCGACTCGCCGCACTGCGAGTGCCAGATGGAACCACCCGTGAGGTAGCCGCCGATCGGCACCCGGACGACCATCGGGCAGGTGAACGCGCCGTTGGAGCGCCACCGGATGGTCGCCGCCTCGCTCTTGAGCTGCTGGGTGGCGGGCCAGATGTAGTCGAAGAACTGGATCTCGGGCACGGGTCGCAGGCCCCGGATGGCCTGGCCGACGGCCCGGCCGATGATGTTGGCTTCGGCCAGCGGCGTGTTGAAGCAGCGGGCCTGGCCGAACTCCCGCTGGAGCCCGTGGGTCGTCCCGAACACGCCGCCCTTGCCCTCGAGTTGGGCCAGCACGGCCTCCCGGGCGTCGGCCACGTCCTCACCGAAGACCCGGATGCGCTCGTCACCCGCCATCTGCTCGTGCAGGACCTGGTTCAGGGCCTCGCCCAGCGTCACGGGCTCGCCTTCGCCCGGATCGTCGACCGCCTCGATCCGGTCGGCCGCCCGGACCTGGGTGAGGACGGTCGCGGGGTCGGGCCGGGGTGCGGCCAGCGCGGCCTCGGCGGCTTCGGTGACCAGGGCCTTGGCCGCCTCACCGATGCCGACCACGTCCTCGTCGGTCAGGGCGCCGGCCGACACCAGGGTCTCGGCCATGCGGGCCAGCGGGTCGTGGGCCGCCTCGAGGGCCAGCTCGTCGGCGGTCCGGTACTTGGACTGCGTGTCGGCCGACGAGTGGGAGTACGGCCGAGTCACGTCGACGTGGAGGAGGGCAGGGCCCACACCGGCACGGACGTGGGCGATGGCCTTCGCCCCGCGCTTGCGCACCTTCCAGTAGTCGGTGCCGTCGAAGCGGTGGATCTCGAGGCCGGCGAAGCCGCGGACCAGGTCCGACACCGGCGCCGGGGACTGGTCGGCGGTGGGGACCGAGATGGCGTACCCGTTGTCGGCCACGACGAAGAGGACGGGGAGGTGCAGGGTGCAGGCGGTGTTCAGGCTCTCCCAGAACTCGCCCTCGGAGCAGGCCCCCTCGCCCAGGGACACGTAGGTCAGCTCGTCGCCGTGGGCGCCGGGGCCAGGCAGGTGGGGGCGGCGGGACAGGTAACGGGCGGCTTCGGCGCAGCCCACGGCGGGGAGGCACTGGCTGCCGGTCGGGCTGGACTGGGTGACGATGTGGCGCTCGGCGTGGCCCCAGTGGGCGGGCATCTGGCGGCCGCCCGAGGCCGGGTCCTCAGCGGAGCCGACGGCCTGGAGCAGGACTTCGTAGGGCGACACGCCGAGGCCCAGGACGAGAGCCAGGTCCCGGTAATACGGGAAGAACCAGTCGTGGCCGGGGCGGAGGTGACGGGCCAGGGCGAGGAGCAGGGCTTCGTGACCGGCGCCGGAGATCTGGAAGTAGACCCGGCTCTGCTTCTGCAGGTTGATCTCCCGGTCGTCGATGGCCCGGGAGACGTTGGCCAGGCAGAAGTCGTCGACGGCCTCGGCGGTGGCCACGCCCCGGATGCTCACGGGGGTGTCGGGCCGGGCCTCGGGGGCCAGCGGATGGCGGGTCGTGGGCTCGTCGACGGCGGTCATCGGGCTTCGTCCTCCCAGTCGCGTTGCTCGAGGGTGTCCCGGACCCGGGCGACGAAGGCCGACGCGTACGCGCCGTCGAACGCCCGGTGGTCGAAGGAGAGGGCCAGATTGCCGACGGGGTGGAAGGCGAGGCCGTGGCCGCCGTCGGCCAAGGGGACGGCCACGGGCCGCACCTTCACGCCGTCGGTGGAGAGGATGGCGGCCTGGGGCTGGTTGATGATCGGGGCGGTGAGCAGGGTGCCGTACCGACCGGCGTTGGTCAGGGTGAACGTTCCGCCGGCGTAGTCGTCGGCGTCGAGGCGGTGCTCTCGGGCGGCGGCCGCCGTCTCCTTCAGCGCGTCGGCGAGGGCGTCGAGGCGCAGGTCCTGGACGTCGCGGACGACCGGTACGACGAGGCCTTCGAAGTCGAGGTCGACGGCCACGCCGAGGTGGACGCCGTCGTGTACGTCGAGGCCCTCCGGTGTGACATGGGCGTTGACCAGGGGGTACTGGTCGAGGGCGTCGACGACGGCGCGGACGATGAACGGCAGCCAAGTCAGGCCGGTCCGCTCCTTCGCGGGCTCGACCCGGGCGAAGTCGACCTCGACGACCACGAGCGTGTGGGCCGCCGTCGCCAGCGAGGCGACCAGGTTCCGCCCGATGGTGCGCCGGATGGCCGTGAAGGGGACGAGGCGCACGCCGGGCCGGTCCGCGGCCGGCGGGTGGTCGGCGACCAGGGCCAGCACGTCGTCCCGCGTGACCCGTCCGCCCCGCCCGGACCCCTTGATGTCGGCCGGGTCGATCCCGTGCTCGTCCACCAACCTGCGGACGACCGGGGAACAGAACCCAGCCTCGTCGGGTCGCGGCTCGTCGACCACGGGGGCCGGCGAGCCGGCGGTGGTGGTGATGCGGGCGATGAGCTCGCCGATGGGGACGGTGTCGCCCTCGGGGACGAGGAGCTCGGCCACCACGCCGGCGACGGGGGAGGGGATCTCCGAGTCGACCTTGTCCGTGGAGATCTCGAGGAGGGCCTCGTCCACGGCGATGGGGTCCCCGGGCGCCTTGAGCCAGGCCGTGATCGTTCCCTCGGTGACGGTCTCGCCCATCTGGGGCATCGTGACCTCGGTGATCCCTGGCTCGGCCACTCCGGGTCCCCCTGGTCCCGCGGTCCTCCCGAGGCCAACCGTAACTGTCACTGCCGCTGCGTAGGTTGGATCCCGTCGCTTCCCCCGACATCTACCGACCCCGCGTGTTCCGCGTGATCGACCCGGAGGAAGAGCCATGCCCGATCCCATCGTCCCCACCCTGAACCTGGCCGTGCTGCGCGGCCACCTGTCCCGGGCCCCCGAAGAGGTGACCCTGGCCTCGGGCGACCTGCTCGTGCGCTACGAGGTCACCGTGCCCCGCTCCGACGAGCGGGCCGACACCGTGCCCGTCGTGGCCGTCAGCCCGCCGGCCCACGCCCGCGGGCTCGACGCCGGGACCGAGGTCATCGTCCTCGGCCGCACCCGTCGCCGCTTCTGGTCGGCCGGCGGCGCCACCCGCTCACAGGTCGAGGTGTTGGCCGAAGCGATCGTTCCCGCCCGTCGGCGGGCCGGCGCCACTCGGGCGCTGGGGCAGGCGCTGGCTACCCTGGAGGCGTTCGCACACCAAGAGGAGTGATCACGTGACCGATCTCGCGAGCCTGCTGGGTGACGAGGCCGAATCCCTGCTGAGCCACCAGTCAAAGGGCATCCCGGCCGCCGACCTGCATCTGCCGGGCCCCGACTACATCAGCCGCGTGCTGGAGCAGAGCGACCGCACACCCCAGGTGCTGCGCAGCCTGCAGTCCCTCTTCGACCACGGTCGCCTCGGTGGTACCGGCCACGTGTCCATCCTCCCGGTGGACCAGGGCATCGAGCACTCGGCGGCGGCGTCCTTCGCCCCCAACCCGAAGTACTTCGACCCGGCCAACATCTGCGAGCTGGCGGTCGAAGGCGGCTGCAACGGCGTGGCCTCGACCTTCGGCGTGCTCGGCGCGGTCTCCCGGCGCTACGCCCACAAGGTCCCCTTCATCGCCAAGCTGAACCACGCCGAGATGCTCACCTACCCCAACGACGCCGACCAGGTGATGTACGGCTCGGTGCAGCAGGCCTTCGACCTCGGCGCCGCCGGCGTGGGGGCCACCGTCTACTACGGCTCCGACCGGGCCACCCGCCAGATCCAGGAGGTCTCCGAGGCCTTCCAGGAGGCCCACGAGCTGGGCATGTTCACCGTCCTCTGGGCCTACCTGCGCAACAGCGCCTTCAAGGTGGACGGGGTGGACTACCACCTGTCCGCCGACCTGACCGGCCAGGCCAACCACATGGCCGTGACCATCGAGGCCGACATCGTCAAGCAGAAGCAGCCCGAGAACAACGGCGGCTACAACGCCCTGTCGGGCTACGGCAAGACCCACAAGCGGGTCTACGAGGAGCTGACCACCGACCACCCGATCGACCTGACCCGTTGGCAGGTGGCCAACTGCTACATGGGCCGCATCGGCCTGATCAACAGCGGCGGGGCCTCGAGTGGCGCCGACGACCTGGCCCAGGCCGTGCGCACCGCGGTCATCAACAAGCGGGCCGGTGGCCTCGGCATGATCAGCGGGCGCAAGGCGTTCCAGCGGCCGATGGCCGAGGGTGTCGAGCTGCTCAACGCCATCCAGGACGTCTACCTGGACGAATCCGTCACCATCGCCTGACCGACGGTCGAGTCGGCCCTCCGGGTGCGCCCCAGCGGGGGTGGCGCCCGGTAGGGTCGACAGCCGGACCAGTGAGCTCAAAGGAGAGACGTGGCCGACACCGCTGCCCGAGATCAGGCCGTCGAGACCCTCGATCAGGTGATCATCCGATTCGCCGGTGACTCCGGCGACGGGATGCAGCTCACGGGGGACCGCTTCACCAGCGCCAGTGCCCTCTGGGGCAACGACCTGAGCACCCTGCCGGACTTCCCGGCCGAGATCCGCGCCCCGGCCGGGACGCTGGCCGGGGTGTCGGCGTTCCAGGTCCACATCTCGGATCACGAGATCACCACGCCGGGCGACATGCCCAACGTGCTGGTCGCCATGAACCCGGCCGCCCTCAAGGCCGAGCTGGGCGTGCTCGAGCCCGGCGGCACGCTGATCATCAACACCGACGCCTTCACCGAGCGCAACCTGGCGAAGGCCGGCTATGACGCCAACCCCCTCGAGGGCGACTCGCTCAAGGGCTACACGGTGTACGAGGTCCCGATGACCACGATCACCAAGGAGTCGGTGGCCGAGCTGGGGGTCAAGCCCCGGGACGCCGAGCGGTCCAAGAACTTCTTCGCCCTCGGCCTGCTGAGCTGGATGTACACGCGCCCCGACGCCCCCACCCTCGAGTGGATCAGCCAGAAGTTCGCCGGCCGTGACCAGGTCATCGCCGCCAACACCGCGGCCTTCAAGGCGGGCCACGCCTTCGGCGAGACGGCCGAGCTGTTCGACCACCCGTTCCAGGTCCGCCCCGCGGCCAAGGCCCCGGGTACCTACACCAACATCACCGGCAACACGGCCCTGGCCTGGGGCCTGGTGGCCGCCGGCCAGCTGGCCCAGCTGCCGGTGTTCCTGGGCTCGTACCCCATCACCCCCGCCTCGGACATCCTCCACGAGCTGTCCAAGCACAAGAACTTCGGGGTCCGCACCCTGCAGGCCGAGGACGAGATCGCGGCCATCACCAGCGCCATCGGCGCCGCCTTCGGTGGTCACCTCGGGGTGACCACCACCAGCGGCCCGGGCCTGGCGCTCAAGGCCGAGGCCATGGGCCTGGCCGTGAGCCTGGAGCTGCCGCTGATCATCATCGACGTGCAGCGGGGCGGTCCGTCCACGGGGCTGCCCACCAAGACCGAGCAGGCCGACCTGCTGATGGCCCTGTACGGGCGCTCGTCGGAGTCGCCGCTGCCCATCGTGGCCCCCAAGAGCCCGGCCGACTGTTTCGACGCCGCCATCGAGGCCGCCCGCATCGCCCTCAAGTACCGGACCCCGGTGCTGGTCCTGTCCGACGGCTACCTGGCCAACGGGGCCGAGCCCTGGCTGCTCCCCGACGTCGACACGCTGCCCGACATCAGCGTGGCCTTCACCACCGAGCTCAACGGCACCGACGGTGACGGCAAGCCCGTCTATCTGCCCTACCTGCGCAACGAGGACATGGCCCGGCCCTGGGCCGTCCCCGGCACCCCGGGCCTCGAGCACCGCATCGGTGGCCTCGAGAAGCAGGACGGCACGGGCAACGTGTCCTACGACCCGGCCAACCACGAGCACATGGTCCACCTGAGGGCCGAGCGCATCGCCCACATCGCCAACGACATCCCGCTGGTCGAGGTCGAGGGCCCCGACGACGCCGAGATCCTGGTCATCGGTTGGGGCTCGACCTGGGGCGCGATCGACGGCGCCGTGGACCGGGTCAACGCCGGCGGCCACCGCGCCGCCCGGGCCCACCTCACCCACCTCAACCCCTTCCCCCGGAACCTGGGCGAGGTGTTGGCGCGCTACCCGAAGGTGCTGGTCCCGGAGATGAACCTGGGTCAGCTCTCGCTGCTGCTGCGGGGCCACTTCCTGGTCGACGCCCAGAGCGTCACGAAGATGAAGGGCCTGCCGTTCACCGCCGGTGAGCTGGAGCGGGCCATCCTGGCCGAGCTGGAGAAGGACGGAGCCTGATGACCGACACCGACATCCCCGTCACGACCAAGGCCGACTGGTCCTCGGACCAGGAGGTCCGCTGGTGCCCGGGCTGTGGGGACTACTCGATCCTCACCGCCGTGCAGATGCTCATGCCCGAGCTGGGCGTGCGCCGGGAGGACACGGTCTTCGTGTCCGGCATCGGCTGCGCCGCCCGCTTCCCGTACTACATGGACACCTACGGGATGCACACCATCCACGGCCGTGCCCCCGCGGTGGCCACCGGTCTGGCCATGGCCCGTCCCGACCTGGACATCTGGGTCGTCTCCGGTGACGGTGACGCCCTGTCCATCGGCGGCAACCACCTGATCCACGCCCTGCGCCGCAACGTGAACCTGAACATCCTGATGTTCAACAACCAGATCTACGGCCTGACCAAGGGCCAGTACTCACCGACCAGCGAGGTGGGCAAGGTCACCAAGTCCACGCCGTTCGGTTCACTGGACACGGCGTTCAACCCCGTCAGCCTGGCCCTCGGGGCCGAGGCCGGCTTCGTGGCCCGGACCCACGACATGGACCGCAAGCACATGATGGAGACGTTCCGGCGGGCCCACGCCCACCAGGGCACGTCCTTCGTCGAGATCTACCAGAACTGCAATGTCTTCAACGACGGCGCCTTCGAGCAGATCACCGGCAAGGAGAACCGGGCGGCGATGCTGATCCCGCTCGAGCACGGCCAGCCGATCCGCTTCGGCGACGACGGCGAGCGTTGCGTGGTCCTCGACGCCCAGGGCAACGCCCGCATCGCCGAGGTGGCCGACGTCGACGAGTCCGAGATCCTGATCCACGACGAGACCCGGCCCGACCCGGCGCTCGCTTTCACCCTGTCCCGCCTGGCCACCGGGCCGCACGAGCCCACGCCCGTCGGCGTCTTCCGCTCCGTCGAGCGCCCCGAGTACGCCACCGAGGCCACCCAACAGATCGCCGCCGCCCAGGACCGATCGGGCCCCGGCGACCTGAAGGCCCTCCTCCACAGCGGCGCCACCTGGACCGTCGAACCCTGACCCGCGGCGTTCTGGCGCCCGATTGAGGCGTCAGGACGCTGCAATCAGGCGCCAGAAGGGGGTGTCCTAGTTCTCGGGCGCTCCGTTCGCCGGCCTGGCGGCTCCGGACAAGCGGGACCTAGTCGAGAAGTCTGAACACCTGGCCGGTTCGGGGCTTGGGCCAGAAGAAGGTGGTCTTCGGGGGCATGAGCTCGCCGCCGTGGGCGATGTCGATGATCTGGGCCACCGTGGCCGGGCGTAACAACACGCCGGCTTGAGACGCCCCGGTGTCGACGGCACGGAGGATGTTCTCGACGCCGTGCTGGTAGGTCAGCGTGTGCTCGGGGACGGCTCGTAGGCCCTGGTCGAGGCGGCTGCTGTCGAGGTCGCGGACGCCCTCCATGGCCTCGGGGCGGGGACGCAGGAGGTGGGCCCCGTCCCGGGTGACCAGGCCGAGGGCGCCGGCGTCGTCCATGCGGTCCAGCAGCTCCGGGCCGAGCGGACCGGCGTCGAAGAGCTCGAAGCTCGACTCGAGTGCCGCCGCCAGATCGAACCCCTCGGGCAGGTCGGTGATCAGGCGGTGGATGGGCTGCACCAGCAGCTGCTCCTCGACCAGCTCGACCACGTAGGTCATGGCCAGGTCCCAAGGACCGTCGCCGTCTCCGGCCTCGTGACGCTCGTCCCGGTACTGCAGGGAGGTCGACCAGCGGTGGTGGCCGTCGGCGATGAGGACCGGCTCGGAGCTGACCGCGGAGGAGATGGCCTCGACGATGCCGGGCTGGCTGATGGGCCACAGGCGGTGGTGGACGCCCTCGCGGTCGGTCCAGGCGGCCACGGGCGGTCCGGGCAGCTCGCACAGGCCCGACAGGCCTTCGGCGGTGGACAGGCCCCAGACGGCGGAGAGGTTGGCCTTGCAGTAGCGCAGCATCTCCAGGCGGTCGCTCTTGGCCTTGGGTGTGGTCTGCTCATGGGGGAGCACGCCGCCGGTGCCGGGTCGGGCCAGCTCCAGCGCCCCGATGACCCCGGCGGTCTGGCGGAGGCGGCCGCTGTCGTCCTTGTAGCCCATGCGGTAGACGTAGAACGAGGGGGCCTCGTCCTGGATGAGCACGCCGTCGTCCCGCCACTGGCGCAGGGTCCGACAGGCCACGTCGTAGCGGCTGGTGTCGCCGTCGTCGAGGGGGAGGTCCAGGTGGACGGCCTGGTTCGGGTGTTTGGCGCCGAGCTCGGCCCGCTCGGCCTCGTCGATCACGTCGTAGGGCGGGGCGGTGACTTCGCCGTAGTCGAGCCGTTCGTCGTCGTAACGGAGTCCCCGGAAGGGCTCGAAGCGCGCCATGGGCCCATCGTGGCAGGTGGTGGACGCGAGTCCACAGGTCCCGCGTGCGAACATGCCGCTGTGGCCTGGGCGCTGGATCTCGACGGCGTCGTCTGGCTCGGTGACCAGCCCATCCCGGGGGCGGCCGAGGCCGTGGGCCGGCTCCAGGCCAGGGGCGAGCCGGTGGTCTTCGTGACCAACAACTCCTCGGTCCCGGTGGGTGACGTGGAGGCCAAGCTGGGCCGCCACGGCATCGCCGCCACCGGCGCGGTCCTCACGTCGGCCATGGCTGCCGCGGAGCGGGTCGAGCCTGGGGAGGTGGCCCTGGTCTGTGCCGGGCCGGGCGTCGACGAGGCCCTCGCCGCCCGGGGGGTGCGCACGGTCCGCGAGGGCAAAGCCGACGTGGTCGTGGTCGGTTTCCACCGGGACTTCGACTACTGCCGCCTCCAGGCCGCCAGCACGGCGGTCCGCAACGGCGCCCGCCTGCTGGCCACCAACGACGACGCCACCTATCCCACCCCTGAAGGCCTGATCCCCGGCGGAGGGGCCATCCTGGCCGCCGTGAGCACCGCGTCCGGGGTCGAGGCCGAGGTGGCGGGCAAGCCCCACCAACCGATGGCCGACCTCCTCTGGGCCCGGGTGGGGGCCGAGGGGGTGATGGTCGGGGATCGTCCCGACACCGACGGCCGCTTCGCCGTGACCCTGGGCTACCGGTTCGCCCTCGTGCTGACCGGCGTGACCGCCGGGCTCCCGGTCGAGCCCGCGCCGGATCTCGTCGCCGCCGACCTGGCCACCCTCGTCGACCAGGAACTGGGCCGTTGACCCGCCGCGTCCCCGCCGTCGGTGCCCTGCTCACGCTCGCCCTGCTGGCCGCGTGCGCGTCGGACGTGCCCGACGAGGAACCCGTCCGCCCGGCCGACGCGCTCGCCTGGTCGACCGGAGCCGACGAGGAGCTGGTCGGCCTGCCCATCGCTGTGGGCAGCCCGTCCCGGCCCGTCGA
>Ga0315287_10006359_pt1 | contig 11742 bp, 11 predicted proteins | sample YL17G11_0_MG_FD_205037 | JGI IMG/M metagenome (GOLD analysis project Ga0315287, IMG submission 205037) | Sediment microbial communities from Yellowstone Lake, YNP, Wyoming, USA - YL17G11_0 | ecosystem: Environmental > Aquatic > Freshwater > Lake > Sediment | place: USA: Wyoming | collected...
GAGGTGCGGCGCAAATTTTAGGGCGGCGCCGGGTGCGAGCAAATCCATGTTTTGGCGCGTCAAGGGCACGACAGCGATCCTTTCAGCGTTGAGCCGGTCGAGCGTGGCACCGCCCACAAACCCGTCCGCCCCCATGAGGACAACGCGTTCAGGACTGGTGGGCTGGGGATGGTGTAGCGTGAGCATGGTTTTGGAGCGCCGAACTCCGATACGGCGCGTTTTTGTGTGTCTTACGTTCGCATCGGGTCGGGAACCGGCGCTCCAATGCGCGGCGGCGCGCCGAAGCGGTAGTAATCGAAACCGAGCGCGGCGGCTTGCGTGCCATCAAGCAGTCCGAACGGGTCAATGAGTATGCGGCCGCTCATGGCGGTGCGGATAGCTTTCAAGTCTGCCGAACGGAACTCAGGCCACGGCGTCGGAATCACCAGCGCGCTGGCACCGCGGCAGCAATCAAGCGCGGAGGCGCATTGCGTGAAAAGCCGATATGCGTCGGCCGGCAGTTTCACCACCGGATCGTAGGCCTGCTTCCGGCATTCCGGAATGGCGGCGAGGAATTGCAGCGACGGCGAGTTCTTCGTCGAGTGGGTGTTCTCCTTGTAGGCCAAGCCCCACACGGCGACGACGGCGCTCCTCAAATCCAGCCCGCGCTTAGCTGCAGCCTCGCGCAACGTGCACGCCGTCCAATCCTTGCGGTGCGCGCTGTTGTGTTGCCAAGCGTCCACGATGCCGGTGTCGGCGGACGAACCTTCCGCGAGGCGCTTCACGGTGACGAGGTCGCGCTCGAGGTTGCCGCCGGCGATGCCGAGGCCGGGCGTGAGATACGCCTTCGGGCCGATGCGGGCGTCGAGGCGCAGCGCGGGCGCGATCTCGTTCCAGTCCGCACCGATGCATTCGCACACTTCCGCCAGCGTGTTGGTGGTGGAGATGGAGGAGACGAGGAAAAAGTTGATGGCGATCTTGGCAAGTTCGGCGCTTTCGTAACGCATCACCAGCACGGGGCAGCCGAAGCTCTCCTGCCATTGCCGAAACGGGGCGGGCAGCGGTTGGGCAGGATCGGCGGCGCCGACCATGTAGCGTTCTGGATGCAACGCGCGTTCGACGGCGCGACCGAAGATGAGCGTCTCGACCTGGTAGAAAACTTCGGCGACAGCGCTGGTGCGAAGCAATTGCTCGCGCAACGTGCGCGTGAAGCCAGGGTTCACCTGGCTCAACAGGACTAGCGTACCGCCGCGCTTGAGGTGCGGGGCAATCTGCCGGAGTAATTCCATCAGCGGCCCGGTGTCGCTGCGATTGGCGTCGTCCGTCTTCACATCGAGCGCAACGAAGACAAGTTCGCAGGCGGATAGGTAGGCGGCGTTGGTCGTGTAGCGGATCCGCTTCTGGTTCTCGGCAAACAATCCAGAGAGGCCGGGCTCTTCGATGGGGAACTTGCCGCGGGCCAAGTCCGCCACGAGGTCCGCAGCGGGATGAAACGCCACGACCTCGAAACCTTTCGCCGCCGTGGCGAGGCTGTAGTTGATTCCGAGATGTGAGAGTCCGGCGAAACCGATCATGGCGGCGTTTGTTTTCCCAACTCGGCCAGCGTGGCGTCAATCCAGATGTCGTTGGCGATGTTGTTTGCCGGGTCTTGGCAGAGTTTGAGGAAGTGCTGGTATTCGAGTTCCCACGTCGGGTCGCCTTGCGGAAGCGTCTCGACGGTTTCGGGCGGGCGGCCGCTGGGCAGCACGCGGCGGCGCTCGGTGTAAAGGCTCGGCCCCCATTTGCAGAGGCAGTCAATGTGGACGCTGCCATTCTCAGCCCACAAGTCGAAGCGAAAGGTGTTGCGCCACGAGAGCATCGTCATCTCGTAGTCAATCGCCGGCTCTCCCGGGAAGGTGAAATGGTAGTGGTCGAACGCGCGGTTCTCGAAGCGGTGTGCGGCCCAAACGCGTGGAGCGACGGATGGCTTACCGAAAAGCATCAGCGTCCAATCGAGCAAATGCGAGCCGATGTCGGGCAGCACGCCGAGGCCGGTGTCGCGCCAGGCGGAATTGCGCACGTCGCGGGCGGTGCCGTTGCCGTAGAAAAACTTCACCCGGTAAATCTTCCCGAGCCAGCCGGCGTCGAGAGTTTTTTTGAGGCGGACGATGTGCGGCTCGAAGCGGTGATTGTAGGCGGTGTAGCAAACGGTGTTGTTGCGCTCGGCCAGTTCCTTGAGTTGTTCGAGCGAGCAGCCCGGCTCGCCGAGCAGCGGTTTCTCGACGAGGACGTGCTTTCGGTTCGCGAGCAGGTGCGTGAGGAGTTTCGGCTTTGCGGTGTCGGGTGTGCAAACCAGCGCGGCGTCGTAGGCGGCGAGCGGGACTTGTTCGAGCGACTTGAAGTTGGCGTCAGGAATGACTGGGTCCACGATCGCGACGAGGTCCCGGCCGGCGAATTTCGCCCGTTTCTTGCCCTGAATTCCAAAGCCGACGACGATGACCTTCATTCGTAGTTCACCTGGCGCTCGACCTGATCGAGCCGCTTGAGCACATCGTTCGGGTCAATGGGGTTGTTGCCGTCGCGCTCGCACGCCAGCGCCGCGGCGACGCTGCCCAAGATGGAAGCCGAGACAATACAACCGGAAACCACCAGTGCGATCGTCGCATAGGCCAGCAACGCGTCGCCTGCGCCCACGGCGTCCGTCACCCGATCCGCGAACGAATCCACCGTGAAGAAGGACCGCGGGTCGCCGCTGGGGTCGCGGTAGGTAATCAATCCCCGCTCGCCCATTTTGAGGAGGAGATATTTGCAGTTGGCACGACGATACAATTCGTTTGCCAGCGGGCGAATAGTGGAATCCTGGTCGCCCAGCGCAAACCGCACTTCCCGTTCATTCGGTGTGATCAAATCGAAACCATGAAAATCCAGGATGTTGCCCCACCGGCTGGCGACCTGGCTGTCCGCCACCCGCAAAGGCCCCCGGGGAAGGGCGGCAATCAGCGGCGGAATGGTGGTGCGATTGAAGACGCCGTGCCGGAAATCGCTGAACACGACCGCGTCGGCCTTGCTCCCCGCGACGGAAGTGGTGAACTGCGCGAGAATCTTGTCGGAGATGGGGCGGTTATCGAGCTTGTCCACCTTGAGCATCCGGTAGCCTTGAGTCGTGAAGAGGTTCTTCTGCGTGGTCGGGCGCGTGCGGTCAACGACGGCGTCGCACTTCACACCATAATCCTGAAGATCTTTCAGAACCAAATCCTTCAGCGCGTCATCGCCGAGCACGGTGGTGAAACGCACATCTGCACCCGCGCCCTTCATGTGCTTGGCCACCACACCCGCGCCACCAACGAAATCCACCTGATGATCGAAGCGCAGGCTCATCGTGGGCGTCTTGGTGTTGCCGCCGATGAGAGTGCAATACGTGTAGGAATCCACGATGGTGTCGCCCACGACATGGACTTTCGCCCGGGAGAAGGATTTGAGGACGTCGCGAAGCCGGCCGAACGTGACGCCCTCGGCCTGCATCAGCACGTGAAGTTTGTCCGCGGCAATGTTCGGCGGTTCGGCTTCGATAATGTGCGACGAGGAATAAACGATGTCGCCGGGTGTGAACAAAAGCTCGCCGCCGTAGCTGTCGAGCGCGTCCTTTTCCTCTTTGGTTTTCGGATGCAGACCGCCTTTCGTGTACTCGTAGCCCTTCGCGAAATAGTCGGGCCGGATGATCTTGATGTTCTCGATGGGAGTGGGGTTTTCGTCAATGACCACGTAGTCCACAACTTCGAGCGCGGCGAGGTTCATGGCGCGCAAGTCCTGGGGCACGAACGGGCGGAAGTTGGCTTTTTGGATGTGCACGTCCGCCGTCAGGCTGGTGACCAGAATGTCCGCCTTGCTTTTGGCGTAGATCAGGTGCCGGATGTGGCCGGGATGCACGAGGTCGAACGTGCCGTGGCACATGATGACTTTCTTCTTGCGCGGCGTCGGGCCGAGAATTTCGCGCAGCGCCTGCGGCGTTTTGATCTTGCGCGCAAACGTGCTCTGCTCGGCGTCGGTCAAAGAGGTGGTTTTCACGGTTGCTTGTCGAGGTATTGAAACCAGGTTTTCGTCGCCTGCTGGATTTTGGCTTCGTCCCAAACCGGCGCCGACCGCCAGTAGTCGAGGTTCGCCAACATTTTCCGCACGCCTTCTTCGAGCGTGACCATCGGTTCCCAGTTCAGTTCGCGGCGAATCTTCGTTATGTCCGCCCACGTGCAATCCGGCTCGCCCGGGCGCTTGGGCAGTTGAACGATGCCACCTTGCAGCAGTTCAATCAAACGGTTCACCGTCTGGGGATTGCCTGTGCCAACGTTGAAAACTTCCTGCGTCTTGTCGGTCACGGCGGCGACAAAAAACGCGCGGGCCACATCGGTCACATAGACCCAGTCGCGCCGCTGCGTGCCGTCGTCCACACGCGTAAACGGCTTGCCATTGGCCTTCTGGGCGAGAAAGACGCCGAACACCGAGCCGTACGCGCCCGATGTGCGAAAGCGGGTGCCGTAGGCATTGAAGATGCGGATCGAGTTCACCGGCATCTTGTAAACCCTGGCCCAATGAAACGTCGCCTGTTCCCCTTGATACTTGCTGAGCGCGTAAGGATATTCCGGTGCGATCGGCGCATCTTCGCGCGTAGGCACCGGGGCGAGGCCGTAGCACGAGGACGACGCGGCATAGACGAATTTCCTGACCTCTGCGTGCCGGGCGGCTTCGAGTGCGTGCACAGTGCCCATGACATTCGTGGACATGTAATCAATGGGCCGCTCGATGCTGGGCACGATGTCGCCGATGCCGGCGAAGTGGAAAACATATTTTGCCCCGGCGAACAGCGCTTCGCCCGCCGCGAGCGAGCGCACATCGCGCTGGTCCACTTTGAGGCGCGGCTCGTTCTTGTGATGTTCGAGGTTTTGCAGCCGCCCGCCCACAAGATTGTCAATCACGTGGACGCGAAACCCCTCGGCCAGCAGCAAATCCACCATGTGGCTGCCAATGAATCCGGCGCCGCCGGTGACGATGGCCAGTGGAGCGGGGGCGCTCATGATTCCAAGAAACCAAGATTTCGATCGGGGGTGAGCAATGCGGTCGGCATGAGGTTCCCAACTTTAATCCTGCTCGCAATCTTTCACTTAAGCCCAAGAGATTTGGTCGTGCGCACGTTGAAGTACTCGGGATTGTTCAAGCTGTCCTTGAACTTGCCCGCCTTGAATGCCGCACACAGGTCGCGCACGGCGTCCTCAATCGAGCGCCGCGGCTTCCAGCCCAGCCGCTCGGCGATCTTGCGCGACGAGACGTGGTAGGAACGGTTGTCATCGCTGGGTGTGGTCGTGACTTTGATCGGCGCCCGGGCGGGGAATTCCTGCTCCACAATCTTCCGCACGAACTCGGCCAACTGCGCGACGGTGAAATTCTCGTACCCCGCGTTGAAGGTCTCGCCTGTGATTTTTTCATCCGGATAATCGAGCAGTTGCACGTAAAGATCGGTGACATCCTCGATGTGAATGTTTGGCCGCTTCTGCGTGCCGCCAAAGACGGTGATGACCCCCTTGTTCACCGCGTGGTTCGTGAGGATGTTCACCGTGAGGTCGAAGCGCATACGGGGCGAGTAACCGCAAACCGTCGCTGGCCGGATCGTCACGCAGACAAACGACGGCGATTTGTGTTTCCACAGCAATGGCTCGCAGAGACCCTTGTACTTGTTGTATTCGGTCAGCGGCACAAGCGGATGTTCCTCCGTCACTTCAGGCGCGTCGCTCACGCCATAGACCGAACTGGACGACACATTGATGAAACGGCGCACCCCGGCTTCCTTCGACGCGATCACCAGCGGCTCAAAGCAATCGTAATTCACGCTCTTGCTCAGGTCCGAGTTGAGTTCGAAGCTCGGATCATTCGAGATGCAACCCATGTGGATCGCCGCGTCGCAGCCGGACACGGCTTTGCAATAAGCCCGCGTGTCGCGAAGGTCCTCCTTTGCGATCGTCATCTTCGGATGCGGCGGTAGGAAATTGCCAAAGAGGAACAGGTCATACACCACGACTTCGCAGCCGCGCTTCAGCAGTTTGGGCACCAGCACGTGACCCTTGTAGCCACCGCCACCAGTTACAAGCACTCGTTTGAACATAATTTTATGTTGGGAAAAACCGGGAAAACCGACGCCCTACGCCGTGGGAATGGAAAATCCGGCCGCTTTGGCGTCGTTGAAAAACATTTTGACCGTGTCGAGCGAATATTCGTCGAGACTTTTGCCAACCAGCGACAGCTTGTTGAGGATGTCGCTCGTGACGGTGATGACCTGGCAGCCGATGTCGTCAGCCTGGAAGATGTTCAACAATTCGCGCGGGCTGGCCCAGATCAACTCCGCCTTTGGATTCGCCTTGAGCAAGGCCACCGCCTCCGCCATCAGCGGCACGGGATCGCGACCGGTGTCGGCGATGCGCCCGGCGAAAACGGAGACGTAGCTCGCCGTGCCGGGCGAGAGACTCGCGAGCACATCCTTGACTTGCTGGTCGGTCAGAATGGCCGTGACGTTTAGCTGCACGCCGGCGCCCGCCAAGCGGCGGATGAGATCGCCCGCAAACTCCCGCCGCGTGTTCGTGACGGGAATCTTTACGTAAACGTTTTTTCCCCACGTCGCGATCGCGCGCGCTTGCGCTTCCATCCCGGCGAAGTCGTCGGAAAACACTTCAAACGACACGGGCCGCCCGACGACGACCTTGAGCATCTCCAGCGCGAACGCGCGGTAGTCGGCCACGCCCGCCTTGCGCATGAGCGTCGGGTTTGTGGTGAAGCCTTTGATGAGCGGATTGCGGGCGAGTTCGGCGATGACTTTAAGGTCCGCGCCGTCCGCGAAAATCTTTACGCGTAAATCTTTCAGTAGTCGCATGACGTTTGCAGTAAGTTATTGCAGGATGATGCTGGCTGCTTCCGCGAAGGATGTCACGACAAAATCCGGCTGATCCACGAGCGATTCCTTGTAGCCGTAATCCACAAAAATGGTTTTGCACCCCGCGGCCCGGCCTGCGGAAACGTCGCGCCAACGATCGCCCACCATGAATGACCGGCTCAGATCAATCCCCCTCTCCTTCGCCGCTTCGAGCAACATGCCCGGCTTTGGCTTGCGGCAGTTGCAGCCGTCACCGTCCGTGTGGCAGCAGACCCTGATGTCGTCCAGCGGCAACCACGCGCGCAGCCGGGCGTGCATTTGTTCCACGATCTCGCGGCGCAGTTTGCCGGCACCGACATCCGGCTGGTTGGTAACGACGACAAGGCAGAAACCCGCTTCGCGAAGCCGCGCAACCCCTTCGCGCACGCCCGGCAAAAGCTCAAATGCTTCCAACGTCGGCGGCGCGAACGGCTTGCCGCCGCGCGTGCTGGAGCGTGTGAGGACGCCGTCGCGGTCCAGAAACACCGCGCGGGTCAAGCCGCGGGCGGCTTCGATTTGTCCATGCCTTCCCATTTGTTCGCTTGCAACTTCACGCGCGGATGGGACACCAGACAATGCCAGACCACCGCCTGAAACGCCTCCGCGTGCGGCGTGATGGCGCTCGCATCCACCGTGGGCACCACCAGCACCCAGTCGCCGACTTTCTTCGTGTAACCGCCATCGCGCCCGACGATGCCAAAGATCTTCGCGCCACACCGCTTCGCCTCGTCCAGCGCGCGGACGAGGTTGGGACTAACATTGCGCTCCGCATCACCTCCGCCGACGGAGAAAGCAAAAACTGCGTCGCGCGGGCCGAGTTTGCTTGTGCGCAACCAAGCTTCGAACACGGTTGCCCAGCCTTCGTCATTGGTGCGCGCTGTGAGTTCGGACACGTTGTCGCATGGGCTGTAAGCTTCGATGCCGGCAAGCTTGCGAAAATCGTTGACGGCGTGGCTGCAATTGGCGGCGCTGCCGCCCACCCCCAGCAGGAACAGCCGTCCGCCGCGCTCGCGCAGATCCGCCAGTTTCTCCGCCATTTTTTCGATCAGCGCGTGGTCGAGCTTGTCCGCGATTTCGCGTGCCTGCTGCAAGTAGGTTTGGACGTATGTCATGCGGTGGATACCTTAGCAGGGGCGGGTGCTTTTGCCAACTTTCTCAGAGCGTGCGCCGCGCATCTGGTGTTCTGGCCGGGTGCCTCGAAGCGGCGGAGATTGAGTTGAAGCAACGCGGCGGGAAATTCGCCGAACCCGAGGAGCCAGCGGCTGGCGGTGGTCGTATGCCGTTCTTGGCCGACGCCGAGGGCAATTTGCTCCGCCTCGTTGAGCGCCCGGCCGCCCCCGCTCTGAGTTGAGACGTTTAATCGTTGACCCGTTGAACCGGAGGCGGAGCAAGCGATTAAACGATTTGGTGATTCAACATCTTCCAAATTGATCTGAGTGCACTGGCGAAATCTTGTGGCCGTGCCGCCAGCCAGCGCGTGATTTCTGCGGGCGCGAACCACTCGCCGCGCTCGATTTCCTCCGGAGGCAGCGTGAACGGCCCTTCGTGGCGCGCGCGATAAACGCACACGAACTCCTGATCCGTCTCTTGACACGCGTCGAGCTTGAACAGGCGTTCCGACGCTTCGGTGAGCATCACCCCGAGTTCCTCGCGCACCTCGCGCACGGCGCACACGTCGCAGCTCTCGCCACTGCTGAGATGGCCGGAAGCCGACGAATCCCACACGCCCGGCTGGCGATCCTTCAGCATGGAGCGCTTCTGGAGAAAAGCTTGGCCGCGCGCGTTGAACACCAGCACGTGCGCCGCCCGATGCAACAAGCCGCGCGCATGAACCTCGCTCCGCGACGCACGCCCGATCACCTCGTCGCGGTCGTTGACGACATCAAAGATTTCTTCGGCCATAAACCTGCCGCCGAGGCGCAGAGGCACAGAGCGATTTTGCGAGCTGGACGAACTGGTCGAGGCCGACTTGTTCAGCGCGGCACTGCGCCAGAAGATCACCTGCCCGAAAACCGTCTGTCAACAAGGCCTCCGGCCAGTCTGTCTTCAGCAATTTGAACATCATCTTCCGCCGCTGCGAGAACGCCCGCTTGACGATCTTCACGAACGTCTCGCGCTGCGCGCCGGCCAGCAGCGGTTTTATCCGTCTCTCCAACACCACACAAGCCGAGTCCACGTCCGGGGCGGGGAAAAAGCAACTTGCCGGAATCTTGAACCACTTGCGCTGATCGTAGTCGAGCTGCACCAGTAACGTCAGCACGCCGTAGTCCTTGTCGCCGGCCTTGGCCATGAGCCGCCGGGCTACCTCCAGCTGCAGTGTCACCACCATTCGCTCCGGGCGTTGGGCTGATTGCGCAAGCTCGACGAGAATAGGCGATGCGACCGAGTAAGGCAGGTTCGATACGAGTTTCCAATCGCTCCAGTTGCGCGGCTCGCGGCGCAGGAATGCCAACGCGTCGTCGCGAAGCAAGGACAACACAGGCTCGCCCTCACCCCGTCCCTCTCCCATCTGATGGGAGAGGGTGTCCGCAGGACGGGTGAGGGCTTTGAATCGCTCCAGCAGCACCTCCACCAGCCGCGCGTCCTTCTCGATCGCCAAGATCTCGCCCGCTCGAGCGACAAGCAATTCCGTCAACGGCCCAAAACCTGGCCCGATTTCCAAAACTTTGTCCGCCCTGGTCAGTTCGGCCGCGTCAACGATGCGCCGCAGTTGGTTGCCGTCGTGGAGGAAGTTTTGCCCGAGGGATTTCATCAGTCGGATCCCGCGCGCCGCCAGCACCTCGCGCATTTCGGAGAGTTTCATGACCGACGAAATGAAACCGCGTATGGACGCGGATGGGCGCGGATGGGAGACAGCATACTTTCCAGAGCTGTCACCACCCGCGCCAGTTGTGCCTCGGTGATCGTCAGTGGCGGCGTGAAACTGATGACGTTGCTGTGTGCACCCTCGGGCAAAAGGATGAAGCCGCGATGCAGCATCCGCCTGATGATTTCCTGCGCTTCGGCTGTGGCGGGCGAACCGTCCGCGCGACGAAGTTCCAAGCCGGCCATCAAGCCAAGGCCGCGGACGGAAGTCCGAAGTCCGAAGTGCGAAGTGCGAATTGACGCCAATTCCCTCAACAGTAATTCCCCGAGCCGCGCGCTGCGTTCGCAAAGTTTCCGCCAGCGGATCTCCGCGATCTGCGCCAGTGCCATGGCACAGCCGACAGGATGGCCGAGGAATGTGCTCGTGTGCAAGGCCTCGCCGTGCGAGAGCGGCCACGCCGCGTCCATCAAGTCCGCACGTCCGACGCACGCCGAGAGCGGAAAGCCGCCGGTGAGCGCCTTGCCCAGACAGATGACGTCCGGCACCACGCCGCCGTGTTCGCACGCGAACCATTTTCCGGTGCGCCCAAATCCGGTGTAGATTTCGTCGAGGATGAGCAAGGCACCGTGTTGATCACAAAGCCGGCGGAGCAGCGGCAGGAACTTCGGCGGCGGGATGTTGATGCCGCCGCGGCCTTGGATTGGCTCTACGAGGATCGCGCCAACACGCTCGCGGCGAAACAAACTGCGGATGGCGGTTTCGACTTTGCTGAGATCTGTTGAGCTGGTTGGAAACTTCACGAAGCGTCCAAACTCGCCAAGCTGCGAGCGGAATGGTGCGCGAAAAAACTCCCGATGCGTCGCGTTGAGCGCGCCGTAACCGAGTCCGTGATACGCCCCCTCGAACGCAATTATCCCGCGCTTGCCGGTCGCAAGCATCGCCGTCTTGAGCGCGGCTTCAACAGCCTCGAACCCTGAATTGCAGAAAATGGTTTTGGCTCGGGCCGAACCGCTTTCTGCCTTCCGCCTTCTGCCTTCTGCCTTCATGGTCGCCCACCGCCCGAACGTAATCCGGCTCAACTCGCACGCTAACTGCGCCTTGAGCGCATGAGGATGCACATCGCCCATCGCATGCAGGAGTTTTGCCATCTGCCGCTGGCCGGCGCGGACGACAGGCGGGTTCGCGTGACCCGCCGCCGCCACCCCGAACGCGGCCGTCAGGTCCAGATACTTGCGTCCGTCCGCGTCCCAAACGTGAACGCCCTGGGCACGTTCCCACACGAGGGGCCAGGTGCCGTCCGCCTCGATGAATGTCACGTTGCGCGATTCAAAGCCGCGCAACAGGTCGAAAGTTTGGTGGGTTTTGGTCATTCAGACTCCTCGTTGTCCCGGCGGCCAGATAACTTTGTGGAGCTGCGTCTGGAAGCGGACTGGCAGTGCGTCGGCAATGACGCGCTCCGCCAATTCCCACTGCGACATCGGGGTCTGGCCTGCCGGAACCTTCTTCAAGGACCTGTCCTGCTGCGCCGACGCGAGCGGATGCGCCCAGGAAAAGAGCAGCGGGCAAAGTGCAGCAAGCCCGCGTTCGGCGATCTGCTGCTTGGCCCATTCATAATCCTCGACCGTCCCGACGACGAATTTGATTTCATCGGCGGACTCCAGGTGATTCAAATTCTCCCAGCGATTGCGCGCGACTTCGCCGCTGCTCGGGCATTTCAAATCCATGATCCTGTGCACGCGTGGGTCAATCTTCGAGACATCATGCGCGCCGCTGGTTTCCAGCAATACGGTGAAGCCGTCATCGCAAAGGGATTTCATCAGGGGCAGCGAATTGGGTTGCAGGAGCGGCTCTCCGCCGGTCAGCTCGACGAGAGGAAGTGAGAAGTGAGAAGTGAGAAGTGAGAAGTTTTTGAAAGGTGCAGCCAGCCGACGCACTTCCGCGCGCACATCGGCCAGTGAAAACTTCCTTCCCTCGGCAAACGCATACGCCGTGTCGCAATACGAGCAGCGCAAGTCACACCCCGTCAGCC
>Ga0315287_10006360_pt1 | contig 11741 bp, 7 predicted proteins | sample YL17G11_0_MG_FD_205037 | JGI IMG/M metagenome (GOLD analysis project Ga0315287, IMG submission 205037) | Sediment microbial communities from Yellowstone Lake, YNP, Wyoming, USA - YL17G11_0 | ecosystem: Environmental > Aquatic > Freshwater > Lake > Sediment | place: USA: Wyoming | collected...
GAAAAAGATTTTTTTCGATTTCGCTTTTGAGATCCTTGTTGGTCGCCGCGATCACGCGGACGTCGACTTGGCTGATTTTGCTCGAGCCCACTTTCTGGACTTCGCCTTCCTCGAGGACCCGGAGGACCTTGGACTGGGTCTTCAAGCTCATATCGCCGATTTCGTCGAGAAAAATCGTCCCGTCATCGGCCTGTTCGAATTTCCCGGACTTTTTCTCCGTGGCCCCGGTAAAGGCGCCGCGCTCGTGGCCGAACAGTTCGGACTCGATGAGTTCTTCGGGAATGGCGGCGCAATTGACCTGGACGAACGCTTCCTTGGCCCGGAGGCTCTGGGCATGAACGGCCCGGGCGATCAATTCCTTACCGGTGCCGCTTTCGCCGTAAATGAAGACCGTGGCGTTCGTCGGGGAGACCGCCTGGATGTCCCGCCACAGTTTCTTCATCAGGGGGTGGTTTCCGATCAACGCGTAGCGTTTCTCCGCCTTGCGTCTTAAATCCTGGTTTTCTCGAGCCAGCTTGTTCTGGTTGAGGGCGTTCCTCAAGGTCAAGAGGATGCGGTCGCGGTGAAGGGGTTTTTCCAGAAACTCGAAAGCCCCGAGTTTAGTCGCTTCGACCGCGGTCTGGACGGTCCCCTGCCCCGAGATCATGATGACCTCGGGCGCGTACGCTCGGCTCTTGATCTCCTTGAGGATGTCTAAGCCGTCCCGGCCGGGGAGGTGAATATCGAGAAGGATCAGGTCGAGTCCCTGGATTTCGTCGATTTTTTGGAGACCGGATTCGCCGTCACCGGCTTCGAAAAAGGCGTATCCCTCGTATTCAAGGATCATCTTCAACGATTTTCGGATGTTCTCCTCATCGTCGATGACCAGGATGCGGGTTTTTCGCTCGGGTTTCATCAGCCAGTCCTTACTTCCGGGATGATTCTAACACATGTTTCCGCCCTCACCAAAGAAACGGCCCGGCTCAGCCTGCCCCCAGCCGACCGATCGTCAAGGGACGAGCCTTCGGCTCGCCACTCACCCGTGGCCTGAAACCTCGGGCGAGTACTGCAGAAATTCCCCCGGGCTTTGCAGTCCTCATTCGCGAAGCGGTGAGGGCGGGCAAGCCCGGCGCTTCACCGTCCTTATTGAGGCTTCCGAATCAGGGCGGGGCCTTGGTCGCTGTCAAGATTTTACACCGGCGTAAGATCTCTTTGCACGGCCGCAGGCCGAAGGGTGGTTTTGAGCGATGTTTTCGGGGGGCGGTCCATCTGGCACGAAGGTTGCTTTGCATTATGGCGAAACATGCTTACAATAGGGCTGTGGCGGATCAATGGTCCTCCGAAAGGCGATTCGACGGCGCAACGAGACACGGGATGGTGAACCTCCTCCTTCTGATCGGGACCGTCACGGCCCTCTCCCTCCCCTTGTCCGGTCAAGCGCCCCGGCCGGTTGAAAAACTCTTCACCCTGGATAACGGTCTGCGCGTTTTCCTTTTCGAGCGGGCCTCGGCACCCCTGGTCAACATCGTCGCCTCGGTCAACGCCGGGTCGAAGGACGAGACCTTGGCGACATCGGGGCTGGCCCACTTGTTGGAGCATTATGTCCTTTTCCGCGGCACGGACCTCCGGACGGGGGGAGAGATTGCCCGGGAAATCAGGAACCACGGAGCGATTTTCAACGCCCATACCGGCCAGGACTTGGCTACCTTCGAGATTTCCCTTCCGACGGAACATTTCGAATTCGGCCTGAGGAATCAGAAGGAAATCCTCTTCGACCTGAAAATCGGCGAGGCCGAGCTCGCCGCCGAGAAGGAAGTCATCCTGGAGGAGATCAAGCAGATCGAGGACGATCCGTTCCGTTACGGCGGATCCCTGATTTATCAGAATCTCATGCCCGGCCATCCCTACGGCCGGCCGGTTTACGGAAGTCCGGCGACGATCGGCGGGCTTTCGCGGGAGGACATGGAGCGTTTCTACCGGCGTCTTTTCGTGCCGAATAACGCCGCCTTGGCCATTGTCGGGAATCTTCCGGTCGCCGAAATGGAAGCCCGCGTCAGGGCGGTCTTCGGCGTGGTACCCCGGGGAGAGCCGCCGCCGGCCCTGCCGGAACGGCCGCGTCCATTGGAAAAGGCCGTGGAGGTCGTCAAGGAACTCGATGTCGATGAAGCCTATTTGATCATCGGAGTGCAGGGGCCCGATTACAACGATCCGGGCCAATACGCCGCCGACGTCCTCACCCAGGTCCTCGGACAAGGGATCAACCCGATGCTGGCCGTCGCCCTCAAAGGCGGACGGAGAAATCTCGTCAACTCGGCCCAGATGACCTATATCGCCTTGAAAAGGGCCGGCGCGTTCGTCGCTTATCTGACCCTCGATCCCAAGAATCTGGCGGCCGCCAAAAGAGAGGCTGTCGCCTTCCTGAAAAAGGCTTGGACGGAAAATTTCAGTCCTTCGGATATCCCCGGCGAGGAAAAAACCTTCGCCTATGATCACCTCGAGGGAGCCAAGAACAGCATCCGGTTCATGGTTCAACAGGCCTGGGAAAGCGGGCGGGGGCTGGCGGCCTCGATGGCCATACATTTGTTGTTGAACGACAAGGAGACGAAGATCGATTATCTGGACCGGATCGCCACCCTTCAGTCGAGCGATCTGCGTGAGGCCGCTTCCGTCTCGTTCAGCCGGAGCGAATTCGTTTTTGTGTCCTTTGTTCCCCGAAAAAAATGAACGCCTATCCTCCCTTCAGCCTTCTGCTCTTTCTGGGCCGGCGTTTCGGTCCCGGGATCGTCCTCATCGCCGGCCTTTTCGTCCTCGCCGGCGCGGGTGTTGTTCCAGGACGCTTCTCGGAAGGCGGATCCTCGGTTCGCCGGAGCAACCTCGACAACGGCCTGACCGTCGTCACCCAGACCGACACCGCCTCCGCCGTGACGGTCGTCGAGATCATCGTCAAGGGAGGAGCGCGGGCGGAACCGGTGGCCAAGGCGGGCCTCTCCTATCTCGCGACCCGAATCACCGCGGAAATCCAGGATTCGGACACCGCCCGGGATTTCATGGTCAAGGCGTTGCGGACTTCGGTGACGTCCCGCGACGACGCCTCCATCATTCACCTCGAATGCCTGACCGAGTTCGCGGACTCGGCCCTGGCCTCCCTTCTTAAAATCCTGACCGATCCCCTGTTCACGAACATTCGTCTGGACCGCCTCACCGAGGCGTTGAATCACCAGCAACGGATCCAGGCCGACGACGCCGTCAATGAGGCGCGGCTTGCCCAGAGGGAGGCGTTTTTCGGCGGGACCTCCTCCGGCGGGTCGATTTTCGGAACTGAAGCTTCGCTCGCGACCATCAAACCCAAAGACCTCAAGGCCTTCCATGCCCGACGATTTGTCGCCGGGAACATGATCGTCGTCGCCGTATCCGACCTGGAACCAGTCCAATTGCTCACCCTGATCGAACGGCATTTCAAAGCGTTGAAGCCGGGGCCCTCTTCCGAAAGCGACACCGAACCGTTTTCATTAAAAAATCCTCCTTATCCGATTCGGACGATCGTTAAGGAACAACAGCAGAGCGTCGTCTCCTGCGCTTTTCCCCTGGCCCCCATCAGTCGGCGAGACTATGTCCTCGTCTCCCTCATCGAGAACATCCTGGGCCGCGGTCCGGGATCGCGGCTCTGGGGGCTGCGGACCGATAAAAAACTGGCCTACTCCGTATCCGCGTTAGCGACTCCGTTCCGTCAAGGCGGAATATTCGAGGCTTATTTGGAAACGGATGCGCTGAAAACGGATACTTCCAAAGAAGCCCTGGAGGAGGAGTTGCGCCGATTCTTTCTCGATGGAATCTCTTCGGAAGAGTTCCTGGCCGGCCGGGCCGTCCTCCAAGCCGATTTTCTACGCGCCAACGAAACTAAAGCCAATCGGACGTCCACTCTGGGATTCTTCGAATCTACGGGGCTGGGCGCGGATTTTTTCGATCAATTCGCCGGCGAGCTGTCCTCCATGACGCACGATGAGACCAACGCCGCCGTCAAACGGCTTCTCGATCCCGCCCGGGCGTCCTGGATTATCGTCGGTCCGAAGCGATGATCTTCCTCTCTTGACCTTCAAGGGGCAAAATCGGATACTGGCCCGGGAGAAATAAACGATGAAAATTTCCAGGTGCGGATTGGATTGCGAGATCTGTCCCGCCTTCGTCGCCCATCGGACGGGAGACCGGGCCCTTCAGGAAAAAACGGCCAAGGAATGGTCGGCCGCGTATCATGCCGATCTCACGCCGGAAATGGTGGCTTGTGTCGGCTGCACGACGGCCGAAGGCGTCCACATCGGACACTGTTTCGAATGCGAAATCCGCAAGTGCGGAACGGCCAAAAAAGTTGAAAATTGCGCGGTCTGCGCCGACTATCCCTGCCCGATCATCGCCGGATTCATCGCCAACGTGCCTCCGGCCAAAGCCAATCTGGAAAATATACGGGCGGCTCGCTGATCCCCATCGCAGGGTACGGAGGACGGATTGTCCGTAAGGATCTCAAGGACTCCCCGCTACGAGATGTTGTTTGTCCGGGGGCGCTCCTAAACTTTTAGGTTATGGATGATGCCGCAATGCCCGGGAGCTTTGTTGCCGTCGGTCATTTGATCAGCTGATTGAACGGGCTGGCGAGTTTCATCGCCTTCTCTATATCGGCGATCTCCTTCGGGGCTTTTTCCGAGAGAATCCGATTTCCCGTTTCCGTAATCAGCACGTCGTCCTCGATCCGGCAGCCCATACCGGCGTATTTTTTATAGACGGGGCCGACTTTGGCGACATAGGCTTTGAGTTCGTCCTCGGAAGCCATATTTTTATAAAGCGCCGGAATTTGTTCGATCCGGTCGGCTGGAAAGTACAAGCCCGGCTCCATGGTCAGGACCATGCCCGGTTTGAGCGTATCCGTCTTCATCCGGCGCGACCACCAGCCCCAGACGTCGTGGACGTCGAGCCCGATGCCGTGGCCGAATCCGTGTTGGATGTAAAACCGGCGCTGCCAAGCGCTGGCCGGATCCGTAACCAGGCCGAGCTTCTGCAAGCCTTCCAGGAGGACATTTTCGGCCGCTTCCTGGGGTTTGATCGCGATCGTTCCCGGCGTCATCAGGGTGATCGCCGCTTTCTGGGAGCGGAGAACGAGGTCGTAGATATCCGCCTGTTCCTTGGTGAATCGCCCGCCGACAGGGATTGTCCGGCTGATGTCCGACGTGTTTTTATCGAGCCAGGTCCCCAGGTCGAAGACGATTACATCCTCGGATTTCATCTCCCGCTCACTCGCCCCGAAATGGATGTTGACCGAATTCGGCCCCGAGGCGACCTGGGTGAACGAGGATGTTCCCCCGCGGCGCGAATACGTGAACTGGATGATCGCGTTGATGTCGGTTTCCTTCATCCCCGGCTGAACGGCTTTTAAAACCTCGCTGAAAGCTTCGGCCGTGAGGTCGATCGCCCTTTGAAGGACGGAAATTTCCTCCGCCGACTTGATCATGCGCATTTCGGCGATGATCGGATCGAGGGGAAAGAGCCCGGCGGTTCCGCCGAGGACTGTCGACCCGCCGATGACCGCCGAAATTCCGTCCAGGTTCGCGAGGGAAAGATAGATATTTTTTCCTGTCGCGGCCCGCGACAAAAAACTCCGCAGATCGGTCTGGGCGCGGACGGCCAGCAATCCCGAGGGCGACGTTCCGGTCCATTTCCCCGACCGATTAAAATACGACTCCTTGGCCTCCCCTTCCCCAGAGAGAATGAGAACGGCGTCCGTCTCGGTCGAGCCGGTCAGATAATAGAAGTCCTTGTTCTCCTGGGGTCCGCGTGGACTTGAAAATTGGGCCGGAATTACGGCCATCCCCTGACCGATCTTCCCGATAACGGCCGCCCGTCTTGTGGAATAATCATCGGCGGCTGCGGCCGGCCTGGGGAAAACCGAGAGTCCGAGGAGGAGCAGCCCTCCGACCATTCCATATCTGACTCGGTTTCGCTCGCTCTGTTTCTTCATGATAAACCTCCTTGACGTTTTCTCCCGCCGTTCACAATCATTCCGATTTCCGCCCCGGATCTCACTTCTTATTCCGGCCCGATTTCACGGCCGGGATTATGGCGATTTCGACGACGCCGTTCTTTTCCAGGTTCTTGATCGCGGCCGCGACAGACTCGAGTTCGACATCGGGATATTCCAAGCCGAGAATATAGGCGTATTTGGCGTCCTGACTCCCGACCTGAAGGTTCCCGCATTCGGCCCGAACCAGGCGGAAGATCTCAAGGATACTCCGTTTGCCGTCGATGAAATAACTCGTCGAGGTCGAAGCGAATCCCGCCAATCGGGGCGGGGCCGGCGCGGCGGCGGGGGCAGTCTGGGTTGGGGCCGCGGGTGGAGCGGGCATCTGGGCTGGGGGTTTAGCCGGCGGCTCCGACGGCCTCGGGGCCTGACTTTGCTTCTGGGCTTCGGCCGAATAAACCTTGAATTTCCGCCGGGGAATCAGCTGGGCATACTCCCGTTCTTTTTCCGTAAGAGGAAGGATCGCGGGTTTGATTTTCATCGAAGCGCAAAGGTCGCGATAGACCGATTCGAGCCTTTTCGAAGCGGCGTCACGCGCCGGGACGAGACTAGCCGTAAGCGACCGGACCGCCGTTTCCGTCTCCGGTGTTCGGGCCAGCGTCAGAACGGATTCGATGCCTCCTTGGGCGCGGGCGAAAGCGGCCTGGACTTTCTCCTGGCTAGCCCGGTGTCGAATATGGATTTTAGCCGGATCCTCCCCGAGCAAACGGACGCTCTGCCGGGCGACCTCGGCGATCCATTTTTCGCCGTTCGCCGCCGCCTCCCAGGCCAATTGCTTGGCTTCGGGCACGCCAGCGTTTGCCAAATAAGAGAAGGCGGAAGCGGCCATCACCCCCACTCTCTTGAGTTCGGTCGGATCGACGTAAGCGATTCGATCATCTGAGCTGTGATAGAAATTATCCGGCCAATAATTGAATTGCATCGCTGGGACGGCCGCGGCCAGGAAAACCGAATGATCGCTGCCGGAAGTAATTGTCGGGAGCGGTGCTAAGCGATAATTGAAGGGAGCGTTGGCCCCCTCCGAGGTTCGGATTTCGGCCTGATCGACGAAGCGAAGCAAGTCGCCGATCAGGTCGTTCAGATAACTCGGCCGCCCGTCGGGCGTCATTTTCACCCGAAGGTATGAATCCGTCGTCTTCGGATTGGCCCCGGTCATATCGAAATTCAGGACGGCGAGGAGTCGATCCTGGAGTTCGGGGTGCTTGAACATAAAGGCCGTCGATCCGGAAATTTCGTTCCCCCACAGGAAATGGATCGTCCGTCGCGGCTTCGGGATGGCCCTGTCCCGGATGAGCCGGGTCAGGGTCCGGCCGATTTCCAACAGGGTCGCGACCCCCGTGCAGTTGTCGTTGGCCCCGGGTTTGCTGATCGTCTCATAGGCATGAGAGACAAACAGAAGCTCGCCCGCCGACGGATCGGAGCCGGGAATGGACGCCGAAATGACGTTCATTTTGGTCGGGTAGGTTTTGGCCCGGACGTGAGCCCGGACGACGACTTTCGTGCCGCGCTCGAGATATCCTCGAAGCTCGTTGAACTGCCGCAAGGACAAAGCGAACCCGAATCCTCCTTTTTCCGGTCTGGGGGAGACGCTCGCCCAGCCGATCTGATCGAGCGTGTACCCGGCCGCGTTGCCGCTCACGCCGGCGGAGCCCGTGCCGAGGGCGCCCGCGGCGCCGCGTTGGTTCACCGCGCCTGAGAAAACCGAACCGACCGATCCGGAGCCCAGGACGATCTTCCCGGCCACGTCCTTTCCGGCGTAATCCGCCTCCCGACCCGCTCCGACATAGACGACCTCCGCTTCGACATCCGTGTCCATGCTTCCGGAAGCCAAGGAGGAGGCGACTTGATTGAGCGAGGCGATCTTTTTCTTCACCGGTTGAACGAGATACAAATCCCCCTCGATCGCGTCCCAGGCGTCGCGCGAGGGGAAAAAGTCGACGACGACGTTGGAGAGTCCCGCCAGAACCGCCTGATCGCGGATATAGGTCGTCTCGAAATACTGCGTTTGATATTCATCGGCCTGCCTGTCGCGCGTCCCGGCGAGCATCTGAACATGGAGAAAAGCCTGCTCCCCGGAATATTCCTGAATGATGGGATCACGGAGCGCCGGGGGAACCAGGCAACGGTCCGATGGCGTTTGGCCGCTCACGTGTCCGACGGAGGTCCCAACCAATGCGATTCCGAGGAGAGCGAGTCCAATTTTCGGAGCACTGGTTTTCAGATTCATGCGCGGCCTCCTTCGGTCCAAGATTTTCCAGGGCGAGGCAGGAAATATATGTTCGCCCGAGATCAATGTCAACCCGACCCGGGGATCCCTGTCCGAATCTTTGAGGCCTTACCCAGGGGTCCGATCCAGCGGCAACTTTTTTACTTCTTCCCGCGATTGTCGGCTATAATAGGACCACTCCGGCGAGAGGATCGAAAAATCGTTTTCAGGAGATGAGGACGTGGATTTTTTTGAAACGAAATTTTCGCGGCCGACCCGTTCGATGGGCGTTTCATTTATCCGGGAGATGCTGAAGGCGACAAAAGGAGTTGAAGGACTCATTTCCCTGGCCGGAGGGCTTCCCAGCCCCGAATCCTTCCCCAAAGAGCAATTGGCCGCCCTGTTCAAGGAAGTCATCGAGAAGGAAGGATCCGATGTCCTGCAATACGGCCCCAGTGAGGGCGACGACCTTTTGAAACAACAGGTGCTCCGGTATGAACGGGAACCGAGCGTCCGGAACGAGGAAGTCCTCATTACCGACGGATCGACCAACGGGATTTATTTCTTCACCCGGACCGTCATCGATCCGGGCGACATCGTCATCTGCGAAGCTCCCTCGTTCAACGGCTCCCTGGTCGCCATCGAAGCTTGCGGAGCCGAGTTGGCGTCCGTCCCCATGGACGAGGAAGGCTTGATCGTCGAGCAGGTTCGGGAGAAGATCGTCGCTTTCCAGAAGAACGGCCGCACGGTTAAATTCATCTACACCATTCCCGAATTCCAGAATCCCAGCGGGCGGACGATGAGCCTCGCCCGACGTCGGGAATTGATCCGGGTGGCCAGGGAAACGGGGGTCTTCATCCTGGAAGACCAGCCTTATCGGGACCTTCGATTTTACGGCCCCCGACTTGACTGTCTTTGGGATATCGCCCGGTTCGAATTCAGCGACGACCGGACGGTCGTTCTTTGCAAATCTTTCTCGAAAATCCTGGGACCGGGCCTTCGACTTGGATTCGCCGTGGGGCCCGAAGCGATCATCACGGCCATGTCCAAATGGGCCCAGAAAGTCATCGTCTCTCCGGACGGAGTCGTCCAGCGCGTGGCGGCTCGGTTTTTGGAACGCGGCTATATGGAGCCTCACCTCGCTCGCATCCTCGGGCTTTACCGGGTCAAACGGGATACGATGATAACGGCCTTAAAGGAGACAATGCCTTCGGAAATCCGCTGGACGGAACCCGAAGGCGGTCTGTTCATCTGGCTCACGTGCCCCGAGTCGATCGATACCGATGCTCTATTTAAGGAGGCGGCCGCGGCCCGGGTCGCCTATATCCCCGGAAGCAAATTCTACTGCGCCGACGCGGGGCGGAACAATGAAATCCGGCTCAATTTTTCCTATGCCTCTCCGGCCGACATCCGGGAAGGAATAACCCGTCTGGCAGGCATCTTGACCCGACATCTGCGCTAGAATCGATATTTTTCGGTCCCAGCCGGGGCTCCTTGACCAGCGACTTTGTAAAGAATCGCCAGCGCTTTCCGTCAAATTCTTTACCCCGCCGATCGCATCACTCTTCGCTTGGAGCAGGATATCGCGACAGAAATTCCCCCGGGCTTTACAATCCTCCTTCGCGAAGCGAAGAGGGCGGGCGAGTCCGGCGCTTCACAGTTATTTTTGAGGCTTCCGCATCAGGGCGACGCTTCGTCTGTCCTCGATGAGGCTTCCGAATCAGGGCGACGCTTCGTCTGTCCTCGATGAGGCTTCCGAATCAGGGCGACGCTTCGTCTGTCCTCGATGAGGCTTCCGAATCAGGGCGGGGCCTTGGTCGCTGTAAATGTCCGCGGACGGACAGATTTGTCCGTTTTCGGACATCCGGACAAATTTTCCGTCTCGAAATGACGGATGTTCAGATAATCAAAACGTAATCGACAATTATGATTTCGGAAGGATAATTTCTCTTGCCGATCGTTATTTATTACAATAAAGCGTGGCAATTATATTTATTCCCATATGGGCCATAAAAAATCTTTTCCAAATTAATTGTATCCTGTAGGGATAATTTCTGGCACATTTTTCGCATAGATAATTGATCTACATATGTAATTCAAGGAAACATATATGACTACGAGAGCGCTCGTCGCGGCTTCGGCCAAACCCATCGTTCTCTCCCTGCTTATTACCGGGGAAAGCTACGGCTACCAAATTCTCCAGCGCGTCCGCCTCGTTTCGGGCGGAACACTGAAATGGTCCAGCGCAATGCTTTATCCCGTCCTCCATCGGCTGGAAAAGGACGGCCTGATTCGGTCGGAATGGAAGCCGTCCGAGGAAGGCCGGATGCGGAAATATTACTCGTTGACGGATTTCGGCCGGAGCGAATTTTTCGCCGAAAAAGAACAATGGTTCAGCGTCCACGACGCCTTGAAGAAGTTCTGGGCCCGGGTCGAAGCCGTCGAAACGGCGAAATAGGAGATCACCGATGTTCGATCTGGAAATCGCCATCACGAAGTGGAAAAAAGCCTTGGCCGCCAATCCCGGCCTCGAGGACGGCCAGCGGGCCGAATTGGAAACCTGCCTGAGGGACGAAGTCGCCGACCTCGTCCGCCGCGGTCGCAGCCCCGAGGAGGCATTCGGCCAAGTCTCGGCCGAAATGGGCTGCCCGGACGAAATGGGTACGGAGTTCTTCAAAGTCTACGCCAAGCGCCGCTTCGGGGCCCCGTCCTGGAAGCGGACCAGTTTCGCCCCGGCCCTGTTTTGGAATTACATCAAGATCGCCCTGCGTAAAATCAAGCGGCAGAAGGGCTATTCCGTGATCAACATCGCCGGTCTGGCCGTCGGGCTGGCCTGCTGCGCCCTGATGATGCTTTGGGTGCGCTACGAAAAAAGCTTCGACATGTTCCATGCCCACCGCGATTCGATCTACCGCGTGATCAAAAAAACATCCAACAACAACGCGGCCATGCTCGACGCCCGGACGCCCTTTCCGCTCGGTCCGGCGATTCTCGGAAAGGTGCCCGAAGTCAAGAACATTTGCCGTTTCCAGGGATATGAGGGCCGGGATCTCAAGTACAAGGACAAAATGATCCTCCTCACGAACAATTACGGAACGGCCGATCCCTCCTTCTTCGAAATCTTCTCGTTCCCCTTCGTCCAGGGCGACCCGAAGACCGCCCTTGACGACAAGGGATCGATCGTTCTCGCCGAGAGCGCGGCCCGGAAAATATTCGGCGATGAACCGCCGATGGGAAAGATCCTGACGAAGCCCGGCGGATGGGGCGATTTCAAGGTCACGGGCATCATGAAGGACATCCCGGAGAATTCCCACATCAAAATCGACAGCATCGTCCCGATCAAATACGATGCCCCGGGCCGCGAGGTCGGGGAGGACGATTGGCAGCCGCTGTTTTATTACACGTACATCCAGCTTGCGCCCAATGCGTCGGCCGTCTCAGCCGCGGCCAAGATCGCCGGCATTCTGAACAAACATATTCCGGATTTGAAAG
>Ga0315287_10006363_pt1 | contig 11739 bp, 8 predicted proteins | sample YL17G11_0_MG_FD_205037 | JGI IMG/M metagenome (GOLD analysis project Ga0315287, IMG submission 205037) | Sediment microbial communities from Yellowstone Lake, YNP, Wyoming, USA - YL17G11_0 | ecosystem: Environmental > Aquatic > Freshwater > Lake > Sediment | place: USA: Wyoming | collected...
CCAAACAGGAATAGTTGGAACTCAGGGAGCCACTGGCATAGCCGGTTCTACTGGAATCTCTGGAGTTACTGGGATCTATGGACAGACAGGTGTATCTGGTGCCACTGGAGTTCTTGGTGGAACTGGTATAACTGGAACCACTGGTATTTATGGTCAGACAGGCATAGCCGGAGTCACAGGAATTCTTGGCATTGATGGTCAGACAGGCATTCAAGGAGTTACAGGAACTCAGGGAGTCACTGGAACTCAGGGAGTCACAGGAACCCAAGGAGTCACAGGAACACAGGGACTCACAGGAATTCAAGGCCTGACCGGTACTCAGGGAGTCACAGGATTCTACGGTCAGACAGGTATACAAGGTATCCAGGGTGCTGTAAGTGGCCTTCGTCTATGGTTCGATAATGCAGAATCCGACATGGCCATTCCTACTGTAGTTTACACGGATCTTACATGGACCAATTCGGGCGCCAATGATTATGTCACCTCTCCAGGTGGAACATTCTTAACTGATGGCTGGGTTGTTGGGCGTAAGATTAAAGTAACTGGAGCTAGTGTCACAGGAAATAATGGTACAAGGAATATAAAAACAGTCACCGCTACAGTCATAACTTTTAACTCAGCCAATGCAATCACAAGCGACAGCGATGTTGGGATAAGTGTCACCTTTGCCACTAACCGAGAGACTCTCACTCGGGTCCCGGTCACGGGAACAGAGCAAGATGAGTTTATCGCTTTGATCAGCACTGATGATGATGTAAGTATCGATAATTATTGCACTATAGCGGGTGTGCCCGGAGTTGCAGTAATACCCGCAGGACTGTTCGAGATGCAGGGTTATTTCTGGGTCTCAGCCGCTGGGCCACGAGTAACAACCGCTAAGTTTACAGTCAGATCTATCACTACGGCGGGGGTTGTAACAGAACACGGAACAAGTTCTACCGCCACTATCACGGCAACGTCCAATGCCACTGCAACTAAGCTGACCATGCAATGGGTCAACGGCGCAGATATAGCGATTGCAACGACGGACAGAATAATTGTCCGAGTACAGTTTAATGCCAACGATACGACATCCCGTATTGCTCATTTTATTTATCAGGGTACAACACGTCCGGCTTTAATTGATACACCCTTTAATATTACCGCTCCAAAAGGTACCACAGGAATTCAAGGTGGAACAGGCATAGCCGGAGTCACTGGATTTCAAGGTGGTACTGGCATAGCAGGAGTCACTGGGCTTCAGGGTCAAACAGGGCTCGGAGTTCAGGGTAATACGGGCATAGCCGGAGTTACAGGCCTTCAGGGCGTTACTGGAACCCAGGGTATTACCGGATATCAAGGAGTCACTGGAACCCAGGGCCTAACAGGTATTCAAGGCCTGACAGGGTTCTATGGTCAGACAGGTATTCAAGGAGTAACTGGAACTCAGGGTGAAACAGGTATAGCCGGAGTCACTGGGCTTCAGGGGATGACAGGGCTCGGAGTTCAGGGCGATACAGGAATTGCTGGAGATACTGGAGTCCAGGGTGATACAGGAATCCAGGGGCTTACAGGACTCTATGTTCAGGGCGATACTGGCATTGCTGGGGTCACAGGAATTCAGGGAGAGACAGGACTCGGAGTTCAGGGTGATACAGGAATTCAAGGAATAACAGGACTCGCGATTCAAGGTGATACAGGAATTCAGGGCCTCACAGGACTCTATATCCAAGGTGATACCGGTATTCAGGGCCTCACAGGGCTCTATGTCCAGGGAGTCACGGGGCTTAATGTCCAGGGCACTACGGGTATCCAAGGACTTACAGGGCTTTATATCCAGGGTGAGACGGGAATCCAAGGGCTTACAGGGCTCTATGTTCAGGGCACAACAGGTATCCAAGGGCTTACTGGACTCTATATCCAGGGCGATACGGGTATTCAGGGCCTTACTGGACTCTATATTCAAGGTAATACTGGTATTCAGGGAATTACGGGCCTTAATATTCAAGGAGTAACGGGGCTCTATGTCCAGGGAGTCACGGGCCTTGTAGGGGATCAGGGAGTAACTGGTATCCAAGGATTTACTGGCCTCTATGTCCAGGGAGTCACGGGGCTCTATGTCCAGGGAGTCACGGGACTTGTAGGAACTCAGGGAGTCACGGGAGTCTACGGAACTAGCGGTGGGACAGGTTTACAAGGAGTAACGGGGCTTTACATACAGGGAGTCACAGGCCTTGTAGGAACTCAGGGAGTCACGGGAGTCTATGGAACTAGCGGTGGGACAGGCCTTCAGGGCGTAACAGGTCTAGGTACTAACGTCCGATCCTCAACATGGTCCGTGGTCAATCCGATCGCTGGGAATTATATAGGTCCGAGATTCTACCAGGCCCAGGGCCTAGTAAGGATCAGCTCGGCAGTCGCGTCTGCAACGAACACCATTTTCAATATCTATGACAGGACTTCTGTCAATCAGACCGGCACGAAAATGATGACTGCCGACATGACGGCGACGACGACGTTTACAGATAGGAGTACTGCCTTTGCGTCAACTGCAATACCGGCAGACTCTTGGCTCAATTTGTCAATCACCAGTGTCTCGGGGTCGCCTGGGAACCTGGTTGTAACAGTTGACACGACGACAGTGAGTTAATATGGCAGTTCAAATATTTACAAGTAGTGGTACATGGGTCTGCCCCGCTCAGATAACATCTGTACGGGTCGAGGCCTGGGGTGCCGGATGTGATGGCCAGGACAGTGGAGGCACCATAGGTGGTGGAGGCGGTGCATACGCAAGACTTAATGCTTTTGCCGTAACACCTGGTAAGGCTTATGCAGTGGTTGTTGGCCAAAATGCATGGCCTACTGCTGGTGATTCCTCTTTCGACAGCACTGCTTGCGTTGCTCAAGGTGCGGGTCTTGCCGGATGGCCACCGACAGGAGGTACTGTTGCAGGATGTACCGGAGATGTAAAGTATGCCGGTGGAAATGGTTTACAGATTGCCGGAGGTGGTGGTGGTGGAGGCGGTGCTGGTAATGCGGGTGCCGGAGGAAATGCTACGGGCACTACTGGTGGTGCCGGTGGATCTGTCGGGGGTGGTAAAGGCGGTGATGCCAAAGCCGGGGGTGGTGAGAATGGTGGATATATTGGAGGAGGCGGTGGTAATGGCATTTTGAGCAGTGGCGGATACGGTTCGTTTGGCCAAGTTAAAATCACTTACGAATTACAGACTGTAAAGGTGCTCGTAGTTGGTGGAGGCGGGCACGGTGGTGGAACCGGTGGAAATACTTCTGGTGGTGGCGGGGGTGGAGGAGAAGTAGATTATAATGCGACTTATTCAGTGGCTCCTGGCGATGTGATTACTGTTACGGTCGGAGCAGGATCGCCCCAATCATCAACCAACGGTCAGGTTGGCGAGAGCTCGGTGTTTACTTCCGCTTTTGGTGCGACCATTACCGCGCTCGGTGGTGCCTGCGGAGGCACTGGAGCTGCTGGTGGAAATGGTGCCTGCGGAGGTGGAGGTGCCGGATCTAATGCTACTGCCCGAGCCGGAGGTACTGGAACTGTACATTACAATGGTGGTGCCAGCTTTGTTGATCCCGATCGTCCTGCCGGAGGTGGAGGTGGAGCGGGTGCTGTCGGAGCTACGGCAACAGGGACTGCGGCTGGAAACGGTGGAGCAGGCCTTGCTACAACGGCAATTAACACCACACGATATGCTGGTGGTGGAGGAGGAGCAAGAACAGGAGCTGATGGCGTAACGGACGGGGCGGGAGCAGATGGTGGCGGGGATGGAGTCCGGAATGCCATAGGAGAGGATGCCGTCGCCAACACAGGATCCGGTGGTGGGGGCGGAGCGTCATCGACCACGACGACATACTTCGGTGGTGCTGGAGGATCGGGCATTGTGATTGTGAGATATCTCACGTCTCTTTTCGGCAGCTGTGTGGGCGGGACTAAGAGCACTGATGGAACCGATACGCTACATACTTTTACAGGCACGGGTACTTTTACGGTGGACTTTGCGACATATTGTAACGTAATAACGTATGGTTGACAAATGATAAACCCAGTTAAATATGTACTCTATGACAGCCAGGTGCCGGACAGCAATCCGCCTGTGATCGTGGTACGCACCTTTACTGGGTCTGGAGCATTTCTTGTGGCTTATGCGACACAATCTATGGTAATGATATCAGGGTAAAAAATTCATAAAAGGAGTTTCGAATGAGTACAATTCTGCATGGCTTCGAATATAACGACGCCACAACACCTGCGCCTTGGGGACCCCGTGAGACCGTTTGGAATAGACAAACTGTTAATACCATGGTGGTCGGAACTCTGACTGGGGCCATGGACGAGGATGGTCACAAGCACACGCAGGTCTATAGTGCACCAGACGGGGCTGTGGCAGTCGATGCAACTTTTCTGAACAATTACACTACCATGGTGTCTTTGGATGCTCCTGGCGGGTCAGCTGGACAGGCTTCCTCAATCATCATGTACGGATCGGCTTATACGAGCTCTTCTGTTAATCTAAGCACCGGCTATGCCGACACGACTCACTTAGCAACCGTGACCCTGGACTCAGGTCTTGGACATGGCTCTAACGATGATAAGGCCACAATCACTCTACAGACTGGTGATGCGGTGATGACATTGGCACAGCGTAATATTTATGAGTCCGCAAAATATTCAGTCACGGTTCCTGGCGCCACTGTTTATATCGATTCGGGTTCGGGTGGGTACATGCGTTTACGGGGTGGTGACACAACCATGGAGGGTGCTAATAAAAGGTTGGATCTTAATGGAGGAGCTAATACTAAGATCAATCTGATGGGAGATGCGGGCGCTAGTTATGACGGGGTGAATATTGTCGCTGGTGATGCCAGCTATGGTCAGATCTGGATGTGGGGTAGTGCAAACACATCGTCCGGAATAGAAATAACTCTTAATACCGATGCCGTAGAACATCCTACCAGTAAAATCTCGATTTCAGGTGGAGCGAATGGTGGAGCCAAAGATGTGCCGATTCAGATCCTGACTGATAATAACGTGACTCTGGGCCGGGCTTCGGGCAATACCAACAGAGGAACTCTTGCTGGATATTTCCGGCAGATCGATCTGCGGACGACGACCTCTTCGATGGTGCTCTATGGATCGGACAGTAATACTGTTTCCGCTGGTGGAACTCTTCAGCTCACGGGAGTTCCGGTCAAGATCAATACCACAGGTGATGCTGAGGTGACAGGAAACATGTATGTGAGTGGCGACATCTACAGTGTGCAATTCGTTAATTATTCTTCGTCCTCAACCGTTTCCGGATTCACGGGAACTCCCTCACCTCTAAATATCTTTTTCAATAAGGTCGGGAAACAGGTCGATGTTTACTGGAATATTTCGGGCAATTCAAATTCCTCGGCGTTCTGCTTCACCCTGCCTCCATCTTGTAAAGCGGCTGCTGGAATTAATTTTGTGTCGGTTTGCTATGCAATCGATGCTGGTGGAGATGCTTCAGCGGCAATGGCTCGGATCCTTGGATCTGATTCCACGGTGAACATTTTTCCGGACATTGTGGGTAATAACAGTTTCACATCATCCGGGACCAAGGCCTCGGCTGGGCACATAACTTATCAGTCGGTATGATTATGAGAGCATGCATAAAAGTGTGTATACCGGTATATGACATCCGGACCTATGATGAGTCCCTGGCCCGGGCCTGTCTCGCAACGATTAAGAGCAAGGAACAGGCCTGGGACATGGACATTGCCATACAGCAGGGCACGATTATAGAAGAGTGTCGCAATGCTCTTATCATTGCTGATAAGTCGGCCCAGGCGATTCATCAGGTCCTGGATAAGAGGTATTCACATTGGCTCTTCATTGACCATGATGTCGGGTTCACGGCTTCGGACATAGATAAGTTACTGGCCCATGACAAGGATGTGATTAGCGGGGCATACCGGCCCAAGCAGAACCCCGACAACTTCGTGGGAGGCATGGCGGATGAATTCGGTCGTGTCACGGAATACGTGACTTCCTCCGCCACAGGCCTGATGTCCGTGGACTGGGTCGGGGGCGGATTCTTACTTGTCAAGAGAGAGGCTCTTGAGAGGTCCTGTTTCCCGTGGTTTTGGAAGACGGTTCATTATGTGGCTAACAGGGCGATATGTGTGGGAGAGGATGTTTACGCTTGCCTGAACTTCAAGAAGGCACTCCTCGATGTATGGTTGGATTGTGACGTAGTACTCAATCATGAGGTGAATAGATATGCCATTACGGCTGTATAAGATTAACTTATCAGGGCCCGAGGCCACGGCTGAGATTCATCAGCGGTTGCCTGATGGGCGCATGATCCGGGTTCCGGTCAGGCTTCGGAACATAGAGCTCGAGGTGCTGGACAAGTGTTTCGAGGCTTTATCGATCAGTTGCAAGACTATTTCGGATTATGTGCAGTGTCTGCGGGTCATGAATCAGATTCAGACCATATCCGATGGGGTGGGATCTTTACAGTTGAAGAAGTCGGACATGGAGAATTTAATCAATGGGTTTGTCTTGACGGCTGGGAAGAGGCCTGAGTCATGGGCCCGGGCATCGAAGTTATTCGAGCAGATTTATGCACCGGAAGAAATTAACATAGAGGAGTCAATATGAGTTCAGCAAGTTCCATTTTAGCCCTTGGCGATGATATAAGTAATATTATCGGTACTGCCGTGGCCGGAGCCCGGGCCCAGCGTGGCATCGATAATGCCCGCATACAGGTCGAGCAGGGGGCCAAGGAAGCCACAGGAATTTATCAGCCCTATCAGGACATCGGTAAAGAGTACACTCAGGGCCTGGCCCGGGATGTGAAGGGCGGGGCTTATGATGTGACTCCTTACCAGGCGTATAGACCAACTGAGGCCCAGCCAGGAGTTGGAGGATATGGAACTCAGCCTGGGGATTACCAGACTCCTGAGTTCAACTATCAGAGGGACCCGGGATATCAGGCCCAGTTGCAGGCCGGGAACCAGCAGTTACAGAGTGCGGCTGGTGGTGCGGGCATGTTGCTGAGTGGTGCTACTCAGAAGGCCTTGGCCCGGTACGGCGTAGGGCTGGCTGCACAGGATTATCAGAATGCCTTTAATAGGTACACCAATCAGCGTGACTTCGGGTATGGGGTTTATCAGGGCAACTTGGGTCAATATAATACTAATCGGGCTAATGCCCAGAACATGTATCAAGTAGGTTTAGGTCAATACAATCAGAATCGGGCGTTTGGGGCTGGTGAAAATCTTGCCAATTATAATGCTCGGAATCAGCAGTCGGCCAACAGGTTTAATAGGAATGCAGCTCTTGGAAATCTCGGAATGGAATCGGCTGCTCCTATGTCGGATATTCTTCGGGATAAGTATGCTGGGATGGCCAACCTAGAATTACAGGAAGGTGGAGTAGGTGCTGCCACTGCCAATCAGATGGCTCAGAGTGTGGGTGGACTTACCAATGAGCTATCCAATATGTTTGGAGGTAATGAAGGCGGTGGAGGAGGCGGAGGGGGTATGAATCTGGGGAGTCTGGGTGGTATGTTGGGTGGTGGAGGTGGAAGTACGGGTGGAATGGGAAGTATGGGTGGGAATGGCATAAGTAGTATTGGAGGAGTCAGTGGGACCGGTGGTGATGCTGGGATGTTCGGCAATATGCCTGTTACTGATATGGCAATCTAAAAGGAGATTTTAAAATGCCTTCATATCTTGGTGGACTTGGAAATATCCAGGAATACAATAAACCAGTGACGTTGAAGCCCTTCACTGCGGCTTATACTCCTCTTGAAAGGGCCCAGACCGAGGCCGTGCAAACGAGCACGCAGGAGAAACAATTGGCCATGGCTCGGAAACAGAAATACATGGAGGCTTATAAATCTTTGGATCCTAACATGGATCCTCAAGAGAAGTACCAGACTTTGGCTGCCATAGACCCGGATGAGGCTAATAACTTCATGCAGTTCACGGCTACTGATCAGCTTAACAGAGTCAAGCAGAAGCAGGCTGAGGTGGATGCTCATACTGGGCTTATCGGGAATATGGTGGAGGGCTGGGAGCAGAGGAATCCTGATCCGACTGATCCGAAAGCCAAGTTAGAGTATGCTCAGATCTACAACTATGCCAAGTCTACGCCATTCGGAACGAAAGGTTTACCGCCTCCCGAGGAGTATGACTATTATGGGAAGAACATGGGAAGTGTGGTTTCGAATTTCCGAGACCGAACTGTTGCCGTAAAAGATCAGATAGATGAGAGACTGTCTCGGGAGACTCTCTCCGGGGACATGACGGGTCCTGAAGGAAAATTGCAATGGACTGAGCCGAAGAGGCATAACATAGCCCTAGAGGATATCATGCGGAACAAACCTGTCCCAGGTAGTGGGCTGACACCGGATAAAATAAGTGCACTTAATGATGCCCTAAATATGGGTTTTCCTCCTGACATGGTAAACTCGAGGACAGCTCCCATAATTGCGCAGCTACAAATGGATCAGCCGGGTAGGCATTGGACCCGGGAAATGGCAGAGTCAAAATTTCAGCGTAGTCAGATAACAATGACTTCAAAGGCCCTTTTAAATTCTATCGAGCCGTTGATGGACCAGCTATTAGAAAGCGGTAAGGCACTTGGTAATACTCCTTTTCCTGCTTTTAACCGGGCCAAGAATTGGTTTGCAGAGCAGACAGGGGATCCTAATATTGTAGCATTCAACAACTTGAGAGATTCTTTTGTTGCCGAAGCGGAAAAAGCTCTTACAGGGAATCAGGTAACCGACACCAAATATCTTAGAGAGATTGGAAATATACGAGCAGCAGCAAGTAATGCACAACTGAAAGCAGCTATTGATAATACACGGGAGGTACTCAGGGCCAGGGGTGAGGCCTTGACAAAGGGACCTAACTCCGATAAATTTAATCCAGAATCTTCAAGTGAAAATGATCCTCTCGGTATAAGGAAAAAATAACCATGGACTACAAAGAGTTCTCATCCAAGATAAAGGCCAAGTATCCGGCTTACCAGGACATGGATGATAAGGAATTGGCTGAGAAAATGGTTGCCAAGTATCCTCAGTATTCCGACGTTACCTTTGATGAGGTGTCGTCTGAAACAGCTCCTCCTGAAACGGCTCCTGCGACTGTTTCTACAACAGCTCCCAAGCAACCTGGAGTTTTTTCCAAGATAACTGGGGCCATGGACCAGGCTGAAACCAATCTTGGCGAAGGTGCTTATAAAGATGTGCAACTGGTTAAAGAGGCAGCCACAAGGCCTAATACAAATCTTCCTACTCGCATTGCTGAGACGACTGGTAATGTACTCGGTGGTGTTGCCAGGACTGGAATTAATATGCTCAACGTGCCCCTGGCCGGGGCCGGAACTCTTGCTCAACAGGCTTTTCCTTATACGACTTCAAAACTTGGGGAAGCCTTGACAGCCAAGCGCCAATTAACACCGTGGTCTCAGGGAGAAGGAACCTCCGTGGCTGATGTCCTGGGTATGGTCGGAGCACGTATAAGACGGCTTGAACAGGAAAATCCTCGGGCAGCCCAGCAGTTGAAAAATGTCTTGGCAGTGGGACAGATTCTTCCATATGCCAAAATAGCTCAGGTAGCTGGTAAACCCATAATTGCGGGTACCGCTGAGGCCCTAGAAGCCGGAGCTACGAAGACAGGTGAACTAGCCAAAGCAGGAACTGCAAAAGCTGGGGAACTAGTTGAAGCAGCAGGGAAAAAAGGAGAAGGGGTATTGTTAGGTAGTATTCCTAAGTCTCAATTAAAAAAATATGCCGGATCTCCGTCTGAATCTGCTACTGAAGGCCTTAAAAAGGTTGTCAATGATATTTCAGAGTTTGGTCTGGATTCTCCAATGGGTCTTAGAAAGTCCCAAGAAAAAGCAGTGGCTCGATTGGCTACTGAGAATGAGAATTATGAACGCACTCTACAAAAATTTTCTTCTGTTCCTCAGCAGGCGATTGATGCCATTAATGTCAATAGCATAATTGATGGTGTCAAAGCTGAAATAGCGTCCCGAGGTCCTCTTGTGGATCAGATAGGAATAGGCCTGCCAGAGGATATTACCAAAGCGATCAGAATATTGGATGGGCTTAAAGAGGATTTGGCTGGTCGTAAAATGTCAGGTCTTATGTTTCCTCATCAATTACCCAAAGTTAAACAAGTCATAAGCAGAGACACAAAGGCTTTTGCCAAGGGCGCGATACCAACTCCTGATGATGTATTGAAACATAATGTCGGTAAGGTGACTTATCTCAGAGTCATGGATAAACTCAATAATAAATTGGCAACTGCGGGATATCCAGAGTTTAAACAGATGGGTCAGAATATTAAGACCCTGAATAATCTGAAAACCATATTAGATGATGCCGCCTTATCAGGTAATAAAATAACTCCTGCTGATGTACAGAATATTCTTTTAAAAATAACTCTTGGCGGTGGAGCTGGATACGCTACTGGTGTAGGAACAGGGGGAGTAATTGGAGGTATTTTATTGTCTACTATGGCTGAAAAAGCAGTAAAAGCCACACCATCTCTGGCTATGAAACTTGGTCGTGTAATGCAAGGTAAGAAGACTCTTGCTGAAATAGTACCCGAATTAACTCCAGCTGAGGCTGATGCCTTAAAATACAATGTCTCAAATGCCTTTAAAGGAAGAACAATTACAGCATTGCACAAGTACAATCCGGGAGAGCCCTACCCTGAGCAATCCTATATTGGTATTATGGGAACAACACCTAAAAAAGTAATTTACCAACACCCTAAAGATTAAATAAGGGAGTCAAAATGAGTTACATTCTTTCACCTTGGCCAAAGTTTCAATACGTCGACGACCACGGTAATCCCCTGGCCAACGGGTCATTGTGGACTTATAAAGCCGGAACTTCCACGCCCCAGGTGACCTACAACGCAGCTAGCGGCACAGCCAACAGCAATCCCGTGACCCTAGATGCCAACGGTTCAGCGGACATCTGGATCGATGACGGCAAAGCTTATAAATTTGTACTCAAAGACTTCCAGGGTGCAATCGTCTACTCCGTCGATCAGATCAATTCCCAGGGCTCAGGCATGGCGACCGTAACGGTCCTCACAATCGCCGCTTTAAAGGCCCTCTCAGTAAGCACAGTAAACATCAGGGCCTCAGTCCTGGGCTATTATGCCTCAAATGACGGAGGGGCTGGCGACTTCCTTTGGGCACCTACCTCCACAGCCACTGCTGACGACGGTATGGTGATCCTCTCCAATGGCTCGGTGACAGGACGCTGGCTTCGCATAGCCAACGGCGACAATCAAATCAATCTGCTCTGGTACGGAGCCAAAGGCGATAACAGCACCGATAATGTGCCTTATATCGCCGATGCAAACGCCTACATAATCGCCAATCCAACATGGTCCATGAGATTCCCTGCTGGTACTTATGTCTTGGAATCAGACCCAGCGTTTGGATGCCCCGTAACCCTAGACCCCGGAGCTATCCTCAAATGGGGATCTCCAAGCCCCTTCGGCTTACCTATCAATCCAGTCATGGATAATGGCCGTCACTTTACCTGCCTGGCAGGGGCCTGGGCCATTTTGGACAAAACCATCAGCGATATCCGTCCTGAGTGGTTTGGTGCAGAAGGAGACGGCAGTCTCACTAGCTCAGTCCCGGGCACGGACGACACAGAGTATTTCGTTACTGCTTTGGCCTCTTCCACGACTGGGTGTACGATCTTACTGTGTGGTTCGAAAAAGTAT
>Ga0315287_10006364_pt1 | contig 11739 bp, 7 predicted proteins | sample YL17G11_0_MG_FD_205037 | JGI IMG/M metagenome (GOLD analysis project Ga0315287, IMG submission 205037) | Sediment microbial communities from Yellowstone Lake, YNP, Wyoming, USA - YL17G11_0 | ecosystem: Environmental > Aquatic > Freshwater > Lake > Sediment | place: USA: Wyoming | collected...
ACCTCTCTCCATAAATAGGAGTGGTTATTTCGATCGTGGCCGTAGATGATCCGGGATTCTCAATAGTATTATTAATATTTATGGATGAAAGTCCGTCATTTAAAGTTACCCCACTTCGACCATTGGTTGAACCTATAGACATAGAACTAACTACCATTACAGGATTAAGGCCCCCACCTATATAAAGCAAGGCATCAGGAGCCAGCTTGATAACTCCACGGTTATTAAACTCCTGAAGTGTGAAAATCCCTTCATTAATTGCCATTAATTATTCCTCATTTGGATTAACCCGATGGCTTTTGACTAACCGGTGGTAGTCCATTCGCCACCCTGAAAAACGATGACTCCAATCCCGGGTTCGTGTTCATCTGGCTTGTATTTTTAGCTATCTGCTGTGAGTTCAGATTTAGATTTTTATTATAATCGACCGAGGGTAATCCATTGGCCATCCTGATATAGTTTGTGTTCATTAATGGGCTCGTATTCATTGCCTGATCTGCGGCAGCCGCCTGTTGTGGATTCTCATTCTTAACTTCCGCTTCTTCCCACGTTCTCGTCGCACCACCACCACCACTCCTTCCGGATTTGGCAGCCGGTGGTACTGCCCATTCATAATTAACATCATAATTGGTATTGGTCTGAGGTAATAATTCCACAGAAGGAGTCTTAGGAAAAGTTGGTCTTCCATATTGAGTTAAGACATCATTTGAAACATTTGGATTAAATTTCGTTATCTTATCATTAACATACTGATACGGTGGTACTTTAATATTAGAACTCTGACCATCAGTAATATCGTTTACCAGGGGAGTAGCAGCTACCGGATCTGAATACAACTGTTTTGTAATTGGTGAAAAATGACCTCTGACTTCATTATAATCTGTACTAAGCATGCTCACAACAAAATCAAAATTGAAATTAAACCGAAAGGGATTATCAGCATTTTCATCAATAGTAAAGTTATTAAAATGCCCCATATAGGACTGATTGTCATAGGTTAGCTCTATTCCTGTTATCTTGTTGATTACCCGTGTCAATCCTGACTCAAGAGTAGGATCCCCTAGCATATAACCATTATTCCGATAGGTCGCCAATAAAGCAGTGAAATTCAAAAAACCAAATGACCTTCTCCTACCCACAGCAGTAAGTCCTATGCCCTCAACCATAAAAGCAGCCGATGACCCTGTAACGGTAAGTAAATCCTGATTAGGGCCCCACATCTGCGTTACGAAACCCTCACGGGTATAAAGCGCCCCAACCGTAGAAGTTTTACCATGGTTCATATTGGTGGGGTTGACCAAAAGCGTAAATTCAAGAGCAATAGTCCCTGTTTTATCAATGATTCTAAACGTCATCGGAAGACAGGCAGGATCCGCCCCCGTCAGATATGGGTCTGGAACAATTCCACTAGCCAATTGCACCTGAAGAAAAGGACCTACATCATAATCAGAGAGCAAATCCTGAGTCTTCAGCCCCACAAAAGGAGCATACTGGGAATAAGAAAACTGATCAAGGAACAAATCCGTCTGATTTCTTATTTCCTGTACACTAGTAGGCGACTCAGGATTCATGATTTTACCTTATAAAAGAATAAATTGTTTTCTCAGACTTGAAAGCGATAGTGTACGTGAACCTGTATGGACTGACTGCATCCTCAGTTATATCTATACTCTCAAAATAGCCCCTGTACGAAGCATAGTCATAACTTAACTGAACAAAAACCCGAGCACTGATAAAACCCCAACTATCAAATGTAGCCCCATTCCCATCCATGATCTGAATAAGTTTTCTGAACTCCTGATAAGCAGCAGTATCCCGCCTTTTCAATGCCGTCAGTCCAGTAAATATGGGGGAACCCGGAGAAGGCTCTGACGTCTTTGAAATATCCGGAAGATCCCCATACTTATTGAAATATTCCCTAATCTGCTCAGGAGACTGCAAAGCAGAGGACTGAAATCCTACATCAGATCCAGGAGCCGGGGTCGAGAAGATAAAAGTTGCCGAGCTCCCCTGAAAAGTAATTGTGTCGAGTTCTTCTCCCCAATGCTCCTCAATCCATCCAACCATGGACTGAGTCCTGTTGATCATCTTCGTAAGGTTCACGGAAACAGAATTTGGATTTATATAAAGGACCATCCCTTGAATTGTGGTATGGACATTATTTGTGAACAAATCGTATTCTACTACTTTGCCTTGATCATTAACGAGTTCTATAAAAAATTTTATTTTTTCAGGGCTGTTCACTCCATGGACTGAATAAAGGCGACTTTCCAGTGCTGAATAATAGTCAGGGGCACCCAAATCCGGTGAACTCAAACTCGATGGATCCGAGACCGTCAGAGGTGGCTTAGTTTTGATTCCCTCGATAGCGTCCGCAAAGTCTATTTCTCTGCGTTCATCAGCCCCGAGAGAAACATCTGCAAAATCGAGATCCCGTCGTAGACGCGCTGCATCCTGCTCCTGCGCCAATTTTTCTGTCTGATACGGACCAGACTTATTAGGATCACCAGACATTATTAATTCACTCTTTCCTTAAAAAGGACTGATCGTACTTCATTACCTATTCTTGTCGCCAAATCTCTCTCAGTTGCATTAACATTTACTGTTATAGTTTTTCCCCCAGTTCCTTCCGCAAGGCCTCGTCCGGGAACTGAAGGCATTGTTGCCAGGGTGGTTCTGGCGAAGTTACCCGGCTGGAGCAGTTCACCCGGGTCGAGTTTCATGAATCCTGGAGATGTTATAAGCCGGGGTTCTCTCATGGTAGCTCCACCACCAAGATAACTATAATCTATGTCCATTGGTTTCTTTTCTAATGTCGATTGAACCGCTGCTTTCCCGCCAATTCCTTCTTTTGCTGTCTGTAGCCCCGCTTGTAGTGTAGGAAGTCCCAGTAAAATAGCTTTAATTTGTTCTTTTATTTTTTCCGCATCACCTTCTTTTTTTAACGATACGAGCTCTCCCATTCCGTGCTGAAATTGTTCTGCCGGGCCACCCGGTGCGCCCGGGAATTTACTGTATATTGCTTTTAATTGTTCCTCGTTCATACCCGATAATTTTTCTGGGGTAAGATTTTTTAATATATCTAATTTATCCACTATATCTTTAAACGCAGCTGTTTGTCCCCCTACAGTGTACATCTCACTCTGAACACCAAGAGCTAAAAGTGCATTCTGTTCCTTCTTGTTTTCAGCTTCAGTTCCTAAACTCTTGTCCGTAGTTACCGCGCCTAAAATTTTTGTAACGAGAGTGTTTAAATGATCTGCTTGGGCTATATTTGCTGTCCAGTACTGAAATTCATCCATACCCATAGCTATCATTTCTTCCCAGGACAACGTCTGATCCCGCATCTGAGCAAACGTGGCCTTGGATCGCGCCCCCATCATTTTAGATGTCATTCCCTCACGTCGATCCATCCTGTTCATATCTTGAACTAAGAGCACATCATTCTTCAATAGTTTATCTATAGCCGTAGGCATAGATCCATCTTGTAAGGCTTTGAGTATCTCTGGATCTGCGGCAGCTAGCTTAGCCAACGCTTCAGCATTATCTCCAAAAATAGGAACAAGAAGATCTTTAAGGGCACTAATCCCTCTCTCCTGAGTCTCTTCGTCTGTGCCCGGTTTCAGTGCTTCTAAAATGCTTTTATCAATAGTTACTGGTTTTTTTGCCACCTCACTGATGTTGCCTAGTGACTTTTTAAATAATTCCCCTTGTTCCCACAGCATCCTTATTAAATCATCACTCATACCAAATTGCTTCCCCGCTTGTATTGCAATCCATAAATCTTTAGACCCTGCTACAATGGATCGTGCAATACCTGGCATTTGATCCGCAAAATCTCCAAAATATAGAGCCAGGTTCTTCATGGCGTCATCTGTATCACCAGTATCTAATGAAAATTTAATTTTTTTGAGCATTTCTTCTCTCAGACCTATTACTGCCTGTCGTTCCGGAGATGCCGTCTTTTTCTCCTCAGCTGCTTTCTTTATCTCTATATCTACTGTTTCCTTCCAATCATAGCCCTGTGCCCGAGCCAGCCCTACTACCCCAAGCGCTGCAGCTGGTTCTAGCTTAGCTAGCTGACCCAGATTCTGAACAGCCGCGTCTACCTCTTTTGCACCACCAATCTGTTTTTTGGACCACTCACCCATGACTTTACTTAAACCTTTGAAGGCCAAGCCATAAAATCCCAAACCTACGGTTGCATTCTGTATTGCAGTCCAAAATTTATCAGTGCTACGCCCGGATTTTCCAGCATCAAAAGTAACCTGGTTAAATAGTTCATGTATAGATGTTAGATCGGCTTGATAGTCCTGCATAAGATCACTAGTTACATTCCCCATATAGGATATATCCACGCCCCAGTTTTTACTGGTCTCTGCCGCCACGCGCACCACGTCTCTATATGTCTGCCCCTGTTTATTTAATTTTCCTACAGCCGTTCCTGCTTGAGACATTGCTTCAAAAAATTGTTGAACTTCTTTAACATTGAGGCCATCATGAATATTATCCATTGCTTTAAAAATCTGATCATTAAAATCTTTGAACTGCTTTTTAACATCCCCTGTCATGATGTCAGGACCGCGCATCTGAGCAAAAATCTTATTTTGCTCCTTAAGGAATTTATCCTGCTGCAGTTCAAATTTAGCCACTTCCATTCCGATTGCTACCCAGGGGCCTGCCTTTTTTAGTACCGCAGAAACTCCTCCTAGAGTTTGTCCAAGAGCCCTTACCATCCTAGCTGATCCTTTTGCCATTAGATTTGAAGAGGATGCAAGTTTTCCTCCCCATCCATATATAGACTCCCCTATTTTATCTGTCGTTTTCGCAATTTCATCAATACGACCTTTTCTACTTCTGATAGAGTCTATCACCTTACCAAATGAACCAAGCTCTCTAAGCTGTTTTTTTCTCCACCCCTCTTTTATTTTTTCCTGTTTTGTCTCTTCAATGGTAAGTTTTTTCTTAGTTTTACCTAATTTTTTCTCAAGTTCATTTTGCTTATTTAATAGCTTGTTTATGCGCTCAAATCGTTTTTGTTGCTTGCCCGTCAAAGTACCATTTTTTTTCTGCACTTTATCTAATTCCCCTAGTGCATCTGCTAATCTATCTAATCTTTTCCTTTCCTTATCTGCTTCCTCAAAACTTATCTTCTTCCTATAACTCAAGGTTTTAATTAAATCATTAACTCTTCGAGCGGATTGTTCGGCTTTCTTAAATACATCCGGATCAATAGCCGATCCGGGTGTAATTTGACCATGACTAAAAGGATCTGCCATAACTTTCTATTTCCTGCCAGTTAATAATTTTGAACCAATTTTACTGTAATACCGCTCCCGTTCCTCAGGACTCGCTACTTCATCCGAAGGTAAAATCATTAGATTATTAGTTGGCCTCCGTAAATTCGCGTTCATTCTCGCATTCTCTTCAGCCGTCAGAATCCTATTGGCCCCAGTCAGCGGGAATCCACCCTCATCCTTACGTCTCTGGCGAATTACCACCAGTTTATCCTCTTCTTCCTTTTTAGCCTGAGCTTCTTTCTCTTCCATCTGTTTCATGTAGTTTTCAACAAATATGTCATGCTTATCCTTAATTCCACGCATCTGCCTCTCAAGTTCCGCCACCAACTCCTCAGCCGTATCCACCGGTGCCGCCCACCCGTCTGGAGACCATTGAGCCTTATCTGAGGCCCCTTTCCGGGCCAATTTCTTGCGCCTCTCCTCTCGAGTCTGTATAGCAGAATCATGTTTACCCCTCATACTCTTAGCACCCTTCGAATTGGATGCAGAAGCAATCAAAATCGCCGAATCAAACTCCTTATCACTTCTTTCCTCCTCATCCATAACTCTATTTAATAATACCCAACTATGTTGATATGAGTTTAATCCCAGAGAATCTGTTCCCTTTATACCCGTAAATATCTCTTTATTCGGTAAGCCACTAATTGATCTCCACCTGTCCCTGGAATACGTGGTATAGCAAAAGCCCTCTATATATTTTGCTACCTCTGAAACTTTCAATCTCAAAGTTTTCAATTCGGTTAGGATCATTATCGTGATAGCCAATGGAATATTTGAGAAAAACTCATAAAGGTCGCCTATTTTCTGATCCCTGTCAGCAAGAAAATTATGACCATCAATCAGAAAAGTTGAAAAAACCAAAAAAAACAGATTAGTCCTCAAAGAATTCATTGAATCAGAGGAAATACCAGCATGAAGCTTGATAAGGTCATATTCATTGTCATTGATCGTTTTAAAAACAAAAGCCTTACCAGCCATCTCAAATCCCACCGATAGAAACCCTTTATATATCAGGTCTGCTAAAGACCTATACGCCAGGTCCCTGGTCATTGCGGAACAGCCTCACTTATCCTCGCATTAGCCTGATCAATTTCTTTCTCTACTTTTTTCGCTAGGCGCTCTTCCTGAGTCATCTCTTCAGCCGGAACCGCGTCTTTCACACGTTTAAATCTAGAGGACTTTTCTTCCGGAATTGGTTCTGACAAGATAAATTTCTCATACTTAATACTTTTTTGAACCCGAGCCTGCACTTCTTTGTTCAATTCCGAAAAAGCATCAAATAACTCATCTATCAAAGCTGAAGGCCATTTTCCCAGAAATTCCATCATATAGAGGTATTTTGATTTCCTTTTTTTCTCCCCCTTCTCCTCATATTCAATATCTTCCACATTCAAATCGATTTCATAGGGCTTTTCGTCTCCCTCGGCATCAATCTTGATCTTTTTGATCGAACATGACAGGGTCTGACGCTTAAGATTCTCGATATATTGAGTTTCCTCTACATCCTTAAGAGCCGTTAGAACCCTCGATTCATCAGCAGAACATAAGGGTTCCAATACAAAATGCAGACCCTCTTCACTAAAATCTACCGCTTTGCTGGGAGAAAATTTTCTCCGGACTGCTAATAAAACTCTATCCAGATCCATGTTATTCCCTTCATTTGGGCACTTAATTCAGCACCCCAACTAAAAAATTTGAAATGGTTTCCCCAAGGGGGATTGAACTGAGGGAAATATTGAGGATTTTGTATCCTATCTAAATCTGAAAAATTCTTATGCTAAATCTGAATCTTATTTATTTTGGAGAGATTCCCCATTCAATCCTCTATGGAGAAAAAGGGGGCTCCCGACGTAGAGCCCCCCAATCCCCTTAACCCAAACACTTACCCAACTATCGATCCCGAGAACTTCTTCGACCGAGCCTCTCCTGTATCCAGAATCGAGTACGGCTCCATCTCAGACTGAGTGAACGGGAACTTGCCAGGTCCGGCCAGTATGTCAGACACATTAATGGTAACAGTTTCCTGTACCAAAGCCGTATCTGAAGCATACGAAACCGAATAATCACTGATCCAGCAAGCCTCATAAAACGACACAACGGCATACTGATTATATATGCCCTTCTCATCACGAGAGTCCTTCGTCACCGCATTGATATTCTTTACGACACTGCCATCCACGTTCTGGGCAGCCAAGCCACTGAAAACGAGTTCCTGCCTTATATCAAACGGCCAACGATGGTGCTTAAGTGAACGTGTCACTCCATCAATACCAGCTTTATATCCGAAAACCTGCATGATATTCGAAAGATATAAAGCCGTCCTGGTGACAGAGATTGTCATCGGATCCGTGACCCCAGGAACAAGCTCAGCTATCTGATCGCCAAACCCGATACCGCGTACAGGTTCTATAGTGCGTGCCTCAGACGGGTCAAAGGTTGAAATGACCCCAATCTGAACAGAACGACCCGTAGAATTATATGCGAATACCCTGTTTTTCGACGAAATAACCGATAAGGTATTTGGCGTGACCCCTTTACGGAAAATGTAACTATCGGTATCCCGTGCCATAAAATTACTCCCCTATCTGGTTTGTCATTTATCTATCCAATAACCCCTTTCGTGGAGTTATGTTAATTCTTACATGAACAGCTGGTCCAGACGACTCTTTTCATCAGCAGTAAGACTGACTTCGTCCATCATCGGCGTGTTAAGCTCAATGCCCTCATAAGCCAGGATATTCGTGTCAACGACCTGCTCAGCCTTTTTCTCTTCTTTCTCTTCCGGCACTACCGGATCTTTTGCTGTAGCATTGAATGTAACAGTCTTTGGAGCAGTTCCTGGAGTTTTGACATCACCCTTAGGAATCGCGTCATTGATTTCCTTCATCACTTTCTGAACATCAGGCTTGCCTCTCATTTCTAGCTGAGGCATGTCGACTTTGCTGACAAGTGAATCCAGATAGGCTTCAATCTGGTCCGGGCTCTTGGTAGCTATCTGAGCACCAACTGTAGCCGGATCCTGTCCTGCGGCCGTAGCCACAGCGATGAGAAGGGCAACAACGGCACCGAGTCTTGCGATGACTCCAGAAGTCACTTCCTCAGAAGCTTTTTTTCCCATGGCCCGACCAACGTCTTTCAGATCACTCGGTTTCAGCTTCGTAAGTGCATCAACCAAACTCTTCAGTTGCTCTTTGCTTACTGCTGCTGTTTTTGGAGCCTCAGGCGCAACTTCTGCCGGTGCTTCTTCCATTACTGGAGCCTTATCTTTTTTCTCTTTCTTCTCTTTTTTCTTCGGAGCCTCTTCAGCCGGTTCTTCAGCCGGAGCATCCATCACTGGCACAGGAGCATCCTCAGCCGGATCTCCTGCGTCACCACCAAGAACATCAGAAATCAAAGCATCCTGAACAGCCTCGGCGGCTTCTTTCGACCACATGCCATCAAGAACTTCCTCAGAAGCCTCAACGGGTTCTTCTGAAACCACTTCTTCCGAAGCCTTGAGAGTTTTCTTTTTGCACTTTAGGCAATACCCGGTCTGCTTCAGAACCTTGGTCCCACATTTCGGGCATTTTTCCATTTCCATTTTCTTCTTGGCTTCCACATCCTCTGAAGCCAAACGTGCCGTGTACTCTTCTTCGGGTAACTTCGCTACACAAAAAGCCATCGTCCGAAGATCTTTCGCCATTGGATCGTTCTCGTCCGTGAACTGCTGAGAGAGAATATCCATGCTTGCTACGATTGTTTTCCGGTCCATTATCGCTGCCTCCCGTGTTCGGTTTTTACTTGGATAAAAATCAGAATTCTTTCTTTGATCCCCATACGCCTTATATGAGTCGGCCTTGGCGGTCTCATAAAATTCATTCCTGAGAACCTCCTCTGGCCTAAAATACAGGCGCTGCTGGACAGGAAACGCTGTCGGATCAATTAAGAACTCCAACATGTTATTAGCAATTTTCTTTGAGTTCATTTTCATTCCTTAGATTAAAAGAGGAGGGAAAAAACTTTTCCCCTCCTATGTTATCTCTTATATGCTAGTCCTGAGATTGAACGTCACGACGATCCACAGCAGTGGGAACACTGGGCTGTAGAACGCCTCAACATTAACAATCGTCGGATCGTTCGCATCCTGACTTGCACTGACACCCTGGTAGGCCGTAATGATCTGGGCCTGCTGCAGAGCCGACAAGTACGAAGTCAGAGTCTGTTCAATATCAGAAGTCCTCTGTGCCAGCAACTTCTGCCCAATGTAAACCGACAGAATCTCGCGAGTACCCCTCTGAATGAAATCCTTCGTCCGGATAACTGACGGAGTCCTCGTCAAAACTGACGAGATGTCCGTGGTCAGTGCGAACCTGATATCAATTCCAGAAGCTAACTCTTCCAGAAGCGTCAGTCCCGAATTCGCCACCTGGGCAGCGGTGACCGAGTCCATACGACGATAGAGCCGTTTGAAACCCACAATCGGTTTCTTAGTCATGGGCTCTGCTACGTCAAATGCAGGCGATACATCCCGACCGGCTACGGCGGCAGCCATCATGGAACCATCCACGAGATACTCAACATCGTTTCCAAGATCGTCACGAACCGTGGTGACAGCCCCGTCCGGATACAGCCCCATCATACGCTCAGTTGCCATCGATTTGGCAAAAGTCTGAGCTGTCGACGGAGTTGTATTGAGTGCAAACCCGAACCAGGAATACCGCTCATTGGCATACCGAATACCAGTCTGAATGACATTCGAAGTCTTCAGATATGAAAGCACTGGAATTGATGTAGTCACAGGCTCCATCAACATGGGCCTGATTCCTGCTTCCATGGGCTCATTGAAATAATCAATACCAGCTATGTACCGAGAAGGAGGTGCATCGCTCGTACCGGTAGCCTTCTGAATCTGCAACAGAGCTATGGCTGCTGCACCATTCAAGAAAGCCAGGTGAGCCGCGAGACCAAGTTTGTTATTGATCGTCAGCTTCCCTGTATCCGCGAAAACATTTTTCTCCTGGGTATACAGTTTAGCTGTGGTCAAACCATCAGAATCAAACTGCTTGGTCTCATAGTATGAGACATAGTAGAAAGATCCGATAGTAGGCTCAACACCACCTTTATTATAAGTCGAAAGAACCGCTGTATCCCCAACTCCTACACCTGTAGTATTGTTCACCTGAACCTTAATACCCGGCATGGCACGAGTCGGTACAGCAGAAGTCACGAACTCAGGATCCACGACGTAACCAAGATAATCCCCAACCTGATAAGTGACAGAATCCCCCTCCATGACTGTGACTCTGAATCCGGTTACACTGTCAATGTAAGTCTGATTCAGATAACCCGTGTTATCAGCACCTGATCCTGAGCCATTTGCAAGACTTGAACTCACAATATATGAAGTAGAATCGAAGAACGTCAGCGTTACAAGCTCCGCCTTCGCATATCCGGGAGCAACCTGGGCATCACTATTGCCAGCACCTGTTCCTGCAGGATAGGTCACGTTCTCAGAGGAGAAATCAGGATCAGCAACAGAAGTATCCGGGTATGCTGACCATGTAACTCCCATCGCCACACCTGCATTTTCACCTTCAACAGTGTATGTGCCGACACCAGTCACTCCTGTTGTGGTATCTGTGATCGTCCAGGTATCGTCTGCAAGACGATTGCTGTACGAGGTCACATAAATGCTGTGACTCAAGGGAATGTTTGTCGCATCGTCAGCAAGGATAACAGTCTTTATTGAGCCTTCAACCTGAATAATGTCGATAACTGTTGCATCAGTCGGAGATGTGCCATGGTATGCCGTCAAAAGGTCCGGATCATTTGTCATAATTCCACGGCCCTCACCGTTCGTTGGAGATACTTCCAAAACGAACGAGGTATTCGTGCCATCCACAGTTCCCGTAGCTGGTCTCCGATAGTTTCGGTTATCAAACAAGGTCCCCGTGATCTGAGTATCATCGAAATACTCTGATGTGGGATTGCTATGCACGCCTGAGGAGACCTTATAAGAGGCACCCCACTGGATTGTGCTGAAAGCACCGGTTGTGTCAAGGACGAAATCGGATAAGGGCTTATTGACACCATCAACAAAATCTGATGTTCCAGGAGCATACCCTACTTTAATGATACTGGAGACAAACGGAGAAGGAAGAATATCCGCAGTGTCCGGTAATTCATTGTCATAGTATGTGGCTGTAAGGGTATCGCCAAAAAGAGCCGTTGCATCTGAAGCAAGAGTAAAAAGGCCATCAGTGCCATCAAGGCTGAGCAACGAAACTGCATTATTATTGATTTTTACAGTGACCTTGGTAACATCTGTCGTGGTGATTCCGCCATTGTCACCCTTCACAACCGGGTAGAAATGCGTGCGGAATGACCGACGAGATCCGTCTACTTGGTCACTCAGGTCTTCATCAGTATGAAGAGTATCAGATTTCTTGTAGTAGTATGT
>Ga0315287_10006369_pt1 | contig 11736 bp, 8 predicted proteins | sample YL17G11_0_MG_FD_205037 | JGI IMG/M metagenome (GOLD analysis project Ga0315287, IMG submission 205037) | Sediment microbial communities from Yellowstone Lake, YNP, Wyoming, USA - YL17G11_0 | ecosystem: Environmental > Aquatic > Freshwater > Lake > Sediment | place: USA: Wyoming | collected...
CGGCGACAGCGGCGAGCTGCAGCAGACGATTCAGACCGTCCGCGGCCGTGGCTACCAGTTCGTCGCACCGGTCATCGAGGTCGTGGAGGACGCCGCCAGCGCCGTCGTCGAGCCGCCGCCCGCGCCGTTACCCGTGACCGGCCGTCCGGACGAGCCGCCTCGGAGCCGGCGGCGCCTGGCCTTGCCGCTGGCCGTCGTCGCCCTGCTGATGGCCGTCCTGTTCCTCGGCGCGCGATTCCTGAACGCCCCGTCGGCGCCGCCCGAACTCGACCGCCCCTACCTCCTGGTCGTGCCGTTTGGCGTGTCGGACAACGCCACCGAGTACCACCGGACGTTCGCGGACCAAGTGACAAGAGAAGTGGTCGACAACCTGCGCAAGATCTCCGGTCTCAGGACGGTGCCGCACGCCTCGGCCTTCCATTTCCGCAACGACAAGACACGCGAGCACGTCCTCGAAAGCCTGCCGGGCCTCCAGTTCGTGCTGGACGGCGAGGTCAGCGTCGCGCCCGATGGCACGCTGCGGATCACGCCGCGGCTCATCGACCTGCGTCGGGACGTGGACGTTTGGAGCAGCACTTTTATCGTCCGCGTGGACAACCGGGATTTCTTCGAGACCCCCGCCGGGATCGCGAGGGCCGTGGCGCGAGCGCTGAAGGTGGAGATCCTCGGGGACGAGCAGCGCGCGCTGGCCGAACTGCCCCGCATCCCGCAGGCCTACGAACCGTACGCGGCGGGTTGGCGCGAGATGGAGAAGTTCACGCACGAGTCCATGCATCGTGCCGTCGAGTACTTCGACCAGGCGATCGCGCTGGACCCCGATTTCATCGCCGCCTACCAGGCCAAGAGCGAAGCGCTGCGCTCGATCTTTGCCTACTTCGAGCCGCCGCAGGAACTGCTGCCGGTGGTGGAGGCGTCCCTGGCCGCAGTGCTCGAGCGCGATCCGGATTCCGCAGAGGCGTTGTCATCCCTCGGACTGACCCAGGTGATGGCCTGGAAATGGCGGGAAGCCTGGCAGAACCTGAACAAGGCGCGGGCGCTGGATCCGACGCTCGCGCAGACGGAGATCGGTTTTGCGCTCTATTACACCGCGCTCGGCGAGAACGAGAAGGTCAAGGCGTCGCTGGCCCGCGCCGTCGAACTGGATCCGCTGAACTCGGAGCTCGCCGACTGGGGAAACTGGGCCCTGTTCATGGTCGGCGAGAAGCAGGCGGCCCGCGAGTGGTCCGACAGGCAGATGCGCCAGCATCCGGAGAACGGGTTCGTGTTCTGCGGGGCGGGCGTTGCGGCCTACCTGCGCGGCGACACGGCCGAGGGAGTCGAGCTATTGGAGCGCGGCGTCGAACTCTCCGGACGGGCGCCCGTTGCGCTGATCATGCTGGCCCAGGGCTACGGCTATGCCGGCCAGAAGGACAAGGTGCTGCCGCTGCTCGAGGAGGCCGAGCGGGCGAATATCTACATGTGCCCCTACGAAACGGCCGCGGCCTATCTGTCACTGGGCGACGAGGCGAGCAGGACGCGAGCGGTCGAGCTGCTGTTCGAGGCCGTCGAAAAACGTTCCAACTGCCTCATCTTCCTGCGAGTCGACCCGCGGCTCAGGGTCCTGCGCGACGACCCCCGGCATGCGGAGCGCTTCCAGGAACTGCTGACGCTCGTCGGTCTGGATGAGTCTTCCGTGAAGTCCTACCGGCGGTAGCGGTCCGCGGTGCCGGTCACGCGACAGGCAAGCCAGCCCGACCGAAGGACTTTAGAATGACGGGGTCGCCGGGGCAGGTTGCCGCCCCGCGCGGCGCCTGGACCTCGACAGTTCACCAGTCACCCGTCACTCGCCAGCCATGTCCACCATCATCCGCGAAGACGACTTCATCCAGAGCGTCGCCGACGCGCTGCAGTTCATCTCCTACTACCACCCGCTCGATTACATCGAGCATCTCGGTCGCGCCTACGAGCGCGAGCAGTCGCCGGCCGCGAAGGATGCGATCGCGCAGATCCTGACGAACTCGCGCATGTGCGCGGAGGGCAAGCGCCCGATCTGCCAGGACACCGGCATCGTCAACATGTTCCTGAAGGTGGGCATGGACGTGCGCTGGGGAACGCAGCGCAGCCTCGCCGACATGATCAACGAAGGCGTGCGCCTCGCGTACACCAATCCGGACAACAAGCTGCGCGCATCGGTCGTCGACGACCCGCTGTTCGCGCGCAAGAACACGCAGGACAACTCGCCCGCCGTGTTCCACGTCGAGCTGGTGACGGGTGCGCAGGTCGCAGTGACCGTGGCCGCGAAAGGCGGCGGCTCCGAGAACAAGTCGAAGTTCGTGATGCTCAACCCGAGCGATTCGATCGTCGACTGGGTGCTGAAGACGGTGCCGACGATGGGCGCCGGCTGGTGCCCGCCCGGCATGCTCGGCATCGGCGTCGGCGGAACGGCTGAGAAGGCCATGTTGCTGGCGAAGGAATCGCTGATGGAGCCGCTCGACATGCACGAGCTGCTCGCGCGCGGCCCGCAGAGCAGGGCCGACGAGCTGCGCATCGAGCTGTATGAGAAGGTGAACGCGCTCGGCATCGGCGCGCAGGGTCTCGGTGGCCTCACGACCGTGCTCGACGTGAAGCTCAAGTTGTTCCCGACGCATGCGGCGTCGAAGCCGGTCGCGATGATCCCGAACTGTGCCGCCACGCGCCACGCGCACTTCGTGCTCGACGGCAGCGGCCCCGCAGTGCTCGAGCCGCCATCGCTCGACCAGTGGCCGAAGGTCACCTGGACCGCGGGCGGCAATTCGAAGCGGGTCGATCTCGACAAGATCACGCGCGCCGAAGTCGAGAGCTGGAAGCCGGGCGAGACGCTGCTGCTGAACGGCAGGATGCTCACGGGACGCGACGCCGCGCACAAGCGCATCGCCGACCTGTTCGCGAGCGGGCAGGGCTTGCCACCCGGCGTCGATTTCACCAACCGCGCGATCTATTACGTGGGTCCGGTCGATCCGGTGCGCGACGAGGTCGTGGGTCCTGCGGGCCCGACGACGGCAACGCGCATGGACAAGTTCACGGACATGATGCTCGAGAAGACGGGCCTCCTCGTCATGATCGGTAAGTCCGAGCGCGGTCCCGTCGCGATCGAATCGATCAGGAAGCACAAGGCGGCCTACCTGATGGCGGTGGGCGGCGCCGCGTACCTCGTGTCGAAGGCGATCCGCGCGTCGCGCGTGGTCGCGTTCGAAGAGCTGGGCATGGAAGCGATCTATGAGTTCGACGTGAAGGACATGCCGGTCACGGTGGCGGTCGACGCGCAGGGCACCTCGGTGCACAACACGGCGCCGGCCGAATGGTCCGAGAAGATCCGCACGCTGAAAATTCCGGTTCGCGTGGCCTGACCGCTCGATGGCTGAAGTCGATACGCTGCGCCGGTTCGTCTTCGAGCGGTACCCGTTCCGCGGCCAGCTCGTGCATCTCGGGCCGGCGTGGAAGGCCATGATGGAGCACCACGACTACCCCGGGCACGTCCGCGACACGCTCGGCGAGGCGGTCGCGGCCTCGGTTTTGCTCGCGTCCACGCTCAAGTTCCATGGCCTGCTCACGCTGCAGCTCCGTGGCGCGGGTCCCATGCACCTCATGGTCGTCGAATGCACGGATGGGCTCGCCGTGCGCGCCGTCGCGCGATTCCGCGAGCCGCCCGCCACTGCGGACCTGCGCGAACTGTCGGGTGACGGCACGCTCACGGTGACGGTCGAGAACGAAGGCGCGGCGAATCGCTACCAGGGCGTGGTGCCGCTTGCCGGCGCGTCGATGAGCGACTGCCTGCGCGAGTACTTCGAAAGCTCCGAGCAGTTGCCCACCCGGCTCTGGCTGCACGCGGACGGCGAGAACGTCAGCGGGTTGTTGCTGCAGCGCTTGCCGGTGACGTCCAGGCCGCCCGGCGTGACGGAGTCGGGCGGACAGGCCGTGTCGGAGGACGAACTCGAAGATGCGTGGCGTCGCGTGCAACTGGTGGCGGATACCGTCACGGGCGCCGAGCTCGCCGAGCTCGACGACAAGAAGCTGCTGTACCGGCTGTTCAGTGAAGACGACGTGCGGATGTTCGAGTCGACGCCGGTGTTCTTCCGTTGCCGCTGCTCGCGCGAACGCGTCGAAAACATGTTGCGGGCGCTAGGCCGCGACGAGGTCGACTCCATGGTCGAGGAATTCGGCCAGGTCGAGGTCCGTTGCGAATTCTGCAGCCGTGCGTACCGGCTGGACGCGGTCGATTGCGCTGCGCTCTTCGTCGAGCCGGGTCCTTCTCCAGTCGGCGTGCACTGACGTGAGCGGGCTTCGCCATGCAAGATAGGGGAAAATGTCGACAGCGACTCAAGGAACAGATATCGCCATGATGGCCGCGACCGTGGATGCAGCCGCCCCCCGAGGCGCGGTTGCCGTTTCGTTCGAGTTCTTCCCGCCCAACGACGACGGCATGGAGCAGTTGCTCTGGGAGTCGATACAGCGTCTCGCGCCACTGAAGCCGCGTTTCGTTTCGGTGACGTACGGCGCGGATGGCTCCACGCGCGAACGAACCCACAACGTCGTTTCACGCATCCTGCGCGAGACTGCATTGACGCCTGCGCCGCATCTCACCTGTGTCGGCGCGCCCGCTGGCGAGATACTCGACGTCGCGCGCGGCTACTGGGACACGGGCGTGCGCCACATCGTGGCGCTGCGCGGCGACATGCCGCCCGGCCAGACGACCTACCGCCCGCATCCGCAGGGTTTCGCGTATGCCGTCGACCTGGTGCGCGGGTTGCGCGGCATCGGCGACTTCGAAATCTCGGTCGCGGCGTACCCGGAGGTTCACCCGGAAGCGCCGAGCGCGAAATTCGACCTCGACAACCTGCGTGCCAAGGTCGACGCAGGCGCCAACCGGGCGATTACGCAGTTCTTTTTCGACACCGACATCTTCCTGCGCTTCCGCGACCAGTGCGCGGCAGCCGGCATCGCTGCCGAGATCGTCCCGGGCATCCTGCCGATCACGCGTTTCCCGCACATGCTGAAGTTCGCCAAGCGTTGCGGCACCAGCGTGCCTGACTGGCTGGTGCACCGCTTCGACGGCCTCGAGGACGACCCGGAAACGCGGCGCCTGATTGCGGCCAGCTTCGCGATCGAGCAGGTCAAGCGCCTGCAGCAGAACGGGGTGACCGAATTCCATTTCTATACGCTGAACCGCGCCGAACTGACCGTGGCCATCTGCCACGCGCTCGGTGTCCGCGCGCCGGCCGGCCGTGCCGCCGCGATTGGAGTCTAAGTGAATACCATGCGCCGCTCTGCGATCGCGACCGTCCTCATCTGCGCGGCATTGTTCGCAGGTTGCGCCGGTTCGCCACGAGCCGCTCCGTCCGCAGCGACCACGACGCGGGCGGCCGACACCTACGACCTGATCGTCCGCAACGGCACGCTCTACGATGGCTCCGGCACGCCGGGCCGGCGCGCGGACGTCGGCATTCGTGGTGACCGCGTCGCATCGGTGGGCGATCTCTCCGGTGCCAGGGCGTCGGCCGAGATCGATGCGACCGGCAAGGCCGTCGCGCCCGGCTTCATCAACGTGCTGTCGTGGGCCAACCTGTCCCTGATCGCGGACGGCCGCGGCATGAGCGACCTCAAGCAAGGGGTCACGCTCGAGATCATGGGCGAGGGCGAGTCGGGCGGCCCGCTCAACGACGCGATGAAAGCCGACATCCTGCAGCACCAGGGCGACATCAAGTATCCGATCGACTGGACGACGCTCGGCGAGTTTCTCGATTCACTCGTGCGCCGCGGCATCTCGCCCAACGTCGCCTCGTTCGTCGGTGCGACGAGCGTGCGCGTGTACGTGCTCGGCGAAGAGGACCGCGATCCCACGCCGGCCGAACTGGCGCGCATGCAGGACCTCGTGCGGCAGGCCATGCGTGAAGGCGCGCTGGGCGTCGGCAGTTCGCTGATCTATGCGCCTGCGTTCTTCGCCGAGACGCCCGAGCTGGTCGCGCTCGCCAAAGCCGCCGCGGAATCGGGCGGCGGGTACGTCTCGCACGTGCGCAACGAAAGCTACCGGCTCGAGGCGGCGATCGACGAGCTGATCGAGATCACGCGTGCCGCGGGTGGGCATGGCGAGGCCTATCACCTGAAGGCGGCGGGCGAGGCCAACTGGGGCAACATGGCACGTGCGATCGCGAAGATCGAGGCGGCTCGCCGGGCCGGGGTGTCGGTGGGCGCGAACATGTACACGTACACCGCGGGATCGACCGGCCTCGATGCCGCGATGCCGCTGTGGGTGCAGGTCGGCGGACTCGATGCCTGGGTCTCGCGGCTGAAGGACCCGCAGCAGCGGGCGCGTGTGATCGCGGAAATCCGCAATCCGCCCGCTGGCGAGGAGAACCTCTTCCGCACGGCAGGCTCGCCGGACCGAGTGCTGTTCGTCGGCTTCAGGAATCCCGCGCTCAAGCCCCTGACCGGCAAGACGCTTGCGGACGTGATGAAAATGCGCGGCACGAGCGCCGAGGACACGATCGTCGACCTGGTGATCGAGGACAACTCGCGCGTGCAGACGATCTATTTCCTGATGAGCGAAGACAACGTGAAGCTCGGGTTGTCGCAGCCGTGGGTCAGCCTCGGTTCCGACGCCGACGCGCAGGCGCCCGAAGGCGTGTTCCTGAAGTCGAGCACGCATCCGCGCGCCTATGGCAACTTCGCGCGACTGCTAGGCAAGTACTCGCGCGATGAAAACCTGATGCCGCTCGAGGAGGCGATCCGTCGCATCACGCGCCTGCCCGCCACCAACTGGAAACTGCAGGATCGCGGTTGCCTCGACGTGAACTGCTACGCGGACGTCGTCGTCTTCGATCCGGCGACCATCGCGGACAAGGCGACCTTCGGCTCGCCGCAGCAGTTTGCCGTCGGCGTCGAGCACGTCGTCGTGAACGGCGTACCGGTGCTCCGTCACGGCGAGCACACGGGGGCGAAACCGGGACGCGTCGTGCGCGGACCGGGTTATCGGCCCTGACCGCGTCTGCAATGCGGATGTCCTTGCATGGCTCAGGCCGCCTTAAGTCAAATCGAGCGACTGGCTGCGACTGGCGCTGTAAGCTCACCCCACAAGAATATGGGAAGAGGCGGACGCTGCACGGCGCCGCACTCGGGGACAGCCATGGCACGCATCGAGAATCATCACGCCCCGTCGCCGACGGTACGCCGGCCCAGTCTCCTTGAGCGAGCCGCGCCCGCGCCACTCATGCGCATGGTGAGCGGCGTGCTCGATCGGCTGAAGCCGACTGCATACGTCGACTGGTCCGACATCCCCGACACACCCGAGTCGCCTTACCGGGCACGGCTGACGATGCCGCTCGAGGACAGTCCCAGCGAGTTCGAAGTGCGCGAGCGCGAGGTCGTCCGCGGCGAATGGCAGACGATCTACGAGATCCGTTGCAGCTGCGGTAAACGCTGGTTCAATCGGCGCTTCGAAAACGTCCAGCTCTGCCCGCGCTGCGGCTGTGCCGTGCTGCTCAAACCGCCCGATAGCGGGGTGCCATGACCCCATGGCCACTGGAGGTGCGGGCACTCGTTCGCGCCGCCGAGCCTGGACATTGAGCGCCCGCTTACTGCCGCAGCTTCGCGCTCGAATCGCGCACGGCCTTGAACTCGGTGCCCGGGTTCCATTGCGGCCACGCGCGTGAATTCGCGAGCTGGCTGGCCATCTGGTAGACGAGCGTGACGTCCTGGGCTGCACCGCCCAGGTCCCAGGTTGGGCTCCAGCGGTCGCAGGCCTGGTGGTAGCACTGCGCCGTGAATTCGGCGACCCACCGATCACCGGCTTCGCGCCCACCCTTGACGAGGTCGTGACCGCCGCCGAGTCCCATCAGGACCAGGACTGGCACGCCGCGCTTCGCGAACGGGAAGTGATCGGCGCGGAAGGCGAGGCCACGCTCGGGCCTGGCGTCCGGTGTGACGACGCGGCTTTGGCCGGCGGCTTTCTGCGCCAGCAGTGACTCCAGTTCGTTCTGTCCGGCACCGACCAGCACGATGTCGCGCGCCAGGCCGTTCGGCTGCAGCACGTCCATCGTGAAGTTGGCAACCGTCGTCTCCAGCGGCAGCAATGGGTTGGCCGCGTAGTACTCGGATCCCAGCAGGTTGCGCTCTTCGGCGGTCCACGCGGAGAACACGATCGTGCGATCCGGACGCGGGTCTTGCTTGAAGGCACGAGCGATCTCGATGACGCCCGCGAGCCCGATGGCGTCGTCCAGGGCGCCAGAGCGGAACCGCAAACCGTTGGCATCGGGCTCACCGCTGCCGTACGCGTCCCAGTGCCCGCCGACCATGATGCTTTCGTCCGGATGCCGGCGGCCGGTGATCTTGCCGAGCACGTTGTGGCTGTCGATGCGCGCGTGGGCGAGCGGGAAATCCGCTGCGAACGTCGCGTTCTGCAGTTCGACGGGGCGGAATGCCTTGCTGCGCGCGCGCTTCTTCAGCGCGTCGAAGTCGAGGCCGGCGCCGCGAAATATCTCGACGGCCGCATCGCGGTGCAGCCACGATTGCAGCAGCAGCTTCTCCTGCGCCGGATCGGCACGCACGATGTCGTAGCCTTCCCCGTTCGGTGCGATGGCCGTGTTCCAGCCATACGCCGCGGGTTCCGTCTCGTGCACGATCAGCGCGGCGATCGCACCGCGCCGCGCCGCTTCCTCGTATTTGTAGGTCCAGCGCGCGTAGTAGGTGGCCGCCTTGCCCCCGAACTTGCCGTAAGCGTCTTCGCCCGGCACGGCTTCGAAATCCGGATCGTTGACCAGGTACACGGCGACCTTGCCGTGCAGGTCGACGTCCTTGTAGTCGTCCCAGCCGCGTTCAGGTGCGCTCACACCGTAGCCGACGAACACCAGTGGCGCGTTCTCGATGCGCACGCGATCGACCGGACGCAAGGCGAGGGCGGCCATGTCCTGCTGTTGCACGAGCGGTCGTCGCTTGCCGTTCAGCGTGACGCTCATGGACGCATCGGCCGGCACCTGTGTCCGCACCAGCGGCACCACCTGCTCGTACGAGCCATCCGGTCCGGCCGGCTCGAGTCCCACGGCCTTGAACTGCTCGACGAGGTACGCGATCGTTTTCGTCTCGCCAGGCGAGCCCGGCGCTCGCCCTTCGAATTCGTCGGACGACAGGGTGCGCGTGATGTCCGACAGGCGCTGCGGGTCGATTGTGGTCTTTGCCATGGTCGTTGCCGGCATGTCCTTCGCCGGCGTTGCGGCCTGCGCCAAGCTCGGGGCCAGCAACGGCAGGGTCAGCAGTGCGAGGCCCAGGCGGAACGCCGTCTTCGTCATGAGTCGTAATCCTCGAGCCTGGCTTCACGGAGCAGGCGCTGGTAGCGGATGGTGCTGTGCGGCCAGTTGTTGGTGATGGTGCCGTCAGCGAGCTTGTACCAGCTGGCGCCGGTGGCAGCCCACACGGACTTCGCCAGGTCCTGCTGCAGGCTGCGGTTGTAGGCTTCCAGCACGTCGCGCTTGACGTCGATGCGCCGCAGTCCCCGCGTCTTCATCTTGTCGAGGGCGTCGAGGATGTAACCGACCTGCGCTTCGATCATCACCAGGATGCTGTTGTGACCCAGGTTCGTATTGGGGCCGTACAGCATGAAGAAGTTCGGGAAGCCAGTGACCGTGACGCCCAGGTAGGCACGCGCGCCCTTGGCCCACTCCTGCTTGAGGTCGAGTCCGTCGCGACCGGTGATCTGCATCGGCGCGAGGAAGTCGGTGCTCTTGAAGCCCGTCGCGTAAATGATGACGTCCGCGGCGTGCAGTTGCCCCGTACTCGAGCGTACGCCCTCCGGCTCGATGCGCTCGATGGAGTCCGTCACCAGTTCCACGTTCGGTCGCGACAGCGCCGGGTAGTAGTCGTCGTTGAACAGCACGCGCTTGGCGCCGATCGGAAAATCCGGTACCAGCTTCGCGCGCAGCACGGGATCCTTCACCTGGCGACGCAGGTGCGCGAGCGATTTCCAGCGCGCGAGCGCCTGCACGGGCTTCACCTGCTTCATCAGCGGCGTGAGCTGCATCTCGCCGAAGAAAAACCACTGCGCGTCGTGGTACAGCTTCGCGAGTCCCGGGAACCGCGTGAGCAACCGCTGCGTGCGTGGTGCATACAGGCGGTCCTTGCGCGGCATCAGCCAGTTGGCCGAGCGCTGGAAAATGGTGAGCCGTGCCGCGAGCGGCGCAATCTGCGGCACGAACTGGACGGCGCTGGCGGCGTTGCCGATCACGGCGATGCGCTTGCCGGCGAGATCCGCCGAGTGGTTCCACTGCGCAGAATGAAATTGCGTGCCGGCAAAAGATTGCTGGCCGGGAATCGCCGGAGTGGAGGGCCGATTGAGTTGCCCGACGCCCGCAATCACGAAGTCTGCGACGACCTCAGTACCGTCCGCGCAGGTCAGCGTCCATGTGTTGGCGGCTTCGTCGCAGGCGATCCGCGTGACTTCCGCATTGAAGCGGCAGTGCGGCAGCAAACCGTGCTTGATCGCGAGTTCGGTCGAGTAACCGAGCAATTCGGCCTGCCAGGCGAAACGCCGGCTCCAGTCGGTCTTCTGCGCGAATGAGAAGCTGTACAGGTACGAGGGCGCATCACACGACGCGCCGGGGTAGGTGTTGTCGCGCCACGTGCCGCCGAGCGTGCCCGCTTTTTCGAGGATCACGAAATCGTGCATGTCCGCCTGCTTGAGGCGCATTCCCATGCACAGTCCCGAGTGCCCCGCGCCGATGATCGCGATGCGGGTGCGGCGTGTTTCCTGACCTGCGTTCATGCGGCGTCCCCCGGCTGGCATCGTCTCGTGTCGACAGTCCAAGCTTGCCGTGGTCAGCGCAACTCCGCCAGATAGGAGGTTCCGCCGAGCGCGTTCATCTGCCGCTGGATCCAGGCCTGCCGTTTCAGGACATAGCTCGATGGTGCGTTCACCTTGAAGCGCCTGGGCGCAGGCAGCACGGCCGCGAGCAGCGCGGCCTCGGCCTGGCTCAGTCGCGCGGCATCCTTGTTGAAGAAACGACGGCTGGCGGCCTGCACGCCGTACGTGCCGCGGCCGAATTCGGCGATGTTCAGGTAGACCTCGAGGATGCGCCGCTTGCTCCAGCAGGTCTCGATCAGCACGGTGATGCCGGCCTCGAGGCCCTTGCGGAACCAGCTCTGCCCGCGCCACAGGAAGATGTTCTTCGCGACCTGCTGCGAGATCGTGCTGGCCCCGCGCACGCGGCGTCCGCGCTCACGGTCCGCGAGCGCCTTGTCGATCTGCTTGAAGTCGAACCCGCGGTGGAATGGGAAACGCTGGTCCTCGGACGCGACCACGGCAACGGCCGCGTGCTTCGAAATGCGGTTCCAGTCGACCCAGTCGTGGCTGAAGTCGTAGCCCTTCTCGCTCGAGAACAGCGCGCCCACTCGGTCCGTGAGCATGAACGTGGTGAAGGGCGGGTCGATCCAGCGGAAAGCGAGCACGGTGACGAGCGTCAGCGCCACCCACGCCAGACCTGCGAGCAGCATGCCGCGCAGGATCCGTCCCGCCAGCCCGCGCCGACGTTTTGCCATGCGGTTCAGCCCCGAATCGGGTTCGGATTTCTGCGTGGACTATTTCGCGGCTTCGACGCGCTTCGCGCTGGTGACCTTGATCGGTTCGACCGGCACGTCGCCGTGGCCGCCGCGATTACCGGTCTTGACCTTGGCCATCGCGTCGATCACCGCCATGCCGTCGGAGACGCAGCCGAACACGGCATAGCCGGCGCTGCC
>Ga0315287_10006370_pt1 | contig 11736 bp, 8 predicted proteins | sample YL17G11_0_MG_FD_205037 | JGI IMG/M metagenome (GOLD analysis project Ga0315287, IMG submission 205037) | Sediment microbial communities from Yellowstone Lake, YNP, Wyoming, USA - YL17G11_0 | ecosystem: Environmental > Aquatic > Freshwater > Lake > Sediment | place: USA: Wyoming | collected...
CGCGCCGATGAGCGGCGCGGCGTACGCGAAGCACGCTTCGATCCGGCGCTCCATCTCGTGATCCTCTCATTTCTGGATTCCACGCCTGGATCCCACGCGCCGGGCTAGGGTACGTCCATCCGCCTGCCGGACGCGTATACTGAGAGAGCCCTTGGGAGAAGCCCGATGTCGCGATCCCGTATTGCCTGGCTCGTGAGTCTCGCCGTCGCCGCAGCGGTCGGGTTCTGGGTTGCTGGCCCGGTTCTCTACCAGACTTTCATCGGGCTCGACCCCAGTGCGTTTCCGGCCGGCAAGGTGCTCGAACGAATCGGGCGACTCGCGCTGCCGAATGCCGGCTTCTCGGCCGCTGGCCTCATGCTCGCGCTGCTTCTCGTCTTGCCGGCGGGAGCGCTGGCGTTCTTCGCGGTGCGCTCTGCGCGTCGCGCGGCGACCGACCGCGCGCGCCGACGCTTCCTCACCGGCGCCGCTTCGGGCGCCGGCGCTGCGATCGTCGCGACTGCCGCTGGCACCGCTGTCGCGTTCGGTCGCGCGTTCCTCGGCTGGGGCAACGAGGGTCGTGGCTGGCGCGGACCGGCCACGGAGATCTTCGGTGGCACCGTGGTGAAGACCGATCCGAACTGGCGCGAGGAATGGAAGGGTGCACGCGTCAAGGTGTACCGGCGCCTCGGTCGCACCGGTTTCGAGGTGTCGGACATCTCGCTCGGTACCGGCGCGATCGGGGGCGAAAAGGGCGAGGCGATCGTCCGCGAAGCGCTCGATCGCGGCGTGAACTACCTCGACACCGCGCCGGACTACGCCGGCTCGGGCAGCGAGCAGGCGATCGGCCGTGCGCTGCGCGGTCGCGATCGAACGAAGCTCTTCCTCGCCACCAAGTTCTGCACGCCGCAGGGGCACCTGCCGATCGGCGCTCCCGTTGCGAAGTACAAGGAAGTCATCGAAGCGAGCTTGCAGCGCCTCGGCACCGACTACGTCGACCTCGTGCACGTGCACTCTTGCGACGAGATCGACCGCCTGATGGATCCGAACATGCACGCGGCGTTCGACCAGCTGAAGCAGGAGGGCAAGGCGCGCTTCCTCGGTTTCTCGTCGCACACGCCGAACCTCGCGCAGGTGGCGGCGCGTGCGATCGAGTCGAACCGTTTCGACGTGATGATGCTCGCCTATCACCACGGTATCTGGCCGAGCCTCGGCGATCTGATCCACCGCGCACGCACCGAGCGCGACATGGGGATCGTCGCGATGAAGACGCTGAAGGGCGCCAGGCACAACGGTCTCGCCGGCTTCCGCGAGAACGCGCAGGCCTACTCTCAGGCAGCCTTCAAGTGGGTGCTCACGAACCCGGACATCGCGTGCCTCGTGGTGTCGTTCTTCGAGCCGCAGCATCTGGACGAGTACATCTTCGCCTCGGGAAGTGCGCTCGCGACCCAGGATCACGCGCTGCTGCAGCGCTACGACGAGGCGATCGCGGGCACCTACTGCCCGCCGCATTGCGGCGCCTGCCTCACGCACTGCTCCGAAGATCTCGCCGTGAACGATGTGCTCCGCTACCGGATGTACTTCGAGGACTACGGGCTCGAGAAGCGCGGCATCCAGCAGTATCTGCAGCTCGGCAAGAACGCATCGGCGTGTCTTGGCTGCGCAGCGCCGTGCGCTGGCCAATGCCCGGTCGGGATTCCGATCCAGCAGCGTATGCTCGAAGCGCACGAGCTGTTGGCAATTTCATGAGGCTCGCCATGCGGGACCGCTCATGAGCGCGACCGAGCGCAAACTGCTCGTCTATGGCGCCACCGGCTTCACGGGTCGGCTCGTCGTGGATGAGGCGCGCCGGTTGGGTCTCGATCCGATCCTCGGCGGCCGCAATCAGGCGGCGCTCGAACGGATGGCCGAAGCGGTCGGCGCGCCCGCGTTGCGCGTCGCGGACGCGAGCCGCCCCGCGTCGCTCGCGTCACTCTTCGCTGGCGTCGGCTGCGTGGTGAACTGCGCGGGTCCCTTCGTGCAACTCGGCGAGCCCGTGTTGCGCGCCGCGATCGACGCCGGCGCGCACTATCTCGATACCACCGGCGAACAGCTGTGGATGGCGCGCATGATGGACCTGCACTCGGCCGATGCCGAGCGCAGCGGAACGACCGCGATCGTCGCGCACGCCTTCGAGTACGCCATCGGCGACTGCGCCGCGCGCATCGCGATCGAAGCGACGCCCGGCGCCGAGACCGTGGAGGTCGTCAATCGCGTCGAAGGCTTCGGCACCAGCCGCGGCACCAAGAAGTCGGCGCTCGACGTGCTGACGAAGCCTGCTCTCGCGGTCGTGAACGGTCGCCGCCGCGAAGAGGCGCAGCTCGCCCACCGCGCGCACGTGCGATTCCCGGACGAGGACGAAGATCGTGTCGCGCTCTCGTACGGCGGCGGCGAAGTGCTGTCGGCTCCGAGTTTCGCGCCGACCGTGCGCACCGTGCGCACCTATCTCGCCGTGCCCGGCTCGGTCGCGCTGCTCGCACCGATCGTCGCGAGAGCTGCCGCGCCGCTGCTCAGCGCAAGGCTGCGGCGCCTGCTGGAGTCGCGCATCGACGCCTCCGCCGTCGGCCCCGGCGAAGAGCGTCGCGATCAGCCGTGGTGGGTCCTGGCCCGCGTACGCGCCGCTGGCGGGAAAGGCACCAGCGTCACCGTGAGCGGCTACGACAGCTACGGAATCACCGCCGTGATCTGCGCGATCGGCGCCCAGTGGCTGCTGGAAGGCCGCGCAAAGCGAACCGGCGTGATGACCAGCGCCCAGGCGTTCGACCCGCACGCCTTCCTGGACGCGCTGTCACCGTCGGGCGTAGCCTGGCGCCAAGACCCAACCTAGGCGCCCGTCAGTGCGTTTGGATGGCGCGCACGAACGCATCGTGCAGCGCTCGATGGATCGAGCGGCGATCGATCTTCCCGTAGACCTCGCGGAACGCGCGCAGCGGAATGATTCCCTTCGCCATCGAGCGATGACCGCCGCCGACGCCGAGACCCTCGACCACCGCGCGCACGACCTCGCCAGCCGCGCGCACGTAGCCGACGTTGCGCACCGAGAACACCAGATCCGACCCGACGATGCCGGCCGCGACCGACCATTCGGTGTTCTCCGCCTGGAGACCCAGATCGGCGACCTGCGGGATCACGTCTTCGCGCACGCGTCCCAGCACCAACATGTGGATGCCGTCTTCCACCTTCGTCGAAGCGAGCGCACGGCCGAGCGCGCGCAGGCCGTCGATCGGAAGGGCGGGGCGCTCGATGCGGCGCAATAGGGCCGGGCTGTGCAGCGCGTGCAGGAAGGCGAAGGCGCGAATGTCGTCGCGACTGGTCTCGCGACCGAGTAGCTGCGTGTCGCTCTTGATGCCGTAGAGCAGCGCGGTTGCGAGGCGCGGTCGCACCTCGATCCCGGCGGCGCGCACGTATTCGGTGAAGATCGTGGAGGTGGCTCCGTAGGAGGTACGGATGTCGCCGATCACGGTGTCGTAGCCGCCGCGCTCGGGATGGTGATCGACCACGACGTCCACCGATAGCACGCGCGCGGGTGGGCTCTCGCCAAACACCGGCGGCTGTACGTCCACCAGCGCCAGACCGTCGAACTCCTCCAGCTCGGGCGGCGTGAGGATGCGGACCTCGATCCCGAGCGCCGCGATCATCGCCCGGTTCTCGGGGCGCTTCACCGCGCCGAACGAAATCAGCGGTGCGGTGGGGCTCTTGCGACCGAGCAGCGCGCGCAACGCAATGCCCGATGCGATGCCGTCCGGGTCCGGGTCCGGCTGCAGCAGGATGCCGACCTTTTCGCGCGTCGCGAGCAGATTGCGCAGCTCCACCACGCGGTGGAGGTTTTCCAGATGGTCGAACTCGTCGTTGAAGTCGTCGCGGATCAGCGAGCGCAGGCGGCCGAGGCGTAAGCACGGATGGGTCGGCAGGTCGCCGGAATCGAGCTTGTCGGAGAGCACCAGCACCGGCGCGATCGGCACCGCTTCGCCCACCACCCCGACGGCCGTGCGCACGAAGCCGATCTCTTCGCTGACGATGCAAAAGACGTCGCCTTCGCGCGGGTTCAGCTTGCCGATCGCTTCCGCCGTGAGCCCACCCTGCAGCGTGCGAAAGCCGGGCGGCCGCACGCGCGACTCGTCGTCGCGCGGAACCCAGGTGAGCTCCTCGTTCTCGCCGGCGCCGATGCGACTCCACAGCCGAGCCAGCTCGGCTCCGTCGCACACGATGATGCGGCGTTCCACGCAATCTCCCGGCGGCCCGCTTACCAGCCAGAGCCGCGGATTCGAACGCGGGCCATTCTAGCGGCGGCCCCGCAATTCGAATCGGCGGCCCCTGGGGGCATCGGGGCTGATTTCAGGCGGGATTTCCGAGCGCCGCGAGCGCCTGCTGCTTGGCAGCCTTGTAGTCCGCCTTGCCATTCGGCGCGCGCATCGACGTCTGCGTGAAGACGATTCGCTTCGGTGTCTTGTAGCCCGCGAGGCGCTCGCGCACGTGCGAGCGCAGTTCGTCCGCGGTGGCCTGCTTGCCCGGTTCGAGCATCACGACGCCGGTGACCGACTCGCCCCACTTGTCATCGGGAAGTCCTACGACCAGTGCATCTGCGACGGCCGGATGCGTCTTGAGCGTTTCCTCGACCTCTTCGGGATACACCTTCTCGCCGGCGGTGTTGATGCACACCGATCCGCGGCCGAGCAGGTTCAGCGTGCCGTCGACGTTCACCGTGCACCAATCGCCCGGGATCGACCAGCGCCGGCCCTGATAGGTCTTGAAGGTTTCGTCGCTCTTCTTCTCGTCCTTGTAGTAGCCGAGCGGGATCGGACCGCTGCGCGCGATGTAGCCGGGCTCTTCGCTGCCGGGTTCGACCTCGCGGCCATCGGGCGTGAACACCTTGCAGTTGGGGCCGATCTTGAACTTCGCGAGCTGCACCGTGCTCGTCTTCGTGGTGAGTTCGGTGCCGAAGCCGACCGCCTCGCTCGAGCCGAACGAGTCGTACATGATCGCGTGTGGCAACTGCTCGAGCAGACCTTGCTTGCTCTGCGGGCTGAAGATCACGCCGGACGACACGACCAGGAAGAACTTCGAGAGATCCCAGCGCTTCGGGTTTTCCTGCAGCGCCTTCAGCATCGGCTTTGCGAACGCGTCGCCGACGATCGCCGACGCGGTGGCGCCGCGCGATTCCACGGTCGACCAGAGTTCCTCGGCGTCGAGGCTCTTGGCCGTCAGCGTGATGATCGCGCCGCCGCCGCCGAGCGCGTTGATCGCCGTGAAGAGGCCCGTGCCGTGCATCAGCGGACACGCGGGCAGCAGCCGTTGGCCGCGACCTTCCTGCGCGATGCGCCCGCGCTGCTCTTCGACACTCTCGCTCGCCTTCTCGCCGATCACCGCGTTGCCGCCGCCGCCGAGCGCGCGGTAGAGCGCGGAGTGCTCCCACATCACGCCCTTCGGCATGCCGGTGGTGCCGCCGGTGTACATGAAGAGCAGGTCGGTGGGCGATCGCTGGATGTCGAGCCGCTCGTCCGTGCCGCTGCCGACGATCGCCTGATAGGAAGTCGCGAATGCGTTGCCTTCGCTTCCGTCCGCCAACTCGATCCACTCGCGGACCTTCGGCAGCCTGCCCTCCACCTTCGCGACGCTGCTGGCGAACCCTGCTTCGTAGACGACGACGGTCGCGTCCGAATTGTCGAGCAGGTAGACCAGCTCTTCTTCGCGGTAGCGGTAGTTGACGTTCACCGGCACCAGTCGCGCCTTGAACGCGGCGACCAGCGTCTCGACGAACTCGGGCCGGTTGTAGGAGTAGAGCGCGATCTTGTCGCCGGGCTGGTGCTTCCGCGCGAGGTGGAGCGCGAGCGCGCTGGCGTTGCGATCGAGTTCGCGCCAAGTGCGTGTCGGCCCGCTGACGCCGTGCGCGAGCGCGTTCCGCTCGGGCACGGTGTCCGCCACCAGTTCGAAGAGATCCGCCAGATTCCAGGACAGGTCGGGCACGATCGGCACCTCCGCAACGCCGCCCCCATGGTGGCCGCGCGATCCTAGCCATGCGCCTCCGCACTCGTCGACTACTCTGCACCTCGTGCAGCGGATCTTCGTGGGCGACGTGCAAGGTTGTGCCGACGAGCTGGGCGATCTGGTCGCGCGGGTCGATGCCGACTTCGGTCGCGACTTCGCATTGTGGCTCGTCGGCGACACGGTGAACCGCGGCCCGGAAAACCTGCGGGTGTTGCAGCAGGTCCGCGCACTGCAGGACTCGGGGCGTGCGCGCGTCGTGCTCGGCAATCACGAGTTGTCGCTGCTGCGCGTCGCGTTCGGCCAACGCGCGCTCGCTGCCGACGACACCTTTCAGCAGGTGCTCGAAGCCGGCGACGCCGACGACTGGCTCGAATGGCTGCGAAGACTGCCGCTCGTCGAGACGGGACGGATCGGCGCACAGGATTTCGCGCTGGTGCATGCGTCGGTCGCACCGGGCTGGTCGCTCGCGAATCTCAGCGCAAACGCGCGCCGCGTCGAGGCACGGCTGCGCGAGTCGCGTCGCGAAGCGAAACGGTTGCTCGCGGCGAAGCCGAGCGAGGATCCCGATGCCGACGTACTCGCGCGTCTCACGCGCACGCGCAGCGTGGATGCGCGCGGGCGCTGGTCGAGTCGCGAACCGGCGAGTCCGGAGGATGCGTGGCATCGGCGCTGGTCTGCGCACGATCCCGACTACGGCGTCGTCTACGGACATTGGGCGACGCAGGGGCTGCACGTCGCGCCGAATCTGCGCGGACTCGACACGGGTTGCGTCTATCACGGCGCATTCGGCGATCGCTTCCTTACCGCGTGGTTACCAACGGATGACGATGCGACGCCGTTCGCAGTTCCCGACGAACGGTTCTGGCGCATCGCGGCGCATTCGCGCCGTCGCGCCGACAAGAGTTGATTTTCCGCTTGATCTCGTGCTTGCGACGGGCGTAGGGTGATTTCGTACTCGACGTCGGGCGCAGGAGAATCCGAGGTTCCTCTCTCGCCGGCCGAATCTGGCGCCCAGCAACGTCGAGTACATCATGAGCCGGTGGGAGCGGGTACAGGCGGGGAAGCCTTCCCAGACCCGGGAGCTTCCAACCAAAGCCGGAGATCGAGAGAGACGACGACCCGATCATGCTGTCGGTCGTTGTTCAGGCCTGAGTCGCACGGGCATTCCCGAAGGCCCTGCGCGGCGTAACGCTCCGATGCAGGATGGCGCGTCTCTCGACGGCAGAGCGGAACTCGAATGGTTTCCAGGCACGCCCGGGATGTGTGCTTCGAGACCGCGAGACACGGCAACTCGCCACACACCGCTCACGCCACTCCGCACTCGGAAACGAGCAAGCCCCGACGGAGGTCGGGGAAGGCCCCGCCGCCTCGGTACCGCAAGCACCGCCGTCCTCGGCGGTGCGCGCAGCGAGCCGCAGGCGAGCGAAGTTCACTAGAGCCGATCTACTCCGCGCGAAGCTCCAGACCCTCGAGCGCGCCCGCCGCGCGCCACTCGCGCAGCAACTCGAAGAACGCTTCCGAGCCGCCGCCGTAGAAGCCGTTCTGTCCGCTGCGCTCGCCCGGCTTGCCTTCGTTGTTGTAGTAGCCCGGCGTGCATTCCTCGAGGAATTGTTGGCCAAGGCGCGCGAGGCTGATGATCGTCTGTACCCACGCCGCCTCGGCTGCTTCCGAGACCTCGATGCGGCGCACGTCGTTGTCGATCGCGTGCTTCACGATGTACGCGATGTGCTGGCTCTGCTCGCTGAGTGCGTGCGGATAGTTCACCGTGAAGCCGCTCTGCTGGTTGCCCATGATGAAGCAGTTCGGGAAACCGCGGCTGTGCATGCCGTGCAGCGTGCGCACGCCGTTCGCCCACTTCTCGGTCAGGCTGATGCCGCCGCGGCCGTGGAGTTCGCAACCCGCGCGGCGCGTGTACCCGGTGCCGACCTCGAAGCCGGTTGCGAAGATCAGGCAGTCGAGTTCGACCTCGACGCCGCCTGCGACGACACCCTGCTCGGTCACGCGCTCGACACCTTTTCCGCGCGTGTCGACGAGCGTCACGTTCGGCCGGTTGAAGGTGTCGAGATACTCGTCGTGGAAGCACGGGCGCTTGCAGAACTGCCGGTAGTACGGCTTCAGCGCTTCCGCGGTCTCGTGGTTCTCCACGATCTGGTCCACGCGAGCGCGGATCTGCTCCATCTTCTGGAAGTCCGCGAGCTCCATCGTCTTCATGATGTCGCGCGCGGCGTTGCCGCCGGCGTCCTGCTGCACCATCACGAGCAACTTGCGGATGATGTCGGTCCAGCCGTCGGCGACGAGATCTTCGGCCTGGTATCCGCCCGACACCAGGATGTTGAAGTTGTCCATCCGGTGCTGGTGCCAGCCGGGCGCCAGGCTCCTGGCCCATTCCGGATCGGTGGGACGGTTGGCGCGCACGTCGATCGACGACGGCGTGCGCTGGAAGACGTAGAGATGACCCGCTGCTTCGCCGAGGTGCGGCACGCACTGCACGGCCGTCGCGCCGGTGCCGAGGATGCCGACGCGCTTGCCGCGCAGGCCCGTGAGGTTTCCGTTGGAATCGCCGCCGGTGTACGCGTAGTCCCAGCGGCTGGTGTGGAACGAGTGACCCCGGAAGGACTCGATCCCCGGAATGCCGGGCAGCTTCGGTCGATTGAGCGGCCCATTCGACATCGCGACGAAGCGCGCCGGTATCCGGTCGCCGCGATTCGTCGCGAGGATCCAGCGCGCGCTGTCCTCGTCCCAACGCATCTCGGTGACTTCCGTCTGGAAGCACGCGCCGCGGTAGAGATCGTAGTGCCGCCCGATCGCCTGGCTGTGCGCGAGGATCTCGGACGCGCGCGCATACTTCTCCTGCGGGACGTAGCCGAGCTCTTCGAGCAGCGGCAGGTAGATGTACGACTCGACATCGCACGCCGCGCCCGGGTAGCGATTCCAGTACCAGGTGCCGCCGAAGTCGCCGCCCTTTTCGATGATGCGGATGTCGGCGATGCCCGCCTCGCGCAGCCGCGCGCCGGCGAGCAGTCCGCCGAAGCCGCCGCCGATCACGGCGACCTCCACGTCGTCGGTGATCGGCCCGCGCGTGAATCCAGCCGATACATACGGATCCTCGACGAAGTGGGCGAACTCGCCCTTCACCTCGAGGTACTGGTCGTTGCCGTCGGCGCGCAGTCGCCGGTCGCGCTCGGCGCGGTACTTCGCGCGTAGCGCGTCCGGATCGAAGCCGAGTTCTGCCGAGTCGTTTCCGGGGTGGCTCATGACGCGGGTGTAGCTCGTCAACCGGAAGCTGGCCGCGGGCTACTTCCCGCCCCGCGCCATTGCTTCCGCTGCGTTCGCCCGCGCACCCGGATCGGGATCCCGCGCCGCCAGCTCCGCGACCTTCGCGGCCACCGCGTCGGTCCACAGCAGCGGCGCGGCAAAGAGCGCGGCGCGGCGCACATCGCGCTCCTCGTGGGCGAGCGCGCGCAACAGCGCGGCGACGCGCAGCTCGCGCGGCGCCGCGCTGCCGCGCAGCGCAGTGGCGACCACTTGCGGGTCGGCGGCTCCACCGGGAATGCCCGCAACGAGCGCGGCGGCACCATCCGACTCTGTCATCGCGAGTTGCGCCGAGACGCGACGCGCCGTCGCTGCGCGATGCGGATCCGCCGCTGCGCCTGCGCGAAGCAGCGCATCGTCGCGACCCAGCGGTAGGAACGGCGCGCGGAACTCCGAGAGCGCGGCGCCCGCGGCCTCGCGCAGGTTCTCGTCGTCGCCGTCGAGCCAAGCGAGATAGGTGTGCAGCAGCTGGTTCGGATCGCCGCTGGCAGCGAAGAGCGCCTGCAGCGCGTTCGTCCAGCGCTTCGCGTCGGCCGCGTCGCGCAGCAGCACGACCTCGCGCGGTTCGTCCACCAGCACGTACGGCGAGCGGGCGCCGCGCAGCAGCAGCACTGCGGGGACGCCCGTCACGAACGGCGGCGACTTCGCGGGCGAGCGCTTGATGGCGAAGGTCGCAGGCGCATCGCCGCGCAGCACGCTGGCGTCGCGGATCTCGATGCGGCCGTCGGTGATCGGTCCGATCGTGGCGACCGCGACGACGTCCGACTCGGCGATGCGCAGGTGGAGCGGTCGTGGCCCCTGCGGGAGCGGATGCTGCGCGCGCGCCGCCGGAGCGAGCATGAGCACGAGCACGGTGAGAATTCGGGGCAACATCGGGCGTGCCAGTATAGGCGCGTCGCTTCTCGGCGCGGGAGGCTAGAATGCGCGCGACCCGCCGCCCGTGCGGTGTGAGAGAGGCTTCCGCATGCCGATCGTCGTGATCCCGCCCCCGTATCGGGGACCTACCCAGGGTCTGGAGCGCATCGAGGTCGCTGGCCGCACGGTCCGCGACTGCATCGACGCGGTGAACGCGCGCTACCCGGGCTTCGGGCCGCAGGTGCTCGACGCAACCGGCCACGTGCATCGCTTCGTGAAGCTGTTCCACAACGGCGATCAGCTCGTGGGCGACGTACTCGCCACCGCGGTCGCCGCAGACGATCAGCTCGAGGTGATCGCCGCGATCGCAGGCGGATGACCCCAGGATTGCGTTCGGCCGCGCCGCATCGTGCGGCGGCTCGGGCCGACTTTCGCTGGTAGCATCGGTTTTCCCAAGAAGGAGGATTGAGAGATGGCGGATGGCCTGGCCGACAAGATGATTCGCGTCGACATGACGACGCAGACCGCGACCGTGGAGTCCTTCCCGGCGAAGTGGCGCCTGCTCGGCGGTCGCGCGCTCTCGGCGCGCATCATGATCGAAGAGTGTGATCCGAAGTGTGAGCCGCTCAGTGCCGGCAACGTGCTGGTGATCGCGCCCGGCGTGATGGCCGGCACCTCGGCGCCGACCTCCGGTCGCATCTCGATCGGCGGCAAGAGCCCCCTCACCGGCGGCATCAAGGAAGCCAACGCCGGCGGCAATCCGGGCCAGGACATCCAGAAGCTCGGCTACCGCGTGATCATCGTCACCGGCAAGCCGGCGGATCCGAACAAGCGCTACGGCCTCGAAGTCGACCAGAACGGCGTGCGCGTCGTCGCGGGCGACGCGTACAAGGGTCTGTGGAACTACGCGGCCTGCGAGAGGCTCTACGAGAAGTATCCGAAGACGGCGTCGTTCATCACGATCGGCCCGGCCGGCGAGATGCTGCTGAGTGGCTCTTCGGTCGCGTGCACCGACGAGAAGGGCCGCCCGGCGCGTCACGCCGCACGCGGTGGTCTCGGCGCCGTGATGGGTTCGAAGGGTCTGAAGTTCGTGTCGGTCGACTCGGGCAAGCTGTCGATCCGTCAGCCGGCCGTGCGCAAGGAATTCTTCGCCTACGCGAAGGACTACACCAAGGCGTACCAGGCTGGACCGCAGATGTTCAAGACGGGCACCAGCTCGGTGGTGCCGATCGCGAACATGCTGAACACGTTTCCGTACAAGAACCGCACCGAGGGTCAGTCGCCGGACGCCGCCAATCTCGACGGCGCGCGGATCGTCGAGAGCTTCGCGACGCGCGGCGGCGGCATGCACAACTGCATGACCGGCTGCATCGTGCAGTGCTCGAACGTCGTCCACGACAAGGACGGCAACTACAAGACCAGCGCACTCGAGTTCGAGACGTTGACGATGCTCGGCGCGAACTGCGGCATCGGTAGCTGGGAAGACGTCGCCGACCTCGACCGCCTCTGCGACGAAGTGGGGCTCGACACCATCGAAGCCGGCGCCGCGATCGCGATCTACATGGACTC
>Ga0315287_10006371_pt1 | contig 11736 bp, 15 predicted proteins | sample YL17G11_0_MG_FD_205037 | JGI IMG/M metagenome (GOLD analysis project Ga0315287, IMG submission 205037) | Sediment microbial communities from Yellowstone Lake, YNP, Wyoming, USA - YL17G11_0 | ecosystem: Environmental > Aquatic > Freshwater > Lake > Sediment | place: USA: Wyoming | collected...
AACGTCGCGCCATGATCAATCCGATATCGCCCGAACCGATGATCACGATCTCATGGCCGGGCAGAAGACCTTCCATATTGATCAGTTTTTGGGCCAGACCCGCCGGAAAGATTCCCGCCGGACGGGTTCCGGCGATGTGGATCATTTCGCGGGTGCGTTCGCGGCAACCCGTAGCCATGATCAGTGCCTTGGCCTTTACTTCGACCAGTGCGCCGGGTTTTAAGTAGGTGAGAATCTTTTCGCGGGAAAGATTTACGACCAAAGACTTCAGGCTAACCTCGATTTGTGGGATTTTTTCGATTTGTTTAATAAAGCGGTCGGCGTATTCCGGGCCGGTCAGATCCACTTTGAAATGGTGAAGGCCAAAACCAGGATGGATGCACTGGTTCAGTATCCCGCCCAGGTACTGGTCCCGTTCCAGCAGCAAAATATCTTTAACCCCATGCTCATAAGCGGAGGTGGCCGCCGCCATTCCCGCCGGGCCGGCGCCGACAATCACCAGCTCACGTTCGATCATTTTCTTTTCCTCGTTCTTCCTTGATGATTTCCGATCCCTTTCCCCGCTTACTGATGGCGGTGAAAGGAACATTTAATTCTTCTTTCATGATTTTCATGATGCGGGTGGTGCAAAAAGCGCCGTGGCAGCGTCCGGCCTGGGCGCGGGTGCGGAATTTAATCCCATCCAGCGTCTTGGCGCCGTGTTTTATGGCCTCTTTCACTTCTTTGGCCGAAACCATCTCGCAGCGGCAAACCACGTCGCCAAAAGCATGGTCCTGGTTGATTATTTTTTTTCTTTCCTCAAAATCAAGTGAAAACAAATGGTAGGTGGGCTTGCGCTGCGGTTGGAAAAGTAATTTCTTGCGTAAAGCCAAACCATTTTGTTTTAAAAGCTCTTTGACCATCAGAGCGATGGCGGGAGCGGCGGTTAATCCCGGAGACTGGATGCCGGCGACGTTAATAAAACCTGGCGCCTTATCTTCGTGACGGATAATAAAGTCGTTGCCCGCCACCGGCCGTAGCCCGGCAAAGTAGGCGATAATGTCATTTTCATTGAGGCTGGGAACCAGTTTTTTGGCATTCTCCAAAACCCGGTTCAATCCGGCATCGCTGGTGGTCAGGTCTTCCTTGTCTTCGATTTCTTCAGCGGTGGGACCGATCATAGGGTTACCATCCGCCGTTTTAATAATTAAGACCCCTTTTGAGGTAGGGGTGGGGAGCGGGAAAATCAGATGGTTGGTAAGATTTTCGCGTTTTTTGTCCAGCAGGAATTCTTCCCCTTTTCGCGGATGGATCGTAAAATCATCCACTCCCACCAGCTTTGAGATCTCATCCGCAAACAGCCCGGCGGCGTTGATAACAAAACGTGCTCGGAAACTGCTTAGCCCGGTGATGATCTCAAATATTTTGTCTTTAAATAAAGGGATGATCTTTTCCACCTTCTGCGAAGTATAAATTTCAACCCCATTTTTTACGGCATTTTCAGACAGGTCATAAACCAGGCGGTAGGGGCTGATGATTCCGGCGGTGGGGGCATAGAGGGCGGTGTTGATCTCCGGGCTTAAATTTGGTTCATGCTTTTCCAGCCAGGCACGATCGACCATCTCCATTTTTGGCACACCCAGCATTTCTGCTTCCTTTTTTATTGCCAGCAGGCGCGGCAAATCCGCTTGATCAAAAATTACGATCAGCTCGCCCACCTCTTTAAAGTCCACCTTTAAATCACGGGCGATCTCTCGCATCAGCTGGTTGCCCTGCACGCAGAGTTTGCCTTTTAAAGAAGCGGGCGGATTTTGCGTGCCGGGGTGGATAATGCCGCTGTTCGATTTGGATACGCCAAAAGCTGGCTCAATCTCTTTCTCCAGCAAGGCGAGCTTTAAATGATAGCGGGAAAGTTCCCGCGCAATGGCGGTGCCGACCACGCCACCGCCGATGATAATAACGTCGTAGGTTTTCATTATTTTGAAAGGGTTCTGGCTACCGCTGCCAGCCAGCCGCGATAAAACCGATCCGCTTCATTTTTTGAGAGACGCGGCTTAAAAACTTTATCGATTGCCCAGAAATGTTTAATCTCGGCGGCATCTTTCCAGAGTTTTATGCCCAGTCCCGCCAGAAAAGCCGCCCCCAGCGCGGTGAGCTCGGTGATTTTCGGCCGGACCACGGCTTTGCCCAGGATGTCCGCCTGGAACTGGCAGAGAAAGTTGTTTTCCACCGCGCCGCCATCCACCTTTAAATTTTTGATTTTTAAATTCGAGTCCTTTTCCATGGTGTTGATAACATCCCGGGTGGAATAACACATGGCTTCCAGCGCTGCGCGGACCAGATGTTCCCTTTTTACGCCGCGGGTTAACCCCACCATTGTCCCGCGTGCCGACTGGTCCCAGTAGGGCGCTCCCAGACCTACAAAGGCGGGAACAAAATAGACCCCCGCATTATCTTTAAGTGAGGTTGCCATTTTCTCCGAATCGGATGCTTTTTTTATTATTTGCAATCCATCTCTTAACCATTGAATGGCAGCGCCGGCTATGAAGACCGATCCTTCCAACACGTAAATCGGTTTTCCCTCAGCGTCACAACCCAGGGTGGTAATCAATCCGTGTTTTGAATCCGGCCGTTTTTTTCCAGAATTGAGGAGTACAAAACAACCGGTGCCATAAGTGTTTTTCATGGTCCCCGGTTCAAAACAGGTTTGGCCGAAAAGGGCCGCCTGTTGATCGCCGGCCATGCCGGTAATGGGAATACCCGCCGGCAGTCGGCCGATTTTAACCGTTTCCCCGAAATTACTGCAAGAGGGTTTTGCCTGGGGAAGCATCCCTTCAGGAATTTTAAAGAACTTCAGGATATCTTTATCCCAGACTTTTCGATCGATGTTAAAAAGCATGGTACGTGAGGCATTGGTATAATCGGTGGCATGCGATTTACCCCCGGTTAATTTCCAGAGGACCCAGGTATCGGTATTGCCGAAGAGGAGGCGACCTTTTTGCGCCAATTCTCTGGATCGGGGAACATTCTTTAATAGCCATTCGACTTTAGTGCCGGAGAAATAGGCATCGACCGTCAGTCCGGTCCTTTTCCTGAAAAAATCCGCCCTGCCTTTTTGTGCTTTGATCTGGTCACAGCGCTCGGCGGTGCGACGGCACTGCCAGACAATGGCATTATAAACCGGTTTGCCGGTTATTTTGTCCCAGAGAACGGTGGTCTCCCGCTGGTTGGTGATGCCGATCGCGGCGATGAGCGCGGGTGGAACTTTTTTTAATACCGTTTGCACCGAGACATTAACACTCTGCCAGATTTCTTCCGGATCATGTTCCACCCAGCCGGGGTGGGGGAAATATTGCGGGAATTCATGGTAAGAGCTGGCTACCGCCCTGCCTTTCTGATCGAAAATAATCGCGCGGCTGCCGGTGGTCCCCTGATCGATGGCTAAAATATATTTCATCTTACTCCTATCCTTTCAAACCTAAAATAAATTATAAATGAGCTTTAGGTTATTGGTGAACATCAATATGCCCAGAATAATAAGAATTATACCAAAGAAAAGGTTTAGATATTTAAAGCTCGCGGCGTAACGCTGGATAAAAACGGAAGCGGGTATGGTGAACAGCCCCACCAGTAAAAAAGGCAGGCCCAGACCCATGGAGTAGGTAAAGAGCAAAAGTAAGGCCGACCCGGGGGTTGCTGCCGCCAGGCCTAAAATTGCTCCCAGCACCGCACCCACGCAAGGCGTCCAGCCAAGGGCGAAGCTCGCGCCAAAAATAAAAGAAGCTGGATAACGGGAAGTGGTTTTTAATTTGAGTTTTATTTTGTGTTCTTTTTCCAGGAAAGGAATTTTGACCAGACCGCTGATGATCAATCCAAAAAAGATAATCAACAATCCGCCAATTTTTGCCAGCCATGATTGGAGGTTATAAGAAAAAGCGGATAATAGGCCGTTCAGGACTACGCCCAGCAGGGAAAAAACGGCAGAAAAACCTAATACAAAAAAGAAGCTATTTAAAAAAATATCCCGGCGCCGCGTCTTTATTTCCTGTAACGAAACCCCGGCTAAATAGGCGAGAAAAGCGGGGACCATGGGTATAATGCAGGGTGAGAAAAAAGAAACGATGCCTGCCAGGAAAGCCACCGAAAGGGAAAGATTTTTCATATTTCAAAGTATAAGTTCCGAGATTTTAACTGTCAAGGATATAAATATTTGACTTGACTTTTCGGATAAGTGACTTAAAATTCAATTATTATGAAAAGTTATACCGGCTATCTATATTTTAACACCAAAAACAAGAAAGAAATTGTTAATATCACCGCTGAGGTTGATGAGATGGTTAAAAAAGCGGGGGTGAAGGAGGGGATCGTACTGGTTTCCGCGATGCACATTACCGCTGCCATTTTTATTAATGATGAAGAGCCGGGGATTAAGCAAGACTTCCTGGAATGGGCGGAAAAGCTGGCGCCTTTTAATCCGAAATATCACCATCATCAAACCGGTGAAACAAATGGCGATGCTCATCTGAAGTCCATCTTATTTCATCATGAGGTTACGATCCCGATCACCGAAGGGAAATTGGATTTTGGCCCATGGCAGCAGGTCTTTTACGGGGAGTTTGACGGCCAGCGCCGGAAAAGAGTCGTCGTCAAGGTACTGGGTGAATAAAGGAGGAATTAAAAATGAGAAGATTATTTGTTTTAATAGCGGTGGTTTTTTTGGTGAGCAGTTGTTTGGCGGCTGAATGGAGCGCGGAATTAAGGGTCAAGAGCGGAGATAAGGATATTGATCTTTCTTTGAGGGGTATAAATGAGCGTGCAAAGACACCGGAGGGAGTGCGGGAAGTAAGAACTGAACTTATACAAAAATTTACGCTGAGCGAAAGGGAGATCCATTTTTTAAGCTGGAAGGGATATACGCTGTCGGAGATCTACTATCTGGCGTCATTGGCGAGAGCCAGCGGTAAACCGATTGATAGTGTAGCCGCTCTGCACAGCAAAGGGGTAGGTTGGGGTGTGCTGGCGCATAGATTGGGGGTACAGCCCAGTGCGCTTAGAAAATTTATGGTTGCCGAAAAAAAAGCGGCTAAAGGCATGATGAAGCAACCAGGCGGAATGGTGAAGGAACAGAGGATGGAGAAAGAAAAGGTAAAAATCTGGAAAACCGGCCCGATGCAGCCTGAAAAATCTCCGGGAATGGGCCAGGGGCACGGTCGTAAAAAGTAAGAGTATGTTTGGACTTTATAAGAAGTAAACTTTCTTTTGCGGCTGGGGCCATCTGGGGATGAAAGGGAAACTGTTTGTGGTGGAATAAAGATAGAGCAAGCTTTTATTCATAAGTTGCTCAGGGCTATTAGAATAAGATATAATTAACGCTTAATGCCGAGCGAGCAAAGTGAGTCGAGGCATTCCCCTGTAGCTCAATGGTAGAGCACCTGACTGTTAATCAGGGTGTTGCTGGTTCGAGTCCAGCCGGGGGAGTACCTCGACTCGGCCTTCGGCCTCGCTCGGTACAAGTCTTTTTTAATTTGCTATATTTGATCAAAATGGAGGTGTCCAATGAGCGCATTTGATAAATTAGCGGAAAAGATGGTTGTGGAAAGAACCATGCAGGCCTTGAAAACCAACGGGATAGAATCTTATCTGGTGGAGAATGGAGTTGAGGCGAAGAAGAAGTTTTTTGAGATCCTGCCCCCGGGGGCGGAGGTTATGAATAATTCATCGACCACACTGTTAACTATTGGTGTGGCAGACGAACTCATTAAGTCAGGCAAATATAATACTGTGCGGGAGCGCTTCGCGAAGATGGATCCGAAAACCCAGGGGAGAGAGATGAAAAGGATGGGGGCGGCAGCCGATTGGGGGGTGGGGAGCGTGCATGCCGTTACGGAAAAAGGGGAAATCATGATTGCCTCAGCTTCCGGCAGCCAGTTGCCGCAGTATGCTTACGGCTCGGATCACGTGCTGTGGGTGGTCGGGACACAGAAGATCGTCCAGGATATAAATGAGGGATTTAAACGGCTATATGAATATGTGCTTCCGCTCGAGGACGCCCGCGCCCGCAAAGCCTATGGAATGGGCAGTTCGGTCAATAAACTGCTGATCATCAATAAAGAACCGCAGCCGAGAAGGAGCCACCTGATCTTCGTAAATGAGATACTAGGTTTTTGACCGCTTATAAACAGGGGCTTCGCGGGGATAATGAAAATAAAATATTAAGAACGTATTGAAACTACCCAATCCTTAATCTTTTTCTCTATTTCATCTCTGACCATTCTTGTTTCCACCAGTATTTCATCATGCGTTCCGGTAAAGCGGGAAGGGTCGTTAAATCCCCAGTGTAAATTCTTGGCATTTCCCGGAAATACCGGGCATCTCTCGGCCTGGGCTTCATCACAAACCGTGACCACATAGTCGTAGCTTTTGCCCTGTTTATAGAGATCAAAGACGCTTTTTGTTTTATTCATCGAAATATCAATGCCGATCTCTTTCATCGCCTCAACCGCAAAGGGATTAAGCTTCCCGGGCTCAAGGCCGGCGCTTTCCACCTCAAACTCCTCCCCGGCATATTGCTTGAGGAATGCCTCCGCCATCTGGCTGCGCGCCGCATTATGCTCACACACGAACAATGCCTTTTTCTTAGCCATAAAAAAACTTTCTTTTAAAATATAAAGAAACATTAACCAGCGAGATCATCACCGGGACTTCAACCAGCGGTCCGATCACTGCGGCAAAGGCCATGCCGGAACCGATCCCAAAGACGGAGACGGCAACCGCTATTGCCAGTTCAAAGTTATTGCTGGCGGCGGTAAAAGAAAGCGTGGCTGATTTTGCATAGCCGGCATTGAATAATTTCCCCATGAAGAAACTCAATAAGAACATGACCACAAAATAGATCAGCAGGGGAATTGCAATACGTAATACATCCAGCGGGATATGTACAATCAGATGCCCTTTTAAACTGAACATCACCACTATCGTAAAAAGCAGGGAGATAAGCGTGATCGGACTTATTACCGGCATAAATTTGTCATGATACCATGCCGCACCTTTTGCCCTAATCAAAGTAAACCGGGTAAGAAAGCCGGCGATGAACGGAATTCCCAGGTAAATAAAGACGCTTTGGGCAACCTGGCCGATACTGATCTTTACTGCCATCCCGCTCAACCCAAAAAGAGGCGGCAGGATAGTTATAAATAACCAGGCGTAAACGCTGTAGAACAATACCTGGAAAATGCTGTTAAAAGCGACCAGACCGGCGGCATATTCCGTATCACCTCCAGCCAGTTTATTCCAGACGATAACCATGGCGATACATCGGGCAATCCCAATTAAGATCAATCCGATCATGTATTCCGGGTAACCACGCAAGAAGATAATTGCCAATAAAAACATTAGCGCCGGACCGATTATCCAGTTTTGGATCAGGGATAATCCCAGAACCTTAAAATCACGGAAAACATCTCCCAATTCTTCATATTTGACCTTGGCTAAGGGCGGATACATCATTAAGATCAGGCCGATCGCAATCGGTATGTTAGTCGTCCCCACCGAGAACTGGTTAATGAACTGTTCGATTCCGGGGAGGAAATAGCCGAGCGCAACGCCGCCCGCCATCGCTAAAAATATCCATAGTGTCAGGAATCTATCCAAAAATGGCAAGTGCTTTTTCATTGTTTGTTAATCCCCCTTTCCCTTACTTTAACATGCCTTTAATTATCAAATCGATCGCTTCGTTTTGTTTTAATCCTCTGGACATAAGAGTTTCAAGCTGGGTTTTGTCAACGCTTCCGATGGCCGCCTCATGCGTGACTTTGGCGGTTTCATGAAAAACCTCCACAATGGGAATAGCGCGGGCTTTCCCTTTATCCTGCATGATCTCGACGCAATCAACATGCCCACGGGAATGTGGACCGTAAGCCGATATTTCTGACAAAACCTCGCTTTCGGCTTCTTCTTTTACTGCCACCCTGCTTTTAATGATCCCCCGCGAGCCTTCTCCCCGCAGGACGCATTTTTCCTTGATCCGTATCTTGTCGTTGCCGTAACCATAAGCTTTGGCGATCATTTCAACCACGGAATCTTTGCCGGCTTCTACTTCATAATCAATATCGAGCGTCCCAACTCTCCCTTTGATCAATTGGAAGTTGGTTTCCAAGCGGGCGCCTTCTTCAAGAATTATTTTTGCCTTAGGAACGACTTCGATCCCGCCGCTCTCGCCATGGAAATGGACTTCGTTATAACTGTAATAGCCGTTCTTTTTGACCAGTATCTTAGCCTGCATTAAATGCCGGACTTTGACCGCGTTGGGAAAAATGCAATGGGCTAAAAGAGCGATCCGGCTTTCTTCCCCGATCTCCGCGTCAATGTTAATGATTTGGGTCCCTGTTTCGGGTAGGACGCCGAAACAGAGGTGGACGGGATATTCAATTTTAATTCCCGGCAGAACCCGGATGGACAGGTCAACCCCCTCGGGCGTTTCCCGCGGCAGGACTTCAAGACCAGGCACCAGATGCTTGCCGACAACCTGGTTTTTGTGGACGACCAGATGCGCGATCTTTGAATCAGCGAAAACGGCCGGATTCCCCTCCGCCTTTTGATAGGCTTCAAGCATCATTCGATAATCACGGTTAATATCGTTCATTTGCCATTCTCCTGAGACGGATAGCTTTTGGTCGGACAGGGCTTACAATGCTCTTTATAATAATCGATTATTTCCGCAGGGCCGCCGATCTTAAAAGCCAGTCCGCTGCACATCAAGGCCGAACGGTCGGCGATCTTGACGACTTCTTCATCATGGGTTATCAGAATAACTGATCCGCCGTAGCCCTTTATTTCGCGAATCAGATGAATTACCGCTTCCTGGGAAAGCATGTCAATGCCTGAATCCGGCTCGTCCAGGATCGCCAGTTTAGGCTTCATGGCCAGGATCGACGCCAGCTCCACCTTTTTCCGCTCGCCGCCGCTTAAGGTCTTATCAGCCTGCCGACTTCTATACTCGCTGGGGGTCAGGCGCATCTGTTCGATATATCCTTCCGCCAGGGTATACCCTTTTTGCGCGCTGCCCAAAAGAACATAATCAAGAATGGAGAGCCCCTCGAACCGGGCGGGCTCCTGCCAGGCCAGGGTGATCCCCAGGCGGGCGCGTTCATCCATGCTTTTTTGGGTAATATCGATCCCATTAAAAATGATCTTGCCCGAATCCGGCTGATAACCGGCGCTGCCCATTAGAGTATAGGCGAGCGAGCTTTTGCCGGCTCCGTTGGTGCCTAAGATGCCGAATATCTCACCATCAACGACTTCAAAGCTAACATTATTAATAATTAGCTTGCCGCCCCTTTTTAGATTAAGCCCTTCGATTTTAAGCATTTACTTGATGGTTCCCTCTTCTTTTAAAATCGCTTTAACTTTCGGGTATATCCCCTCTCTGATATAGATATCTTTGACCGTTTTTATATCCTGAAAAGATATCGCTTTCCCCTGGCACAAATTGGCACAGGTGGAACAGCCAACAACACATTCGTAAGGCCGGGCCACTACCGGCTTCCTTTTTTCCGAAACCCAATCGTAAACATTTTTGCCGCAATTCATGCACATCCCGCAGGAAACGCATTTTTTCTCGTCAATCGTCGGATACCATTCAACTTTTTCTCTCGGATAACCGGCTAACCATGGCATAGAAAGCCCTCCTTTTATCAGCAGCAGCCTGATTTATCGATAAATTCCTGGCTGACAGGTTCTTTCCCTGTTTCTTTCAGAGTTTTATTCACAATATCATAGAAGACGCTGGTACAGCAATCCCCTGCCGGGTTAAGCATATTACATTTACAGATCGGCTTTTTCCTGTACGCCCCCACGATCTCCTTCCAGCTCTTCTTACCTACTACAACCTGTTCTCTTACTTGTTCAAAAGTTATATTATTGCAGTAGCAGGCAATCCTTTTCGTCGCACTTTTCTTGTACCAAAGCGGCACTTTCAGGTCTTCCGTTTTGAATATAGGTTTTCCCTTACTGCTAAAATATGAGACAGGGCATTCGCTATCCATACAAAGAAAATATTTATCATCCTTGACTAATTCATCCTTCTTCTCGGGCTTAAGCATATTACTCACCAGAGGGATCGTCACCGCGATCGCGGCCTTGCCGCAAACCGGACATTTATGCGTCTCGTTGTCCCTTTCTCCGCCACAGCTGCAACCGCAGCCACAATTACTGCTCATGCCATTTCCTCCTTTATCCATTCCTTGATCTTCTCTGTCCGCGGCAGGGGCTTGCCTTCATGCTTTAATTTCTCGTTAATGATCAGCCCGGGTGTTGTCATGACATATTTTCCCATTTCTGCGTAGTCAGTTACTTTGACAACATCGGCCTGAATTTTCAATTCCTGGAGCGCTTGTTTAACCCGCCGCTCCAGGTCCTGGCAATTGGCACAGCCGGGGCCTAATACTTTTATTTCCATTATTTTTCACCTCCCTGTTCCTGATTTAACCTTAAAATCCCTGCCGACATATTTTTCCATGATGATCGCGATAATAATAAAGACCGGCAGGGTGAAAAGAGTTCGCAAGAGCGTGAATTTCAACCCGAGGAAGCCGATCTCAAAAGTGAGCATCGGGATCTTCATCGCGCTGAAAACGCCAAGATAGATAAAGATATTCCGCACGCTGGCGCCTTTATGGGAAAGAAGATAGGCCACCGGGAAAGCGCCGTAGAGCGGGCCGGCCTGGAGCGTGGCCAGTAGGATGACCCACAAGGTCCCGCCGATCCCTGACTCATGGCCGATATGCTTCTCGATCTTTTCCTTGGGTATCCAGACGTCAAAAAGACCGACCAGCAGGAACATCAGCGGCAGAAAAGTGATCATTTCCAGAAAGAACTGGCTGAAATTGGCGTAGATCTTTAGGCCGGGGTCAAAACTGAGGGAAAGGGAGCCAATAATGAAAATGGCAAATAAGATAACCCAGAAATAATCCTTTAATAATTTTTTATGCGTCATAAGAATAGACCGATCAGCAGCCCGACAATTATGGCCCCGAAGAAACTCAAAACATTCCTCATGATCGCCGCTTTTTTGCCGAAATACTTGAATTCGATGGGCAAGGTCAAAACGCCGACCATGATCAAGGTGGTGATAAAGACCGCCACCACCGGGTAGGAAACACCTTTGACCAAAAGTATTTTAGCCAGGGGAAAAGCGATAAAAGCCGGGATGAGAGCGATCGATCCCGCCACCGCGGCAATCGCTACGCCTATGACCCCGCTTTTAGCGCCCAGCAGCTTAATGATCGTCTTGTCCGGTACCAGGTAAAGAAAGATACTGACCAGGATCAGGACGGTCAGCAAGGCCGGCAGCAGGTTCAAGAACATTTTCAGGCCCCGTTTGAATCCCTCAAAGGTCTTCCTCCGGTCAACAACCAAGGACAGGATCAGGCAGACGACTGAAATAAAGATAAGTATTTGCATTTATCTCCCCTGTACCGCCAGAATGACCATTTTTGTTGTGGCCTTAATGCTCCTGGCTTCGGCTTCTTTAGGGACAAAAGCGGCTCGGCCGGTTTTTAAGGATTTTCTTTTTCCGTCGACCATGATCGCACCTTCGCCGCTAATGGCATAGAAAATGACATCGTGCTCCATCTTGCAGGGCGGTATCTGCTGGCCGGCGGACAAACAGGTTATCTGCGCTTTGAGATGGCCGTGCTCCAGAAAAACTTTTTTAAATATTTCGTCTTTTCTGAATGCTATCAGCTTTTTTAATTCATA
>Ga0315287_10006374_pt1 | contig 11732 bp, 9 predicted proteins | sample YL17G11_0_MG_FD_205037 | JGI IMG/M metagenome (GOLD analysis project Ga0315287, IMG submission 205037) | Sediment microbial communities from Yellowstone Lake, YNP, Wyoming, USA - YL17G11_0 | ecosystem: Environmental > Aquatic > Freshwater > Lake > Sediment | place: USA: Wyoming | collected...
CGCCGCCCTGCGCTCCGGCGAACGTAATCGCCTGAGACAGGAACGCCTGGGCCGCTTGACCCACGGCGTCGCCTGGGCTGCCCGAATAGTCGTATCCCTGGGCAGCGTGGACATCAGCGTCGTGGCCGGTGAGCAGCCTGTTTCCTGTGATGGCGCCCCAGACAGATGAGTCCAACCCGCTCATATCCCCTCCATAGTTCCAGGGGATGATCAGGACATCACCGTTGGAAAGGTCACCCGCTGTGATAGAGGTCATCTCAGTGTATGACAGACCGAGGAGGGTCAGGGCGGTATCGATGTTGTACTGACCCCCGTTGTTATCGTAAACCACTAAATCTGCGTAGGCATTGGTCGCAAACAGCACAACCAAACAAATGATTACTCGTTTTACCATTTTAAGTCTCCTTTGATTTTTCTTTGCTTTACTTCCTTGGATATCAGAAACAATAAGACAATCTCATGCAAACTTTCGCAATTTCAAACCGGCTACACTCAAGCCGAGCATACCAAGCAGAACGGCTGCCGGAACGGGAACGACGGCCGCGATGCCATCCATCTCGGGGTCGTAATCACTCCAACCATCCACAACATAGGGGGTTCCAACAGTCTTAAAATACTGATAGTTTTGACTGAAATCCCAGCGAGTGGCGTACCAGTCATCTGTTGCGCCTGCGGGGGGGCTCGCGTCCCATCCGTCATGGTATATTGCAGTAAGGGTTCCAACGGACCAGTTGGTCAGGTCATTGGATCCCCACATCATGTACTCCAGGTTCTCCTGAGGAAGTGGACCGTGGTCGGTGCCGGCAAAACCTAAAACCGCACTCACGGGGGTGGTCAGACTCCACTTGATCTCGTTGGTGGAGGACTGCACCCAGTAGTGATCTAAGTTGCTGCCTGCTACTTGTGCGCTTGGAGAGCCCAGCCAATAGGAGGTGTTGAAACCAACCCCATTCATCTGATTGGCATTCAGGAGTGTACCAACCTCCCCGTATGCGACGGTTCCCGGTGTAACCGTGATCGGGCCGTTATAAGTTTGGATTAATTCGGCGCTTGCGGTACTGCCGATAAGCATTACAACTGACACCACCAATAGCTTAACTAATTTCATTTTCATAGCGTTCTCCTCTAATAACCTTTGTTCGACTTGCCCTGTACTGAGGTGTTTCTTTTCAAGTAGAATGGAGTTGGCGTAAGGCCTTGGACCTCATCGCCAAACTCGTAGCAGGGCAAAAAAGAGTGGTTTAACAGGTCACTGGAGGCCCGCGGGGTGCGAGTACAGTTGCAGTGAATTGAGATTCCCGCCAGAGGGACACAACTGTCCCCAAGCGATATTGTGGTATCAGACCCTTCACCACACAGGCCAATTGAACAAAACAGCGAGCCGGTGTGAGGGAGAGATTGTTCGCCGTCACGGCATGGCTGTGACCGATTTGGAAAGGACCGCCATCATGGTACCATTCCGGGATAGAGCCGAGGGACAGCTTTTTCGCCCACGGAGCAGACCTGACCAGGCCCAGGCCCATCAGGGCATACAGGCATAAACTAAAGCTGCTCGCCCCATCCGTCAAGCTCGGCGGGTATTGTGCCGGGGAAGCCTGTCTGACATCAGCGTTTGGCCTGGGCAAAAACGCGACCGACCATAAATCAAGATCGGTGATGTTTGGCAAATTCGTGTACTGGAGATCTGTCCGGTCGCAGACGTATGATGATTGCCGGGGACCGACATCCGGCGCGGACACCGGCGCCATGTCGGCATAAGCCGCCGAGGAAATGAGGAATCCCCCAACAATCCCCGCTATGATTTTTCTCCCGCCAATCATCACCCCAGGCTTCATACCACCACCCACACTCCATTAACACCCAACTCTTCTTCGTATTACAAGGTCTTCGTATTACACGGTCTTAAGAGTCCCAGAACTCCCCTTCGATGTCAACAAAAATCTTGCGAAAAATTGAGTTTTTTTGCACAACTTACCTCGAAAAAACTGTGGCGACTGTAACATCTTTGCCAGCAAGATATTACAACCCATCAATTAGCAATGGTCCGCGCCTTTTGGAAGGGTACTTCCCGGTTTGCATCAGGGGATTCGCCCCCTGATAATCAATTTCGCAACCGTTTTGGCCGGGTGAGCCATTCAACCCTGTGCGTGATGTTTTCGTTTCTTCGTCCTTTGCGCACAGGCCAGCGTAGCTGATTTGGTTTGCGCTCTTGCGTGCACCAGTTGCGGGTTCGGCTCGGCCAGAGTCAGTTTATCCATCAGCCATAGCTCGCCGAACATAATTAGAACGGCGACCGGCATCATGGCCAGACCGGCAAAATCATGGAAGAATTTCTCTCCTGCTTGGGTGCTTACAAGCAGCATCAGCACGCCCGTCACGAATAGTCGCACAATATTGCACACCACCGCGACAGGAATACTCGACAGAAGGATGACTGCTTTCTGTAGGCGTGAGCGTTTCACCGTGTACGCGATAAACGCCGCCACAATAATGAACGCCATCAACATTCGCAGGCCGCTGCAGGCCTCTGCTACCGCCATAGTGGTATTTTCACCCAGCATCACGACGTTTCCCTGCTGGCTGACCCGAACGCCAAACGCCTCCAGGAGAAATACCGACCCCGTTGTTGCAAATCGCTGCAACGGTCCGCTGATTAGGTTATGAACGCGCCCGGGAAAAGGGACCATAAGAAAAAGGAACAACAGTATCCATGAAACACTGCGAAACACCTGCCGGCCGGCAACCATAAGGACCAGGCCCGCTATGGTCAGCACCAGCGAGTACCGCTCCGCCGATTCAAACATAAACAGCAATCCGTATGTCCGCCCTGCCAGTGCCAGTATGAGCAGGCCCGCACCTGCCCACCAGCACGGTGTTAGCAGGCATCCTCTAAGCGTCTTTCTATCACGCCAAAGCAGATAAAGTGCAACCAGCGGAACAAGCTGGCCCGCAGAGTAATCATCGTCTCTCTGCCATTCCTTGAAAAGGCTCACCATTGTCGGCCAGTACGACCACGCAGTCAGCAGCACCAATGCGCCCAAAACAAGTCTCAGCAGGTGCTCTTGTGTATGATGCCTGCCCGTGATCAGCAAGGCATGTCCGCGGCGAATACGATTATTCTCAACCACTCCCAGTCCCCCCAAGCGTACTATTAGCATCAGAGCGCCCTTCATCCGAGGGCTGGCTATCTTCGGCGCTCTCGAACAGTCTGCATATCAACGGAGCCGATTCGGCGGCAAAGGCAGAGACTATTCTCGCTGCGGAATCGGCGGTCAGATTCGTTGTGACGGAAGCGACGACCTGGACCTGGGCTACATAGCGAATCGCGCCGGCTCCGCGCCACGCCTTTGATCGTAATAGTGAAACGTCGCCGCAATACTCACCGTCCACAATGTAATAATCCAGGAGCACGACTTTCTCCGTGTTTAGAGCGCCGCGCGAGAACTGGAAGGTGCTGCACGGCAGTTTCATTCCATCGCTCAAGGGCAGCTCCATGGAACTTCGGTCCATTAGCGTCCAGCCGGACCCGGTGTAACAGACCTCCGGGCGGTGCGGCATCAGGTCGCGAGGCTTGACGCCGTACGCGATGTACAAACAGACAGATTCCAAATTGTTCCGTCGTGAATATCTGCGGTTGATGTACGCATCCGTGTCGGTAGCACGCACTATCGCCTCGTCCAGCGGCACTTCCTGGCCCGTCCAGCCGCCAAATTCCAGGGGGAGTCGCTGCAATTCCTCAGCAGAAAGCACAGCGATGTTCACGGGAGCCGCCAGTCGAGCAGCCAGAACGCGATACCCAATGCCAAAGACAAGCATCAGGAAACTTGCCGCTACTCCGGCCACAATGACCGGTCGTCGATTTGGGCTATCATTCTTCATCATTCGTTTAGCCTTTGTCTATTTGGCATCTTGCTTCTGCCCGCCGATATCGATCCTGCACACCAGAGATGTGTTACCTTCGCAAATACAGCCGCCAACCAGGGTAGTGCTCGCCTCCTTCTGATGGTATCCACGGCTGACCCACCCGCAGATCGGGTCCTCGCTGCCTTTGAATTCCTCAACCTTAAGGCGGTGATCCAGTTCGATGGTAATTGTCCCCGGCCCGATATCAATGACGTAACGATTTTCGCCCGCCGGACTCACCACACAATGTTCAGCTATATGGAAAAATACCTGCATTTCATGTTTTGCACAGGCGATTATATCATCACGTATGGTAAGCCCGCAATACCGCCCATCGAGTTCAAGCGCACGCCGATGCGTAACCGGGTCCTTCAAATGGGTGTAGCCATCATGTTCACCGACCACCTTGCCCCCTGCTTCTGTGGGCTCCCAGCTCAGACAGCGCACCTCTGCCCGCCTGCCCCAAAGAAAAAAGCCCAGCATCTCAGACTGGTCTTGCCCATCAATAACGACCGTGTTATGTGCTCTAGTACTGCGGAAATACTCCCGCCATTTCGGATAGCTAAAGTAATCGTACGTCCCAGGGTCAACCAGTACGTCCCTTCCAAACGCCCGCAGTGTGAAACTCAAGGCGTCCGCATGTCCGTGTCCCGCAAGGGTTCCCTTCCCCAACGGCCCGCAATCAAAGACCACGCTGATACGATCCAGCGAATCAAACTCACCATATTGCAGCAGATAGTACCCGCTATCCTCAAAAGTTTTGGAGGTGATTGCCTTGCTTTGCGGCTCCGGGATCGCCGTAAGACTCTCGCGTCCCGCTTTACCCAGCAACCATTCGACCGGCTCGGCAACCCCCCCTGCCCACGCCTTCATATCCGCCCGGCGGTACAGTGCGGCCCCAACCGATAACCATTGCCGGATATTATGTGGATCGTGTCCCAGATCGAGAACGTATCCGTCGTCGCAGTCGCCAAACATCGGCAGCTTGTCCCCACCCTCACTTAAGACGCCAAGAAATTCAAACATCCTCTCCAGTCGTGACCAGTACAATTCCGGCATATCCTGCCCCGTTGCGCGCGCTGTGATGCCAGCAATAACGAAGAACTGCAGCACGAAACAATGATACCCGATAGCCTGTTCCAACGTGCCGCCGTCGGGAAATGTCTGACTAAGGATCTCCCGGCAAAGAATGTCCCGGCTCCTGGCCCGCCAACGCTGCGCCTCCTTCAGATTTGCGAAATAACTCGCTGCAACAAACACGCCTGCTGCCTCGCCGATCAGATGATTGCCCGCAGAAGACCCGTATGAATACTTCCTGTCGATTTCCCAGATATGACGCGCTGCGGAGTCCAAGATTCGATGTCGCATCTGGTTGTCGATAGCCCCTGACTCTGCGATCAGATCCAAAGCCCATACCCAGTTTATGAGCCTTACACCAAGTTCAAGGCCGCTGCGCCAGTTCATTCCGACGCCATAAGGATTTTGCCTGAGCCAACTGTCCAATTGCTCCGCCACAGCGTGGGCGAATCGTATATCGCCGCTGAGACGATAGGCTCGGCCAAGCACTACGAGCTGGTGGTGACGGTTGGGTTCCCAGACAAGCTTGCAGTCCCCCGCCTCTTTAACATCCCGATAATCGAGAAATGCGCAATAGGTCATGGGCGTGTCCTGGCCGCGTTCGTGGTCTCGATTCCAGACAATCGGATCGCCAAGGTGCTTGTCCTTCAGATTGAAGAAATCGAGCCGATGCTCTGCGATTCGCTCCGCCCGGGCCAGCAGGGAATCGTACCACTGCTTTCTCATTTCATCATCTGTCTTCAGCCGTGCCCTGTCCCCAACGGCCATATCGCTCACGCGAAAAGCCGGTCCTTCATCCCCGCCACCTCCGTTCGAGATTACCGAAGGCCTCCTCAGTTGTTGCCGCCGACCAACAAGGAACCAGTCGGCACGGTCGCGCAGCGACGACCCTATGCGCAAGGCAACCTCACCCGCAGACATAGCTTTAAGACGCCGATAATACCAATCAAGTGTTTGCATAGCATTGCAAAGAAATTCTTAGACATCGCCGTCTGAGTTTAACGGAACTCCTTCTTCTCGTCGAATTCGCTGGTCAACATATATCACCTTGCCTCTGGCGTGAAGGGAGATAGCTTTGGCCAGTTCGATGGTGAAAGCAAGCTGGTTATCGAGTTTACGGCCCAGGTTCCGATGTATCCGCTCAGCGTCGTCCTCACCGAATCCGTCGGCCGGAACGATGCGCAGAACTGCCTGGCCCGGCGTTTCCTGCATGAATTGAAATTGCCTGACGTGCATAAATGTATCATCGTGCATATTCAGAGCCGCCCACGGAATTTCGGAGCCATCGGCTGCGATCAGCACTTCCTGGGTTCGGTGGCCGCGGATGTCGCGAATGATAGTATGCTCGCGCCCGCACGCCTCACAACGCCCACCGACATAAGTAGCCCAATCTCCGGTTCGATATCGGATGAACGGCATCACCGTATTGATAAAACCGGTCCCTACAATCTCGCCCCTCTGGCCCGGCGTAGTCACCGCCTTACCGTACTCGTCGAGCAGTTCGAAGAAACCATAAGTCGGCCATACATGGTAATCGTCTGACTTCTCGCAACCCGCAGCAAGGACAACCTTTTCCGATTGGCCATAACAAGAAAAATAGCGACAACCGAAAACTCTTTTCACAATCTGCCGCTGCTCGGGGTACACAATTTCGGACTCAGCAATAATCCCTTTGATGTTCTTCGGAGTATGTTTACCGCCTCGAAGTATGAATCTGGCCAGGGCAGCGACAGTAGAGGGATAGACGTGGAGGAAGCACGGCCCGATAGTGGCAATATGCTCCAGATAACGGGCCATATTTTCATCCGACATGTGAAAACTGCTATAGTAATGGTGCCGCAGAATCGGGTCATACTCGTGGTGGAGACCATTCCGGTCTGCCCGCACCGTTCGACCGCGCAGCACAGCCATCGGCATCCCAAGTCGATAGCCCGCCCTCTCCCAGCTGGCAACAAGATAGCCATACTCCGTTGCAGACCTGTCGGCGTTCATATACAAACGCAACGGCACACCGCTGGTGCCGGCTGTGGTCCCGTGTTCCACATCTCCGGCCATAACACTCTTTGTGCACATATCCGAAAGATTCTCAATAACAACATTCCTGTCAATAACGGGAAGTTGATTGATATTATCCAGAGTCTTGATATCTCCCGGCTGAAGTCCGACAGAGTCAAACATCCGACGATAAAATCCGGTCTTTTCATAAACCAGGATTAGAATCTCGCGCAATTTCTTCAATTGATATTCACGGGTGCGCTCCGCCGGCCACCATTGTGCATCACGAACAAACTTGCAGTTCTCGTTGAAGCTTCTTCCTAAAAGCCATTTCGGTGAAAATACGCCAAGCGCTCTTCCCAGCGTAGCCTTCAACAACGGCGGTGTTTTTTCCCACAGGTTTTTTTTCGATAGTGCAGTTTTCATTTGAATTGCCGTGTGGCCATCAATGCCAACACGCGCGACTATCTCGCATACGAGCTTGTTCCCGTTTCAGATACCTGCAAGCAATTCAGCTCTATGTGGCCTTGCCATCCAAAGTGGGGCCTAAACGCCAGGCTCATTCCGTCAAATTCATCCAAGGGTCGGTCGTACTGCCGGCTATTCGACTTACAGACTACCGCGTTATAGTCAAATTCTGCAATTGGCATAGAACGATTGTCTAAGGCCAGAAATAACACAGGCAGTCGCGTGTAGTCAAACGCCATCAAGCGCGCACATACCAGATCAACAGCCGCCGGATTCGTTCCGGCCAGGACTACCCCCGCCGGGTTTGGAGTCGGATCCAGCGGACCGTTGCCTTCACCGCCGACAATCCCGTCAACGATGCAGATTATGCGCCTTGTGGGGCTGTTTTGAAGACATCCGTCTTTGTCTGCGTACATGAGTATCCGGTTCAGATCGATCACCATCCGCCAGGTTGTGTCGTTACCGTACCAGTTGCCGGAACGAATCGTGCTGGAGTTTGTGTCGCCGAATATGCCCTTGCCGAGACCTTTCAGCGGCTTGGCCATAACTCCTCTCAAAGGCCCAAACAGTGGAAAAAGACCCCTGAAGCAGGCCATGGCCTTTCGTTCGATTCGGTGCATTACACCGTCATCAGCAAACTGATCACCACCCTGGGCAGGCGTGCCTTCCCGGTGGTGCGGCAGCCAGTTCTTATTCCCGTTAATCCCCACCAGGTTCTTCATGCTTACCGTGATACCGGTTTTCTTATGGGTCTTGAGCTTGGGCAGGTTAATGACACAGTCTGCCTCAATAACGGTCCTGGAAATCAGGTACTCGTGAATATTGTCATGGTGGTGCGAGCGGAGTTCTCTGGTGTCGTATTCGGCGCCGTACAACAGGTGACACAGGTTAGAGATTTCGTGAAACGCCGAATGTTGGCCCAAATTCACCTTCACATAACCGGCAGGGTCGCCCGCCAACTGTTCGTGACCGACTATCACGCCATCGACTTTTCGCGCCTTTTCCGGTCGAAGATCATAGACTTCCACCTCAAAATCCGCGCGGCGGCGGTAGAACTCCTGAATCTCGTCCAATCCCGCTATTCGTCGAATTGCATCAAAGTCTGCATCATTCTGCGGGGCGTCCGCAATGATGATTCGGCCTTCGCCCTTGAGGGCTATATATACATAGTCAAGGGCCGCCCGGATAATAGAGCCATGTGTTATAAGGCAGTCCTCGTGCCCCTGATGCGTCTCGCGAAAATCACGGATAAAGTTGGGTTTCAGCACGACCGTGTTGCCGGGCTGAATGATCTCGCCGAAAGGATTCCAACTCTCGCGGCCGTAACGCCCCGCATCAAGTCCCAACAGGCGCAGCGCATCACGTACTCCCTCATAAGCATAATTGGCATCAATTGACAGGGCATCGGCACCAAAAGGATATTCAATATAGGCAACTCCAGGCGAATAAGGCGGTTCTGACGGGTATCCGTCCGAACAGGTTGAAATTGCCACCTCGGTTGAGCGTAGAACTCTGTTCAATTCCAAACATCCTGAACAGGACAACCCGACGATTTGGACACTGCATCTCGTAGGTGCTGTCGCCACTTCTTAGAGATAATCTCAATATCGCAGTGCGTTCTGGCTGCCTCAATTGCCTTGCGCGAGTATTGAGCCCACAACGCGTGATCCTGCAGTAGAGACGTGACTTTTTTTGCATGTTCACTAATGTCGTTCGGTTCAATGAGATAACCGTTTACGCCATCAACTACAAGATCACCAAGTTCGCCAACGTTGGCAACAACAGGAACAACGCCGGCAGCCATGGCTTCAGCCATGGCAATCGACAGACCCTCGGATTTTGAGGTGAGCACGAAGATTTTTGAACGAGCCAGAATCGCTTCCGCACTATTCCTCTTGCCAAGAAACTCGATATTATCGGTAAGCCCCAATTCTTCAGCATAAGCCCGCAGATTAGCCATCAGAGGGCCATCGCCGACAATTGCCGCCCTCACAGACGGCACAATACGGCAGACAGCATCGACAATTGCAACAAACTGATGAACTTGCTTGACTGGCGACAATCGTCCAACAAAGACTAAATGAATTTCTCGGTCGTCTTCTGCCAGTTGCAGACGGCCATTCACACTTCCAGTGATAATAGCTACGGATCCTTTCATATCCTGCGATTCGATGTATTCCTTGCCCCTACGCCCACGAACAACGATAAGATCAAATAGTCTGACAACAGCTAAAGCCATTCTTTCAATGATTTTTGATGGACGCCCCAGAGCGCCGCCGACGCTTTCAATCGCCTCGAAGCCGCCGCCTATTATTTCAACCGGCCCAGCAGTCATCTGGCAACAGGATGGCCGCCCCAACAGCTTACCCGCCACCAGCGCCGTGCAGGCCCCGGGAGCCACGTGGTATCCCATATATAGGTCCGGCCGATAGCGAAAACCGGCGATGATCATCCAAATCACCTTGGCGCCGGCCCGGCTCACTAATCTCGATACCCACCTCGGCGGACAGACGAACCTGACTTTATCGAGCGGCAATTGAGGTTCATCAATAACCAGTATTACTTCCTTTACCCCGCTCCGAGACAATGGGATAACGTGAGACATATACCACCCAGGATTATGAAAGGTCCCCGTGACCATGATCCGGCCAGTCGCCTTCCATCGCCGGCGCGGTATAATACTGCCCAGCAACGCTAAAAGGTACGTTAAGCCATACACACTGGTTAGCAGGATGTAAGCTGCGATTCTTCGAATCATGCTCATATCAGCCGTACTAATAGACTCATGTAAAGTCCACAAAGCCTTTGCGCAAATCCACCTTTGGGAAAACGAGAGGCTGCCAAGGAATACTCACATATGTTTTGCCGCTGCTATGCTCAACTTTGCTGTTTACATTAATTGGGCTGCTGGATAACCTCACTTTGGTTGCCCTTTTCCCTTCAACTTCAAAGGTAATTCCCTGCAGCTCTTCCAGTGAGGGCACACGAATACCTCTGATGGGGTCGTCAACCGTATCAATCGTAATAATCAACACATCTCCCTTATTCTCTGCTCGATATTGTATGCAATCACGCATTGTCAGATACCGAAGTAAACGATGTGTTGTAGTAACAAGAATCCTACCATCACTGTAGTAACTCGCCAGCAACCGAAAGGCTTTTTGCGTTGGCTCTCCAAAGGGAATACTTGAATTCTTCACCTTGCCAAGATGTGTGTAGTGTATCCAAACAGCTTTTCTCCTCACAAGCATGTCAAGATTTCGCTTGGTCAAGACGTGGCCGATCAAGTCACCGGTATCTACAGAGCTTTGCCCTCCAAAGTACGGGTCTGCACGCAAGAACTCGTACACCAAATGCCCATCTCGCAACCTGCTAATTCGATATACAGAATTGGAAGCGTGCATTTGCCATCGCGGATGCTTCACATGGCCTAAGAATACCTTTACGGCTTCCTTGGCAAGAGTCCTTCCGGAGACCAAAGGGCTTGCGCGTTCAAACATCCTAACAAAAAGCAAAGGGTGTACCGCTGCATTCTGACCAAGCAATCCTGTCGTGCGCCCTCGCCATATGTACTTTATGCCAAATGCGATGGAGATATCCGCATGGTAGGCCCTTGAGCTTGCTATATCACCATAGCCACAAGTGATATCTGGCCCAAAATTTGTGGGAGACTTTCGGTGATCTACCCATACTTCAAGCCTGCAATTGTATCTTTCTAATTCATCGACTGCTCGGCTTGCACACTCTCTTGTCTCTGCCAAATCGCCATAGGAATGCAGACAATCAATATACCCGCTTCGAATAAGTGTCCGAACCATTTCCCGGCCGGTATCATCGGTATTCCAGTAAGCGAACTGGCCCGGCGGCATATCGAAGTAAATGGAATTGCCCACTTCCAGTCCAACACCCTGCCCCATGGCCGTCTCCTCCGTTGTGTTCAGGAACCGCATGATCGACCAATACACGTGCCGATCCGGCGTCTCATCCAAGTCGCTACAGATCGCCAGCATCGCCCGATAAGGATAAGGCAACGGCCGCAGTTGCACATCCGTACTCACCCGATTGACTCCACCCTGTGCGTTTGCTTTCTTTATGGTGCTTCCGATGTATGCCAGATTGTTTTTCTCAGTGATGATGTCTTGAATCGGGGAATTATATTAGACTCTTAGTGCTGGAGAGCTGTCGAATAATTCTGGCAGGATTTCCCGCGACCACAACACTGGGCGGTATATCTTTCGTAACGACTGACCCGGCACCCACTATCGAGTAATCGCCAATTGTCACATCTC
>Ga0315287_10006375_pt1 | contig 11731 bp, 21 predicted proteins | sample YL17G11_0_MG_FD_205037 | JGI IMG/M metagenome (GOLD analysis project Ga0315287, IMG submission 205037) | Sediment microbial communities from Yellowstone Lake, YNP, Wyoming, USA - YL17G11_0 | ecosystem: Environmental > Aquatic > Freshwater > Lake > Sediment | place: USA: Wyoming | collected...
GGCCCTGGTGATGAGATGACGCGCGACGAGGTAGTCAAGGGGTTGCTGGATATCGCAGTACCGCTCGATGAGTTTCGGGCATGGGAGCGCGGTGTCATCGAAGCGGCCATTGCCCTCTTGCAACCGGTAGGCGACTCCGAGATCGAGGCGGCACGGACTGAGCTTGTGGAGTCACATGACGCCGAGGCCGCGCTTCTCACTCAGTGGGACAAGCTGCCAGAGGACCAACGGCCGGAACCAGACGCGGAATTCGACGCGGGTATCAGGGCGAGAATTGAGCGCAAGAATCTGCTGCTCCGCGCTCTTGACGCCCTGGCCCGCGAGCCGGGGACCGAGGCTTGTTTGCACCGCAAGAACGTCCGCATCGCCGTCCTGGAGGCGCAGATCACCGAGTGGAACGAGGCTCGCTCCGAGAAGGACGCCGAGATCGAACACCTGACGGGGGAAGTCGCACATCTGCTGGAGCGGCAGGAGCGGCAGGGCAAGGCGTTGAAGGAGTCCGAGGAGTGGCTGCGTTCCGCGGTGTCCGATGACCAGGACACGTGGGCGTTCCTGTCGTGCTGGCTGCACCTCGTCGATGCGTTTGTGGGCGACCCCAACCCCGAGCAGACAGAGATGGTTTCGAGCGAGGCAGAGCAGACGTAGCACCGTAGCGGTACAGAGAGGAATTCATGCTCGACGATCTGACGGCCCAAGAGAAGGGGGCAGACTAGTCGGAACATGGTTCGCGTGCTCCAGGGGAGGTGAAGTGTGAAGCGTAAGCAGGGGTGGTTGCAGCGGCACGAGCAGTTCCTCAAGGACAGGACTGAGTTGATGATGCCCGCGCCGCGCGGAGCGCTGCACGACCCCGAGCCGGTCCGCGTTTTCATCTGCGGACGCGAACTGTGCAAGGACGGCCAGCCGCACTCGTGGGATGGAGAGGGCATCGAGTGTGAGACGGGCGACGGGGGCTTTATGTCGTCGGCCACCTGCTCGAAGTGCGGGCTCGCCGCCATCGACCACGACCTGATGTGCGGGCCATGACCGCCAGCACTCCCGCGTGGCCCTGCCGACACGCCCCGCCGTGCTACAGCGAGGCGCAGCATTGGGAATTATCGGGTCTGGACTACCCGGACGACATGCTCAACGACCCCGTGTGTCCCGACTGCGGCTGGCCAGGAGGTTCGTGCATGTGCAACGACGACGACGGAGAGAGATACGATTCCGGCGTCTTGGTGCGAGACGAGGTTGTGGTCAAGCAGAAGCCCGGGTACGTCGTCGTGCAGGTTGCCGAGGAGACGCTGCGGGCCATCCAGCGCGTGCGAAAGGCCGATGCCGAAGTCGAGGTTCCGGACGCCATCGTCAACAATCAGCAAGCGCTCGACGCGTGCGAGGCCATCGACAATCTCGCGGCGGCGTCCCAGGAAGCCTGGGAGTTGATCTTCCGCGACCTGGGCGACGCGCTCGAAGCTAGAGGTGAGTGAGAATGTGGACCTGCAAGTGTGGCGCGAACCACAACGTGATGTTGGTCATGGGCGACGTGTGCGACGCTTGCGGGGAGCGCGTCATCGCCGCCGAGTGCGTTGACTACGTGGTCGGCTACTGCATCGTGACCGAGACTGAACCCGCTGGACGAGATGCCGATGAGCCCACGCGACCCTAACCCCTGCATGGATGCTCGTGGTCTGGATGACCGTGAAGCGGTCCGGTCATTGTTCGATAGTATCAAGGCCGCGCTTCCGAAGCTGGAGGAACTGCTGGCGCGGCACAGTGACCACTGGAACTACGAGGACCCCATCTACCGCTACTACCACCAGAGCTTTAAGGTCTACTACCTCCAGGCCGGGACCGAGGAGATTGTCGCGGCGCTGCGGGAACTCGCGCCCAAGCTGTCGCTGAACGAGTGGTTCCTGCAAATCGCGAAGGAGGGCACCGGCAAGAGCTTTGCCCCCGAGCACAACCGGAATTGGCAGGCGGTCACTCGGCCGATACTCGAAGCCTTCTTCCACGCACGGTACTTCCTGGAGATGGTGGTCAAGTACGGCAAGAATCTGTTGTATCCGCCAACATTGCTTCCTAGCGGATGGGCGTCCGTGCTGTACCTCTACGGACTCCGATAGAGAGAGGGGAAAGTTTCCATGAGAGCAGAGGCCGATCCACTCACCCTGGAAATCTACCGGCGCATCCGGGAGCTATCGTCAGAACAGTTGGCGGTCCTGCGCCAGTGGTGCAGCGACAACCCCGACCTCGCTGAGACGGTCGAAGCTGCCACGGGTGGCCAGGAGAGCGCGGCTGGAGGGGATACTCCATGACGATGCCGGCGCGGCTCTACGCCTACCGTTACCGCAACGCGCGGGATGGCGAGAAGGAGTGGCACGCATACCCGACGTGGCCTAGCGGGGCTCCGGTGGTCCACGTTGACCCGCCTGGGCCGCTGCATTGCGACGAGCGGTACGAAGTGGAAGTGGTCGAGTACGCTCTGGTTGACTCCTCACGAAAGGAACTCCGATGAAACCATGCTTGGCCGTCCTGCTCTGTTGTTGTTTCTTCGTTGCTTGCTCCCAGAAGGCACCAGCACCAGTTCCGACCCCCCCTGGAACAACCAAGGTGAGTGTCACCGTTGCGCCGCCGCCGAAGCCGGTCATGACGAAAGAAGACTTCGTTGACAAGCTGCTGGACCCATCCCAATCCCCGAATGCAATGGGCGCGATTCGTGCCGGGTTCACCGATACCCAGAACCGCATCAGCGACGCGGCCATCATCTTCGCCATGTGGGCCTCGAAGCGCCTCACCTGGAGGGACTTCTATGTCGAGGATGATGAGACGACCATCGCCAAGGTGATGAAGGACTCCGATGAGAGCCGTGGCAAGCGCATGTGCTACGGCGGACAGGTCATTCAGATACTCGTCAACAAAACCAAGTATGGCAAGATTGCCGAGGGTCTGCTCATGACCGGAGACATGAAGTTTCTCAGCTTCCTTGCCGTGGGCTCCACTGGCGACCTTGTGGAGCGGAGTCGCGGACGTTTCTGTGGCGTCGTAACCGGACGCTACTCGTTTGCGAACAGTGCTGGCGGCACGACTCACTCCGTCCAGGTAGTTGGGATGTTCGACCTTCCCGAGAACAACGGCAAGAAGGGCAGGTAGGCTTCGATGAGCGCGAGCGGCGTCCCATACCTCGACATGAACTGGCCGGTGGCCACGGGCTGCCTTCCCGAGTACCAGTGTTGGGGCAAGTGTTGGGCTCGCGGCATGGCGCATCGCTTCCACCGCGACTTCGCGCCGACCTTCCACCCGGGAACGTTGCCGCTCCCGCTGCATTGGCGCAAGGCACGCAAGGTGGGGGTCTGCTTCACCGGCGACCTGTTCGTGAAGGGCATCACTGACGAGCAGCTTGCGGCGGTGTTCGGGATCATGGCGGCGTGCCCGCAGCACATCTTCCTCGTGCTGACGAAACGCCCCCACAACATGCAGAGATGGCTCGCGTCGATGAAGCCGCAGCCGCGCAAGGACCACGGTATCAAGTGGGACGCCCGCGCCGCGGACTGCTGGCACGCGGCCGAAGCCCTGTACCCGGCGCTGCGAACCTCGACCTGGGGGAGCGAGTTCATCGAGAGGGCCCACACCATCGAGTGGCCGCTGCACAACGTCTACCTGGGCGTCTCCGTCTCAACGCAGGCCGATGCTGACGAGCGCATCCCGTACCTTCTCCGCTGCTCGGCTCCGTTTCGTTTTGTGAGCGTAGAACCGATGCTGGAGAGCGTCAACCTCTCCCGCTACTGGCTCGCGGGCCTGACGCCCACGAAGCGCTACCCCTTCCCGGCACTGGAGGAAGAGTACCGCACGCGGAACATCGACCTGCTCGATTGGGTCGTGTGCGCCGCGGAGTCAGGACCGAAGGCGCGTCCGCTCGACCTCGATTGGGCGCGGGACTTACGGGACCAATGTGCGAAGGGCAAGGTTCCGTTCATGCTGAAAGATCAGCGGACGTATCCCCCCCTGGATGGCATCGAATGGAATCAGATGCCGTGGTCGGACTTAGCATGACTAAGTGGAAAGACATTCCCGGGTTTCCAGGATACCGCGTTAGCGACGAGGGTCATGTCCGTAGCTACTGGAAGCACAGAGGAAGAAAGTCCAGAACGCTTGAATCCTCGTGGCATCTGCTCAAACCAGGAAAAGCAGCAAACGGCTATCTCATCGTATGCCTCGCTCGTAACCGACAGTATCATACTATGAGCGTCCACTCGCTTGTGCTGTTGGCGTTCATCGGAATTCGCCCAGAGGGATCAGAGGCATGTCACGGTGACGGAAATCCGCTCAACAACTGCCTAGTAAATCTTCGTTGGGGGACTCCCACTGACAACCACAACGACACAATCAGACACGGGACAATGCCATGCGGACAACGGCATTGGAATGCGAAGTTGTCCGATGACCAAGTAGCGGCGATCAGGACACGGGTCCGCGGAGGAGAAAAGCAGAACGCTATCGCGCGGAAGTTGGGTGTTGCGCGCAATACTATTAGCAGGATCGTCAATGGACTCCGCAGACGAGGACGCTAGATTCTACCCGCCGCTCGACGGCGTGCGGCATATGGAGTTTCTGGCATGAGCGACCTGTCCCTCGATGACTGTGACCACTGCGCCTGCGTGACGCATCTTGGTGGCTACACGCGCGAGTCAGCCATAGCGCAACTCGAAAGCGGTGAACTCGGCTGCGCCAACTGTATGGACGACCAGGGCGAAGACGGCGACGGCCACATCGCCTGTGTCGCCCTGTTCGACGGCGAGGAGATCGTGTGGGATGGGCGGCATAGCAACAAGGGGAAGGTGACTCGATGAGCGACACCTGTCCCCATGGGACCCCCGAGGGCTCGATGTGCTACCTCTGCAACTGGACGGAAATGACCTCACGGCAACTGGCCATCTCTCCCGAGAGCCGTCTCTTGCTCGACGTGAAGCACGTCGACCGCATCGCTGACGCACTGGAGAAGATCGCAGCACATTTGGCGAGCATGGTACATCCGATCATGCAGACGGCGGTCGTCGGGGGAGCGGCAGACGCAAAGCCCGTTGACACCCAATGCGTTGGCCACGTCGAGGGTCCCGTGACGGACTACCACGGCGACGGACAGCCCATCTACGGACCCGGATATCGCTGTCACGCCCCAGGAACTCCCTGCGACGACGGGTTGTACCGCTGTGACGAGCACAAGAAGATCCGTGCGAGCTACCAAAAGTGGAGTACGACTGGAGGCATACGATGAAGAAGCAACCGACCAAGAAGCCCACGACCGAGAAACACGAGCCCGCCGTCTGCGCCGAGTGTCTGCGCGTACGTAAGTTTGAAAGTCTCATGGAGGACAACCTTAGAGAAGCCACCGAGAGATTGAGCTACGCCGCTGCCGCGCTGAAGGGACACGGCTATCAGTCGATAGGTTACAACCTCAGTGCTGCCAGGGGCTATCTTCGTGTCGTTGCCGATTACGCCGCGACCCTGGATGCGGAACGCCTCTCCGCCCAGAACCGGGTTGTTGTCCCCTCCAAGCAGGATGAGAGCGCCACGTAGCATGTCCTCCGTAAAGGGGAGCATGAAGCCAAAGCGAGAAGTCGTGTGGGTCGTCGAGTCCATCGACCTGGACTGGCCTGGAGACACTTGGGCCGCTGTGGGCCGCACCTTCTACGGCAGCCGCAGTGAGACGATGACGACCGTGAAGCGGTTGAGGGAGTATCCGGAGAAGGGCATGAAGTACCGTCCAGCCAAGTACGTCAGGGAGGGCTAGCATGTACCGTTACGCCACCGAGACAACCGTCCCCGTAAGCCGGTCGCGCGGGGAGATCGAGAAGCTGCTGCGCGATTGGGGCTGTGACCAACTCCAGTGGGGCGACGACTACCAGCGCGGACGCGTCGAACTGCGTTTCGTCTGGACGCACGACAAGACGACCTACGTGGCGCGCTTCAACCTCCAGCTTGCCACCGAGGAGCAGATGCGGAAGGAGGCCATCGATCAGCGCGATTCGAGTGGCAAACGGATCGCGGAGACGAAGCTCGCGCGCCTGCGCGCGGGCCGGGGCCAGCAGGAGCACCGCGTCTTGCTGCTCTGGTTGAAGGCTGCCCTGAACGCCGTCGAGGCGGGCATCGTCGACGCCGCCGCGATCTTCTTGCCGTTCCTGGAGGACCGCGAGGGCGTGACCGTGGCCGAGATGGCGCTGCCCAGGCTCCACACGCTGCTCGAAGGCTCCGGCAAGCTGCTGCTGAGCGGAAAGCCAGAGCGGTAAAGCGGTGCAGTTCTCGTTCGACATAGAGAACCCACCTCCGCGGCGTCCCGAGTCAGTGATCTTTGGCGAGGACCAGAAAGTTCTGGCCGTCATGCTGGCATTCTACGCTCCCGCCGCGCAGGTCATCGTGGACGTGACAGCGAACGCTAGAAGGATGTGGGGCGATCTCCACATTGCGGAGAAGGTTCTGTTCTTCGATCTCGACCGAAGCGTGAAACCTACGGCGGTGGCGAACTTCTCGGCGCTGCCGCTTCGTGATGAATGCGTCGATGTGCTCGTTTATGATCCACCGCATCTGCCACGAGCCGCTGCCAGTGAGCATTCGATGCAGGGGGTGAGCGGGTACGAGTACAATCTAGGCGTCTCTGCGGTGGGCAACAATGTCGGCTCGTTGTTTGCGCCCTTTCTGACAGAGGCTCGCCGGGTATTGCGGCCCGGTGGCCTCGTGTTCGCTAAGCTGAAAGACTACGTTCATAACCACAACTACCAGTGGATGCTCGTCGAGTTCGTAAGCATCGCGCGGGCCATTGAGGGGCTGACCCCGTGTGACCTCATCATCAAATGCGACCCGTGCGGGGGCAACCTTATGAGCGGGAAGTGGACGCACGCCTATCATGCTCGCAACGCACACTGTTGGTGGGTCGTGGTGCGTAGGGGGCGGTGCGAACCGTGAACCGCGGAGCCGTATTCTCGCCGTGCCGCCGGTGGCGCTACGCGTTGTGGCGCATCTGGAACAGCGAGCACCCGCTGCTGCACTTCATGATGCTCAATCCGAGTACCGCCGACGAGAACGCCAACGACCCCACCGTGGAACGGTGCGAGCGCCGAGCGCGTGAGTGGGGCTACGGTGGCCTCATCGTGACCAATATCTTCGCGTGGAGGTCAACCGACCCCCGTGCGCTACTGGAGGTTGACGACCCCATTGGCCCGGAGAACGACGCCGTGATCCTGCGAGCCATCTTTCTTGCGCTCGATACGGTCTGTGCCTGGGGAGTTCACGGGCGGGCGCGCGGACGGGAGCTTGTGGATGGACCGCTGCGAATGTGTCACCTGCACGCACTTGGCTTCACGGCCGATGGGACCCCGCGGCATCCGCTCTACCTCCCATACGAGTCGGAGCCGGTGCCATACCACAACGCGTGCGCCTGGAGCCGTCTAGGACCTCCGCGGGCCGCACAACTCGCTCTGCTGTAGGAGGAATGACCGTGAGGAATCCAGCGTTCGGACAGAGGCCATACGCGGTGTGCCATTGGGACACCTTCGACAACGAGACGCTGCTCGTCGCCGAGGCCGACACGCTCCCCGATGCCGAGGCCATCGTTGCTGAGAGGTACAAGGGCCGTCTCCGCTCTGATGGTGCCGACCGTGTGGATATCGTCGACAGTGAGGGGCGCGTGGTGCGGGCGTACTCGGTCGGCTAGAAGGGGATCGACGTGAGCGACGGTGAGCAGAACGTTGAGAGAAACTACACCCGCCAGGAAGTAACGAAGCTGGCCGAGTACGATCTTATGCGGATGCTGTGTGAACTGCGCCAGAAGCACCGCTTGTCGTTTGCGGAGATGTACTTCCTGCTAGCGGGACAACTGCACCTCGAAGCGGCAGCGTGCATCCGGGCTGAGCGCAGTGACAACGGGGAAGAAGGCTAGCATGCCTCCCGATCTCTCTCCCATTACTCAGGACGAGTCCCTGGAGAGAGGCAAGGTTCTCGTCGGTGACTCCGTAACGATGCTCAAACAACTACCAGGACGGTGTGTTGATCTTGTGATTCTCGATCCACCCTATTGGAAGGTTGTGGGCGAGAAGTGGGACTATGAGTGGCGCACGCAGGAGGACTACCGCTCATGGTGCCGGTCATGGTTCGTAGAGATGGAGAGAGTCTGTAAGCGCTCGGCCTCAGTCTACCTATTCGGTTACATGCGGAACCTTGTCTACCTGTTCCACGATATTGTTGCTCTCGGGTTCGAGTTTCGCCAACAGATCATCGTCGACAAGGGAATGCAGTCTGTGGCTGGCCGTAAGACGAGCGCCTACAAGCAGTTTCCAAACACCACCGAGGACATTTTCTTCTTCGTCTACGATGCAAAGCCAGCGATCAGACAACTGCTCAAACAACGCCAGCAAGAACTTGGGTTGGGCACCAAGGAAATCAACGACCGCCTGGGAGTACACAGCAACGGCGGTGGAATGTGGTCGATTTACGCAGGCGACAACATTCTTGCCCAAGTGCCTACCCCGGAAATGTGGGAACGGCTAGAGACTGTTTTGGAGTTTCAGGCCCCCGCAGACCTCAAGGGGTTCACGTTCAATCCGCAGATGGGCCTAACGAACGTCTGGACTGACATTGATTTCTACGCCGAGGAGCGCTTCCATGCAACGCAGAAGCCGCTGCGGCTGATTGAGAGGCTGATACTTGCAAGCAGTGTTCCGGGACAAGTAGTTCTGGACCCGTTTGCCGGATCAGGGACCACGGCTGTTGCTGCAAAAATCCTGGGTCGCAACTGTGTGGCCATCGAAATCGACGAGAAAATGACCGAGCACGCCAACGCACGGGTGAGCGCGGCCTCGGTTGGAGAACGGTATGTTGTTGGAAAACCGCAGCAGCTTGCATTCACAACTTTCGTCGGAACACGGAGCTAGCTCATGCTACGCGAACTCATCCGCATGACGCACGACGAGTGGCTGGCCCGCGGGCGCGAACTGTTCGGCGAGGACCCGCTCAAGTGGCGTCTGGTTTGCCCTGGCTGCGGTCACGTGCAGACGGCCGAGGACTTCCGTCAGTACAAGGACCGAGGTGCCACGCCGGACAGCGCCTGGAAGGAGTGCTTCGGGCGCTACACGGCGGGCCGCTCCTGGGCCTTCGACGGCGGCGAGGGTCCGTGTGACTACGCCGCCTATGGGCTGTTCTGCATCGCGCCGGTGGTCGTGACGACCCCAGACGGCAAGGAGCACTCGTGCTTCGCATTCGACGACGGGATCTACAAGGCCAACGTCGCGCCCAAGCCGCCGCGGAAGCGCAGGTGGCGCGTGGTCGTCGATGATTCCCTGCTCGGCCAGTCGTACGAGAGCGTCGAGGAGGCCGAGACGCGCGGCCAAGCGCGCTACCTCAAGGCGCTACATATCCTCGACGTGTACAGCGACATTCCGATGAAGAAGCTTTTGCCCATGATCCACGTCTACTCCACCCACGACAGCGACCGCATGTTGGCCCGCATCGAGCGAGCGCGGGCCAAACGCCGCGCCGCATAGTAAATCCAATCAGATAGCGATTGTGGGAAGCTTTTGCTTGACGCCCACGTTGTACGGGCGTAGGGTCAAACACAGGTCGTGGGTAGCGACCTCACGAGCGACGATGACCGACACCGATTGACCTTCGTAGCGTTCCCCCGGGCTCGACGCGAGCCATGATCGTCGCACGCCCGTGTCGACTACCCCCCGGGGGAGCGCTGCGATTAAACAGAAGGGCAGGGGACCGATGACTACGACGTACCAGGGGGCGACACGTTCCGACGGGCACACCGCCTATCCCGAGCGCTTCATCGTCGTTACCGACAAGAACCACCCGCTCTACGACGAGCGCAACGAGGCCATCCCGCTGGATGACCCGGACATGATGGGGCTCATCGCCAACATCGTGGAAATCGGAGTCAAGACGCAGATTCACGTCATCAAGGACGGTGAAAACCTGCTGGTGAAGGATGGCAACCAGCGGGTACGCGCTGCGCGCGAGGCGAACAAGATTCGCGCCGAGAAGGGGCTCGATCCGGTTCAGATCCCCTTCAAGGTCGTGCATGAGCGGAACGGCGAGGCGCAGGTCGAGAAGGCGGGGATGAACATCCGTGTCAAGAGCCCGCAGATGGTACAGGCTCGCCTCGCGGCCAAGCTGGAGGGAATGGGCAAGTCACGCGAGCAGATCGCGACGGCGATGGGTTACACGCCGACGCAGATCGACAACTATCTCCGCCTGCTCGATTGCAGCCCGAAGTTGCAGAAGGCCGTCGAGGACAAAGAGGCGTCACCCGCCTTCGCCCGGGGACTCGCCGACCTTTCGCGCGAGGAGCAGGACAAGAGGCTCGACGAGATGAGGGCCGAGGGCATCTTGCTCAAGGGCTCCGAGGGGCTCCAGGCCGTGAGCGCGGCCAAGCGCGGCGAGAAGATCGAGAAGAAGTCCGCCGGACGCCGGATGAAGAACCGCGTCTGGGCCCAGGAACTGCACGACATCCTGCACGCGCGGAAGGACTCGCTCAAGAAGGATGGGTTCGCGGTCTACATGGCCCTGCGGCTGCTGCTCGGCTACAAGGGCGTCAACGGCGACCAGTGCGACGACGCGGCCGAGGCCCTCAGTGAGATGGAGGAAGCGAAGAAGCCACGCGGGAAGAAGCCTCCGCGCAGCAAGAAGGCAGCGTAGGGATACCATGGCCCGCAAACCAGCCATCCCCGACGACTACTACGAGCTTCTCCAGGTCAACCGGAGGGCCAGCAATCCAGTCGTCGAGGCCGCGTATCGGGTGCTCATCCGGATGCACCATCCTGACCACAACGGTTCGACCGAGGTGGCCACGGCGCTCAACGTCGCGCACGATACCCTCATGGACTCGGCGAAGCGCAAGAGCTACGACAAGGGGAAGCGCATCTCCGACCCGAAGGTCATCGGCGACTACCGCATCGTCAACAAGATCGCGGAGGGCGGGTTCGGCAAGACCTACATGGCCGAGCACATTCTCGTCGGGGAGCCGGTGTGCATCAAACACTGTTCCGAGATCAGCGCCGAGCACGACACCGTGCTGATCGAGGAAGCCAAGGCGATGTGGGACCTGCGCCACTACTCCATCCCGGCCGTGCGCAATCTGGTGCGGCTGGACGATGGCTCGCTGGCGCTGGTCATGAGCTTCATCGAGGGGCTGACGCTGCAACAGGTCGTCGAGAAGCGCAAGCGCCCGCTCGACCCCGAGGACGTGGCCTGGATCACGCAGCGCGTCCTGCACGCGCTCATGTACATCCACTCGCAGGGCGTCATCCACGGCGACCTCAAGCCGCAGAACATCATCATCCAGCCCTACTCCCACAACGCCGTGCTCGTGGACTTCGGCCTGTCGATGATCAAGCCGAGGGCGGCGGACAAGGCCAAGGGGTTCACCGACTACTACGCGCCGCCCGAGCAGATGGCGGGGCAGGTGCTCATCCCGGAGTCCGACCTGTACTCGGTCGGCATGACGATGATCTACGCGCTCACCGGCGACGTGAAGCGGCTGCCGGGGAAGGAAGTGCCGCTGAGCGTGCCCACGCCCATGTGCGACTTCATCCGGGACCTGATCCACAAGGAACCGCTGGACCGCCCGCGCGTGTGGGAGAAGGCCAACCTGTTGGAGACGGTGGAAATCATGCGTCAAGCGGCATTCGGCCGGACGCATTCGCAGTTCAAGTCACTCGACGTGTGAAAGGGGACCACCAATGTCAGAGGCAGGCGACTACAC
>Ga0315287_10006376_pt1 | contig 11730 bp, 10 predicted proteins | sample YL17G11_0_MG_FD_205037 | JGI IMG/M metagenome (GOLD analysis project Ga0315287, IMG submission 205037) | Sediment microbial communities from Yellowstone Lake, YNP, Wyoming, USA - YL17G11_0 | ecosystem: Environmental > Aquatic > Freshwater > Lake > Sediment | place: USA: Wyoming | collected...
GGCGTCACCGGCTCGGGCACGGACCTGCTCGTTGCCGCCTTCCAGCAGGCCGGCTCGGACCTCCAGACCGCGGTCCTCCAGCAGGGCCTCCTCTCGGACCCGATCGACAAGGTGCTGACGTTCTTCATCGTGTTCCTCCTGCTCCAGACGCTCTCGCGGCGGTTCGTCGCTCGCTTCCCGCAGGGGGAGAAGGCCATCGGGCTGGAGGGCGCATCGACCTCATCCGGCTGAGCGATGACGAGCTCGTCGCCCGCCTCGTCCCCGTCACGCCCTCGCCGTATCACCGGCTGAACCCGCTCACGAAGGCACTGGCGGCAACGATCACGTCACTGGCGGCCTTCGTGGCCGGCGGCTACCTCGTGCCGATCGCGCTGATCGCCATCGTGCTCGCCTGCGCGGCGATCGCCGGGATCGTCCGCCGGCTCGTGCGCGTCTCGCTCCTGCTCACCCTGCCGATCGCGATCTCCGTGATCCTGGTGAGCGCGCTGACCCGGCCCGGCGAGACCGTGCTCCTGGTGCTCGGCCCGTTCGACATCACCCTCGAAGGGGTCGACTTCGCCGGCCAGACCCTCGTGCGCCTGTTCGCGATCTCCACCGCGATCGGCCTGTTCACCCTCTCGACCGACCCCCGTGCGTTCGTCTTCGACCTGGAGCGGCGCGGGCTCTCGCCCCGCTTCGCGTTCGCCGTTGCCGCAACCATCGAGGCCGTCCCCGCGCTGGCGAGCCGGGCCGGGGTGATCGCGGCAGCGCAGCGGAGCCGCGGCCTAGACACCGAGGGCAGCCCTCTGACGCGCATCCGGGGCGTGCTGCCGCTCGTGGGTCCGGTGCTCCTCTCGTCGCTGGCCGAGGTGGAGGAGCGGAGCCTCGCCCTCGAGGTGCGGGCATTCGGCCGGCCCGGCCGGCGCCAGCTCCTGTGGTGGCCGCCGGATCGCCCGCGCGAGCGCGTGGCGCGCTGGCTGCTGGTCGCGGCGCTGGCCGGGCTCGTCGCGGCCCGTGTCCTCGGCGCCTGGCCCGCGATCCCGTGAGCCGGCCGGAGCGCACCCACCATGCTTGAGCTGCGGGGCGCGACCTATCGCTACGCGGGCTACGCCCATCCGGTCCTCCACGAGATGGACCTGGCGTTGCGCGACGGCGAGATCGTGGGGCTCGTGGGCGCCACCGAGGCCGGCAAGTCGACGATCTGCCTGGTCGCGTCGGGCCTGGCGCCGCTGTCGATCGGGGGCGAGCTGCGCGGCGAGGTGCTGATCGATGGTCAGCCGACGACCCGTCTCTCGGTCCACGAGCTGGCGCAGTGGGTCGTGATCGGCTTCCAGGACCCGGCGACGCAGCGATCCGGGGTGGCCGCCACGGTCTTCGAGGAAGTGGCGCTCGGTCCGATGAACCTGGGGCTGCCGGTGGCCGAGACCCTGGCCCGAACGCGCCGGGCCCTCGCGACGCTCCGGATCGAGCACCTCGCCGATCGCCACCCGGCCCGCCTCTCCGGCGGCCAGGGGCAGCTGGTCGCGATGGCCGGCCTGCTCGCGATGGGACCGCGACACGTCGTCCTCGACGAGCCGACCGCGCAGCTGGACCCGGAGGGATCGAAGCTCGTCGCCGCGGCGCTCCGCGATCTCGCCGCAACCGGCGCAGCGCTCCTCATCGCGGAGCAGCGAACCGACGTGCTCGACCGGCTCTGCGATCGCGTGGCGGTGGTGGATGGCGGCCGCATCGTCCTGGATGGGCCCGCAGCGGCAACCCTGGAGGACCCGCGGCTGGGGGGCTGGGGCGTGGAGCCGCCAGCGCGGGTGCGCCTCGCGGGTGCGCTCGCGGCGCGCGGACTGCCGAGCCTCGCGGACCTGGGATGGCCGGCATGAACGGCGGGGCGGATGGCGCGGCGGCCGCGGCCATCGAGGTCGCGGCCGATTCCGCGCGGGCGGCGGCGGGCGCGAACGGCCCGGCGGCCGCGGCCATCGAGGTCGCGGGCCTGGTTCACGTCTACCCGGACGGCACGCGGGCCCTCGACGGCGTGGACCTGCGCGTCGTCGCCGGCGAGTCCGTGGCGATCGTCGGCCAGAATGGCAGTGGCAAGACCACGCTGGCCCGCCACCTCAACGGGCTTCTTCGACCGACCGAGGGAGTCGTTCGGATCCAGGGCCGCGACGTCGCGGGCGCCCGGGTCGCCCGGCTGGCTGCGGTCGTGGGCCTCGCGTTCCAGGACCCGGACCAGCAGATCTTTGCCGGCCGGGTCCGGGCCGAGGTCACCTTCGGGCCGCGGAACCTCGGCATGCGGGGCCCCGACCTGGATGACGCCGTTGCCGATGCTCTCGCGGCCGTGGACCTCGCCAGCGCCGTCGACGCGATCCCGTACGACCTCGGCTACCCGCGGCGGAAGCTGCTCGCGATCGCGTCGGTCCTCGCGATGCGGACGCCGATCGTCATCCTCGACGAACCGACGACCGGGCAGGACCTGCGCGGCGCGACCAGCGTGCGCGAGATCGTCCGACGGCTCACGGCAGAGGGGCGGACCGTCCTCGCGATCAGCCACGACCTGCGCTTCGTGGCCGAGACGTTCGGACGCGTCGTCGTCATGCGCGAGGGCCAGATCGTCCTGGACGGTGGTCCGGCCGAGGTCTTCGACGCAGCGGCGTGGCCGGCGCTCGCCTCCACGTACCTGGAGCCGCCCCTCGCGGCTCGCGTGGGGGCGTACCTGGGGCTGGGCTCCACCCCAACCGAGGGAGCGTTGGTCGAGGCCCTCGGCGCCGCGAGTCGTCCCTGACTCCGGGCATGGGGGACGCCGTGCCGAGCCTTCGCCGATAGCCCGGAAACCGGCCGCTCGGGGTGCGGTTTCGTTGGTCCGCGGGCTGGATCCTGGTCACCCGCGCCTCAGCCCACGTCGAGGGCCACCTCGAAGACCGTGCCGTCAACGATCCGCCACGCCCGCACGCTCTCGGCGCCGGTCGCGCGATCGGCCTGGTCGGGGGCCAGCGAGACGAGGACGTACAGGGCGTCCGGGTAGAACGCCAGCCCGATGTCCGTGGGGCTCGGACGAGCCGGCGAGCGGACGTGGCTGTGCACGATCCCCCAGATCACCTCGTCGGCGTCGTCGATCGCGAGCGACGCGCGCAGCAGGTCGTCGGGGTGGACCTCGTAGCGGAGCGGCGAAGCAGCCTGGTTGCGGGTGGCGAACCAGCGGGTTGCCGTGCCGCCGTCGGCGGGCGGCGTCGTGCCGGCGATCAGGCCGCAGGCCTCGTTGGGAAGCTCGGCCCGGGCGTGCGCGACGAGCGCGTCGCGGATGGCGCCGGGGAGCGCGACTCGCGCAGGCCCGGGGTGCGGTGCGGGCTGTCGCGGTCTATCGGCCACGCCGATGAACCCGGGCCTTCTCGAGCGTGGAAACGCCGCGAACCCGCGGGTTGGGCGCATTCCGCAGCGTGGCGGGGTCGAATCTCATCGGCCAGCGCGATATCGCGTCACCCGGCGCCTCCACGCCCGATCCCGGAGCGTGGCCGACCGGGATCACGCCGGGACGTCACGCGAAGGCGGCGGGAACGGGAAGCGGAGCGCCTCCGTGGCGCCGGGGGACGTGCCGGGGGACGTGCCGGGCGACGTGCCGGGCGACGTGCCGGGGGACGTGCCGTCCGGCGACCCATCCGGCGCCGCGCTCGGCAGGATCAGTGGGGCGCCCGCCCCGCGCGCCTCGAACGCCGCTTCCGAGCAGACCGGGCAGGCCGGGTCGCGCCGCAGCTTCAGCTCGGTGAAGGATGCGTCGAGGGCGTCGAACAGGAGCAGCCGACCCGCGAGCGTGTCGCCGATGCCGAGGAGCACCTTGAGGGCCTCGTTCGCCTGGAGGAGGCCCATGATCCCGGGCACGACCCCCAGCACGCCCGCCACCGAGCAGGTGGGCGCGAGCTCCGGGGGCGGCGGAGTCGGGTAGAGGCAGCGGTAGCAGGGCCCTTCGATGGGGACGAAGGTCGAGAGCTGGCCCTCGAACCGGAAGACCGAGGCGTGGATCACCGGGATCCGGGCGGCAACCGCAGCGTCGTTGAGCGTGTAACGCGTCTCGAACGTGTCGGTGCCGTCGAGGATCACGTCGTAGCCGGCGATGAGCTCGTCGACGTTCGTCGGCCCGAGGACCGCCTCGTGGGCGATCACGTTCACCCCCGGGTTGAGCGCGTGGATGGCGGCGGCTGCCGAGACCACCTTCTTCTCGCCCACCCGGCTCGTCGTGTGCAGGATCTGGCGCTGCAGGTTCGAGATGTCGACGACGTCGAAGTCGACGATCCCGAGCGTGCCCACCCCGGCGGCGGCAAGGTAGAGGGCGGCCGGCGAACCAAGACCCCCCGCGCCGACGATGAGCGCCCTCGAAGCGAGGAGCTTCACCTGGCCCTCGACCCCGACCTCGGGGATCAGGAGGTGGCGGCTGTAGCGGCGCTGCTGCTCCTCGGAGAGGCCTGCCGGCTGGCTCCTCGGCAGGCCAAGCGACGTCCACTGCTCGAAGCCGCCGGACATGGAGGAGACATCCGCGTAGCCCATCGCGCGGAGCGTCTGGCCGGCGAAGAGCGAGCGGACGCCGGCGGCGCAGTAGAGGACGAGCGGCGCCGAGCGATCGGGGACGGCGCCTTCGATCTCCTGCTCCAGCCGGCTCTTGGCCACATGACGGGCGCCCGGGATGTGGCCGTGCTCCCACTCGCCGTCCTCGCGCACGTCCACGATCGCGGTGCCGGATTCGGAGCTCAGCCGGTCGGCCTCGCGCGGGGTCACCTCGCGGATCTCCGCTCGGGCTTCGCGCAGCAGGTCGGCGTAGGTCTTCGTCATGGGCTGTTCGGGTGGCTCCGATGGGCGGCGGGCTGGAGAGCGATCGATCCTGGCAGGCGGCGACTCGGATCAGGCCTCGGGGGTGGCGGAGGCCCGAGTGGGAGCGCCTGCTGCCGGCGTGGCCGGGGCGGCGGCGCCCTCCGCCTTCGCCCGCTCCTCGAGCGCGTGGCTCACCGTGTCGAGCGAAAGGAGCGCGCACTTGAGGCGGGCCGGGCTGATCTCGATGCCGAGGAGCACCAGGACATCGTCGGGGGTCATCGATTCGACCTCGGCGACCGGCTTGCCCTTGATCTCGTCGGTCAACAGGCTGGCCGACGCCTGGCTGATCGCGCAGCCGCGGCCGGTGAAGGCGACCTCCGACACGACCCCGTCGCGGATCCCCAGCATGACCGTGATCCGGTCGCCGCAGAGCGGGTTGGCCCCCTCGAAGCGGGCGTCGGGGTCTTCGAGGATGCCGAAGTTATGCGGGTGCCGGTAGTGCTCGAGGATGTAGTCGCGGTAGAGGTCGTCCATGGGGCGTGAAGTGTAGCGCGACGCGGTCCGGCGACCTGCGCGACACGCGCTCTCGGCACACCCGGCGGTCCTGGAGTGCGCCGTGGTGGCGACCCCGGACGAGCGGCTCGGAGAAGCGCGGGTCCACTGAGCGCCCACCCCGGGCGACCCGCGACGCTCCGCCCAAGCCACGGTCGCAGCCTGGGGCCCGTGCGGCCCGGCGCCATCGGCCGCGGCCCTGCGGCGCCGGGCGGAGGCACGGCGACGCTCGAGCTGCGGATCAGGAGGCCGTCGGCGTCCGGTCGACTCTGGCCGAGCGGGCAGTGGTCGCCGCGGCCTCGCCGTCGCCCCCTCTCGCCCCGCGGCCGGAGGCAGTCGCGACCGGCGGGCCGGCGATCGCGGCATCGAGAAGGGCGAGATACGACTGCGCACCCACCCGCTGGAAGAGGCGCCGCGCTTCGTCGGCCAGCGCCCGGAGAGATGGCTCCTCCGCCCCCAGCAGCACGACGGCCGTGAGGGCGTCGTTCGCCGCCTCGAAGCCGTCGCCGCGCTCCAGCGCCTCGGCGACGACACCGCGAAAGGCACCGATTGCCTCCGCGCGCCGGCCCTCGAGCGCGGCGATCCCGGCCATGAGACCGGTTCGCAGCAGGAGCATGGGTGTCCCCGTGTCGGGGAGCCGGCTCGCCCGCTCGGCGACGGCCCGCGCTCGGGCGAGATCGCCGTCCCACAGGGCCGCCCGGCCGGCGATCCGCACGCAGGGCTGAGCGAACGCGCTGAACAGGTCGACCGCGCCCATCGCCTCTTCGTACGCGCGCCCGAGCTCGCCCGACAGGGAGTCGCGCAGGGCGCGCAGCACGCGCACGGTCTGTTCGTCGCCGGGGTCGCTGGTCACCCGCAGCAGCTCCCCGATGCGCGCGATGGCCGCCTCGGTCGGCTCGCCCTGACAGATCCGGATGAGGGTCACGAAGGCGGTGATCCGCTGCTCGTCGCTGGGGTCGGTGACCGCCGCCAGCGCCTCCTCGCCCTCCGCCAGGACGACGTCCCACCCGTCGCAGGCGGCGAACGCATCGATCAGGACGTTCCCGACGAGCCAGTTCGCCATCATCCGGTGGCCGACGCGCAGGGCGAGTGCCAGGCCCTCCCGATCCACCTCGCGGGCCCGACGCGGGTCGTCGCCGCTGACGACGGCGCCGAGGTTCGCGAGCGCCCGCAGCTCGGCGCCGACGAAGCCCCCGGCCTGGGCGACCGTGACAGCCGCCTCCAGCAGCGCGACGGCCTCCCGCCGGCGGCCGAGGTAGCCCAGACTGGAGCCCTTGTTGTTGAAGGCCTCGGCCACGATCAGCTCGAGGTCGAGGCGCTCGGCGATTGCGAGGGCCCGGTCGGCCATCTCGATTGCCCGGGCGGTCTCGTCGGAGCGCATGAGCGCCCGGGACAGGTTGGAGAGGACCTCCGCCCTCACCGCGACATCGACCGTCTCGTCGAGGTCGGAGAGCGTCGCTTCCAGGGCAGTCCTCGCTTCGGCGATCTGGGACGCGTCCAGCAGGATCGCGCCCAGCATCGCGCGGGCGCGGGTGGCGCTCGCGCGGTCGTCGGCAGCCTCGAGGGCGCCGACGGCACGTTCCGCGAACTCCACGGCCTCCGTGTAGCGCGAGGCCAGGTCGGCCGAGCGGGCGGCGCGCAGGAGCAGGTCCGCCTGCTCCGCGCCATCGGATGTCACGTCCAGGGCCTGGCGCAGGTGGCTGATCGCCTGGTCGTGGGCCCCGAGGGCGGAAGCTCGCTCCGCCGCGCCGCGCAGGGCGAGGCGGGCCTGGACGGCCACCGCGTCGGCCTCGGGCCCCGGCGCCGACGCGTGGTGCGCCTCGAGGTAGTGGGACGCCAGGGCTCCGGCGAGCTCCTCGTCGCCGAGCGACTCGTACCAGCGGGCCACGGCCAGGTGCCGGTCGCGCCGGTCGCGCCGGGACAGCGTGGCGTAGGCGACCTCGCGGATGAGTGACTGGACGAACGTGTACTGCCCTCGCTCGGGAGACCGGGGATCCGCCTCCAATGACAGCAGCTCGCGTCGGACCAGCGTGGCCAGCCGGCCGGCCAGGCTCTCCCGGTCCTCGCCGATCGTCGCGACCAGCCCGTCCAGGGTGAAGCTCTGGCCCAGCACGGCCGCCACCTGGATGAGCGCGCGATCGGCGGGCTCCAGGGCGTCGAGGCGCGACGCGATGAGCGAGCGCAGCGTGTCCGGGATGGCGAGCGTCGTGAGGTCCCCGAGCGGACGGTAGCCTCCTTCGGACATCTCGAGGCGGCCCTCGGCCACGAGCGCCCGGACAGTCTCGACGGCGTAGAGCGGGATGCCGTCGGCCCTTCCCAGGATCGCGGCGACCGCCGTCTCGGGCAGCCCGGGAACGAAGCCGTCGAGGAGCGCGCGCATCGCCTCGGTCGACAGCGGCTCAAGAGCGAGCGTCGTGAGCGAGCGGGCCGCCGCACCCCAGCCTGGGCGCCGGTCGAACAGCTCGGGCCGGGCGAGGGTCACGACCAGGATCGGCGAGCTCCGCGACCACGACATGAGCTGGTCGATGAAGTCGAGGAGGCCGGAGTCGGCCCACTGCAGGTCCTCGAACAGGAGGATCGTCGTCCCCTGCTCCGCGATCCGCTCGAAGAAGATGCGCCAGGCGGCGAAGAGCACATCGCGCCCGCCGGCCGGGGCCGGCTCCAGCCCGAGGAGCGTCAGGAGCGCCGGCTCGACCCAGCGGCGATCCTCGTCGGAGGGAACGAACTCGGCCACGGTCGCGGCGATCCGTTCGCGGGTCGTGGACTCGTCGTCGCTCTCTGCCAGCCCGGCTCGCCGGCGGACCATCTCGCCGAGGGCCCAGAAGCTGATGCCCTCGCCGTAGGACGGGGAGCGGCCGCGATGCCAGTAGAGCGTCTCCGTGACGCCGTCCGCCCACTTCTCGAGCTCCCATGCGAGCCGGCTCTTGCCGATGCCGCCCGGCCCGGTGATGGAGACGAGCCGAGCCCGGCCGTCGCGCCCGACGGCGGTGAGCGCGTCCTTGAGCGTCCGGAGCTCCTCGTCGCGCCCGACGAAGGGGGGCTCGGGAAGGTCGGATCGGCCGCGGCCGCCGCGCTCGGCCACGACGCGCAGCGCCCGCCAGGCGGGCACCGGCGCGGTCTTGCCCTTGAGGACCTGCTCGCCAGCCTCCTCGTAGGCGATCGCCGCGCTCGTCGCCTGCATCGTGGATTCGCCGACCAGGACCGAGCCCGGCGCCGCCACGGACTGCAGCCGGGCTGCGGTGTTGACGAGGTCGCCGGCGACCAATCCCTGGCCGGTCGCGCCCAGGGTGACGGCCGCCTCGCCGGTGAGGACCCCGCAGCGGGCCCGGATGGCCGCGCCGAGGGCCGGGACCGCGTCGGCCAGCTCCAGGGCAGCCCGGACGGCCCGCTCCGCGTCGTCCTCCTGTGCCACCGGGGCGCCCCAGAGGGCCATGACCGCATCGCCGATGAACTTCTCGACCGTGCCGCCGTAGCGCTCGATGACGTCCCGGGCGAGGTCGAAGTACCGGCCCAGCAGCTCGCGGACCTCCTCCGGGTCCTTCTCGTCGGCGAACGGCGTGAAGCCCACGAGGTCGGCGAAGAGGACGCTGACGAGGCGCCGCTCTGCGACGGGGGTGGACACGGGGCTGGCTCCCGGATGGAGCCCCGCCGCCGGAGGCGACGCGCCGGTCCCGGCGGCTGGAAGCAGGGTCGCGCACTCCCCACAGAACTTCTCGCCGGGCTGATTGGCGGCGCCGCAGGCCGGGCAGCCCATGGCGAGGGGCGCGGCGCACTCCGAGCAGAACTTCCGCCCTTCGCGGTTCTCGGTGCCACAGCTGCCGCAGATCATCCCGCCCTCCAGTGGAAGCGAAGGGTAGCGAACGTCGGGGATCCCGGCTACCTGCGTGTCGGCGGGCGCGCGGACGGGCCCCGGCCGGGGCACTTCGCCCTCGACGATCGGGTACCGTGCCTGCCCCGGGCGGCCAGAGGCATTCGTCACCAACCGGGTGCTGGCCCGGGCCGTCAGCCCCCGCCTGAAGACGGGTCGACGATCGCGAGGCCTTCGAATGCGCGGCGATGGAAGCCGCGGTCGCGGGTCAGGAGCCGGTCGGCCTGCTCGAGGGCATGGGCACCGACGAGGAAGTCGGCGACCACCCGGTCCCGAGGGCCGCCACCGCGCCGATATGCGCCCCAGGCCGCGCCGGCCCGCGAGGCCGTTCGGGCGTCAATTGCCGAGTACATGACCGGGACGTCGGCAAGCGCCCGGGCAGCGGCCTCGTCGTCCCCGAACACCGCCCGGACCTCGGCCCAGACGACGTCGCAGGCAACGAGGGGCCCCGCTGCGAGGCACGCCCGGAGTGCCGTGAGCGACGACGGGCGGAAGGCGGGCTCGTCGAAGAAGATGTCCAGCAGGACACTGGTGTCGACCGCGGTGATCACGATCCGGCGTCGTCCGGCCCGGGACCGCGCAGCTCGCGGATCATCGCGTCGGTGCCACCCCGCGGCCGCGGCAGGATCCCGACCAGCTCGTCGAGGTGGTCGGCGGGAACGAGCTTCCGTCCCACGAGGCGCCCGTTGGCCTCCTCAAAGTCGAGAACGGTCCCTGCCCGAAGCCCGAGGCGGTCGCGCAGCCGCTTCGGGATCGTGATCTGGCCCTTCTCGCTGACGGTCGTCTTCATACCGAAATCGTATGCATTCCGTACTCCTTGGTCAAGACCGCGAGTCGCCGGCGCCCTACCCGCCGAAGACCCGCTGGACCTCCTGCAAGCCGGCTGCGAGGGCGTCGATGTCCTCGGTCGTCGTGAAGACGGAGAAGCTTGCCCGGCCCGTCGCGGCCAGGTCGAGGCGCTCGTGGAGCGGCATCGTGCAGTGGTGGCCGGCCCGGATGCAGATCCCCTGGCGGTCCAGGATCTGGGCGACGTCGTGGGGGTGGATGTCGGGCAGGTTGAAGGGCACCACCCCGCCGCGCACGTCCGCCGCCGGGCCGTAGAGGGCAATCCCGGGCACCTCGCGGGCGAGCGTCTCGAGCGCGTACGCCACGAGCTGGCGCTCGTGCTCGCGCACCCGGTCCATGCCCAGCCCGCGCAGGTAGTCGGCGGCGACGCCTAGACCGATCGCGGCGCTGATGTCCGGGGTGCCGGCCTCGAACTTCCAAGGCACGTCGTTGAACTCGGACCGGCGCAGCTTGACCTCGCGGATCATGTCGCCGCCGGCCATGAACGGCGGCATCGCGTCGAGCAGCTCGCGGCGGCCCCAGAGAACGCCGGACCCCGTCGGGCCCAGCATCTTGTGGCCCGAGAAGACGTAGAAGTCGGCGCCGATCTCCTGTACGTCGACCGGCAGGTGCGGCACCGCTTGCGCGCCGTCGACCAGCACGAGCGCCCCGGCCGCGTGGGCCATCTCCACCATCTCACGGACGGGGTTGATCGTGCCCAGCATGTTCGAGACGTGGGTGAAGGCGACGAGCTTCGGGTGGAGCCGCAGGAGGACCTCGAAGACGTCGAGGCGAAGGATCCCGTCGTCCGTGATCGGGATGAACTCCAGGTCGGCGTCGACTTCCTGGGCCAGGATCTGCCACGGGACGAGGTTGGCGTGGTGCTCCATCTCGGTGAGCACGATCACGTCCCCCTGGCCGAGATGGGGTCGGCCCCAGGAATAGGCGACGAGGTTGATCGCCTCGGTTGCGTTGCGCGCCCACACGATCTCGCGCGCGGACGGGGCGTTGATGAAGCGGGCGACTTGCTCGCGGGCGCCCTCGTAGGCGGCGGTCGCCTTCTCGCTGATCTCGTAGATGCCGCGGTGGACGTTCGCGTTATAGCCGCGGTAGTAGGCGTCCATCGCCTCGATGACCGCGAGCGGCTTCTGGCTCGTGGCCGCCGAGTCGAGGTAGACGAGCGGCTTGCCGTGGGGACGCTGGGTGAGGATGGGGAAGTCGGCCCGAAGCGCGCGCGCGTCGAGCGCGACCGCCGCCGTTGGGGGCGCGGTGGTGGGCGATGCGGCGGGCGCGGCGACCGCCGCCGCGGGGGTTGTGGCGAGGTCGGTCATGCCATCGCTCCGGCTGACGCGGCGGTCAGCCGGCCTCCACCGTCTCGGGGACGCGAGTCGCGTACGCGACGTCGGACTCGTCGGCGTCGAAGCCGGCGGCCCGGAGGATCGGCGCGTAGCCGTGCTCCTCGAGCTCGAGGGCCAGCTCGCTGCCGCCGCTGGTGATGATCCGGCCCCGAGCCAGGACGTGGACCCGGTCCGGCTTGATGTAGTTGAGCAGGCGCTGGTAGTGGGTGATGAGCAGCACGCCCAGGTTCGGGTTGAGCATCGCGTTGACGCCCTCGGCCACGATCCGCAGGGCGTCGATGTCGAGGCCCGAGTCGGTCTCGTCGAGGATCGCCATCTCGGGCTCGAGCACGGCCATCTGGAGCATCTCCAGGCGCT
>Ga0315287_10006377_pt1 | contig 11729 bp, 5 predicted proteins | sample YL17G11_0_MG_FD_205037 | JGI IMG/M metagenome (GOLD analysis project Ga0315287, IMG submission 205037) | Sediment microbial communities from Yellowstone Lake, YNP, Wyoming, USA - YL17G11_0 | ecosystem: Environmental > Aquatic > Freshwater > Lake > Sediment | place: USA: Wyoming | collected...
CGACCTGGCGACCGCGCGGTACAATGCGCGTTCCGATAGCGCGCTGTATGCCGACTCAACACTGGAGATTGCCGGCCTTTTCATCCCGGCGGAGTCGGAGGATGTGGTTCTGCTCTCGCCACAGGTGTTCTTCCACAAGATTCGCACGCAGATGCTGGGATCGACGGGTTGGCACAATGCCAAGACCCTCAACGATGGCAAGCGCTACGTGACCAACACCATCATTTCAACCAACCTGGAGATGGAGAATACCAACGAGCGCTGGCCGTGGTTCCGCGATGCGGTGAAGGCTCGATTCAAGAGTGATGCGACCCGGGTATCTGCCATGGGTTTTGATGCAACGGAGCTATTGCTTGCAGCGGTAAAGCAGGTGGGCAGCGATCGCGATCCGCAGAAGGTCGCGCGCGCGCTTGCGGCCGTGCAGGGATACAACGGCGTGTCGGGGCGGGTGTCGTTTGATTCGGCCACGGGCGCGAACACCGAGGCCGCCATTGTGAAGATTGCAGAGAAGAAGTTCGTGCGTCTGCAGTGATTTCGGGAACTGCACGGGAACCCTGTTGGGGGAACGTGCAACCAACGATTCTCACACCGCAGGCCTCGATATGCCGGTCGTCTCGATACGGGCAGGAGCCCTACTCGACGGCCGGCGGATTGAGGCCAGCAGGTCTTGGTGCAGCGACCAGCACACATCCACGGGGGAGCCACCAGTGATCCGACCGAAGTACACCATCTCAATAAGAGAGAGTCTCACCATGATTCGATGCCATCGTCAGGACCGATCCCTGTCCCTGTGCACACGGGCGTCTGCCCGATTGATCGCCGCACTGGCCGGAGCCGTCATTGTTGCCGGATGTACCGATCCTGTCAAGCCGCCGGCAAAGCCCGCACTCAGCGACGACGGACGCGTGATCGCGCGGCAGTGCGTGTCGGTGCTTTCGGGGCTGCGAACGGCGTATGATGTGCGGCAGGTGGTGGACACGTTTGACTTTGCGCAGGCGCCGTCGGTGGATCCGCTGTCGCTGAACGTCAACTTCTGGCTGCCCGGGCAAGGGGATAGTGTGGCGGGGATCGGGTTGGGCAAGAGGGCCGCGACCCTTGCCTCCCCGCTGGCACCGATGCAGAGCGGGATGGCCAAGACCCTGGCTGCGGGGGAGACGCTGCGGACCATGTCCAACCCCTATGCGGCGCTTCTGGCCGCGGCTGAGGGGGATTCGCTGCGGGCCGTGGATTCCCTGAAGATCCGCACTGCACTTGTCGATTCGACGGGTGTTGCGCCGTGGACCGCCATGGTTGACTCGGTCTTTGGCCATTGGGCGCTTGACACGGCGAAGGTCGATTCGATCCGACGGTACCGCACGGGCGATTCCGCTGCCGCACGTGTGACGGATGTTGAGCAGTGGCGGAGTGACGGCGCCGGGAAGCTCACGCTCCTCCGAAAGCAACAGGTGCATGTGGCGGGAGCCGACACCGTGTACACTCACACGGCGAAGTTTCCAGGCGCTCCGGTGGTCGAGGATGTGATTTCGCTGAGGCAAACGCCGCGGCTGACCTTCACAATTCAGCGCAGCGATACATCGCTCTCCTGGTGGAGATCGCTAGACTCCTCCAAGGTCACCTCCTATACCCAGCACACGGAGTGGCCAGACCAATCGTGGGAGGAGCTGAGCATCACCGACGATCACGGCTACACATTTACCGAGCCCGCTGTCGATTCCCTCGACCTCCGCTTTGTGCGGCAGGCGACCAGTCCCAGTCGTGACACAACCACAATTGACTTTGCAGAGACTATCGAGGCCGATGGATCGGTCTCTGCGCTGAAAAAGTACGAGCGCCTCGATGCCAAGGCTGGCGGCTTGCGAGCTCGATACTCGATTGTCGGCGACTTCGACACCCTTGAACAATGCACACTGTCCGTCCGTGTCTCCTGTCCTCTGGTGATCCGCCCCCCCACCCGTTTCGGCGCCCTCGACAGCACGCGTCTCACCTTCGCCCTCACCGGACCCAACGACTGGCACGACGTCAAGTACACCTCCCTTGCTCGCCGTGACTACTACCCCCTGAGCTCCGCGGTCAGCGTGACCGACTGGCAGTACACTCCCGAGTCCCCCGCGCCCATTGGCAGCTTCTCCGGTCGAGGCAATGGTCCCACGGTTGCCACGGCGATCTATCCGTCGGCGCACTGGACCACGAAGCGGCGGTGGAGCGTGAATCATCTCGGCGCCACCGACAGTCTCGAATACGTCTGGTTCGGCACTCATGGCGACACCGCCCGCACAAGCACTATCATTGATCTGGCCAGCGGCGTTCGCACCTACCGCGTGTATAACTCAGGCACGTTGCTTCGCTCAGGCCGCGCGGTCCCTGGCAGTCTGGGCCGGATCGCGCTCGACGACACGCTCCGCGTGTCCGCCGTCGATGCCCGGATTGTGAGCGGCCAGATCGATGCATCGGGCAATGGTACAGTCACCGTAAACGGTGCCCGCAACTACCAGCTCTCCCTCGGCACCGACTCCATCGGTGTGGTGTGCCAGGATGGCGACTCCTGCCTCACCGCCGACACCATTGTTTGGCGCAACACTGCAGGCACGTGGGTGGCCTCGTTTGCTGCATCAGAACTCTCCCGCACATTCACCTACTCGCTTCGGCTCAACCAGGACGGCGTGATCGAGGGCAGTTTCGTTGGCACGTCCGACAATGGTTCGGTCATGAACTGCGGCGCCGGCGACATCGTGGTGCGGCCGTCTCTTCGTGGCTCCTGTTCGCTGTACGGCATCTTCGACAATGTGTCGGGTGGCATCTTCGACGAACCCGAGGCCGTTACCGCCCGCCTGTCGATTCAGCTATGGGGCGCCAACACTCTTGAGACCGCCGCCAACAGGGGTATCGACGTTCTGTATCGGTTCTAAGCGGAGCCCGCGACACACCCATGGCACAACTCCTCTTCTTTGTTGGTGAGGCTGTTCGCGGGCTGCTGCACGCCAAGCTGATGACCTTTGTCTCTATTGTCACCATCGGCCTGGTGCTCTTCTTCTTCGGCGCGCTCATGTGCACGTACCACAACCTGCACCAGTGGCTGGGGCGCGCTTCGGAACGCATGAAACTCGTCGCGTACGTGAAGGACCCCGTGGCCGCCGACACTGCGGCGCTTGCCGGCGCGGCAGCTGCGGCGCGGTCTCTCCCTGCCGTCAAAGACGTGACCGTGGTGACCAAGCGCCAGGCGTGGGAGCGCTTTTCGGCTGAGTATGGCTCCGACATGCTCTCTGCTGTCAACGACAACCCGCTGCCGGCCTCTCTGGAAATCACGATGCGTGAGCCGTATGGCCGCCCCCAGGTCGAGCAGACTGCGGCGAGCCTTCGGGCCATGCCGCAAGTGGAGAGCACCACGTACCAGCAGGAGTGGCTTGACCGTATCGGCAAGTTCCGGTGGTACTTGCTGGTTGGCGGGGGCATTGCGTTTGTGGTGATCGGCGCAGGCCTGGCCTTCATGATCGAGAATTCTATCAAGCTGACTATCTACGCGCGCCGCGACCTCATCACCAACATGCGCCTGGTGGGCGCCACCGACGGGTACATCGAGTTGCCCTTTGTGATCGAGGGGATGCTTCAGGGCCTGGTGGGTGGCCTTGCCGGGTGCGCACTCGTATATGCGTCGCGCATGGCACTTGCGCGCGTTGGCGTGAGCATTGACATGCCGCACTATCTGTGGAGCCTCATCCCTGCCGGCATGCTTCTGGGCATTGCTGGAAGCTACAGTGCCGTGCGCAAGTTCCTCGCGTGACACCACTCCGGGGAAGCCCGCCCATGCGCGCCAGCCACCTGCCATATCGATCGGGGTCCGACCGCAGGATTGCCGGGGATCCGCACTGCCGGGACCACGTGCCCATTCCACTGATACTCGTTGCGGCCGCGCTTCTGGCGGCGACCTTCGCAGCCCCCCTCCACGCAGCCAAGGCTCCTCCGAAAAAGCAGACGGCCTCTGAGTACGACGCGGGCATCAAGAGCAAGTCGTCGGAGCTCGACTCTATCAAGGCAGAGCTGCGCAGGAGTCGCGAGGAGCTGGCGCGCCTCCAATCGCGCGAGGGCACGCAGGTGGAGCAGTTGGAGCTGCTCTCGGGCACCATTCGAACCGCCGAACACTACGTGCTGTCGCTATCGGTCAAAATCGACTCGCTGGATCGCGGCATTGCGCGGCTGGAAGACTCGCTGTCCGCTGCCACCGCGCGTCTCGCCTCACGTCAAGCAGCTATGTCCTCACGCCTTCGCACCATGTACGAGACCTCCCCCGTGCGCATACCCGAAGGACTGCGCATGCTCGACATTGTGCTCTCTTCGGGCGGCCGCATCGACGAGGCGCTGTACCGCATACGGTACTTCCAGGAGCTGGGCGAGTACGATCGGGTACTGTTGCGCGAGATCGACAGCACCAAGGCTGCGGTGCAGACGCACAAGAGCCGGCTGGAGCAGCGGCGTGCGCTGCTTGCCGCACTCCGCAAAGACAAGGAGCATGAGCGCACCACGCTCGCTTCCGAAGAGGCCACGCACCAGAAGCTGCTGTCGGAGATTCGCACCAAGAAGGAACTGTACACATCGATGGTACGCCAGCTTGAGGCAGCACAGGCTCAGCTCAAGGGCATCATCGAGACCCTCATGAAGCAGCGCAAGAAAACAGGAACCGCAGCGCCAAAAACCGGGCCCAGTGCCGCAGAGAAGAAGAAGGGCAATCTGCCCTGGCCCGTGACGGGCGAAGTGGTGGCGGAGTTCGGCAAAGTCGTGCATCCGGTGTACAAAACGGTCACCATGAACAACGGCATCGACATTCTCGGTACGGCTGGGCAGTCGGTCTCGTGCGTGGCTGCGGGCAAGGTGCTCTACATCGGCACCATGCGGGGCCTGGGCAACTTCCTCATGGTCGATCACGGGAACGATCTGCTCACCATCTATGCGCACATCGAGGGCATTGCTGTCAAGAAGGACCAGCAGGTGCAGGCCGGGACCAAGCTGGGCACGGTGGCCGCGTCGAGCGAAGGAGCCAAGCTCCACTTCGAAGTGCGGCGACTGGCGCAGCCGCTGGATCCGCGGGCTTGGTTGCGGTGAGAAGACAAGCGTTCTCGCGCAGAGCCGCTGAGGCGCGGAGAGGAATCCGATCCTTGGCGGCGTTGCGTCTTGGCGCGAGGCATGCGTCGATCACAACCATCTGATGCCGTCGGCGTGCCACCGAGGGATTCTCACCCTCAATACACTCGCGTCTCCCCATACACATGGGCGCTGTCGAGCGTGTAGTTGTAGGGCAGCCTGTCGCCATTGTCGATCATACTGACGATACCCACGGAATCGGCCAGAATGAGGCGATCGAAGCCGTGAAGGAAGGGTCGGGTGTAGTCGAGCGTGACGACCTTGCGAAAGTTCTTCCCGTCCAGAGTCAGTGAATCGGCGTAGGCGTAGGTCACCGATCCTGAGTCCGACCAGAATGAACCGGAATTCGACGGGAATGAGTCGGGCAGGAAGAGCGCGTATGGTCCGATGAGGCGCGAGCTGAAGAAGATGCCGCTGGTATCCCGCATGAACCAGTCGTCGGTGGTGTCAACGCGGTTCTCCTGGAATGTGACGCGGTAGTAGGTGAGGCCATCGTCGGGGAAAGTCAGGCTCTCGCGAACGGCCAGCGGGTTGCCGCCTTCTTCGGTGTACATCCACCAGTTGCCTGAATCTTCGAATGGAAACAGGTGCAGCTTGATGCCGTGGTGCGTGGCCGGCGTGGTGTCGTCGCCTCCGCCGCTTCCAGGATCAGCGTAGTTCACCATGCAGCCGGTGCTGAGGAGAAGAGATGCGGCAAGCACAGCGAGAATTGTCGCGCACAAAGATCGGATTCGCATGAAGCCCCCTGAGATTGGTGTTTCTGGATTGTCTGGCACGCCGTCGATTTCCTCTAGTTAATCTACGTCAATGAATCCCCGGACTTCAAGCCGCGTCCCGGTCCTCGTTTCCGGGGACTGGTCGGCGTCCTGGCGGAGTGGCTCCGCAAGAATTCCCCGAGGAACCGCGCTGTATGCGAGGTGCGCGATGCCTTGGCCACCTCCGTCGGTATGCCCTGCGCCACGATCGTGCCGCCCTTGTCACCGCCTTCGGGGCCAAGATCGATCACCCAGTCGGCTTCGGCGATGACGTCGAGGTTATGCTCGATCACGATCACACTGTTGCCCGCATCGACGAGACGGTGGAGTACGAGAATCAGCTTCTCCACATCTGCCATGTGCAGGCCAATGGTCGGCTCGTCAAGCACGTAGAGCGTGTGATTGACACCGAGAGCAGGAGGGCGGTCGGCTCGTCCCGGCCGGTGTGCGGCGGGCGCCCGTGCCTTGGCCAGCTCAGTCACCAGCTTGATGCGCTGCGCCTCGCCACCGGAGAGCGTGGGGCTCTGCTGCCCGAGTGTGAGATAGCCAAGGCCGACATCTTGCAGAAGTCGCAGTGAGTGGTGGATTGACGGGGCGAACGCGAAGAAGTCGGTGGCCTCGTCAATGCCCATACGCAGCACATCGCCGATGCTTTTCTCCTTGAACCGGACGTCGTTGGTTTCGCCGTTGAAGCGCGCACCGTGGCAGGCATCGCACGCGACGGTCACATCGGGCAGGAAGCTCATCTCAATCTTCTTCATGCCCTGCCCCTCGCACGCCTCGCAGCGTCCGCCCGCAACGTTGAAGGAGAATCGAGATGGACCGTACCCACGAATCTGCGCCTCAGTCGAGCGAGCGAACAGCTTGCGGATGTCGTCCCACATGCCAACGTAGGTAGCGGGACACGATCGCGGCGTTCGGCCGATGGGCGTCTGGTCGACCTCCAGTACACGGCGGACGTGCTCGGAGCCCTTGATCTCTTTGCACCCGTGGAGCGCGGAAGGTTTTCCGCCACCCAGGAGCATGCGGAGGTTGTCGTAGATTATGTCGCGCACCAGCGTGGACTTGCCGGAGCCGCTGACGCCCGTCACGCACACCATGCGTGCCAGGGGCAGGCGCGCTGTGATGTTCTTCAGATTGTGAAGTGTCGCGTTGCGGACAATGAGTGCCGGGTCTGTGCTCTTGACAGGCGGACGGGTCGCCACCAGCGGATGCATCAGGGGGGTGCGCAGGTATCGCCCCGTGAGTGAGCGGGAGACCCCCATGATGCGCGCCAGTGTGCCCTGCGCAACCACCTCGCCGCCCACTCGTCCGGCTCCCGGTCCGAGGTCAACGAGGTAGTCTGCTTGACGGATGGTCTCCTCATCGTGCTCCACGACAACCACGGTGTTGCCCTTGTCGCCGAGCTTGCGGAGGGTGCGCAGCAGCATCTGGTTGTCGCGCGAATGCAGGCCGATGGTGGGTTCGTCGAGGATGTAGCACACGCCACGCAGGTTCGATCCGAGCTGGGCTGCGAGACGAATGCGCTGCGCTTCGCCGCCGGAGAGCGTGGGCACGGCGCGCCCGAGCGTGAGGTATGCCAGGCCGACTTCGCCGAGGAATCCCAGTCGCGAAGCCAGTTCAGCCACGATGTCTCGCCCGATCTCAGCGTCGGTCCCGTGGAGCGCGAGGTCTGCGAAGTAGCGTGCTGCGCTGTCAACCGGCATGGAGGTGAAGTCGGAGATCGTGCGATCCCACAGCCGCACTGCCAGAGCCTCCGGTCGTAGACGACGTCCCTCACACGCGGGACAGATCTGGTCCCCGCCCTCCCACCAGGCATTCCACCAGACCTCCTCGCCGGTCTGCTCCTCGTCAAAGCCGCGCATGAGCAGCCCGGTGCCAAAGCACTTGGGGCACCATCCGTGCTTGGAGTTGAAGGAGAAGAGACGCGGATCAAGCTCCTCGAAGCCGCGGCCGCACGACGGGCAGGCGTGCTTGGTTGAGAAGACGGCCGACTCCGGTGCGGCCCGTTTGGATCGTCCAGCAGCGACTCGCTCAATTGACACGGTGCCCTTGCCGTGGGTGAGTGCTTGTCCGAGCATCTCCCGCAGTGCACGCTCGTTGTCGACGGCAGCGCGACACGCTCCAACCGGCAGATCAATGGTGTGCTCCTTGAACCGGTCGAGGCGAGGCCATTGGTCGGTCGGCACCATCACTCCGTCAACGCGGAGATGGCCGAAGCCTTTCTTGTGCGCCCATTCTGCCAAGTCCGTGTAGTATCCCTTGCGCGCAACGACGAGCGGGGCAAAGAACGCTACCTCGTGGCCGCGATGGTCGGCAAGCAGACGCGCGACAATAGCGTCGGGCGTCTGCGAACGGATCGGCGCCTCGCACTCCGGGCAGTACTGGGCGCCGAGTTTGACAAAGAGGAGCCGCAAGAAGTGGTAGATCTCGGTGACCGTGGCGACTGTGCTCTTGCGTCCTCCGCGACTCACGCGTTGCTCAATGGCAACCGTGGGCGGAATGCCAAGGATTGCGTCGACATCGGGTCTGCCTGCCGGTTGAACGAACTGCCGCGCATACGCATTGAGCGATTCGAGGTAGCGACGCTGCCCTTCTGCAAAGAGCAGGTCAAACGCCAGCGTGCTCTTGCCGCTGCCGCTGATGCCGGTGATCACCGTGAATGCGCTGCGCGGGATGCGCACGTCCACGCTCTTGAGATTGTGCTCGCGAGCATTGTGGATGATGATGGAGTCGGCTGTGCCGTGGATTCTCGACGCAGCACCCGGACGCGCCTCAGCGACCATGGGTGGTGCAGACGCATCGGGTCCGTTGTATCGGCGGAGGGCCGCGCTGGTATGCCCTGCGCTGCGATCAATGACATCGCGCACTGTCCCCGCTGCTACGAGCTGCCCACCTGCATTGCCGCCCTCGGGGCCCAGGTCGATGATCCAGTCGGCAGCACGGATCACGTCGAGGTTGTGCTCGATGACCACCACGGAGTGCCCGCGGTCAATCATCCGCCGAAGCGACGAGAGCAGCGACGCAATGTCCTGGAAGTGCAGGCCGGTTGTCGGTTCGTCAAACAGCAACAGCATCCCGGCGCCTTCCGAGGCTTGGTCCTGACTCCCGGTTGCGGCGAGGTAGCCTGCGAGTTTGAGACGCTGTGCCTCTCCGCCGGACAAGGTAGGCACGGGCTGCCCCAGTCGAAGGTAGCTGAGCCCCACTTGACGCAACGGTTCGAGGCCGCGTACAACCGTCGGGTAGTCAGCGAAGAACGAGCACGCCTCGGAGACGGTCATCTCCAGGACCCCGGCGATCGACGCCTTGCCGAAGAGCTTGACCTCGAGCACTTCTGCCCGAAACCGCGCACCCCCACAATCGGGGCAGCGCAAGTATACGTCGCTGAGAAACTGCATCTCCACGTGCTCGAAGCCGGAGCCTGTGCAGGTTGGGCAGCGCCCCGTGCCTGAGTTGAAGCTGAACGTGCCCGCTGTGTACGTGCGGCGCCGAGACTCCTCTTCGGCAGCAAAGAGCGTGCGGATAGGATCGAGCGCGCCCACGTAGCTTGCGGGATTGGAGCGCGCAGTTTTGCCAATGGGCGACTGGTCAACCAGCACGACTTCGCTGATCAGTTCGTGCCCGCGGATCTCCCGGTGTGCGCCCGGCTCGTCGATCGGCTTGTGCTTGATTGTGCGCAATGCCTTGTAGCACACATCCTCGATGAGCGTGGACTTGCCCGAACCCGAGACCCCGGTGAGGCAGACCAAGCGGTTGAGCGGAATGCTCACGTCGATGTTCTTGAGGTTGTTGGCCGATGCACCGATGATCTCAAGACGCGGACCCGATGCGTCCGTGCGCACGGTTTCCGGCATGCCGTCGGTGACGCGCTTCTTGCCCGACAGATACTGCGCTGTCAGCGACTTCGCGCATCGCGTCAATGCAGGCCGCGTGCCGAAGAAGACGACCTCACCACCGCTCTCGCCGGGACCGGGACCCATGTCCACGACAAGATCTGCGGCGTCGATCAACTCCGGGTCGTGCTCCACCACAACCAGCGTATTGCCGGCATCGCGCAGCCGGTGGAGGATGTCAATGACGCGCCGGATGTCGCGCGAGTGGAGTCCGATACTCGGTTCATCGAGCACAAAGAGCGTGTTGACAAGCGACGTGCCCAGTGCGGTGGTGAGGTTGATGCGTTGCACCTCGCCCCCGGAGAGTGTGCGCGACTGCCGGTCGAGCGTGAGGTAGCCCAGCCCCACCTCCACCAGGTACGCAAGCCGCGTGCGGATCTCGCCAAGCAGAATGTCGACCGCCTCGTCCAGCGGCGCGGGTAGTTTCAGGTCGCAGAAGAACCGATGGCACTCGTCCAGCGGCAACAGCGTGACCTCGTGCATGGTGAGGCCGCGCCCCTCGCCAATGCGCCAGAGCAGCGACTCGGGCTTCAGCCGCGATCCGCCACACGAGCTGCACGGCTGGTATGTGCGGTACTTGGAGAGGAGCACACGAATGTGCATGCGGTAGCTCTTCGTCTCCAGCCATTCGAAGAATCGCTTGACGCCGTACCAGACGCCATCCTCCCAGCGTCCCTCGCCGTCAATGACCCACCGGCGGTGTTTCTCGGAGAGCCTCTTCCACGGCACGTCGGTTGGCACGCCTCGCCTGCGCGCGAACTTCATGAGTTCGTCCTGACACTCCGAGTAGCTCTGCGTCTGAAATGGCTTGATTGCACCTTGAGCGAGCGACTTTGTATCATCGGGAATCACAAGTGCATAGTCGATGCCGATGGTGCGGCCGAATCCGCGGCAGGCATCGCAGGCCCCCACTGGCGAATTGAAGGAGAAGTGGCTCGGAGTGGGCACCCCGTACTCGATGTCACAGTCCGCGCAGTGCAGTGTTGCGGAGAATCGGAGCACCTCTGCGGGCTCGCCGTCAGCACCCAGCAGATGCGCCGCCACGCGTCCATGCCCGTGCTTGAGCGCGGTCTCCATGTCTTGACCGATGCGATCGGCGGTGTCGCGTGAGATCCTGAGACGATCCTGCACCACGTCAAGCTGGCCGCCCTGAGACCGGAGGATGCGCGTGTATCCCTGCTGCGTGAGCAGGTCGCGCACCTCGGCCTCGGTGAAGTTCTTCGGCACCGCAACCGGAAAGACGATGAGCGCCTCCGGCATCGACGCGCCGTACGTCTCGAGGAGCTGGTCGCGGATGCCGCCGGGCGTGTCCGGCTGCACGGGCTTTCCGCACTGTCGGCAGTGGAGTCGGGCAGCCTTGGCAAAGAGCAGCTTGAGGTGATCGGCCAGCTCGGTCATGGTGCCAACGGTTGACCGCGAGGTGCGCACCGGATTGGTCTGGTCAATGGCAATGGCCGGCGGAATGCCGTCGATGCGGTCGACACGCGGCTTGTCCATCCTGTCAAGGAACTGACGCGCGTACGGAGAGAATGTTTCCACATACCGCCGCTGCCCCTCGGCGTAGACGGTGTCGAAGGCGAGCGATGATTTGCCCGAGCCCGAGACGCCCGTGACCACGATCAGCTTATTGAGCGGCAGGTCGAGCGAGATGTTCTTGAGGTTATTCTGCCTGGCGCCATGGATGCGGATGCTTTCGATCGACGCGCGCGAAGTGCGGGATGCCGGCATTGCGTGGTGTCCTGGGTTGGGTGAGGGAGCCGTAGAAAATAGGATGTCCCGGGGGCTGGGACAGACACTACGGATTGCGGGACGTTGTTGTTTAGCGGGGGGGGGAGCGCCTCGATTCCGTTCAGGTGCCTTCTCCGCCCAGCGCCGACCGCAACGAATGCACCGAGCACGACCGGACGCGTGCAGTGCCGCCCTCAGCGCAGAGACGCAGCCGCGCGTC
>Ga0315287_10006378_pt1 | contig 11728 bp, 8 predicted proteins | sample YL17G11_0_MG_FD_205037 | JGI IMG/M metagenome (GOLD analysis project Ga0315287, IMG submission 205037) | Sediment microbial communities from Yellowstone Lake, YNP, Wyoming, USA - YL17G11_0 | ecosystem: Environmental > Aquatic > Freshwater > Lake > Sediment | place: USA: Wyoming | collected...
CGAGATTGTTCTGGCGAATCGCCGCCAGGACCGGGAGTTCGATGACGCTGTCCGCCGAGACCGAGGCCGGGATCCCACCAAGTAGGGTGATGACCAATGTATAGGTAACGGCAAGATGGCGTGGCATTGTGGGCTTCCAAGCAGGATGTTAAACAGGCGCTGGTTTTTCTCGTCTATTTGGTCTATCTCGTCTGTCCGGTCTTTCTAGTCAACGGATAGCACAGGCAAGACCCACGGGAAAGACGAGATAGACCAGACAGACGAGATAGACCGGATGAACCAGACAATCTGCTCGCGAAAGTGTAGCAAATCTGCTTGGGCAGTAAAGCGAATCGGTGGTCCTTGCCTTGCGTTGGGCCATGCCATTCCGTATAACAGGCTGCCGAAAAATGCTTTTGCCCGCGAGACTGGCGGGAAAGGCGAGACGAGCGAGACAAGCGAGAGAGGCGGGACGGGTGGGACGAGCGCGACTGGCGAGACGGGGGAGGGTTCGAGGGTTTCGGAACTTTAAACTACGGATCGCGCCTTTCTCGCATGTCTCGCGCTTCACGCGCCACCGTATGTATCGGATCTGTGCTTGGATCATGGTGGGAGGGCTGGCTATTCTCTGGCTGCCGCTCGATGCCGTGGCCTCGAACTGTCAGGTGGAGACGCCTGCTTCGGGGCCGGGAGTGGCGTTGACGCGTCATCTGGGCGCCGACTGCACGGAGCAAGAGCGAGAGGCGCAAGCGGTGGATGCGGTGCAGCTGCTGCAGGCGTTCAGGGAAGGGAGGGGGATTGATCTCTCAGGGGTGGTCGTTCGCGGCGATCTGTCTCTAGATACGTTGCCCGTGGGTTCGTTGCCGCCTGAACTTGAGGGGATGAAGGAGCTGCAGGGACGCGAGGTACGCGTGATTCCCGGCTCCATGACGATCGTCAATTCGGTGGTGCGCGGAGCGATCAGGCACGGATCGACACAAGGGCTGCTGGTGGTGAAGGGGCCTGTGACGTTCAGCGGGACCAGGTTTGAACAGCTGGTGGATCTCTCACGAGCCCTGTTCATTCAGCCGGTGACGTTGTCAGGCGCGCGGTTCTTGCGGGAGAGTTATTTTGTGCAGGGGCGATTTCTGCGCGGCGTGGTTGCTGAGAAAACGGCGTTTGGTCCGCATACGAGATTTCACCGGTCTATCTTCCAGGGGCCGGTCACATTCCAGCAGTCGGGGTTCAACGGGCTGGCGGAGTTTTTGGAGGTGGTCTTCGAGAAGGATGTCAATCTGTCACGCACCTATTTCAAGTTGGGCACCGGGTTTTCCGGGAGCCGTTTTCAAGGCCTGGCGGATTTCTCTGAAGCCTCGTTCGACCGTGAGGCATATTTTACTTTTACCCTGTTCGATGGGGATGCCGACTTTCGCCGGGCCACGTTCCGATCGACGGCGGATTTTTCCGATGCGTCGTTTAAGGGGCGAGACGACTTTTCCAAAGTCTTTTTCGAGAAAGGTCCGGAGTTTACCAGAGTGACCAGATTGGCGACCGGACAGGCACCCCTGGGGCTCGGAAATCAGACAGTACAGTATGCGATCATCCTTTCCCTTCTGGTGTTCTGCGCCCTGCTGATCGTCTATCTGATTCGTTGGCGGTGACGGGGAGGCCTCCCCCTCGCCCACCACTACTAATAGATGAGGCTTGCTCCGCCTCCCCCAAAGCTGGTATAAGTCGGCTTGTGGATAACCACTTCGACGCTACCGAACAAACCGAATTGGCCTATCAAGTTCGCATCGAGAACTTTGAAGGGCCCCTTGATCTCTTGCTCCATCTCATTAAGAAGAGCGAGATCAACATCTACGACATTCCCATCCACCTGATTGCTCAGCAATACCTCACCTATATTGAGGCAATGGAAGACCTGAATCTGACGGTCGCGGGGGAATTTCTCGTGATGGCGGCGACCTTGCTCCAAATCAAATCCAAGATGCTGCTTCCCGCCGATGAGGCGGCCGCTGATGAGGAAGACGGGCCCGATCCCCGTGAGGAATTGGTGCGGCGACTGCTCGAGTACAAGAAATTTAAAGAAGCTGCCCGTCAGTTGGACGAACACGAGCGGTTGTGGCGGGAGATTTACAGTCGTGAACAAAGCCCGGCGGTCGAATTGGAATCGGATGAGACGCTGCTGGACAATGTCAGCCTGTTCGATTTAGTGGATGCGTTGCAAGGAATCCTCGATCGCAATCCCGGCAAGAAGTTCATGGAGATCCTGCCCGACAACTTGACGGTTCGGGAGCGGATGAACGCGATTTTAGAAATGTTGGAGGGGCAGGAGTCGATAAATTTTGTCGAGCTCTTCGAGCCGTCCTGCCATCGGCTCGTGATCATCGTCACGTTCTTGGCGTTGCTGGAACTCATGCGGCTTCGAACGGCTCGGGTATTCCAGGCAGAACACTTTGGGCCGATTCTCGTGTCGCGCGCCTTCTCACTTGTACCAGACCCGGCGGAATTGGATGATGCTGAATGGAGGGGAGCATGAGCTCAACTGTGGAACAAGAAACAGAGGACATGGCTCTGGCAGAGAGCGCGTCGGTTATTGAGGGCAACGGGGTGGCAGACGATGCGGCGAAGGAAGCCGGCATCGAGGCGGTGAACGGCCAGGCGGAGGCCATCGACGCGCGGGAACTCAAAGCCATTCTCGAAGCGGTCTTGTTCGTGTCGCCCGAACCGGTCCCGGTCGCTCGGCTGATGTCTATCTTGGGGACGGTCTCAAAAGCCGAAGTGGTTCAGGCGCTGGGAATTCTCACGCACGATTTAGATCAGGATGGGCGAGGCATTCAGCTTGTGCAGGTCGCAGGCGGGTATCGGCTGGTGACGAAGCAGGAGTATGGGCCCTGGCTGAAACGGATGGATAAAGCCAAGGCGGCGCAAAAGCTCTCTCGCTCCGCGCTCGAATCCCTTGCCATTATTGCCTACAAACAGCCGCTCGTGCGGTCTGAGATCGAAGAGATTCGTGGCGTCGAAACGTCCGGTGTCCTGCGTACGTTGTGTGAGCGCAAGCTGGTGCGGATCGTCGGGCGAAAAGACGTGCCGGGTCGGCCGATCATGTATGGGACGACCAAGTTCTTCCTCGAGCATTTCGGGTTACAAGATTTGAGCCAGCTCCCGCCGTTGCGTGAATTCAAAGAACTCGGCGAGTCCGAGCAGGCGCTTCTGCCGATCGAAGAGGAGTTACTGGTGGCGGTCGAGACCTCCGAGACGCTCTACTCTGAGGAACTCTCCGTATCGAGTGATCTTGCGGAAGGTGAGGCCTTGGTGGCCTTCGATATAGAGACCAACGAGGCGCTCATCGAAGAACCAGTCGAACAGTCCTAGCAGGCTGCTGGAAAAGTCCGCCAGCGGCATCCTCGACACCAGTGAAACCTGAAGTGGAAGATATCTGACGATCTGTCGATCTGATGAATTCCGAACATTCAACAGATCAACAGGTCAACAGATTCCGGAATTGCTTCACGAACGACGTACGAAGAGGACAGCCTTTTTGAGCATCCTGGGCACGGAAACGTGGCCACCTCACACTGACCCCATCTCTTTCATCAGGGCTAGCTGATCGCCACCTCTTTCCCACACACCCTTCCAAAAATGGTGGCCTGAGTCGCTCCTTGAATTGCGCGCGTTCAACGAGGGCCTTCTGATTCCTCGACTTCCCCAGAAGGAGTAGGCAGATTGTTCTTCACTGTGCGCATCGAGCGATGCCACATCTCAAAGAGATCCCTCCAAGCTCGTTCATTTTCTCTTCAAGGGGATGGGGGCTGATTGATCTTCTATTGCGCGCGTCCAACGAAGGCTGGTTCATCTGGTCTATCTCGTCTATCTGGTTGGTCGGACCGGAAATTCATCCAGAAGAACCAGACAGACCGGAAAGACCAGCCAACCAGACAGACGAACCCGGGCGCGTTGCGCGAGCGCCAAGGGCGCTCAGGCTCCCGTTGACTCCCTTCAAGCCGCTTTGTTAGACTTGCCGTTCTCAATCTAAGTTGTTGAAAGAGGCGAAGTTCTTCGGTATCACCCGGTCCCGTCACACGAGACACCACCAATGATCAAAGCCTGGCTGCTCGACGAGACGTTTCGGTTTGATCGAACGTCGCTGACCATCGATGGAACCCAGGGAGAATGGGGTGCCGGCGATTCGATTGTCGAGGAAGAAGAGCTTCCGCCACCGCCGCCGAACGTGGCCGCGAAGCCGGGGAATGGCCGGGTCACCATTACCTGGGATCCCGTTCCCGATGCCATGTACTACAATCTCTATTTCCAAACCACCAAGGGCGTGATGATCAAGTTCTCCGATCTCACGCGTCCGATTGCCGGCGACGACGACTTCAAAGCCGTCATCGGGGTGAAAAAAGATAAAGGCACCTGTTTGGAAGGGATCCAGAGTCCGTTTGTCCATGACGATCTGGCCAATGGGACCTGCTACCACTATGTCGTGACCGTGGTGACGCAGAAGGGGGAGAGTCTCGAGTCTCAAGAGGTCATGGCGATTCCCTCGCCCTATCTGTTGGCCATGAGTATCGGTCGGGAAGGCGTGGACGACGGGGAGTTCAGCTCGCCCACGGGGATCACGCTCGACAGGGATGGGAACATCTACGTTGCCGATACCGATAACCATTCGATTCAGAAGCTCGACAAGTCCGGGAAGTTTGTCGCGCGGTGGGGCGGCGATCCCTCTGCGCAGGAAGGGAGCTTCTACTATCCGCGTGGATTGGCAGTCGGGCCGAACGACGTGCTGTACATCGCAGACAGCGGCAATAACCGCATTCAGAAATTCGATCTCGACGGCAATGTGATGCAGGCCTGGGGCAAGTTCGGGTTTGCGTGGCGCGGGGCCGATCTGGGCCGATTCGATGTGCCCTGGGGGCTGGCGACGGACGCCGAAGGGAATCTCTACGTCTCCGACACGAGCAACGCGCGGATTCAGAAGTTTACTTCCGACGGGCAAGCCCTGCTCAAGTGGGGTCGTGACGGGAGCTTCGACGGCGCCTTCTTTTTCCCCCGTGGCGTGGCGGTCGATTTTGTCGGCAATATCTTCGTGGCCGATGAGAGCAATAATCGCATTCAGAAGTTCGATGCCCGTGGGAGCTTCCTTGCCAAGTGGGGTCGGGAGGGGGCGGGCCCTGGCCAATTCAAGTCCCCCTGGGGGATTGCCTGCGATGCGCTCGGTAACGTCTATGTGGTCGATACCGGAAACCACCGCATTCAAAAGTTCGACGGCAACGGGACGTTCCTCTGTGCCTGGGGGAACCGCGGACGAACAGAAGCGCAGTTAAATTATCCCTATGGGATCGCGGTCGACAAAGAAGGCTCGGTGTATGTGGTCGACAGCGGCAATGGCCGTGTTCTCAAGTACGTGCCGACGGAAGAAGAACTCAATCGCGGGAAGGATGAGGCTTCAACCAGTCAGGTGCCGAGTGAGACTCCGCCGCCCCGCAGCGTAGCGGTCAAAGCCGGAGATACGGAAGCCTTCCTCAGTTGGATCGAGGTCCCTGGCGCCCAGTCCTATAACCTGTATTTCAATACCGTCCCGAAGCTCACAACCCAGACAGCGACGAAAATTGAAGGCGTGACGAATCCCTATGCGCACACCGGTCTCTCGAACGATACCCCGTACCACTATGCCGTGACCGCTGTGTTCGAGACCGGCGCCGAAAGCGAGTTGTCGAGTGAGGTGACGGCCACGCCGGTGCTCATCGATATCACGGCGCCGCAAAATCCGTATGCCGTGATCAATCATGGCGCGTTCATGACGAATACGCCGGAAGTCATCGTCACGATTTCAGCGAACGATGTCGATACCGGAGTGGCGGCCTACTTTATCTCCGAGGCGCCTATGACCCCCATGGCGGGGACGCCGGGATGGGTCGATGTGACGCCGGCCACCAAGTTCGGCGCGACGATTCAGTTTATTTTGTCGCCGGGAGACGGGCAGAAGTCGATCTATGTCTGGTTTAAGGATGTGGGAGGGAACGTCTCCACCCCTGCGAGCACCACGATTTTGGTCAACACGTCGGGGTATCTGTGCGTGACCCAATGGGGCCGTACGGGCCGCGGCGCCTCATTGCTGCATGGCGGCGAGTTCATGGCCCCGGTGTACGGTCTTTGCGTCGATCAGCAAGGATCGCTGTTCGCGGTCGACAACGGCAACAACCGGGTTCAGAAATTCGACAATGCCGGGAACTTCATCATTCTCTGGGGCAACTTCGGTTCGGCCAATTCGAACTTCCATAACCCCACCGGGATTGCGTGCGATGGCAAGGGTGACGTCTGGGTGGTCGATACGAACAATCACCGCGTCCAGAAATTCGACGGGAAGCTCGGCGGCTATCTCATGAAGTTCGGGTCGCGCGGAAACGGCGAAGGGCAGTTCAACTCACCCTGGGGCATCGCGGTCGATCGGGTGCGTGGGTATGTCTATGTGGTCGACAGCGCCAACTTCCGCGTGCAGAAATTCGATATGAACGGGGAGTTCATCATGTCCTGGGGCAGCTTCGGGAACGGAGACGGCCAGTTCTACTTCCCGCGCGGCGTGGCCGTGGACCAGGCGGATGGGTTCGTGTACGTCGTCGACATGGGTAATCACCGGATTCAGAAGTTCGACACCAGCACCAACGTGCTTCCACAGTTGCTGACCAAGTGGGGAGGCAGTGCCGAGCCGGGCCACGCAAGCAGCCCGCTCGCACAGGAGGCAGGTCAGTTGCGGTCTCCCTGGGGCATTACGGTCGATGGAACCGGCGATGTCTACGTATCGGACACCGGCAATCACCGTATCGAGAAGTTCGATAAAGAAGGTAATTTCATCACCCAGTGGGGTGGATTTGGGAACGGCAAAGGGCAATTCAACTTCCCCTACGGCATCGCGGTCGATGTCAGAGGAAGCGTGTTTGTCGTCGATAGCGGAAACACCCGGGTCGAACAGTTCATGCCGGCGGACGAGGGGGGCGAACGGCTCCAGGAAGATGCCGAGACAATAGCAGAACTGGGGCAGGAGTCTGAAAGTCTCAAGTCATAAAGTCGTCAAGTCCTTAAAGACAGAAACTTTCAGGTGATATCGACTTTAAGACTTTCAGACATTATGACGGAGCGATGACGGAGCGATCATGTTGGATAAAGAACCACGCCTAGGACTGACCTACGACGACGTCGTGTTGGTTCCGGCCAAGTCTCAGATCTTGCCGAGTGACGTCGACATGCGTACGATGCTCACTCGCCACATCAAGATCAACATTCCCATTATCAGCTCGGCCATGGATACCGTCACCGAGTCCCGTTTGGCCATCGCCATAGCCCGCGAAGGCGGCATCGGGATCATTCATCGAGTGTTGTCGCCAGTGGATCAAGCGATCGAAGTGGACCGGGTGAAGAAATCCGAGAGCGGAATGATTCTCGACCCGATCACGATCTCCCCCGATCAAACGATTCGCGATGCCCACGCGTTGATGGCGAAATACCGGATCTCCGGGATTCCCGTCACGAAAGAAAATAAATTGGTCGGTATTATCACGAATCGCGATTTGCGGTTCGAAACCCGGATGGATTTGAAGGTCTCGCAAATCATGAAGCGGGACAAGCTGATCACGGCGCCCGAAGGGACGAGCTTGGAGAAGGCTCGCGAAGTGTTGCACGAGCATCGGATCGAGAAGCTCCCGGTCGTCAACAAGCATTTCGAGCTCAAGGGGCTCATTACCATCAAGGACATCGAAAAACGCATCATGTATCCCAACGCATGCAAGGACGGACATGGCCGACTCTGCGTGGGTGCGGCGGTTGGTGTGGGGCCGGAGACGGAAGATCGCGTAGCGCGGCTCAAGAAGGCCGGGGTGGACCTGATCGTGGTCGATACCGCCCACGGGCATTCTCAAGCGGTGCTGGATACGGTCAAGATGATCAAGAAACGTCATCCGGAGCTTGAACTGATAGCCGGGAACATTGGCACCGCCGAGGCGGCGAAGGATCTCCTCCGGGCCGGCGTCGATGCCGTGAAGGTGGGTGTGGGGCCTGGCTCGATTTGCACCACCCGCATCGTGTCTGGAGCCGGGATGCCGCAACTGACGGCGATTGCCGATTGCGCAAAAGTCCTCGCGGGCAACGGGGTCCCGATCATTGCAGACGGCGGGATCAAGTATTCAGGTGATATCACGAAGGCGTTGGCAGCAGGTGCCTCCTCAGTCATGCTCGGCGGACTCTTGGCGGGCACGGAAGAATCGCCGGGGGAAACCGAACTGTACCAAGCCAGGACGTATAAGGTGTACCGCGGCATGGGCTCGATCGGCGCGATGGAGCGCGGCGGCGGAGATCGTTACGGGCAAGGCGGGCGTCCGGTGCAGAAGCTGGTCCCGGAGGGCATCGAAGGGCGTGTGCCCTATAAGGGGAAGCTCTCGGCCGTCATCTACCAATTAATCGGCGGAGTGAAGTCCGGCATGGGCTATTGCGGATGCAAGACGATCTCGGACTTACAGCAGAAGGCCACGTTTATTCGGCAGACGGTCGCAGGTCTCCGCGAAAGTCACGTGCACGATGTGATCATCACGAAGGAAGCGCCGAATTATCGGATGGATTGGGAATAGAGCCAAGAGCGAATGGCGTATGGCTTATGGCCGATAGCAAGAACGCCGGTCGCGCATGTCCTTCTTAGCTTGCCCATTTTCTTTCTACTGCTATTAGCCATCAGCTATACGCTCTTCGCAACGCATGGAACTCTGGCACAATAGAATCCTGGTCCTCGACTTCGGGTCGCAATACACACAACTGATTGCACGCCGCATTCGCGAAGCCCAAGTCTACTCGCAAATTCTGCCCTGCACCGTTCCCTTGGCGACCATTCTCGCCTATCGTCCGCAAGGCATCGTGCTGTCGGGTGGCCCCTCCAGCGTGTATGAGAAGAAGGCGCCGAGTGTTCCCAAGGAACTCTTCGACCTAGGGATCCCCATTCTCGGTATTTGTTACGGGATGCAGCTCGTGACGCATCTGTCGGGCGGGGAGGTGGCCAAATCCAAGCATCGGGAGTATGGCCGGGCCGACCTGACCATCGACGACCGTAGCAACCTCTTCAAGGGCATCGGCGAAGACGGATCGACGGTCGTCTGGATGTCGCACGGAGACCGTATCGAGCGGATGCCGCCAGGCTTCCGGTCGATCGCGCATACGGCCAATTCGCCGATCGCGGCCATGAAGCGCGACGATCACAAGCGCCGGATCTATTGCCTCCAGTTTCATCCCGAAGTGGCCCATACGGTGGAAGGAACCCTGATCCTTCGAAATTTCGTCTACGACATTTGTGGCTGCAAGCCGACCTGGACGATGCAGTCCTATGTGGATACGGCGGTGCAGCAGATTCGTGAGCAAGTCGGTAAGGAGCGAGTGATCTGTGCCTTGAGCGGCGGAGTGGACTCGTCGGTCGCGGCGGCCCTCACCCACCGAGCCATCGGCAATCAACTCACCTGTATTTTCGTCGACAACGGGTTGCTTCGGAAGGGAGAGAAAGAACAGGTCAAACAGACATTCGCCCAACAGCTCCATCTGAACTTGCGCCTCCTTGATGCGTCCGATTCATTTCTTGCCAAGCTCAAAGGGGTGATCGATCCGGAGCGTAAACGGAAAATTATCGGGCAGCTGTTCATCAAGCAGTTCGAGGCCGAAGCCGACATGAAGTCGGGTCGCTCGAAATTTCTGGTCCAGGGCACGCTCTATCCCGACGTGATTGAGAGTGTGAGCTTTAAGGGCCCATCGGCCACCATTAAGACCCACCACAATGTGGGCGGTTTACCGGCTCGCATGAAGCTGAAATTGATCGAGCCATTGCGGGAACTGTTCAAAGATGAAGTGCGGGTACTGGGTAAGGAATTGGGCCTGCCGGACGAGATTGTCTGGCGGCAGCCCTTCCCAGGGCCTGGCCTGGCCATCCGGGTGCTGGGAGCGGTCACCAAGGAGCGACTGGCCATCCTGCGAGCGGCTGAGTCCATTCTCGATGAGGAGATTCGCGGTGCCGGTTTGTATCGAGAGATTTGGCAATCGCTCGCCGTGCTGTTGCCGATTAGGACCGTGGGCGTCATGGGCGATCAACGGACCTATGAGCATGTCATTGCGCTTCGTGCCGTGACGAGTCTGGACGGGATGACGGCCGATTGGGCCAAGATTCCGAATGACGTGCTGGGCAAGATCTCAAATCGGATCATCAACGAAGTAAAGGGTGTGAACCGGGTGGTGTACGATATCAGCTCGAAACCGCCGGCCACTATAGAATGGGAGTAAGACGCTAATCGTGAATCGTTAACCGCAAGAAGGAATTTGGCGATTAACGTTTCACGCATAACGTTTAACGAGATGGAAATTAGATTGCAAAAAGTCATTGCCGGGACCGGATTGGCTTCGCGGCGAAAAGCCGAGGAGTGGATTGCCGCCGGGCGCGTGACCGTCAACGGCAAAGTCGTGACGGAACTCGGCACCAAGGTTGATCCGGACCGCGCCCACATCAAGGTGGATGGTAAGCACCTGAGTTCTACCCAGCCGTATGTCTATCTGCTGCTGAATAAGCCGAAGAACGTGATGTCGACGTTGAACGATCCGGGAGGCAGGCCGACGGTGAAGGACTACCTCCGTGGGATATCGGTGCGTGTGTTTCCCGTAGGTCGATTAGACTTCGACAGCGAAGGGTTGATGCTGCTGACCAATCACGGCGACTTGGCTCAGACGTTGCTCCATCCCCGCTACCATGTGCCGAAGACCTATCTCATCAAGGTCAAGCAGGTGGTGACGGATGAACATATCCGGCAGTTAGAACAGGGTGTGCAGCTGGAAGACGGCATGACCAGTCCGGCTATCGTCAAGAAGGTCAAAAAGGCCAAGCAAAACTCCTGGCTGGAGATTACGATCCGCGAAGGGCGTCAGCATCAAGTGAAGCGTATGTTGGAAGCGGTCGGTCATCCGGTCTTGAAACTGACGCGGATTAAGATGGGTCCGCTGGCGTTGGGTGATCTGGCGTCCGGTGAGTTCAGGTATCTGACCGACCGTGAAGCGAACGCGTTGCGCGAGCTTGCGGAACAGAAGCTGGCCTCAGCAGAGGACACAGAGAAGCAGGCTCCACGGCCGAAGAGGCCGGTCAGTCGGGTCGGATGGGCCCGTTCCAAGAAAGCGAAGGTGGTATGAAGAGCAGAACTCATCGGTGCGGCGAACTCACGAAAGCCGCTGTCGGGCAGACCGTCGTCTTGAACGGCTGGGTCCAGCGGCGGCGCGACCATGGCATAGTCATGTTCATCGATCTGCGGGATCGAACCGGGCTCACGCAAGTGGTGTTTAACGCCGAGCGTAATGCATCGGTGCACCAAGCCTCCCACGCGTTGCGGAGCGAGTGTGTCGTGTCGGTGACGGGGCAAGTGATGGCCCGCCCGGATGAATCTAAGAATCCCAATCTGCCCACGGGTGAGATCGAAATCTTCGTGGATGCCGTCGAGATTCTGAATGAGTCGAAGACGCCGCCATTCGTGATCGAAGACGATGCCGAAGTGACGGAGTCGATCCGGCTGAAGTACCGCTATCTGGATCTTCGTCGTCCAAAGATGCAGCGGCTCTTGAGCCTCCGGCATAACGTCATGCAAGCCGTTCGTGGATTCCTGAACGCAGAACGCTTCCTTGAAGTGGAAACGCCGATTTTGACCAAGAGTACGCCGGAAGGCGCGCGTGATTATTTGGTGCCCAGCCGAGTGAACCCCGGTCA
>Ga0315287_10006381_pt1 | contig 11727 bp, 9 predicted proteins | sample YL17G11_0_MG_FD_205037 | JGI IMG/M metagenome (GOLD analysis project Ga0315287, IMG submission 205037) | Sediment microbial communities from Yellowstone Lake, YNP, Wyoming, USA - YL17G11_0 | ecosystem: Environmental > Aquatic > Freshwater > Lake > Sediment | place: USA: Wyoming | collected...
TTCGAACCCCCGGCCTTTTGGTTCGTAGCCAAACGCTCTATCCAGCTGAGCTACAGGCTCGTCGATCGAGAGGCGGCTATTATGCCAGAAACAGGTCAAAAAATGTAGTCCTTTGAAGGGGTTGACTTCCAGGCAAGACCGGTTGTATTTTAAGGCGGGAGGAACATCGTGGAAATCATCCCCAAAAATACGCGCGCATCCCTTCCGCCCGGTTCCGAGCGGTTGATCAAACTCATCGAAACACAAGCGGACGAGTTGGCCAAGGAGTTGGTCCGAACGCTCCAGGAGCATCCCCATACGCCCACTTATCGCGCTTACGCACCCAAAGAACTCTATGATCGCGCTTTCAATCTCTATCACAACCTGGGGAACTGGATCTCCCAAAAATCCGAGCGGGAGGATCTGGCCCGGTATTACACGGCCATGGGAGACCAGCGCCGGGGCGAGGGCTTTCCTCTCTCCGAGGTCCTGCATTCCCTGATCCTCATGCGTCGGGTCCTCTGGCAAAATGTCGTCGAACAGGGCCTCCTGGACACCGCCCTGGATTTCATCCAAGCCCTGGAACTCAACCACCAAGTCATGCTGTTTTTCGATCGGGCGATATTTTACACGGCCAAAGGATACGAGCCCGAAGCGCCCCGCCGCTGAAACAGCACGCCCCTCGGTCACCTCCGGCAATCGGCGCAAGACCCGAAAATCTGGAGACTGAATTTATCCAGACGAAACGAGAATTCCTCTCCGATTTGGGCCAAGGCGCCCTGAACGGCGGAATCAGCGAATTCGATGACCCGGCCGCAAGACAGGCAGATCAGATGGCCGTGGCCGGCCCGCGGCCCTTCCCGCTCATAATGGGCGTGGTTTTCCCCCAAATCCACCCGTCCAACCAAACCGCTGCGGACGAGAAGGCCCAGGGTCCGGTAGATCGTCGCCAGGGAAACGGACTTCCCCTTTTTCCGCAGCCGGAGAAGGATCTCGTCGGCGTCGAGATGGGCCGAAGAGGAGGCCATGATCTCCCGGAAGATCAGGCGGCGGGTCGCGGTGGCTTTCAGGGCATTCGTCCGGAGAAAGTCCGCGAACCGCTCACTGTCAAGGGTCGTCATGGCCGCGCCCGTCCTTTCGATCCGTTCCCCCTTTGAATTTTGGCGTTCAGGCGAGCCAGGCGCTTCTCGAAATCCGCCCGCTCGGAGGAGGCGATTTCCAGAGCCAAGGCCAGTCCCTCCTCCGCCGCCCGTTTGGCTTCCTCGAGATTCCGGGTTTTATGTTCGTAATAAATCGCCAGTTCCCGAAAACAGAACACCGGCGCCGCCGCGGTGCCCTCACGCCACAAGGACACGGCCTTTTCCCAGTCGGCGTTTTTCTTGAGTTGAGCGGACAATTTCCGGACGACGGTCACGGCCACTTCGGAAGGAAGACGGCCGACCAAAGCCCGTTCGAACACCTGGGTCGAGCGGGCCGCTTCTCCCACGTTGGCGAAAACCTTGCCGATGCCGACGAGGTCCAGGGGATCGGGACCTTCGCCGTCGAGGAAGTCCTCCTCGGAAAACAGTTTCGCCCCGGAGATGACCAAACCGAGAAGGGAGAGAATATCCTCCTGGTTGTGATAGAGGATGGGTTCGATCAAGTCGAAGTTCCCGGTTCGAAGATATTCGAAATAACGGGTCGGGATTTCAGCGCCGGGAATATCCTCGTCACGGGGCGCTTCGACGACGTTTTGAGCCAAATGGAAGAGCCGGCAGCTCTCATGTTTATGCTTCCAGAGGCTCCGGGCGGCAAAGAGAAAATCGAGATGAGGGAGGTCGTTGAGGACGAACGGTTTCCGCTGAAGGATGAATCGGGTTTCCAACAGGGGCAGATCGAAAGCCTTTCCGTTGTAGGTCAGAACCGACCGGAAATTCATCTCCTCGAAAAACCGGGTCAAGTCGGAGAGCAGGCGGTTTTCTTCGCTCGGGTCGCCGAGAAAATATTGAGCGACGACAAACCGGCCGTCCCGGAAAAAGCCCAGGCCGATGAGAAACGGCAGGGTTCCCGTCCCCCCGGCCAAACCGGTCGTTTCCAGGTCGAGGAGGAGACTCGTCGAGAGGTCGAGGTCCCGAAAAGCCTCCTCCCGGCTCAGATATCTTAGAACTTCCCCGCGGACGGTCAAACCGTCGGCGAGCTTCAATTTTCCGTAGCGGGCTTCGAGGGGATAAGCGTTTTCGAAGTATTGGATGGGGGTTCGGAGTTCGGGTTCGAACGGAACCGTTTTTTTCGGCCGGGGAACGATCTTCCCTCCCGTCAGGCTGATCAACCGTTCGAGCTTTTCTTTTGTCGAGAGCCCTTCTTCCCGGCCGATCCGGGACCAGGTCTCCTCGACGGATGCGGCCGGGCCTCGGAGTCGGTGTTCCCGCTCTTTCTTGAGGCGTTTGATTTTCTCGTCGATATTCATACCGCCCGGCGTCCTTTTTCCGCCTGTGTTCCATGATACCGGAAAGGCCGGGACCTCACAAGATGCCCGGCATCTTGATTCTAGCGGGAAATCATTCCACAATGGTCCGAGTCTCATGAGCATCTCGCGATATCTGGCCTTCGATCTCGGAGCGGGGAGCGGGCGGGCCGTACTGGGCAGTCTTCAGGACGGCCGCCTCTCGATCCATGAAGTCCATCGTTTTCCCAACGGTCCGATCATGATCGACGAGAGTTTCCATTGGGACGTCGGGACGATGCTCGCCGAAATCAAAAGGGGCTTGGCCGCGGCGGCCCGGGCCGTTCCGGACATCAACAGCATCGCCGTCGACTCCTGGGGCGTGGATTTCGGGTTTGTGAACGCCGAGGGACGACTCCTCGGAGCGCCGTTCTGTTATCGCGACGCCCGGCATCTTCCGGCGATGAAAGCCTTTCTGAAGATCGTTCCAGCGGACCGCCTTTACCGTAGGACCGGGCTCCAGTTGCTCCCCTTCAACACCCTTTTTCAACTCTACGCCCATATCCTCGAAAAATCGGACGACCTCCGATCCGCCTCCCGGATTCTCTTCATGCCCGGCCTCCTGACCTTTCTTTTATCCGGAACCCCGGCAAACGACGCCACGATCGCCTCCACCTCCCAGTTGGCTGAGCCGGACGGATCCGGATGGTGCGAAGATTTATTTGCCGCCCTCGGCCTGCCGGTCGGCCTCATGGGACCTCTCGTTCCGCCGGGAACGACGATCGGCCGCCTCCTTCCTTCCCTCCGGAGCGAGACGGGATGTCCGGACCTCTCCGTGATCGCCGCGACCGGGCACGACACGGCTTCCGCCGTCGCGGCCGTTCCGGCCGAAGGGGAAGATTGGGCTTATCTCAGTTCCGGCACATGGTCGCTCCTGGGCCTGGAAATCGATCGGCCGATCATCACCGAAAACTCCCGCCGGTTCAATTTCACGAACGAGCGCGGCCTGAACGGACGGATTCGCTTTTTAAAAAACATTTCGGGATTATGGCTCCTTCAGCAGTGCCGCCGCCGTTGGAGCGAAGCCGGTCCCTTGTCCTATGAGACAATGTGGGCGCAAGCGGCGGCCGCGCCCGCGTTCCGGTCTTTGATCGATCCGGACGCCCCCGAATTTCTCAACCCTCCGGACATGCCCGCGGCCATCCGAGAATTCTGCCGGCGGACGGAGCAGGACGTCCCGGTCTCCCCCGCCGAAATTTCACGGTGCGCCCTGGAAAGTCTGGCTATGAAATACCGGGCCGTTCTCGAAGAGTTGCGGGAAACGTCGGGACGTCCGATCCGGCGCATCCACGTCATCGGCGGCGGCTGTCAAAACGAGCTTCTCAATACCTTTGCGGCCGCCGCGACCGGGCTTCCCGTCGTCGCCGGGCCGGTCGAGGCGACGGCCATCGGCAATATCCTGGTTCAAGCCTTGGCCCAAGGCCGGGTCCGATCACCCGAGGAGATCCGACTGATCGTCGCCCGCTCATTCGATCGGCGAGTTTACGAGCCGAGCCCCGACCCCGGTTGGGACGACGCCTATGGCCGGTTTCTGAAAATCGTCAAAAGGACCGACCGGGAGGAGATCCATGAACCCTGACCGCATCCGGATTTCTTATGACCTCGCCAAGGACGCTTACGCCGAATTGGATGTCGACGTCGAAGCGGCTTTGGAGACGTTGGCCAAGATTCCTTTGTCTCTCCATTGTTGGCAGGGAGATGACGTCGGCGGATTCGAACGGCGGGGCCGGATGCTGGGCGGCGGCCTGGCCGTCACCGGCCGTCGTCCCGGCAAGGCCCGGAGCGCGGCCGAACTTCGGCGGGATCTGGACCTCGCCTTCGCCCTGATTCCCGGCCCCCATCGATTGAATCTCCACGCCATTTACGGCGAATTCGGGACGGCGGCCCCGGACCGCGATCGGTTCGAACCCGGCCATTTCCGCGGCTGGGTGGAATGGGCTCAGGCCCAATCCCTCAAACTCGATTTCAACGCCACCTGCTTCTCCCATCCCCTGGCCGAGGACGGCCTGACCCTGAGCCATCCGGATAAAAAGATCCGACGATTTTGGATCGCCCATGTCAAAGCCTGCCGGCGGATCGCCGCCCATTGGGGGCGGGAACTCAAGAGTCCAAGCCTTCACAACCTCTGGATTCCGGACGGGCTGAAGGAGGCGCCGGCGGACCGGGGGGCCTTCCGTTCCCGCCTCCGGGATTCACTCGATGAAATCTTCGAGGTCGAATACGGATCCGCGGTCCTCCGGGATTCTCTCGAAAGCAAACTTTTCGGCATCGGGAGCGAAGCCTTCGTCGTCGGGTCCCACGAATTTTATCTCGGCTATGCCGTCCTCAAGAGAAAGTTTCTCTGTCTCGATTTGGGCCATTTTCATCCGACCGAATCGGTCGCCGACAAGGTCTCGGGCATCCTGCCCTACGTCCCGGGGTTGGTCTTTCACTTGAGCCGGGGCCTTCGCTGGGACAGCGACCACGTCGTCGTTTTCAACGATGAAATCGCCGCCGTGACCGAGGAGATCGTCCGGGCCGGAGCCTGGGACCGTTGTCATCTCGCCCTCGATTACTTCGACGCCAGTCTCAACCGCGTCGGGGCCTGGGTCACCGGGGCCCGGGCGGTGCTCAAGGGAGTCCTCCAGGCCCTGCTTCTCCCCGTGGAGCGACTGCTCGCCGCCGAACGGGACGGCGACGGCTTCGCCCGCTTGGCTCTCCGTGAGGAGGCCCGAACGCTCCCCCTCGGCGCCGTTTGGGATCAATACTGCCTCCGATCCGATGTGCCCCCGGGGATGGAATACGGAGAAGAGATCGACCGGTATGAAAAGGAAGTGCTCCGAGGCCGGGCTTGAAGATCAAAGTTTGACGTCCCGAGACGATCCCCTCGAGCCATCATTCCCGGAATTCAGAGTCATGGGACGAGCCTTCGGATGTCTTTTCACCCGTGTAATTTATCCTTAACGGTCCAATCGTGATGCACCCGCAATCAAACGTCGATGAAATTCCGTGAAGGGGATTCAATTTCGATTGTTTTTTTTTATCGAATTCGATATCTTATGACTGTCTATAACTTGGACGAAAGGGAACATGGAACCCAAACGCGGTCCCGGATCCTCCGCCCCGCCTCCCGATTCGGTCCACCCGTTTATTGATCGCGACACGCTTCATCAAGCGAAAATCATTCTCACCGTTTTCTCCCACACCGTCACCGCGATCCGGCTTTACCCCTCCCGTCATGAAAATGTGACCAAGATTGCCGACGAGTTTTTCATCGGACTGTCTCGGTTTCTCGAGGACCGGGGAGAATTGGAAATCGGCATCGAAGAAAAAGCCTTTACCTTCGAGGGGGAGGTTGTCTACCAAGATGAAGGCGGCCTGAAAAACCTCCCCTTTCTCTTCTTCAAGGACGGCATGCGAGCCTTGGCTTTCCTGCCCGGTTTGAGTCGGAAGGAATTCGACGATTTTCTGGAGATCGTCAAGGTCAGCGCCAATCTTCCGCCCGAGGAAAGCGATATCGTTGACGAGCTTTGGGAAGGCGACTTCGAGCACCTACGGTATGAGGCTCCGGAAGAATTTCTGATCAACAAAATGGCCCCCGCCGGACAGCCGGAGGAAATCCCGATCGACCGGAAGACCTTATATTCCGGCCGAATCGATCTGGATCAGTCCGATTTAGCCTCATTTAATATCCGCCTCCTCGAGATCGGCCGGACCTCGGTCAAAAATCCGGCCGAAAGGGCTGATTTCTACACCGAGTACGATCAGAGCGATCTCAAGCTGATGGAGGCCATGCTGACTTCGGATCGGAGTTCCTCCTCCGCGCGGGAGCTCGTCGAAACCCTCACCGAGATCCTCTTCCTTGAGGATCGGATGGATTCGTTTCTCGAGGTTTTGACGTTCTTCTCCGCCTATTTCCGGAAGTTGGTGGAACGGGCCGCTCTCAAGGACGCGATCCACCTGATGGAGACCCTGATCGAACTCCGGGACGAATTGGCCGTTTCCTCGCCCGAAAGAGCCGAGGCTTCGGGACGAACGCTCAACCGAATCATCGACGAGACCGACCCGAAGACCGTCGGGGATATCGCCCGGCCGGAGCGGATTGCGGAACCCCGGTGGTTTTTTGAATTCCTCCTGCGCTTCGGTTTGCGGCTCCTGCGGACGGGCACCGACACCATCGAGGCCGTCCAGGATCCCGCCTGGCACGCGGCCGGAGTCGAATATCTTCGAATCATGATCCGGGAACATCCGGTTGAAACCGCCGCCCTGGCTCAGGATCGGAAACCGTTTCTGACAAAAACGCTGGTTTCCCTCTTCGCCGAACGGGCCGATAAAAAGGCGATTCTCTTTCTCATTTCCATTGCCCGGGGGGAGAATCACGAGATCCGGACGGAAGCCGTCCGCGCTCTCGGCCGGTTGACTGACGATCTCGCCCGCAAAGCCGTCCTCGAGTTTCTCCACGACCCGGACGACCGCGTCCGTCTCGCGGCGGCGAACGCGGCCCGATTGGAAATCGATCGGAGGACGCTGGATCAGGTTATCAGGGAGACGACGGCCAAGGATTTTCTAGCCCGGAGTTCGGACGAAAAGGCCTCGTTCCTCCTGGCCCTCGGTCGAGCTGATACCTTAGAGGCGGCTGAGGCCCTGCGTTCGATTCTTCAGCGCAGGAGCCTGTTCGGCCGGGACCGGGTGCGGGAGTTGCGTCTTCTGGCCGTCGCCGGCCTGGCCGTCATGACCCGCCCCGAAGCCGTCGAGATTTTGCGAAACGGCGCCGGATCGTCAAAGAGGGACTTCGCCGAGGCTTGCGCCGAAGCCCTGAAACAAATCGATCAGCCTCGGGGAGGAGCGGAATGACGACCGAAAACGTTCAGGTCCTCTACGCCAAAACCGCCGGGGAAATCCTGTTCCGTTTTTACGTCGTCTTGAAAATCTCTAAAATTCACGAACCGAACAACTTCATTTTTCAGGAACAGCTGCGCCGGTTTCTCGCCTCGCTTGACGGATTCTTTCGCGATCAAGGTCGGGTCGTCATCCAAATCCGGCGGGGCGCCGTCTTCATCAACCGGACCCGGGTCAAGTTCGGTTACGCCGATTATCACATCAATCAGGCGATCCAGGCCGAGTTCGGCCGGCGGGAGGTCGGGACCCTGGCTTTGTCCAAAGGGATCGAGGCCGAAGAGGCTTCCCGTCTGGTCGTCCTGTTCGCCGGTTCGGATCTCGAACCCGACGCGCCCTTCGAGGCCCTGCAGGGCCGGCTTCAGATCCCGGAATTCAGCCATGTCCAAATTGAAAAAGCAGAGGCCGAGGATCCGGAGACCGAACGGAACCGGAAATCCACCCGGATGTATTTTCTGGGGATCTCCCATCTCAAGGCCGTCGGCGAATCCGGAGGAGGAGGAGGAATTTCCACTTTTCATCTCACAAAACGATGGATGCAATCGATTTTCAATCATATCGCCGACGACGAATCCTTCCTCTCCGGATTGACCAATATCAAGAACTACGACGAGTACACCTTGAATCATTCGGTCAACGTCTGCATCCTCTCCGTGGCTCTCGGCCGCCGGCTCGGCCTCGCCCACCGCGAGCTGATGGAACTCGGCCTCAGCGCGTTTCTCCATGACCTGGGGAAAGTCGAAATTCCCGACCGGATCCTCAACAAGCCCGGAGCGCTCGACGCCGACGAGCGGACGATCATGGATCGCCATGCCCGGTTCGGGGCCGAGAGGATTCTCCAAATCCAAGGCATGCAGGCGCATTCGGGCCGGGCGGTGACGGTCGCCTTCGAACACCATTTCAAAGTCGACCTGGCGAGCCCGAACCCTTACCGAAAAAATCGTCGCCTCAACCTCTACAGCCGCATCGTGAAAATTACCGACTTTTTCGACGCCGTAACGACCTCAAGGGTCTATCGACTCCGCGCCTTCACCCGGGAAGAGGCGTTGAACATGATGAACGAAAAGGCCGGGATCGATTTCGATCCCATCATCCTGAAAGCGTTCATCACCATGATCGGCGTTTTTCCCGTCGGCTCGCTCGCGATTCTGGACACCGGTGAAATCGGGATCGTCGTCGAAGCCAATCCCTTGACCGCCCTGTCCACCCGACCCCGGATGAAACTCATCACGGACCGGAACGGCGAGAAACGGGACGGCGAAGTTGTGGATTTAACCGATGTTGATCCGGTCACGCGACGGTTTAAGCAAACGATCGTCCACACGATCGACCCGGATAAATACGGGATCCGGATCGCCGATTATTTCCTCTCCCGGGCGCTCTAAAACCGGGCGGATCGGGAGACGGAACTCCACGAAATTTCATCCGTGGGATTCCGCCCAGAGGATTCAACCGATCCTGGAAAAAGCGCCGCTCATCTCACGCCGGACCGCTTGAACAGCCGGGCGGCCTCGGCGTACGCCTCGATCGCCCGGTCGATATCGGCATCCTGATGGGCCGCCGAGACGGCCCCGCCGCCGTGAACGACATGAACGCCCAAAGTCATGAGGGCCAACCGGATGACATCCTCTTTCAAGCGGATATTGGAACGCTGGGGATTCCAGACGTCTTCGGCGTTTGTGAATCCGTGCGCTGTCAGGGGAAAATTCAAGGCGAACAACGAGCTTCCGCGGAGAACCGCGTTGCCCCCGCCGGTGCACCGCGCCCGGAAGCCTTCGGCCTCGAAGGCCTCCTCGATCCCATTCCGGAGGCGTTCGCCCATCGCTCCGATCCGGGGATAGATCGAGGCGGCGTTCTGGACGAGATACCGGAGGGTCGCCGCGCCGGCCCGCATATATTGAGGATGAGCGGAGAACGTCCCTCCCGAGAAATGGACCCGGGCCCGGTTCGGGGGTGGTGTCTGGATGCAATCCAGGATTTCGGATTTGCCGACGACGGCCGCCACGGCGTGACCACCGCCGATGACTTTCCCGAACGTCGACAAGTCGGGCTCGATTCCGTAAATCCGCTGCAGGCCCGTCGGGCCGAATCGGAAACCCGAGATGATCTCGTCGAGGATGAGGACGAGGCCGTGCTCCGCCGTCAACCGGCGGGCGTTGGCCAGGTATTCGGGCGTCGCGGCGAGAAATCCTCCCGCACCCAGAAACGGCTCGAGGATGAAACAAGCGATCCGGTCCCCGCGTTTTCGGATGATCCGTTCCAAGTCGTCAGAATCGTTGAATCGAGTCGTTAAGATGCGTTTGCCGAATTCGGCCGGAACACCGGCCGATTCGATTTTCTGAAAACCAAGATCGGGATCGTACTTGACGCCCTTGAGCAAATGGGGCGACGCGCCGTGCCAGCCGCCGCCGACTTTGAGAATCTCGTCCCGACCGGTCCATCCTTGGGCCAGCATCACCGCGTACATTGTCGCCAGCGTGCCCGACGTCGTGAAACGGACCTTGTGGTTCTTCCAGCCGATTTGCCGGAGCAGCAACTCGGCCAATTCGATTTGGGCCTCGACTTCGAATCCGGTGTGAAGCGAATCGTCTGTCGGATCCGGGCCGGACCCGGGGCCCTTCGGGAGGGAGGCCTCTCTCAGGACAGGGGGATTATGGCCGAGAAGATTGGCGAAGTGACCCTGCCAAAAATCGAGAACCTCGTTTCCGTCCACGTCAACGACATAGGCTCCGGCCGCGCTTCGGACGAAAAACGGATACGGGGAAGGCAGCCGCAAGGTATGACTTCCCCCCCGGATCATGACCTTCTCGGCCCGCCGGAACAGGCGGGCGCTCCCGGGGGTTCGGGCTTTGTACCGCCGTTCGAGAATTTCGACAAACCGTTCAATCGTCGGCATGGGCGCGTTCCTTCATCCTCGAAAAATTTTACCAAGCCCCCCCGGTGAAGTCAAATCACGAAGATGTCCGCCCCCTCCCGGGAAAAAGGTTGACCGGAAAAACGGGGCCGGTATATAATACTAAATCTATAGGAAAAGGAATCAGCCATGGAGATTCTCAGCCGGGATGTCCGGGAAGCGACGCGGACGAAATTCGAAGCCGAGCTCGCCGGATGCGTGCATCTCGTCTTTTTTGTCCACGAGCCCCGTCGATTGACTCTTCCCGGCGGACCGACCGACGGGGATTGCACTTATGGCCGGGAAACCCGCGCCCTTCTCGAGGCAGTCGCAGCTTTATCCTCAAAAATCAACCTGACCGAATACGATTTTAAGTCCGAAAAGGAGCGGGCGGCCGAATTTCGGATCGATAAAGTCCCGGCCATCGTGGTTCAAGGGGAATGGGACGCCGGAATCCGCTTCTATGGAATCCCATCCGGATATGAGTACCAGAGCCTGATCGGGGCGATCATCGACGTATCCAGAGGGACAACCGCCCTAGCCGAAACGACGAAGGAAGTCTTGAAATCGGTGGATCGCCCTCTTCATCTCCAGGTTTTCGTCACTCCAACCTGCGCACAATGCTCACGCGCCGTACGATTGGCCCACCAATTCGCCCTGGAATCCCCTTTCATCACCGCCGATTGCCTGGAATCCACTGAGTTTCCCCGGATCGCCAACCGATTTCACGTTCGAGGAGTGCCAAAAATCATCGTCAATGACACCCTTTCCTTCGAGGGGGCCGTTCCCGAGGCTGTTTTCCTTGAAAATGTCCTCAAGGCTCTTGCCCCGAACAAAAGGTGATTTCGACGGGTTTTGTGGTATAATGAAGCGGTTTCGATGGCTATCTTGAAGAAAAAAATTCAAAACCGGGTCTGCGTCATCGGTCTGGACGGCGTACCTTTCGGCCTTCTCCAACACCTCGCCCGGACCGGAGTCATGTCCTCCCTCGGCCGGATCATCGACGCGGGCCATCTCCACCGGATGAAAGCCAGCCTCCCCGAAATATCCTCGGTCAGCTGGACGAGTTTCATGACCGGAACGAATCCCGGTACTCACGGCATCTTCGGCTTCACCGATTTCAAGCCCAAGTCTTACGACATCCGCTTCCCCAATTTTACAGACGTCAAGGCCCCGGTTTTCTGGGAAACGCTGGCCGAGCGGGGAGTCCGGTCGATCATCATCAACCAGCCTTCGACCTATCCCGCCCGCCGGATGAACGGCATTCTCATCTCCGGATTCGTGTCCGTGGACCTGGCGAAGGCCGTATGGCCGCCCGCATTCAAGGATCCCCTGGAACAGATGGGGTATCAAATCGACATCGATACGATGAAATCCAGGGAGAATCCCGCCTTCCTCTGGCAGGAACTCATCAAAACCTTCATGGGCCGTCAGAAAGCCCTGAATATGTTCTGGGAAGAGGAGTGGGATTACTTCCAACTCGTCATCACCGGAACGG
>Ga0315287_10006382_pt1 | contig 11727 bp, 9 predicted proteins | sample YL17G11_0_MG_FD_205037 | JGI IMG/M metagenome (GOLD analysis project Ga0315287, IMG submission 205037) | Sediment microbial communities from Yellowstone Lake, YNP, Wyoming, USA - YL17G11_0 | ecosystem: Environmental > Aquatic > Freshwater > Lake > Sediment | place: USA: Wyoming | collected...
CGCGAAGCCGCTTGGCCAGTTCGAGGTCGTCGGTGGTGATGCCGCCGCCCTCGCCCAGCGTGGTCATGTTCTTCTGTGTGTGGAAGCTGAAGATCGTCATCCAGCCCTTCTTGCCGATCTTCGTTCCCTTGTATCCGCCCCCGCACGCCCGCGCCGCGTCGCCGATCACCTTCAGCGGCCCGTGCTTCGGGTGCGGGTGGCGATTCGCCAGCTCCAGCAGCCCGTCCATGTTGGCCGACAGGCCGTTCATGTGCGTCGGCAGGATGGCGCGGGTGCGCGGGGTGATCTTCTTCTCGACATCGTTGAGATCGGGGTTCAGCGTCTTCGGGTCGACCTCGCACAGCACCAGCTTCGCGCCCGCGCCGATGATTGACATCAACGACGCGCGGAAGTTGATCGACGGCGCAATCACCTCATCTCCGGGCTCCAGGTCGAGGCATAGCACTGCCATGTCGAGCCCCCCACCGGCGCCGTTGATGGACACGCAGTAATCCGTGCCGACATACTTGGCGAAAGCGGCCTCGAACTGCTCGATCTCCTCGCAGATGAACCCGAAGCCCACGGTCGGATCGAGGGAGGCGCGGATGGTCTTCACGACCGTCTCGATCTCTTCCTCACCATACCAGCTACCAAGCAGCGGCTCCCCCGGCCACGCGATCGATGGCCGCTTCCGCTTCAGCGCTTCCTTGCGTTGCTTCTCGGTCATATCGGTCTCCTCGCTGCGCAGTCACCGCAACCCAGCAGCCCGCATCATTCGCCGACCCGCGACGCGGTTCCTCGCCAGTCCCGCTGCTTACCCCGCCGCCGCGCCGGCGTCGGTGGAGGGCGTGACCCTCATTCGCGAGTTGGCGGAGTGTTGCCTCTTTGTCATTCCGAGCGTAGCGAGGAATCACGTCGTTCTCACATGGCAATCGGCGTCCGCCCGCGGACGCCACTCCTTCCATCATCCCACTTACGTCGCGACTGTTGACAATCGGCCCTCACCGACACATAATCTGCTCGGCTGACCAGCGACAAAACCATACTCCTGCAGCAGGAATACGCACCTCAGCCCATCGCGCACCTGCTTCATGTCATTCTTCGCACCGAGTGGCAGGAAGCAGGCGCGTGTGCTTTGCCGGCGGCGCGGCAGGAGGCTAGTAATGACGGATCAAGGGAAGCACGCCGAACACATGGCGATGAACGAGAATGCCTGGGACGCCTACCAGCCGGCCTACATGGAGTTCCATCTCAAGGCGCACCCGGACTTCTTCGAGCACCTGGCCGGCGGCGGAATCTATCTTGATGGTGACGAGGTGCGCCTGGCCGGCGATGTCACGGGCCTGACCGTGCTCGATGTGTGCTGCGCCGGCGCCGCCGATGAGGCGTTTTCGTGGGAGAACCTCGGCGCGAATGTCATCGCCTGCGATATCAGCCCTGTCGCTATCGCGATCGCCAGGCAGAACGCCGTCCGCCTGAACTCGCGTATCCAGTTCGTGCTCGCGGACTCACAGGTGCTGGCACCCGTCGAGTCCGAAAGTGTGGACCTGGTCTACGGCAGGTATCTTGTCTGGTTCGAGGATCTGGAGCAGACCTTGCGCGCCTGGTATCGCGTCACGCGCCCCGGCGGTCGGCTCCTCATCTCCATCGGACACCCCCTCGTTGAGTGTCTCGAAGCGGAAGGCGGCACCTATCGGGTCGCCCGTAAGTACCACGATGAGGCACCCCTTTACTGTGACTTCGATGGCACCCCCATGGCCGCTTACTTCGGCGGGTGGCACGGCCCGCAATGTCCGTCTGTAGAGTTCTTCCACCCCACCTGGCGCATCGTCAACGCCATCCTCGACGCGGGCTACCAGTTGCTGCGCATGGAGGAGCCCACGCGCGTCTCGGGTGAAGAGCAGCCGCGCAATCTCCCGAGCGGCATCTACCTCCTTGCCCGCAAGCCCGGTCCGTAGGGAGCCGCATGCATGCTGGATCTGACGACGTGCCAGGGCCTCGACCAGTTCGGCCGTGCCTGCCAGATCATGCTAGAGAACAGTCCGGACCCACGTGTCGGCCCAGGGGAATACCATGGACGCCATCAGTAAGGACAACCGCGAGCGCTGGAACGCTCTGGCGAATGCCAACGTGATGCACTCGGTGCCTTTCCTGGACTTCACCCGCGAGGACGCCGCCGACTATGTGTATGGCTCTGGCATTCTCGAGGACGCCGCCGGGAAGAAGGTCCTCTGTCTGGCCAACGGCGGCGGGCAAGCGTCGGTCGCCTTTGGGTTGCTGGGCGCTGACGTTACCGTGCTCGATCTCTCGGACGTGCAGCTCTCGCGCGACCGTGAGGCGGCGCGCCATCATGGGTTGACGGTGCAGACTATCCAGGGCGACATGCGCGATCTGTCCATGTTCGGCGCGAGCAGCTTCGACGTCGTCTGGCAGCCCTACTCGCTGAACTACAGCCCCACCGTGGAACCCGTCTTCCGGGAGGTGGCCCGCGTTCTCAAGCCTGACGGCATCTACCAGGTGACCTTCGCAAATCCGTTCACACAGGCCGTGGATGATGATAGCTGGGATGGCGAAGGATACCGCCTGCGCGGTCTCTATACTGATGGCGAGGACGTGAGCCGCTACTTCCCGACCTGGGACGTGGAGCAACCGGACGGCTCGGTCATCACCGTGGATCGCCCCCACGAGTTCCGGCACAACCTGAGCACCGTGCTGAACGCACTCGTGCAGAACGGGTTCGTCCTGCTGCACCTGAAGGAATGGATGCGCCACGCCGAGCCTCTTGAGCCGGGCTCCTGGCCCCACTTCACCCAGGCCGCCCCGCCTTGGTTCGATTCATTCTGGCAACTGAAGAAGGCGCGATAGCGATGCCTCGGTCGCTCTGGCAAAGTCGGGGGGTTACCTCGAGCATACGCGGACGCGGGTCGCCACGTGGAGTGAGCCGGAGTGAGCGGGGTGCATCATACCGATGAAGGGGTAGCCAATGCCTGCGATCATGCCTGATGACGATATCGGCCTTGCGTTCGACATGCACGGCTGTCCGAACCGGTGCCGGCACTGTTGGCTCGGTCACCAGGCAGTGGCGACGCCGCGCACGCACATGACCGAGGACGACGTGCGCTGGGCGGTGGCGCAGTTTCGCGCCTTTCGCCGGCCGGGCGAGAGCCGCACGCCGTGGAAGCAACTGCGTGTGGGAACGTGGATTCGGGAGCCGGACTACTCCAACGATTACCGCCGGCTTCGCTCGCTGGAGATTGAGTTGTCCGACGTCCCACCGGAGCGCGACAGGATGGAGCTGCTGAGCGTGTGGCGGCTCGCCCGCGACCCGGAGTACGCCCACTGGGGGTACGAACTCGGGATTCGCGAGTGTCAGATCACGTTCTTCGGTCTGGAAAGGGCGACAGACTGGGCGGTTCGGCGCCGCGGCGCGTTCCGCGATCTGCTTATCGCCACCGACCGGCTACTGGCGGCTGGCATCCGGCCGCGTTGGCAACTGATCTTTACCAAGGTGCTGGTCCCTGACCTCGCGGGGCTCATTTCGTTGGCCGAAGAACTTCGCATACGTGAACGATGTGAGGCGCTGGGCGGGCCCTTCAGCTTCTGGATGCATCTGCCCAGCCCGGACGGCGCCGCGCTCGACCTCGACCATGTGTGGCCGACGGATCGCGATCTGGACAGGGCGCCGCGCGACTTCCTGGCGCAGAGCGAAGCACACGCGGGCAGCCCACTCGGCCGGACGGAGCGCGTGTTGCTGCGCGCTCTGCGCGACGATCCCGGGCCGGCGGTGCGATCCGTGAAGGAGGCCACCAGCGGCAATCCGGTGTGGCTGTACGTCGCACCTGGCTTCGACGTCTACCCCTCGCAGTTCTCGGTCTCCGCGGCGTTCCGTCTGGGGAACATCAGAACGGACGGGGTTGGCGCGATCATCGACGCGTGGGAGCATGAACGCACGCCGGGGCTGCAGGCGATGTTCCATACGCCGAACTCGGAACTCGCTCGGCTCTTCGGCCGCCCGTATAGCCGGCGGCTCTATGACGGGGATGTCCAGTGGCGCTGGGCCGAGCTCCTTGCGCGGAGCGAAGAGCGGCACCGTGAACGAAAGTGATCCCCCTGCTGAAACCCCTCCCCTCCGTTGCCACCTCCGCCGCATCTGCTGTAAACTAGACTGCGTTGGGACGGGGAGTGGAGGATGAACCGAGTGAACTCACTCACGCTCTTGACCGCCGCGGCTTGCTGCTTCGCGCTCGGCTACCGCTTCTACTCCGCTTTTCTCGCCGCCCGCGTCGCCGTCGTCAACGCTGACCGCATCACGCCCGCCCATGAGTTCCACGACGGCAAGGATTACGTGCCCACCAACCGCTACGTCCTCTTCGGCCACCACTTCGCCGCCATCTCCGGCGCGGGGCCGCTGATTGGGCCGGTGCTCGCCGCCCAGTGGGGCGTGCTGCCCGGCGCGGTCTGGATCATCATCGGCGCGGTGCTCGCCGGCGCCGTGCATGATTTCATCATTCTCGTCGCATCCGTCCGCTGTCGCGGCATGTCGCTCTCCGAGATTGCCGGCACGCACATCGGCCGCACGGCGCGCATCGTCACCAGCATCGCCATCCTCTTCATTATCATGTGCGCCCTCGCCGGCCTGGCGATCTCCGTGGTGAATGCCCTGGCTGACTCGATCTGGGGCACGTTCTCCATCGCTGCCACCATCCCCATCGCCCTCTTCATCGGCCTCTATATGCACGTGCTGCGCCCCGGCAAAGTCGCCGAGGCCAGCGTCATCGGCGTCACGCTCGTCGTGCTCGCCGTCGTCTTCGGCGCACAAGTGCCCGGCACGGCCTGGGGCGAGCATTTCCGCTTGACGGAGACGCAGCTCAAGCTTCTCCTGCCCACCTACGGTTTCATCGCCTCTGTCCTGCCGGTATGGATGCTCCTCTGCCCGCGGGATTACCTCAGTTCGTACATGAAAATCGGCACCATCGCCCTGCTTGCCATTGGGATCGCGGTCGTGCATCCAACGCTGCGCATGCCCATGACCACGAGCTTCATCCACGGCGGCGGGGTGGTCGTGCCCGGCACGGTCTGGCCGTTCGTCTGCATCACCATCATGTGCGGCGCGATCTCTGGATTCCACGGCCTGATCGCCTCCGGCACGACGCCGAAGATGATCAACTCCGAGGGCGACCTGCGCTTCATCGGCTACGGGGCGATGCTGATGGAGGGCTTCGTCGCCATCACCGCCCTCATCGCCGCGTCTTCCATGCTCCCGTATGATTACTTCGCCATCAACGCCAAGTCCCTATCGCTGGTACCTGCATGGGCCGGCACCGACAGCAACCTGAAATCCCTCACGCAGATGGTGGGCGAGCAGCACCTCGCCGGCCGCACTGGCGGCGCGGTTTCGCTCGCGGTGGGCATGGCGCAGATCTTCTCCGGCATCCCCGGTATGCGCGGCCTGATGGCCTACTGGTACCACTTCGCCATCATGTTCGAGGCGATGTTCATACTGACCGCGGTTGACACCGGGACGCGCGTCGCGCGCTTCATCGTCCACGAGTTCGTGCACCTCCGCCGCGGCGCCGCCGAAGCGGGTGGACGCACCAGCTACCCCACCATCATCCTCACCAGCGCCGCCGCGTGCTTCGGCTGGGGCTATCTCCTCTATGGCAATGACATTATGACCATCTGGCCCATGTTCGGCATCGCCAACCAGCTTCTCGCCGCCATCGCCCTCGCCATCGGCACCACCGTCATCCTCCGCACGACCGTCCCGAAGTACGCGCTCACCACCGCCATCCCGCTCGCCTTCGTCTTCGTCACCACCCTCTACGCCGGCTGGCTCAATGTCACCACCAACTACCTGCCCAAGCATGCCTACCTCAACGCCTTCCTCACCGCCGCGATGATGGTGATGTCGGTGATCATCGTCATCACCTCCGCTCGCGTCTGGCTCAGCGTGCTGAGCGGCAGGGAAGCCGTGGTGACGGCGGAGGTCGTGGAAGCCACGGAGACCGCGACAGAGGCCGCCTCCGCGGGCGGCCGCTAGGGGTTGGCCGGCGCAGCTCAACATCCGTCCCCATATTGAGGACGCTGCACTACCCCCGGCAGGACCTCCCTCTCTCCCCCCGAAACCATCTCCAGCACGCGCCCCAGGAGCTAAGATGGCCCGATGTGCGTTGGCCCTCATCCTCATTGCGGCATGCGGCCTCGCCTGTTGTGGCATCGCCGCGGCCGCGGATACTGAGCGGTGGGTTCTCATCGATGGGGAGTCCACCGCCGGCTGGCACGCCGAAGAGTCCATCCTCACGCCGGTGGAGATCGACGGAACGAAGGCGCTCCTGTTCCGCGTCCAGGTAGACTGGGCGAGCGGCGAGCCCAACTACCCCATCGGCTGGCCCCGCATCCACTTCGGGGTGCCGGCCGGCCAGGGCGACTGGCGCAAATGGGAGCAGGTCCGGCTCGGAGTGTACGCGAAGAAGGCCGGCGCGCCATTCCCGGCCCAGCCGCTCGGCATAACCGTCAGCAGCGGCAAGCGGAACGTGAGCTGGGAGAAGAACTGCTCCGGCCTGCGGGCAGGCGCGTGGCAGGAGTTCGTCTTCGATCTTCGCGACGCGCCCGCGCGAGAGAGTGTCTCGTCGCTCGGCGTCTTCATCTCCGAGAGTGACTACTCGGATGGAGACGTGCTCGAGTTCTATATCAGCGATCTCGAGTTGCTGCGGTACACGCGCCCTACGCTGATGAGCTTCCATCCCCTGGGGGAGGTGGCGTTCACCGATGCGAGGGCGCTGCCGGCCATCGTGGATATGCTCGGCGTGGCCGCGGGAGCGGCCGCGCCCGTGGAGATCGAACTGAGAAAGGGCGGCGAAGTCATCGCCGCCGCAACGGCCCAGGCGACTGAGGGCGAGACCCAGGTGTCGCTGCCCCTCTCAGAGCCCCTGCCGGCCGGGGGGTACGCCCTCGCTATCACGGCGGGAGGCCGGGTCCTCTCCCACAACATCACGCTGGTTGCGTCGCCTTGGCAGGAGGTGAAGCCGTGAGAGCAATCGTGTTGCTGTTCGCCCTGACCATCCTTGTTGCCGTCACTCTGCCTGCCGGTGCAAGTGTGCTCGTGTTCGACATGGGAGCGGCGTCTTCTCCGGTGTATCCCGGCGCTCGGCAGGTGACCGTCACGGATCCCGGCTGGGTCTCCACGAGCGGCCTCAAGGACCATGACGCGTCCGCCGCTGGAAACCCCATCTGGACGAACGCCCTCACCCAGGACTGCATTACCGGCAACGCGCCCAACGGCTTCCGCTTTCCCGCCGCCAAGGGCAAGTGGTACGTTTATGTGATCAGCGGTGTCGGCGCGAACTGGGACACGCAGGCGCAGTACTGGGACTTTGACGTCAGCATCGGCAGGGAGACCTGGCAGTGCGAGTTCGAGTCTCCGAACTACACCTCCGGGATCCGGTTCCCGCATCACATCTTCACCGCCACCTCGAACGGACAGATAGAGCTCAGACTCATTCCGCGGAGCAAGTGGGCGATCTCGGGCATCATCGCCTGGCAGCCCGAGGATGGAAAAGCCGCCCGCGAGCTGATCGACCAGATAGAGCAATGGGCGCCAAAGGAAGAACTGGCGAAGTGGAAAGAGGACGTCCGCCCGCCGGCCGGCCCCGCTCCTGCCCTCAGCGCGGCCGACCGCACGCGCGGTTTCTACATCTGGCATCGCCACTGGGCAACGCCGATCTACCCGTGGACGAACCCGACCGCCGATGAGATCAGCCCCACGCTGCGCATCTTTGCCGCGCCGGGCGAGTACGAGCCGATCACCTTCACCGTCCATCCGTTGCGTCGCATTCAGCGCGCGGAAGTGAAGCCGGGCGACCTCGGTCCGGTGCCTGCGTCGGCGTTCGATATCCGCAAGGTGCGCTACATGAAGGCCCGCCCGAACTACAGCGATGAATCGCGCCTGTACCGCATCGTCCCCGATGTGCTGGAGCCCTGGCAGGGCGGACCGCTGCCGGCCGACGAGAACGCGACGTTCTGGCTCACCGTGCACGTGCCCGACGACGCCAAGCCCGGCGTGTATCGCGGAACCATTGCCTTCGCGGGCGACGGGAAGGTAGCCGAGCTGCCGGTGCAGCTTCGAATCCTCGGCGTCACCCTGAAGGAAGACCCCGACCACACCTATGGGATCTACTACGATGACCCGCTCGACCGCGCGCTCAACGCGCCCGACGAGGCGTCTCGCAAACACTGGCTGCGCAAGTCCGAACTCGAGCACGCCGACATGGTCGCGCACGGCACACGGAACGTGACCATGGACTGCTGGTCTCCCGCCGCTGACGCCAACGGCAGATTCGATATGACCGAGGCCCTCCGTCGGCTCGAGGGCGAGCTCGACATGGCGCAGCGATTCGGGTTCCAGCCGCCTTACGTGATGAGCATCTCCTCGGAGTCAGTCTATGAGAAGTACACGAAGAAGCGGCTCGCCAACCACCTGCAGGGCGTCCAGATGCCCCCCGAGGCATTCTTCACCGAGATGACCGCGATGGTCAACGCCATCGAGCAGGAGCGCAAGCGCCGCAGCTGGCCGGAGTTTCTCTATCAGCCCTATGACGAGCCCGGCTCCGAGCCGGCGGTGATCGAGTTCACTGCCCGCCTCTTCAAGGCAGTGAAAGCGGCTGGCGTCCGCACCTACACCACCGCATCGCCCGAGAAGCCTGCCTACCAGCCATTGAAGCCATACGTGGACATCTGGTGTACGCAGACCTTCCTGCCCGCGCACGATACCGCAGTCGCCGACATGAAGGCGCGGCCCGGCCTCGAGTACTGGTGCTATCCCAACGACATCTCTGGCGAGAACGACCACACTCCCGTCGCCGGCGCGCGCATGACCTACGGCTTCGGGTTCTGGCGCTCGGGCTTCAAGCGGCTGATACCGTGGATGTACCAGGCCGGTAGCGGCGATCCGCTCAACTACCTCGATGGTCGCATGATGGACTTCTTCGTCCGTCCGGACTTCGACGGCACCCCCATCCCGGTCGGCCTCTGGGAAGGCTTCCGCGAGGGCTACGATGACATGCGCTACATCTACAGCCTCGAACGCGCCATCGCTATCGCCCAGGAATCTCAGTCCGAGTCCATCCGCGCCGAGGCCGCCACCGCCCGGAAGACGCTGGACGTGGTCTGGAAAGCCATCCCCGTGCTGCCGCAGTACCAGTACCAGGGCTTCTGGTCGCCGGACGAGATGGACGTCTATCGCTGGATGATCGCTGAGCGCCTGGAGCGACTGACGAAGCTGGTGCGCCCGTGAGGAGGAAGAGCCATGTCCCTGACTCGACGCCGTTTCCTGAAAGGCATCGCGGCCGGCGCGTTCGCTGCAGCCACCACATCGGTCTGGGCGGGCTCTGAAACACCGGGGTCCCCCACGCCGGCCGCCAAGGCTGCACCATTCCAGCGCCGGGGGATTCACGTCAGCGCTGGGAGTCACGATGACGTGGCCCCGCTGGAGCAGCTCATTGGCCAGTTCGCCCCCGTTTTGGGCCTGAACTGGGTCATCATTGAGATCGACGGCGGCTTCCAGTACAAGAGTCATCCCGAGTGCGCCGACGCGAATCCGATCACCAGGGACGATGCGCGCAAGCTCGCCGCTCTCGCCCGCGACAAGAGCATCCAGCTCGTGCCCATGTACAACTGCCTGGGCCACCAGTCATGGCATGCCGACAAGGGCGCGCTCCTTCGCGCGCACCCCGAGCTCAACGAAGCTCCGGATATGGACCCGAACGCGAAGGACTTCTACTGCATGAGCTGGTGCCCGAACCACCCTGGCGTCAACGCCATCGTCTTTGACCTCTTCGATGAGCTGATCGACGCGTTCGATGCCAAGGCGTTCCATGTCGGCATGGACGAAGTCTTCATCCTCGGCCAGTGCCCGCGCTGCAAAGGGACCGCGAACGCCACGCTATTCGCAAAGGCGGTGAACGACATCCACACGCACCTCGTGGACACGCGCAAGGTGGAGATGCAGATGTGGGGCGACCGCCTGCTCGACGGCAACAAGACCGGCTTCGGGTCCTGGGAGGCGAGCACCAACGACACCTGGCAGGCCATCGACATGGTGCCCAAGGACATCGTCATGTGCGACTGGCACTACGGGATGGACAACCCCGATTTCCCGTCCATTCGCTACTTCCAGGACAAGGGCTTCCGCGTCTGGCCGTCGGGCTGGAACCGGGAGAACAGCATCCGCCGCTTCATCGAAGTCGCCCGCAAGGAATCCGGCCCGCGCATGGTGGGCTATCTCTGCACCACCTGGGTCGGCGTCACCCCCGTCGTCAAAGGCCTCTCCGGCGAGCCGATCGACACCACCCAGCGAGAGCAGCGCCGCCTCCCCAACCTCATCGCCGGCATCAAACTCGGCGCCGCGATGGCGAAGGGGGAGAACCCGGCGGTCGCGGGGACGTAGGATGGGCAGTCGCCGAGACGTCTGATCGCGGGCTGGGCAGTTGTCGCCAGATCATGCCATCGAGAACGCGGCCAGCTTCGCGCTTCCGCGCGCCTCCCCACTGCTTGAAGAAGAACGGAACTGCCAGGTTCACGCACTTGTCCCGGATATCCCGAACCCAATCAGCCTGCATCGGACGGGCACCCGGTCCTGACTCGCCGCCTACGATGACCCAGTTGATTCCCTCTAGGTCTGCCGCCGCCACTGGGCCGAGAAGCGGCTCAAATGAGACAAACCGCACTGCGGCGGGGACTGTCCTGAGGAAGTTGAGTCGCGGCAAGTACTCAGGGGCCTCGACAGTCACGCCAGCCCACACGTTGTCCGGCCATGGGAGTCGCGGCGCAACTTCGGCCAGGCGCTCCGCGCGCTTTGTCAGTACCTGGAAGGTGTGACGCGGCGTGTCCTGCATCGCTGCGAAGACATCGCGGATGAAGCCGACCGGCACCGACCGATGGAACAGGTCGCTCATCGAGTTGACGAAGATCATCTGGGGCTTTCGCCAAGCCGCGGGAAGAGCGAGTGCGTCGTGATGCAGCGTAACCTCAAACCCGTTGCGGTATCTTGGATTGCCCATGCCCTTGAGCCGGTAGGCCATCCGCTCGGCATAGCAGTGGTGGCAGCCGAGGCTGATCTTCGTGCAGCCCGTAACTGGGTTCCATGTTGACTCGGTCCATTCGATGCAGGACCCGTTAGCCATTTCGTCACGCCCCGATCGGCGACTCCGGGCCAATCCCGACTGCGCCGTACTTCCTAAAGATATCGTTCGCGATCCTCACGGCGTCCGCGTTCTGTGACGCGAATACCAGGTAGTACACCTCAGCCCCTCTTGAGTTGCGCATGGGAAGCGGCCTGGCAACGTGCGGAAAGCCTGCGCACGTTCTCACTCGCAGGCAATAGCCGTCGACGACTGTCCTGTTGGACAGTTTGCGCTGCGTCTCGTCTCCGAAGAGGTCTGATTGACCGGTGTACGCGATCTCGGTCCAGGAATCGTCACCCCAGAAAGCGTTCATACGCGCACGGCCTTCAGTGGTCACCCGCGCACTATCGTGCCACAGCGCGTTCCGGTTGATATCCATGATTGGGAAGTTCAGCAGCAGGTCCACGGTCTGGGCCCGGCCTGCCGCGGCCACGATTTCCCACTGGTAGTGCATGCCTTTGGGGTCTAGCACCCACAGCGCTCGACGGAAGTCCTCGTACCGGCAGCGTGGGATGATCTGCGGCACCAGGACTTCATTGCAGTCATCCTCGTACACGTACACGTCTTG
>Ga0315287_10006384_pt1 | contig 11724 bp, 8 predicted proteins | sample YL17G11_0_MG_FD_205037 | JGI IMG/M metagenome (GOLD analysis project Ga0315287, IMG submission 205037) | Sediment microbial communities from Yellowstone Lake, YNP, Wyoming, USA - YL17G11_0 | ecosystem: Environmental > Aquatic > Freshwater > Lake > Sediment | place: USA: Wyoming | collected...
GGACGGAAGAATAGGGTGAGGGGGAGGACGAATGAGGGTGAGCGCGGGCGAACGAGGGAGGAAGAGAAAGAGAGAGAGGGAGAGGGAAAAACAGAACGAAAGGACGCTTCTTCCAAAATTCCTCACTTGTCTGCAGGCACCTCCAGCGGGCCAAAGGTATCCCGCTCCGTGCGCGTCTTCTTGTGCTTGGTGGCGGTGGAGAGGGACCGCGCCGCGGCGGCGGGGGAGGAGGTCGCCGGGAGGAGGAGGAGGCGGAGCGTTGCGGAGGTCGAGGTCGAGGTTGCTGTTTTTTTTTTTTTTTCGAGAGAGAGAGAAGAGCATGGGGTCGAGAGAGAAGCATGCGAAGACTCGTCCATCACATCCGCCGCCTTTGCATTTCAAGGACTCTCCTCGCGTTCTCACGCCAAAACTCACCGACAGAGCGCGTCAACACAACATCAGCCAGCGCACTGGCGGCGTGGCGGAGGGCCATCGTGACCGGAGGCGGAGGGAAACGCGGAAGGAAACGATCGGGGTACGAGCAAAAAGGGCGCCGAATGCCGATGCCTCTCAAAGAGCGCAAGAGACAGAACAAAAATGAAGAACAACGGCAACCCGACGCAAAGGAAGAAGAAGAAGAAGAAGAAGAAAAAGTCACCCTCATTTCATTATGATTCGAATCCGTTCCTTTCATCTATTGTATAACAAAGCAAATCAGAAAAAAGGCCAGAAGGAAGGCGAACACGAGAGAAAAAAGAAAGAGAGAAAGAAAGCAAGTGGCAGGAAAGAGAGACAGAAGGAGAGCGCGAGGGAGCGCTGTTTCTTGCTCCCGCCCTCCCGCTGCCCTCCTCCCTCCTCCTCCACTTCCAGTCCCTTTTTCCCTCCTTCATCCGGGCCCAACCTTGGGGATATCGTGGTGCTCCGAGAGCGTCGCCAGATGCGCGTTGAACGCCGCCACACGGTCCCGGTGGCTCTGCGACGCGAGCCTCGCTACGCGCTCGGCCTCCCTGGCCGCGACGGCGGCGTCGTGCCGGCGCTCGGCGTCAGTCCGGCGGTCGGGCTTTTTCGAGGTCGAGGTCCCCGCTGCCGCTGCTGCTGCCGCTGCCGCTGCTGCTTCTCCCTTGTCGCCAGCAGCAGTCCCCGCGGCGGCCTCGTTCTGCTCCTCCGCCCCCGTGTTCTCCTCCGCTTCCTCCTTCGCTTTCTTCTTCTTCTTCTTCTTCTTGATGCCTCCCGAGTCGCCCTTGAGGCGGAGCCTGCCTCCGGTGAACATTCTCTTTTTCTCTCCCTCTTTCTAAACGGGAAGAGGCTCGGCCACGAGGTAGTGGTAGGTGATCAGGATCGCGACGAGGCCGATGGCGAGGAGGTTCTGTATGTTTGTTTTGGAGTGGGTAGAGAGGGAGAGGGGGAGAAGGGAGAAAGGGAGAAGAGGTTGAGCTTTTTCTTTTCGAAAAAAAACGAATGGGGAAGAAGACGAACTATTTCGCCTCTGGTTTTTCGCTTCGAATACGAGCTCGAGGGATACTTTTGATCGGAGAGGCGCAGAGAGACACTCGTCGCGCGTCTCTTCACATCCTCGATTCCGCATTCGATAAAAGCACGGCGACGAAAGGAAGAGCGGCAAAAAGTCGATGGGCTCTGTCGATCGATGGTCCCCTCTCTCGAGATCTTGTTTTGTCATCTTTCTTCTCTTCTTCTTCTTCTTCTTCTTCGTCTTCTCCGAGCTGCTGCTCCCTACAAACACTCACAGCGAAGGCGCCGAGGTCGCGTTCCTCGATCATCTCACGGCGGGAGACACGGGGCAGCAGGTGCGGCGGTGGTCTCTTTCGTTCTTCAAGAGCACGGAGAGAGGAGGGAAAGAGGGGAAGAAAACAAAAGTGTTGACGACGACAGCGACGGAAAAAAGGGGGAAAAACCAAGGGAAACATACTCCTTCGACTCACTTTGTTCACGACTTTTTTTGCAGCGTAGCAGCCGAGTACCGCCGGTACGTTGTGGCGCCTTGCTCTTCTCTCTTCTTGCTCGCGAAAAACTCTGCATCTCGAGCTCCTTCGTCTCCCGGCGAAGAGCAGGCCCCAGACCCCCAGAGAGAGCGATTGCTGGCCCGCTGGCGACGACTCTGCTTTTGATCGTCGAGCCGCCGCCGCCGACGCTCTCTCTCCGGCCGCCACTCGCTTGCTGATTCCCCTTGTCGCTCACCTCCGCCTGCCTCTCTCGCACTCTCTCTTTGTCAAAATCTCCTCCTCTCAGGCAGCGTAAACACCACCTCAAACCGCAGCCATGGGTCGCATGCACTCGAAGGGAAAAGGGATGAGCTCCTCGGCTCTCCCTTACAAGCGATCGCCGCCGTCCTGGCTCAAGACGACCGTCGCAGAGGTAAGATCGATTGCTGGGAGCGACCCCCTGCAGCAGAGGCGCCTTGACGTCGCGCGTGGCCTGCGCGGCACGGTCGATGACGTCGAGTATGGTCCTATCTCCGACCAGAAAAGGCCAGCACGAGGGGCGCAAGGACCCTGAAAGGTCGCGTCGATCTCGAGATGATTCCGTTTCGACGGCTGCGCGCGCAAGAGGAGAGCGATCGAGTTGCCCTGCTTTTTTCGTCGCCGCGGCTGGACAAAAGCTCCCGTGGCTGTGCCGTTTCTCGCCTTGCGCCGAGCCTGGTGCACGATGCCGGAGAGCCAGCTATCGAAGTCGGCGACCGAAACCATCGAGGGACGCTTCCTTCAGCCTCGACGTTCTTTTCTCTCATCTTCTTCGCTCACCTCCTCGCTCTTCTTCTTCGACCTCTTCTCTCCCTCTAAAAAAAAAAAAAAAAAAACTCAGGTCACCGACCAGATCTGCAAGCTCGCCAAGAAGGGCTACACCCCCTCCCAGATCGGCGTCGCGCTCCGGGACCAGCATGGCGTCGCCCAGGTCGGCGCAGTCACCAACTCCAAGGTGCTCCGCATCCTCAAGGGATCGGGCCTCGCCCCGGAGATCCCTGAGGATCTTTACTACCTGATCAAGAAGGCCGTCTCGATGCGCAAGCACCTCGACGGGTTCCGCAAGGACCGCGACGGCAAGTTCCGCCTGATTCTGGTCGAGTCGAGGATCCACAGGCTCGCGCGCTACTACAAGCGCGCCAAGAAGCTGCCTCCTACGTGGAAGTACGAGAGCGCGACGGCGTCGGCGCTCGTGGCTTAGAAAGAGAATGAGGACTTCTTCCGGTTCCTTTTTTCTTTCTTAGCAAAAAAACTCCCCCAGTTCTGTGTTTTCTTTGTGCTCTTTTTGGCAAGTTTGTTTTCCCTCGATTCCTTTGAGCGCTGCTCGTTTGGTGTGTAAGAAGGACAAGAGAGAGAACGACAAGGGCCTGAGAAAGAGAGTAAAAAATGCCTTGAGAGAGTTTTGTTTCGTTTTCTTCACGCCTCTTTTCAAACTTTCTTGTCTTTCCCATACTTTCTCGCGTTCTTTCGTCATGTTCAACTTGTTCGATTCAGATGTTACAGTCTTTATTTTTATCGCTTTGAATATGATACAGAAATCGGAGAGGAGAGGAGAATCGTACAGGAGAGGAGGAGAGCCTTCCCTCTCTCCCTCTCCCTCAACTCGCCGCCACGACAGCCCCAGCAAACGTCGACAGCACGAAGCTGCACGTCGCGCAGCTGATCGCGCACCCGAGGATGTCCATCGCGACCTGCACGCTCGTCCCAGCGTTGGCCGGGTCTACCCCAAGCCTCGCCAGCGCGAACGGTAGCGCGCTGCCGACGCCGACAGAAACAAAAACGATCAGGAAAAGAGAGGCGGAGATCGCGGAGGAGTCGACGACGGAGCCCGTGGACAGCAGGACGCGGGCGAACCCCGCGACTGCGAGGCCCGAGGCCAGCAGCGCGCCCACGCTCCCCTGGTGCAGCATCGTCTTGGCAAAGTCCGGGGAGCTCCTCGAGTCCAGCGAGCCCGTCGCGAGTCCCCGGATGACGTGGATCGCGCTCTGGTTCCCAGCGTTCCCTCCGGCGCCGACGAGCATCGTGAGAAACAAAGTAACGACGATGTGGTCGCGCAGCAGGTCGCCGTAGGAGTCGAGCACGAATGAGCTCGCCGACTGCAGCAGGAGCAGGCCCAGCAGCCAGCGCCCTCTCGTCAGGGCCTCGGCCCCGACGGACCCGCCGTCTGCGCGGAGGAAGTCGGCCTGCTGCGGCGCCACGGCTTTCGCGAGGTCGCACAGCTCGGCGTCGGGCATCCCGGAGTCGCAGAGGGCCGCGAGCCTGCTCTCGACGTCCGGGTCGATAGAGAAGAGGTCGTCCTCGGAGATCTTGGCGGAGCCCTTCCTCCCGAAGAGGCTGGCGCCGTCGCCGAGGTCGAGGTCGAGGTCGAGGTCGGCGGCGACCTCGACGGTTTTTTTCGCTCCGTCGCCACGGTTTCCATTCCTGACGGAAACCGTGACACTCGCGTCGCTGGTTGCGCCGCCATCCCGCAGGTTGCCGCCATACCCACGCTCGGCGTTGCAGACCTGGGATCTCTCCAGGTGCCCGCCACGGAACCGCGCCGTTTGCCGCGGCGGGCTTAGGAAGTTGTTGGCGGACGACGAAGGCATCAACGTTCGATGCCGACGAAGCGATGGCGTCGCCAAACGTTGCTTCGTCGTCATCAACGAAGAGGAAGAACCAGACGCCGCCAGGAGCCTCGGAAGCATCGAGAGAAAGATCAGGAGAGCACTCTCTGCGCACGCGTTTCGAGGTTACGAAAGAAAGAGAAAGCTGCAGCGCGAACTTCCTCCTCTCGCGTTTCTCTTGAGAGACAAGTGTGTGCTTCGCAAAAGCTTCGAATTTTTTTTTTCGAACGCCTTTCGCCGAGCACTAAACTTTGACGGCTTGACAACGGCGACGACGGCGACGGCTCCCCTCGCTCTCTCTCTCTCTCTCTCTCTCTCTCTGGCTCCTAGCCGGTCTCTCGCTTCACTTTCATCTTTCCCTTCTCGCACGCGTCATCGAACATCGTTCTTGCACTCTGCAGCCGGCAGGCACAAACTAGTGCCCTTCGAAGAGAAAAGCACGGCAGCAGAGAGAGAAACGGGCAGAGAGCGTCGGCATTGGTCGCCACTCGTTTCTCACCCCCCCCCCCTTCTCGCGTTCTCCCTACGCGAAATGTCGACGGACGAGCCTCGAGTCGGCAGTGGCGACGAGGTCATGGATGTCGTCAGCACGTGAGCAGTTTCAATTTTGGTTTAGTCGAGTGCGATGGAGAGAGAAACGCGCGAGAGAGAGATGAGAGAGCCGCACCTGCTCACTCGTTCGTTCGCTCGGCGGCGGCGGCTGAAAAACGGCAACGCCTCTTCTTTCTTTTCTCACCCCCCCCCCTACCTACCTCCTCCCCCTTGTCACCCCTCACACACTGTGCAGCGATGTTCCTCCGGGAGCAGCTGCAAAAAAGAGCCGCTCCCGCGGCGCAGGCTCCAGGGCCAAATCGAAAGCTAAATCGAAAGCCAAAGCCAAGGCCGAGGGGGCTCTCCCTCCTTCGCGAAAACACCAAGACCCGCTCTCGGCGCCTCTCCCGTCGTCACTCTTCGCCCGCGGCCCGGCAGTCGCGACGAAGTCCATCGCCGACAAGAAGCTCCGCGGCACCCTCCGCTACCGCGAGAAGCTCGCCGGGCAGGCGCAGAGCTCCGCGGCGGCCGCGCACGAGTGGCTCCTCCCCTCGCAGCTGGGCACCGCCACCGACGGCGCCGGCGCCGGCGCGCTCGAGGCTGAGCCGGGCTCGCTCGAGCGCACCTGGCGCGTCTCGCAGCGCGAGCTCGTGGGGGACCTCGCCCCCCGCGGGGCCGCCAAAAAGGCGCTGGACCTCTCGCTGCCCGCCACGGGCCCTTACTCGCTCGCGTTCACCCCTTCTGGCCGGTCGATGGTCATCGGGGGGCGAAGGGGCCACTTGGCGGTGCTCGACGCCGAGACCGCCAAGCTCGGCTGCGAGGTCTTCCTGCGAGGGGAGGGCACCGTCCGCGACGTCTCCTTCCTGCACAACGACGACTTCTTCGCCGTCGCGCAGGGAGGCCACGGCGGGTCCGGGGGCGGCGCCGGCGGCGTGTTCATCTACGACCGGCGCGGCGCCGAGGTCCACGCCGCGCGGGAGCACGCCGGCGCCCGGAGGCTGGCCTTCCTGAGGAACCACTTCCTGCTGAGCTCGATCGGCGACGGCGGCGTGCTGCGGTGGCAGGACGTGACCACGGGTCAGCTCGTGGGGGCCTCCGGGACGGGCTCGCTGCCCACCAGGCAGGGAGACGTGCGCTCGGCGTTCTGCGCCAACCCGCACAGCGCCGTCGTCGTCGCGGGCCATGCCAACGGCGTCGTCTCGATGTGGAGCCCCAACTGCACCGCCGGCTCCGGCGCCCTGGTCAAAATCCTCGCGCACCGCGGGCCCGTGCTGGCGTGCGCCGTCGACGCCCGGGGCCTGCACCTCGTGACGTCGGGCGCGGACGGGCAGGTCAGGGTCTTCGACGTCCGGACGTTCAGGCCGCTGCACTCGTACCTGTCGCGGGCCCCCGCCTCGGACGTCGCGATCTCGCAGCGCGGCGTGGTCGCGGTGGGCGCCGGGCGCACGGTCACGCTCTGGAAGGACGCCCTGGGCGCCAAGGCCGCGTCCCCGTACATGCGCGTCGACCTGTCGACGGCGCAGGTCCCCGCGGGGACGGGGAACCGCGGCACGGGCGCCGCGACCACGGGCGCGAGGGGCAACGGCGCCGGGGTCTGGCGGCTCGCGTTCCGGCCGTACGAGGACGTCCTCGCCGTCGGCCACTCCGGCGGCGTCGCGCTCTCGCTCGTCCCGGGGGCGGGCGAGCCCAACTACGACTCGCGCGTCGCCGACCCGTACGCCACGCTGCGGCAGCGGCGCGAAGGGGAGGTGCGCTCGCTGCTGGACAAGCTGCCGCCCGAGTCGATCGTGCTCGACCCGACGGCGATCGGCCGCGTCGCTCGCGAGCCCGCGGCGGTGCGGGCCGAGGCGGCTGCCGCGGCCGCCGCTGCCAACGCCGCCAGCGCGGCGCTGGCTCGGGCCAAGAACGAGGGGCGAGCTAAGATGAAGGGGAAGAACAAGCCGACGAGGCGGCAGAAGAAGAAGCAGTTCGTGATTATCGAGGAGAAGAAGGCGAGCCTGAGGAGCAAGCTCCTGGCCGGTGGCGGCGAGGGGGGAGGCGGCGAGACCGGCGGCGGCGAAGAAGGAGGCGAGGGAGCGGACGATGGCGTCCCGGCCGACGCCCCTCGCGCGCTGCACAGGCTGTACAGGAAATTCTGAAATCGAGGTGAGATGTTTTCCTTTTTTGTAATCCGGAACAAAAACTCTCTCAAACCGAATGAAAAAATGAAGGAAGAAAAAGGGGGAGAAAAAAGAGAAAGAGACAAGTCCCTGGGTTCAAAAAAAAATTGACAAACGCATTTGTTCGAATCCTCTAAAAACGAATTCTGATGTCTACAGCATTCGCGGCTTCCTCGCGAAGCGTTCGGTCTCCTCGTCGCGCAGAGCTGAAGCCATCACAAAATTCAGTCTCTCTGCGGCGGCGATGCGGCGTCGGCCGCTCGGAACGGCTAGCAGCGCCGATGTCGATATCGATGTCGGCGGCTAGAGACGACGACGACCCTCCCTCTTCTTCGCCGCCCCCCTCTGTCGAGCCCTTCGCCACGGCGACCCTCTCCCAGGCGCAGCTCGACGCCAACGCGAGCCTCGCTGCCCAGATCCGGGCCTCCAAGCTCGTCCTCGCCCCTCTGACGCGGGTCGGCACGCTGCCCTTCCGCCGCCTCTGCGCCGAGCTCGCCGCCGAAGCCTCTCCGAGCTCCTCCTCCTCTTCTTCCTCTTCGCGGGGCATCGTCACCGTCTCCGAGATGGCCTTCGCCCGCGGCCTGGCGCGCAACGACCTCGTCGAGAGGGCCAGGCTCCGCCGCTCCGAGGTCGAGGCCTCGGAGGAAAACTGCTTCGGCGTGCAGCTCGCGACCAACACCGTCGACGAGGGCGTCCGCGCCGCGAGGCTGGCGGCGGACGCCGGCGCGCGCTTCGTCGACCTCAACTGCGGGTGCCCGATCCACGAGGCGACCCGTCGAGGGCTCGGCAGCGCGCTGCTGCGTTCCCCGAGGAAGCTGGCGCGGCTCGTTGCTGGAATCGCCGAGGGCAGCCCCGTGCCTTTGACGGTGAAGATCCGGCTCGGGGTCACCGACTCGACGGCCAACTTCGAGAAGGTCGTCCCTGCCCTGATCGAGGCGGGAGCGGCCGCCGTGACGATTCACGGTCGTTCTGGAGAAGGGAGGTACAAGAAGGCCGCTGACTGGGGGGCCATCGAGAGGGCCGCTGCGGCCGCGGCCGGTGCCTCTTCTTCTTCTTCTTCTTCTTCTTCTTCTTCTTCTTCTTCGGGGAACAACAACAGTGTGCCGATAATCGGCAACGGGGACATCCTTACCTTCTACGAGGCGCAGCGCCGGCTGTCAGATACCCCCGGCGTCTCCGCCGTCATGATTGGCCGCGGAGCGCTCATAAGGCCGTGGATCTTCGCCGAGGTCAAGTCCGGCGCCGAGTGGCTGCCCGACGCCGCGGAGAGGGCGACCCGGGTCTACCGCAGGCTCGTCCTGGGATACCGCGAGTACCTCGGCGACGACGCGAAGGGGGAGCACAAGTCCCGCTGGTTCCTGCCCAGCTCGATAGACTTTCTGAACCGGTACAGGCCCCTGCCTCAGAGCGTCTACGGCGACGCGGGCGGCGGCGGAGGAGGGGCCCCGCCGCTGATGTCGCGCCGCGACGACCTCTTCGACCCGCGCCTGGGCGAGACCCTCGAGTCGCTGCCCCCGCTCGAGCGGCTGCTCCGGTGCCCCGACCCGGAGTCCCACGCTGCGATCGCGGCGGCCCTGTGGAGGGCCGATTCCGACGGCGACGCGGTCCGGAGGCTGGAGCAGGTCGCGAGGGAGTCGCTGGCCGGGTGGGAGGAGCGCGTCCGCGGGGGCGGGCTGTTCAGCTCCTCTGGCTCTGGCTCTTCTGCTTCTTCTTCTTCGCGCGACGGGGACGACGAGGAGGGGCTGGGAGGGGAAGAGGGCGACGAGAGGTCCCGCGGGAGGGGGAGGGGCAGCCCGGGGAGGGGCGCGCGGACTCGCAAGCTGGCAAAGATGAAGAAGGAAGCGGAAGCGGAAGCGGAGGGGGCAGGAGCAGAGGGGGCGGTGGCAGCGGCGTGAAAAACTTGCCCTTTTTTTGTATTTTTTTACTACTCGAGGTGGGGAAAGGCATCGATGGAATGGCTTCTAGTCTCCTTCTAGTCTCTCCATTAGCAGCAGGAGGCGACGACGACGATCTCGCTTCCTTGCTCGAGGCGACCAAGACTGCGGGACTGGCCCACGAGCGCGAGCTGGCCCTGTTGGCCGGGCGGGCTGCAATTGCCGAGACGGCGATCGATGGCGGTGGCCACGGCAAACGCGGCCCCACAAACGCGTCCCGGGAGTGGTGCCGCCACGCTCTTTGCGGCGCGCTGCGCGCTTCAGAGAGCAGGGAGTGCCGACGGTGGGTTTGAGAGAGTATGGGAATCGAGCGACGCGGAAGGGGAAGAAAGATCTTGCTCCCTGTTTCGATTGATCTCGTCGACACTGACCTTTTTTTCTCTCATCCTCCTCCGGAACCGAAACCCGCTGCAACAGCCTCTGCGTCGACATCCTCACTCTGCTTCTGCGGCTCGGACTCGCCAGGGGTAACGCAGAAGAAAAAGGAGAAGAATGCACGCCCTCCTTGGCGATCGCCGTGGCTCTGAGATGCCTCACGGAGTCGGACGACGCGCCGCTGCGCGCCGCCTCGGCGACGCTCGCGGCGGCGGCAGCCGCAGCGGGAGCTCGTCCTTCGTCCTCTTCTCCGACTCTCTCCTCGCGGGTCGCAGCCGCACAAAGGGCCCTGTTCGAGTTCGCTTCCGACGACCCGCACGCGGGGGTGCGCAGGGCCGCGATGGCGGCGCTGGTCGAAGAAGTGAGTGCCACGGTCGAAGACGAAGATGGCGGGGAAGAGGAAGAGCAAGACGGCGAAACGAAACTCGCAAGGCGCCGCCGTCGTCGCCAAAGGGGAGAAAACTCCCGCTCTCCTCCATCCCTCGCCCTGGGACGCCTACGACCCGAGCTGGCCTCCGCGGTGGCCCGCGCAGCCCTCTCGGGAGACTGCGACGCCTCCGTGAGGCTCCAGTCCCTCCGCCTGCTGCTGGCCGCGTGCAGGGAGGCCGGGGCCTGTCGGGGGACCTCGAGGGCGGCTCCCTCTTCTTCCTCTTCTCTTTCTTCTCCCGCCTCGGCCGCCGCGGCCGCGGACATCGCCTTCGCCTCCGCGTCCCGCGCCGCAGCCGCGGACCCCGACGCCAGGGTCCGGGCGGCCTCGCTCGCCTTGCTGGGCAGGCTCGGCGCGGCGTCGCCCGAGACGCTCGGGGCGTCGCTGACCAAGGCGACGACGGCGAGGACGATGGAGGGCTTCTCCGCCGACGACGCCTCTCTGATAGCCCAGGAAGGGGTCGGAGGAGCGGGGATGGATGGGGGAGGAGCGGGAGGAGGAGGAGGCGGGATGGACGGAGGCAACGGAGGGAAAGGCGGAGGAGCGGCAGCGGGGTCGTCCGCAGAGGCAGCGTCCGCGGCGGCGGCGGCAGCCAACCCTTCCTCCCCCTGGGAGGCGGCCCCCGGGGCGTTCGTCCACGGCCTCGAGGACGACGCCGCCGCCGTCAGGGAGTGCGCCCTCGAGGCCCTGGCCTCGCTGTCGAGGTCGCTCGGCGGAGCGGCAGCAGCGAGAGGCAAGGGAGGCTCTCTTCCTTCGCGCTCGTTCCTCGCGCGGGCGGCGGCGTTTGCCGCAGGCTGCTCCGGCGACGAGGCCCCCGCCGTCCGAGCCGCGGCGCTGCGCTGCCTCCGCGCGGCGACGACGACGGCCTGCCTCTCCCTCTCAACCCCGCTCGACGAACACCTCCCGGCTGTGCTCTCAGGCCTGCGAGACTCCGCCCCGGAGGTCGCCGCGGCGGCGGCGACGGGGCTGCTGACGCCGGAGCCCGGGGCGCCGTGCCCGCTGCGCGGCGCCGCGGCGCTGCGGACGGTGGTGTCGGTGCTGCTCGAGGCCGCCTGCGGGGGCACTCCCGCTTCTTCCTCCTCTTTCTCCTCGGCGAGCGACGGCTCCGCGGCGAGGGCGGCTGCCCGGGCGGCGCTCGCCGCGCTGGGGTTTGCCGCCGGGGCCAGGGCCGCCCCATTGGTCGCGGAGCTCGCGCCGGGCAAGGGCGGCGGCGGCGGCGGGAGCGGCGGGAACAGCAGCAAGAACGGCAGCAACGCCTTTGTCCAGAGGGAGCCCTCCGTCGACGACCAAGCGTATGCCTCTAGGCTCATCTTTCTGCTCGCGGCCTCCCGGGCGAGCCCCTCGGTGGCCTCGCTGCTCCCTCGGCACGCCCTGGACGCAGCCGGGGTGCTGTCGGCGAGGCACGCGGGCCTGCCTCTGCCCGGGGGAGGGCTGCGGTGGCTGGGGCGAGGGGCCGTCGCCGTCGTCGGCGGTGGAGGCCGAGGAGGGAGGAGGCGAGGGGCCGGGAAGAAGAGGGCCCGCAGCAGCGTCGAAGAGGACGGGGCCCGCGAGACCGCGCGCGCCGTCGCCGCCTCGCTCGAGGGCGCCGCGGGCGCACCGGCCGAGGCAAGGGCCCGCGCCCTCTGGCTCGCCGAGGCAGCGCTCTCGCCGCTCGCGCGATGCGGCAGCGGAGGAGGAAGCGGCACCGCCGCGGCGGCCCGCATCGCCGTCCGGGCTCTGGCCGTCATCTCTGCG
>Ga0315287_10006385_pt1 | contig 11724 bp, 29 predicted proteins | sample YL17G11_0_MG_FD_205037 | JGI IMG/M metagenome (GOLD analysis project Ga0315287, IMG submission 205037) | Sediment microbial communities from Yellowstone Lake, YNP, Wyoming, USA - YL17G11_0 | ecosystem: Environmental > Aquatic > Freshwater > Lake > Sediment | place: USA: Wyoming | collected...
AAGTTCTCAATTGAGGGTTAGATATAGGTCATGCAATACATAGTTTTGATTCGAGAGGTTCATGTTTCTCACCGGCTGGTCGAGGCTAACTCACCGGAGGAAGCAAAGGAGAACGCCGGGGATGGTATGGAAGTATTCTGTGAGTATTCTCATACGCTTTCTCAGGATACTTGGACGGTAGAGCAAACAATGTTGCCTTGACAAGTTCTCAATAGAGGTTACATTACAGCCATGAAGGACAGCAATTCAAAGTACCGATATCGGACTCGTGTTCTGGATATCAAGGTACTATCGGATCGGAACCTCGGAATCAGTGAGACGAACGAGGCGATTCGATTGGCGCGGCTAGCGGGAGTGGATCATATTCGGGTAAGGACCACTGCGTTTCCGTTCCGTTGTTTTTACGTTTTGGAGGCGAGAGTATAATGTCTAAAGGTAAAGTTCATTACGGTGATATTAGGCTGCACAATAATGCTGGGATCAATTTTCCGGTATGTTATGCGGGAGCGGAGCTATTGGACATGGATAAGACGATTCTGCGTACTGGTGGGTACGAGGTAGTGACGTGTAAGCATTGTTTGCGAATTGCGCCTAAGCGTTATCCATGGGCGAGGCTTGTGGAGCGAGCGGCGAGAGCACGGGAGCTAGCGCGATGAAAATCGAAATTGAGATATCGGATCAATACGTTAACCTCCTCCGCCATTGGGCATCGGTCGGCCGGACATTTGATGCTATCACGTCCGGTCTAGATGGAACGTTGGACGGTGACGATGAGAGTATGAATTATCTAAAGGAGGAGGTGAGTCTACTCGGCCCTCCCCTTGACGCTTTGCATCAGGCATTCCGACAAGGGTGTTTTAGGGTCAAGCATGATATTGAATCTAAGCCTTGACAAGTTTGAATCGGTGGTTAAGATAAGAACATGGCAAAGCAAATCAGTATTAATATTCAGAAGGTGAACAGCGGAGTGCGGTTTACTATAATTAACGCAAGAGGGAAGCCGGTCATTCGGAGCATTACTGAGCGTGATCGGAGGGCTTTGTTTTCGGCATACGAGTGGTATTGTGGGGAACTTAATAAGGTTGCGTTGGCGCATGATATCTACGTTGGTATTGGCGCGAGCAATGCTTATGAGGTTATGGGCTCCTGTTGTACGTCATTCCTTTTTTTGGAGCCATGGGGTTTTGCTGAAGGCACGTTTGATGCTCCGGTGATGGGGAACAGCGGGAGCACGGCAACGGATAGCAGGGCGAGACGCCTGTTGTGTTATCAGGCGCCATTAGACCAGCCAGGGTTTAAGCGAGTGATTAATATTTAGCAGAGGCGATTGAAGCTGGCATAGTTAAAGCGAAGAATATCTCATTTTGCCTTGACAAGTTTGAATCGGTGGTTAAGATAAGAACATGGCGAACATCGAAACTGAAGTCCACAAGATTGGTGAAATTGAAGTCCGTAAGATTGGTTTTTTTTACTTTCTATGAAGCGGAAGGAGAGTGGGTAATATCTCGTAAGTGGAATAATGTAGCTAATGTAGATAATATGATTGGGGGAACCACTGTGATTGCTGTGTTGAAGCATAGTAATCGCATCGAAGCGGAAGCCGTGTGTAGTGGGCTGGACGCTGCTTATCGTTTTGGCCGCGTGTCGAAGGCGAGAGAAATTCAGAGGGCACTTTCCGGCGAATGAGGGATTGACAGGCTGGAATTAGAACTTACATTAAGAACTGTTGGAGGTTGTCTTACCGAAGGCAGCGTAAAATTGGGTAGATTATTAAGATTAGTGCCGGATAAGGAACCCAATAACCTTCTTTAATTTGAAGTGCCTGATATTGAATCTAAGCCTTGACAAATTCTGAATAGAAAATTAAGATAGAACCATGAAAGAAAAGCTGATTGTGCGCGTGACTGTTGACCAGCAGGTAACGGGCGTCATTCGAGACCTAGTTCTTTTCGTCCACTTCCTGCGCCAAAACGACTTTGGGGCCAAGATCGAAGAATTAACTGACGAACAACTTGTTAAATCCGCCAAAAATTACTGGTCATCCGAGTACGGCGAGTATATATAATGACTATTATCCCAGCATACGGCAGAGATTATGAGACTGCGAAAGAGGCTCAAGAGGCATGGGATGAGGATAAAGACTTTGAGATATACGACTCAGGCGAGCACAACGTATATATTAACAAAGCTGACGCTGTGAAGTATGTTCCTAATATGGAAATTTTGATCTGCTATAATAAGCAGGCAGAGCTTGTTCGAGTAAACGCTAATTCATAGGTATAATACAATGAAGCAAGTCAAGATTATGCAGGGTGTTTCTGGAGCAGGCAAGAGCACTTTTGTTAGTGAGTTGAAAAAGAAATCGCATGGTCGTTATTCAGTTTGTTCGGCCGACGACTTTTTCGGGCCGGAATACAAGTTTGATCCTCGAAATCTCCCCCAGGCGCATCAGGCTTGTTTGCGGACGTTCATTGACGATCTGCGAAACCAACCGAATGGATTGATCGTTGTGGACAATACGAACACGACGGTTTCGGAGGTTGCGCCATATTATGCGTGTGCGGAGGCTTACGGGTGGAAACCGGAGATTGTTTGTATTCATTGTCCTGATGTGGAGGTTGCGATTGCTCGGAACGTGCATAAGGTTCCGGCGGCAGCAATTCGGGGCATGGCTGACCGTCTGAGCCACTTTACGGATACGATGCCGCCGTGGTGGTGTCGGACTATTGGGAATGTGTTTACATAGAGCTTTAGCGATGTAACAGGCGGAATTAATATGACTAAGGTACAAGTTGAAATAATGCTTGACACATTAATTCGTGCTCATAGCAGGAAGTTAGAGGCGTCGATTGGTGCATATGCATATGCATCTAGTGATGATTATTGTGAGGCTAATAATGCCGCTGATAATTATTATGATGTATATGAGGCTACTGTAGAGACTTTGGTTCCTTTATTGAAAAAGGATACTAAGGTTTCCAAATCTTTGAAAAATGGATAACATAGTGTCCAGGCTATTGACAAGTTCCGAATCATAATTAAGGTATATCACATGACACATTGGACTACAGAACAGCAGACTCGGCTTTCGGGTCTAATGAAAGACCCGTTAGTAACAATATCCTACTGGGGTTCGGATCAGCATGGGTATCCGGCTAATGGAGGATCTTCGGAACCAGTATATGCCGGATTTATTCAGGAGATATCTGGACCGTTAGAAATCTGTACACCAAACGCCCTTCATGCAACAACCTTTCCGCATAAGTGGAAAGGTTGTCGAGTATGGATTGTGGCATTATTCGGTGAGGTACAAAAAGAGGGTGATAAACTTGGAGCATTAAAGAGGGAGATTCTCGGAGAGATTCTCCCGAATGAATGTTTGGACGATAGTATTGGAGTCAGGATTGGCAGAAAGGATCTGAGCGGAGCGAATCTGAGCGGAGCGGATCTGAGAGGAGCGTATCTGAGCGGAGCGGATCTGAACGGAGCGAATCTGAGCAGAGCGTATCTGAGCAGAGCGTATCTGAGCGGAGCGGATCTGAGAGGAGCGAATCTGAGAGGAGCGGATCTGAGCGGAGCGGATCTGAGCGGAGCGTATCTGAGCAGAGCGTATCTGAGCGGAGCGGATCTGAGCGGAGCGAATCTGAGCAGAGCGAATCTGAGCGGAGCGCATCTGAGCGGAGCGAATCTGGACGGAGCGAATCTGAGCAGAGCGTATCTGAGTGAAGTACCAGAATAATTATAATGCCCAAGTTTATTAAAGGTCAAAGCTCGAAACGATGCCGCTGTGGAGAACGATCTTTGACGGGTTTGGTTAGTGACGTTTCGTTATGTCAATACCATTATAATGTGCGTCAATTCGGCAAAGAGTGGGCAGATAAGTGCAAAAAAGAAGTTGGCACGGTTGATGCAATTATAATGCAGCATCCATTGATTAAACCGTTTTAAGGGCTTGACGAGTTCTGAATCGTGCATATGTTGAAGTTGAAAGGGAATCCCGATGGCAAAAAATAACCTTGTAAAATATAAGGTATGGGTAGAGATTGAGAAAGTGAACGAATGGGATGATACTTACGAGAATGCCTCTGCCTTTCCAGTTTGTATTGGCACGTTTGATACTGCGGAGGAAGCGGACAAAGCGATTGTGGAGCTTACTGGTAAGAGCAGTCTGTAATGGCCAGATTTAATCCCGAGGGTCCATACTATACGACCATTGATGCTTACAGGGCAATCCACCGAGGAACACATCCAGGCTTTCCAATGAAAACTTTTGTATACAAGGACAATACTAATAGCAAAAAGGGTGGTGAGTGCCCGATAGTATTCAAGTGTGAGGCTCCTACTATTATGGAAGCTGACGAGTTGTTTAAGGCTGCGATTGGCAAAGATCCGGCAAAGATGAATCATATTGGATGCTCGTTTTCGGAGACTTGACAAGTTCCGAGTCGGTGTTAAGATATATCCCATGAAGAACGTTACATACAAGGTGATTGGTCGCGGACAGGCATCATGGCACGCTGACGCTGGCATGGTAGAGCATGGGGCAATTAGCGGAGGAGGGGAATATACCACGCGGGAGTCATCCAAAGGTGGCACGTTGGAGGGGTATGTAGCGCAGGCCGTAGATGGTTGTTTCGTGTATGACGCAGATGAAGCGGACGCAGACGCCTTCATTAATCATGTTTTCAAGGATCCGTTGGTTGATGTGGATCTCCCGGCTGGTTGTATGCGTAAGGCATTATCGAATGAGCATATTATTGCGGAACCGGAAGTTCTTAGTATTGATCATGTTGCCTTGGATATCTTCGAGGCGACACTTAGGAGGGTTCCCGGCATGAAGTTTGGTAGAGTGGTTGGCGGGAAAGTGGTATGGGAATGAATCTTTGTCTTTGTCCCTGGTGTAATAATTCCACTGATAAAAACATTAATGGATTTTGTTCCGTCAAGTGTAAAGGGCAATTTGAGGCAATGTGTGATGCCCAGATGACGGAGGTAGTTAATACTATCTCGGAGCATCATACCAAGGATGATGGCAGCGTAATCTGTCCGGTATGTCTGGGTAATAAAATAGGAGTAAGCAGTCTGAATAGAGAGCGTCTTTTACAGGATGAATGCCATTGCGAGTTGGCACGATTGATGCAATATTAAAGGAGAATGAAAGATGATCAAGCGTCGTAATAATCGCGGATACACACTGGCCGAGCTTATGATTGTGCTCGGTGCTATCGTGCTTGGTGGAACAATCCTTTTTGTGATCTCCCACTTTATTGCGAAGTTCTGGTAAACCAATGAGCGGGCATTGACAAGTTCTGAATCTGGTGTTACTGTGTGATAATACGGTGCAGTACGCGAACGGCTTAGCGACTTGACTTAAAATCAAGTGGAGAGTAATCTCATTGTGGGTTCGAGTCCCACCTGCACTACTGGTCTTGACAAGTTCTGAATGGTGGTTAAGATATATTCTATGCTTTACCGAGTAACATTTATTCAGCGGGATGGAACACCGGGGAAACCTACGTTGTTTCATACTGTGGAGTCGGCAAACGACTATGCTACAATTGTTATGGGGACGGTAGAGATTGTGTATAATAAGGTTGTGAAAGTTGGTTCTCGACTGAATTACTATTCTGAGCCGCACCAGATAGGCGAGGCGAGCACTGACGCTGAGATTGCGGCAAGTGATAATAAGGTGATTCGTGATTCGATTCGTTAAGGAATAATATATAATGACCAAATATGAAATTGAGAGTATGTTGGATAAGCTGCTTGCTCTGCATGGCAAGAGGATACGGGCGGACATTAACGCAGCGGCCTGTCAGACGAGCTATGACCACCGGAAGGCATACGATATCGAAGGTGCCTACTGTGAGCTATACGATGCTACTGTGGAGTCTTTGACGAAGGCTTTTGCGGATACCTCCTATCAACAGAATGTGACTCACTTTCTTCAGACCCGTTGATTCGTTGGCACGCTGATTGCAATTATATAGGAATTGAATGACTAAGAATTATACGCTAGTGTACGGGAAAATTGTTACACAGTTCGAGACGATGGAAGATGCGATTTGCTTTGGTAATGCTATAGTTCCTAGTGTATATTCGTCATACGATGTTCTGGGCATTGATGGAACGCGAATTGCTAATGCGTCTTATCCACCTGTATATCTCACGGTGCCTGAGTTGAAAAAACTTTGGCGCAAGGGAGCGGTTATTGACTCTTGTTGTGAGATCCAACTGAATGGAATTTTTCAAGGCTATCCAGCGGGTAGGGTAGACGGCATAGTAAACCGCCATCGATTCGTGGAGGGTTTCGGGTTTTTTCCATGTTTTAATGGTGATGCCTGCAAAGATGAGGTATTGTAATGAAACTGGTATGGAAAGACAGTTTTCGTAATAACTGGATGCTTACTATTGATGTGTGGTCAAAGACAGAGGCGAAAGCGGAGGAAGAAGATTGGGCATGGAAATGGGGGTACAAGCTACATTGTGACGGCACATTAAAGCATGAAGGTGTGATTACTGGGCAGCGTGATATGATGCCATCATTGCAACATTGTCTTTCTGATTATCAAAACATGGTAACTACCTGTTTGCTATACAGTGGTGGAGCGAAGGTTGAGAAGGAGCAATTGTGTCATTGGTGTGAGAGGCCATCGGAAGACAAGTTTTGTTCTGTCAGTTGTGAGCATGAATATAAAGCTGAGATTGATAAACAGCTAAAGAGTCACGAGGGTCATATGGATCGGATGCGGCAATCTGGTACTTGACAAGTTCTGAATCGGTGTTATTGTAAACAGGTCTTCGGGAGAAAAAAAATCAATGGCAACCGAATGTATTCACAAAGAAGTTAGGATTATTACTCTGAGCCGAAAAGAGGTTGTTGATATGATTGGTCTTTTGGCGGCGGATCTTGCAGGCGAGACATTATCTGGCAATGCATCGGGCGCGACGGCAGCGGTTAATGTTGTTGAGCAGGGGGCAATTAAGTACAGGTTGGTTCTTTCTACTGAGCGTGAGATCAAGGAGGATTCACCATGGTTGGCCACCGCTATCTGTTCAAGGCATGGTGGATATGAGTTTGCATCTGGTTGCATTGAATGTTTGAATGAAGCCATCACAACACCTTAATGACACGAGAAGGCAAGGATATCATGGACTGGAAACTTTGGCTGGACGATCAACACGATGAACCGGATATGCCGTTCAGGCATCCACCGGAGGGGTTCGTGCCTGCGAAGACGGTAGCTGAGGCTCAGACGCTTATTACGATCAATGGTATGCCATCGTTCATTGACTTTGACCATGACCTTGGTGACGGGCATGACGCGCCGGAACTAATCAAGTGGATGGTGTCGTTTGGGCAGGATTACAATGATGGTTACAATGAGGTAATCATTCCTGAGTACAATGTTCATTCTGCGAATCCTGCGGGGAAACTTACTATTATTTCCCTGATGGAGACGTGGAAGAAGGTTGCGGCTATGTAGGAAAGGGCTGGAGAATTAAAGTTCTCCGGCCTTTTCCGCGTTTGGCATTGAATGGATTTTAATATGAATATGTGGTTTGCACCAGTAGGGACGACTGCGGAAGTAGCAATAAATAGCTACACACAAGACTATCAGGTAATGTTGCAACAGTTGTGTGAAGAACTGGACAAGGATATTCCTGAGACTGTGACAGTGTATGTGAGAGAGTATGATGACTTCAAAAAGTGGGCTACTAAAATGCCGCCTGACTATGACAGATACACATACGACTGTGTAGACCTGTTAGTGCGCCAACAGAAGTTACTAGGCGAGGCAAGATATAACTATGATTCTCCAGGGGTTTGGAAACAAATAAGGGATCTTGTAGGCGAGGAAGGGGAGCGGCACATATACGGGCTAGGGCAGATTGAATATATTAACAAGTTGGCTTTATCAATCGTTTGTGGTCATGCTCCACCGTTGATTACAATCAGCATGACCTCTGGCAATACACCTGCTGACGGACGGCACCGGACATTGGCAGCAATGTCATTGGGACTAATATATGCGCCAGTGATTGAGTTGGCATGATGATTGCAATATTAAAAGCGAAGCATGGGTTGACAAGCGATTCATAGAGGTTAAGATAAGAACATGAAACATATCATTCGACTTGCGAACGAGACTCACCGGGCAACGATTGAAGTGGATTTGCTGGAGAGTCCTTGTGACGTAGCGCCATATCTTACTATTGATGGTGAGCCTGTTGGGGATACATACACGGAGCTTTCTATCTGTGCGAACATCTCTGAGTTTACTAGTAGTGGGTTCTGGCGAGAATATAGTATTGGCCAGTGTGCTGATAGTGTTCGTACATTGTTTAAGGATGTAACTGGGGTGTCGGAGCTTTGCGACCTATGGGACCGCTGGCACTTGAATGACTTAACGGCAGGAACACGCGCGCAGCAGGAAGCATTGAGGTTGCCGGATTTTGATCCGAAGGCAGTAGAGTATAGGGGTATCCCTGATCACTATGCATCTGCGTGTAAGTATTTGGAGGCGCGGGGGCTCAATCCCGATCCGGCTGTAGTGATTGGCGAGGGCACGCATATGAAGCCTGGTCCGTATATGTATGGTCATGCTTGGCTTGTAGATAAGATTCCGGCCGAGGTAGAGAAGCGGATTGAGGAATTGTGTAAGCTGTTGGAGACAACATGATTCTCGGACTAATCATCTGGGTTATTGTTTGGAAGGTATTTCATTCGTTTTTTCTCGGATGGCTACTTGGATTCATTGTATGGCTTTGTAGTGACTGAGGTCTTGACAACGAATCAAAACGAGGCTATATAAGATATGGAAACAGAGATAGACATTAACGGACTAAAGTTTAAGATAAATCTGACTACAGATGGTGCGCCATGTGTAGTATACTCATGCAATGGAATACGACTACGATATTTCGAGCATGACAGTAATGAAGCGGCGAATACTGACTACGATACAATTTATAATGTATTGTATGACGTACAGGCTTGTTTAAATGGCGAGCTTGACAATCGTTGAATCGGAGTTAAATTATGGAAATAAAGAAGCAAATAACAATTGAGTTTACCGGAACGATCCAGGAATTGAAGCAACTGCTTTTGGATACGTTTAACGATGACAGGGTTATTGTATCATGTTCAATACGCACGGACGGAGCAATTCAATCTCTGCCAGATCCGTTGTACCAAAGTTTTATTGATTTTTGTTCCGAGCTTTATCCTCCGCTGCACATTAATAATAAGTCGGTAGCACATACTGGGCTTTACGATGCCAAGCATATGGCAAATAGTTCTCCAGTCAATGCTATTAAAAAGATCCGACAAGTTACCGGAATGGATCTGAAAGACGCACAGGACTTCGTTAATAAACATCTTCGCGACAATATACCTGAAGGGACGGCTCATTGCTAATGAATATTCTAACACTTCAAAAACAAGCTCTTGCGACAGCATCGAATCAACGCCTTAAGGCACATATGAGGCGGCTGGACAACATTGCATTGATTCACGGGTATGACAGTGCCAAATTGGATCAGGCGGAAACGAACCGGGTAAAAGAGGTTCGGAAGCGAAACAAGCTGTGTGATTGCGCTAAATGCTGTACGGGTGGTTAAGTTATTGGTGTAGAGCTTGACAGCCTGATGAAGCGTGGTTAAATTTAGAACATGGACAACGACGAATGTGGCATCTGCGGCGGACCTATTGGAGTAATGGGTATCCTTGGTAATAGGGAGCATCTTCAATGTCGTAACTGTGGCGCTTCGTTTTCCAGTGAAGTTGATATTGACGAGTGTAACGAATCGGATGGAGAATAACAAATTGGCGAGTGTAACGAATCGGATGGAGAATAACAAAATGGTTTCTATTAATGATATTATTGACTATGCTCGTAGAAATAGTTCTCTTAATAACACTGATGATCTTAAGTTTAATGTTATTTTTTCAACCAAAGATGGAGGTTGTTTTTATACTGTTCAAATTCCTGGTTTGGAATATAATGGTATGACCGGGGTTATGACCGGGGCGGGATGCGGTAGGACTATTGATGATGCTATTCAAAATGCTTATACCAAGAATGTGAATAACATAAAGGCTGAGTTGGAACGTAATATTCTTTGGTATCAATCAATTATTCGTCAGTTAGAAAGCGACGTAAAGTTTAACGTAGATAAGTTACAGTGTGATTTGAAGAAACTTGCTACATTGAAATAGTCTATAGCCAATGTCTAAAACGATGAAGCTGGTTGATCTGAAGCGCCTTTTGGTTCCAGGGCGCAAGTTACGGCTGGTATTGTCTCCGGCTGGCAAGTGCAGCAAGGATCGTGTAGTAAAGGAAGTTGATAATAAGGGAGCACATCTAACTGGTGATGATATTACTAGTTCGTTGCTACCTTGGCCGCTTGCTCGGGAACTTCGGGCTACTCGGAAGGGGTTTGAGATCCTATCCAGTAGCGGCAAGGCAGAGCTTCGATATGAATGGGTCGATAAGCCTGTGAAGCCCTCTGCCGTCCATATAGGCAATCCAAAGATAACCCATGTAGCGATTCGTTTTCAAGGGGTAATCTATTCGCTACCGGCACCTAACAGGCATCACGATATTATTCGTCACATAGTTGAAACTGTAGCTGGTGTTTCTAAGGTAGATTCTCGTAATGAGGATCAGGGTTTTCTTGATGAGTCTGGGCGTTATTTAACTCGCAGGCAAGCATTGCATAGCGCGAAGATTAATAACCAATTGAAGCCGGACACAATGGGGCCGAAGCTGGGACAGTTGTATTCAGAAGATATATGGTAGTCAACATAGGGATTGACAGCCAATAGATGAGTGGTTAAGATATATCTCATGGAAAACTGTTCAGGGGCAAAAGACGCGATACATACTAAGGATGACGGTTCTTATTGGGTTAATGATGCTCAAGGGATTTCGCTCTGTAGAGTTTGTAGTATATGCCGTTCTGCCAAGTTGTCGCGCTATCGTCCCGAGATTCTTTCAGGGTACGATCAAAGCGATGTGAACGAATCAATTGAGGAAGATTATTAACATGACACATTGGTCAACAGGGCAGCAGGCTCGGCTTTCGGGTCTAATGAAAGATCCGTTGGTAACAATATCCTACTGGTGTTCGGATCAGCATGGGTATCCGGCTAATGGAGGATCTTCGGAACCAGTATATTCTGGTTTGATTCAGGAGATATCTGGACCGTTAGAAATCTGTACACCAAACGCCCTTCATGCAACAACCTTTCCGCATAAGTGGAAAGGTTGTCGAGTATGGATTGTGGCATTATTCGGTGAGGTACAAAAAGAGAGTGATAAGCTTGGAGCATTCAAGAGGGAGATTCTCGGAGAGATTCTCCCGAATGAATGTTTGGACGATAGTATTGGAGTCAGGATTGGCAGAAAGGATCTGAGAGGAGCGTATCTGAGCGGAGCGGATCTGAGCGGAGCGCATCTGAGAGGAGCGTATCTGAACGGAGCGAATCTGAGCAAAGCGGATCTGAGCGGAGCGAATCTGAGAGTAGCGGATCTGAGCGGAGCGAATCTGAGCGGAGCGGATCTGAGCGGAGCGGATCTGAGCGGAGCGCATCTGAGCGGAGCGAATCTGAGAGTAGCGGATCTGAGCAGAGCGAATCTGAGCAGAGCGGATCTGAGCGGAGGGGATCTGTTCGGAGTTGAGAAGAGGAGGGAGGGTGTGTTCTTGGGGGTTGTGAGC
>Ga0315287_10006386_pt1 | contig 11722 bp, 5 predicted proteins | sample YL17G11_0_MG_FD_205037 | JGI IMG/M metagenome (GOLD analysis project Ga0315287, IMG submission 205037) | Sediment microbial communities from Yellowstone Lake, YNP, Wyoming, USA - YL17G11_0 | ecosystem: Environmental > Aquatic > Freshwater > Lake > Sediment | place: USA: Wyoming | collected...
CGGTCTTTGCCTTCAGGGCCACCGCCCTTTTGGCCGCGATTGCCGCCGCCTTGCGGAGCGTATCGAGCGTCGCCTTCTTCTTCTCGCCCAGCCCGATCAGGAGAATTCTCCCGGCCCCCGTTCTCTGGTTGCCATAGACAATCGCAGTGGCGTCTTCTTTGGCCTTGAAGTCGCCCAGCGACGTCAATTGCTCGATCGCGCCGTCGAGCCTGGCGTTTAGCTCCTTGTTCAGCTTGTCCGGGGCCTTATCGTCCGAGAACCGCCCGACGACGAGCATATCCGTTTTCCACCCGGCAATATCCGGGACGGCCTTCCTCGCCGTCAGTTTGACATCAATAATCTGTTTCATTTTCTCTTGCCTTACCTTAACTCGCCGCAGCTTTTATTTTCGCCCGGTGCCGCAGGTAGCTCTCGATAAACCCGTCAAGCTGCCCGTTCAACACCGCATCAACGTTGCCCGTCTGGAAATCGGTGCGATGATCCTTAACAAGCTGATAGGGCTGCAGGACGTAGCTGCGTATCTGGTTGCCCCAGGCGATTTCGCCCTTGGCGCCGTACAATTTCGCAACCGCAGCATCCCGCTTTTGCCGCTCGAGCACGTACAATCTCGACTTGAGCACCTTCATCGCCTGGGCGCGGTTTTTGTGCTGGCTCCGCTCATTCTGGCACTGCACGACGATGCCGGTCGGCTGATGCGTTATCCGCACGGCGGAGCTTACCTTATTGACGTGCTGCCCGCCCGCGCCGCTGGCCCGGTAGAAATCAATTCGCAGGTCGTCTTCGTTTATTTCAACATCGACGTCCTCGTCAAACTCCGGCACAACGTCCACCGCCGCAAAGCTTGTGTGGCGGCGCTTGTTGGAATCGAACGGGCTTATCCGCACGAGTCGATGCACGCCGACCTCGCACGAGAACCTCCCGAATGCAAAAGGCCCGCCGACGCGCAGGGTAATCGAGCGAATCCCCGCCTCCTCGCCCGGCGTAATATCAAGCTCCTCGAACCTGTACTTATTCGCCTCGAAGTACCGAGTGTACATCCGCAGCAGCATACTCGCCCAGTCGCAGCTCTCCGTTCCGCCTGCCCCGGCGTGGATACTGAAAAAGCAGTTCATCATATCCTCCGGCCGCGACAGCAGCCCCTGCAGCTCTATCTGCTCGCACTTTTTGGCCAGCTCGCTCAGATCTTCTTCAAGCTCCTTGAGCTCGTCTTTATCCGACTCCATCGCCAATTCGAAGAGCTCCTCAAGGTCTTTGGCCTCGCGCTGCGCCTCTTCGGCCGGCTCAACAACCGACTTGAGCGCGCTGAGCTGAGATACCACGGCCTGCGCCGCGTCGGGATTGTCCCAGAATCCCTGCCTCGACATCTGGGCCTCCAACTTTTCGAGCTGCGACTTCTTGCCGGGCAAGTCAAAGCCAGTCCCGGATTTTGTCAATCCGGGCCGACAGCTCACTTATCGCCGACTTTAATTCTGCTGTTTCCATAATGACAACTTCAAGCTTCGCCAGTTTTCGTAGGGTGGGGCTTGCCCCACCGAACTTCCCCCAGGTGAGCCAAGCCATCCCTTGCGGGAGATGGCGGGGCCAGGTGGGCTAAAGCCCACCCTACGTGGCTTTACACTTTACACTTTTAAGTCTTATACCACATTGGCACAATATATGCAACCACGCTGTTGGCGAGTGGTAAATTCTTGCACAGGAAAGAAGGTCGCTATGGCAGAGTGTTCTTGTCCCAGGTTAAGGGCTGCGACTAATACAGACTGCCGGAAGATAGCCGCGCTTGTCTATGGCGTCCTAAAGGAGTACGGACTCAAGCCGGACCCGGAGTCCACCGACGCCGATCTAAAGGATATTGAGCGGTCGTATTTTGTGCGGGGCGGCGTGTTTTATGTGCTTGAGGAAGAAGCAGGCTCGATAGTCGGAGCTTACGGGCTTTACCCGGTTGATAAAGTGACGTGTGAGCTTCGCAAAATGTATCTGCACAAATTGTTCAGAGGCAGGGGGCTGGGCAAGCTCTTGATGGAAAGCGCCCTAACAGAGGCAAGGCGGCTGGGATTCAAGAGGGTGACTTTGGAAACCGCTTCGGTTCTAAAAGAAGCGATCAGCTTGTACAAGAGCTATGGATTTGTCGAGTACCAGCCGGAGCACTTGTCTTGCCGGTGCGACCAGGCATTCTTCCTCAGATTGAAGTAGTGGCCCGTCAACGTTGATCTTGTTAGTTGTCATTCCTGCGCAGGCAGGAATCCACGACCCTTAGCCGGCTGCTGAGCGAACAGCACCCACAAATTCAACTGTGAGTGGCTACAAGGTTTTTCCACATCACAAGCAGCGCCTACCCAAATCAAAGCCCCAAAACGCGACGCAGGAAAAGCCGGGAAATAACGTCAATCGGCGAAAAGGCTGATTTTCGCGGTTTTTTTGCAGTATTATAGCTCGAAAGCGTTACTTTGCGGGGGGTTGGCGCACCGTATTAGAGCCTATCCGAATAACTTGATCGTCATGAGGCTGAGCGAAAAGCCCGAGGCCAAGACGGCAGGCCAAAAACGCTCGGAGGCGTGGTTTGTTCCACGCTGAGAACGTTTTTGGCCGACAACGCAGGCATCGGGCTTTGCAGCCAGCCGGAATAGACCGGGTTATTGGGATAGGCTCTTAATGTAACCGGTCGTGATTCTGCTTGTCTTTGGCTTAATGAGATACTACCCGGTGCGGATTCGGCGAGCGATTCTGCGTTGGAACAGGCCCAGGACGAGCACTCGGCGCCTCCGCTGGGAGTCCCAAGTGGGACAGTGCAATCCGGACTATGCGCCTGAAGGGGCAGAGGAATGAAAGTGCAGACGCAACCCCCCCGTATGTCCAGGTACAGACGAAGGACTTTTCAAGGAGAAAGAAAATGAGAAGAAGGACAGTGTTGAGCATCGTAATTGCCGCCTGCGCGGCCTTTCTGACCATGGCAGCACCGGCGCAGGAGGCCAAAGTCATTTACGTTGACGCCGATGCGAAGGGCGCGAATAACGGGTCGAGCTGGGCGGATGCCTTTACGGACCTGCAGGATGCCCTAGCGGCAGCCGAGGCGAGTCAGGAGATTCGGGTTGCGGAGGGGGTTTATATGCCGGCGGAGCCGAATGGGGACAGGGAGGCGACGTTTCAGTTAAAGAACTTGGTGAAAATCAAGGGCGGCTTTGCGGGTTTCGGGGCGGCGGATGGGGATGCGCGGGACATAGAGGCGCACAGGACGGTTTTGAGCGGCGATTTGAGCGGGACGCTGCCGGAGCCGACCAGAGAGAATCTGGGCAGGCTGATACGTCGGGGCGTAGAAGATTACCGCAACAGCTACCACGTCGTGACCGGCAGCGGGACAGACAAAACGGCGGTTCTGGATGGTTTTGTGGTCACCGGCGGCACGGCGAACGGGCCGGCATTCGGCGAACGGGCCGAGGCGAGATACTTCCACGGCGGCGGGGTGTACATGGAGTCAGGAAGTCCAACGCTGACCGACTGCAAGATTAGCTGGAACGTTGCGTTCGTGTACGCAGGACCGTCGGCGAAGGGCGGGGGCATGTACAACCTGGGAAGCAGTCCAAGGCTTGTGCGGTGCAGTTTTGTGATGAACTGGTCGGACGATATGGACTCGGACGCCTATGGGGGGGGCATGGTGAATGAAGACAGCAGTCCAACGCTGATCGATTGTGTGTTTGAGGACAACCAGACGTATAACTGGGGAGGGGGCATCGCCAATATGAAGGCCAGCAGTCTGACACTGAAGGGGTGTAGATTCATCAGGAACTGGGGCCAGTACGGCGGCGGGGCAATCTGGAGCGAGACGCCGGAGGGGCAAGTTCTAGCTGCCAGCAATTGCGTGTTCACAGGGAATGATGCGGGGCAGCCCGGCGGCGCAATAGGTGCGTCAGGGGGCAGATGCGTACTGGGCAACTGTACGTTCGTGGGAAATAGGGCACAACATTATAACGGCGGGAACGCCATCGAGTATAATAGCTGGCGGGCGAGGCAACTCGAAGCGGCTAATTGTATTTTCCGAGACGGGGGAGATGAGCTGTTCTGCCATGACCGGTCCTACGTTCAAATCAGCTTCTGCAACGTTCAGGGCGGCTGGGAGGGTGAAGGCAATGTTGACGTTGACCCGTGTTTTGCTCGGGCGGGGTACTGGGATTCTAACGGGACAGCGGAGGACTTCCACGATAACGGTTGGGTCGACGGCGACTACCATCTCAAATCGCAGGGTGGGCGGTGGAACGCAAACGAGGGACGATGGACGATAGACGATGTGACGAGTCCCTGTATTGATGCCGGCGACCCGCTCGGCCCAATCGGCCTGGAGCCGTTCCCAAATGGGGGCATCGTCAATATGGGCGCCTACGGCGGAACAGCCGAGGCGAGTAAATCGTACTTCAACAAACCACCTTGTGAGCTAATCGTTGCCGGCGACATAAACGGCGATTGTGAAATAGACTTCAGAGACTTTTTCTTCGTCGCCCTGCACTGGTTGGAGAACTACAATCAATAGGCACCTTCCTGGGAGGTATTGGAAATGTGGACTGGAAATGCAAGAGTGACTGCGGCAGTAGTGGCTGTGTTGTTGGCGGGTGTGTCGGTTTGCAGCGCCAAAGTAATTTACGTTGATGCTGACGCAACAGGCGCCAACAACGGCTCAAGCTGGGCCGATGCCTACAGCAATCTCCAAAACGCCCTTGAGGATGCCTCAGGCAGCGGTGAAATCCGGGTGGCCCAGGGCACATACAAGCCCGGCCAGAGCAACCGCAACGAGAAATTTGATATCAGCGGCGACTTGGTCATCAAAGGCGGCTACGCCGGTTGGGGCAAGCCGGATCCGGATGCACGTGACGTTCACAAATACCTGACAGTCTTCAGCGGCGACCTTGCAGGCAACGACGTTGAGGTTGCCGCAGCGCGCGACCTGCTCACCGAACCCAGCCGAACAGAGAACAGCTCCCGCATCCTGGTGACTGATGGTTACGGAGAAGGCGGAACGCCTGTGCTGGAGGGCTTTACAATCACAGGCGCCAAAGGCGACGTCTCGGGCGGCGGCCTGTACATAAACTATGGGGACGCAATCGTCACAGACTGCCTGTTCGTCAACAACTCCACGGCGGACCACGGCGGGGCAATGGCATTTAACAACGGCCGAGTCATATTTACGCGGTGCCGCTTTATCCAAAATGCCGCCCAGTGCAGCGGAGGCGCCGTCTATCTGAACGGCTGCGGCACGTGCCGCAGTATGTATGGTGCATTCATAGACTGCATCTTCACTGACAACTACTGCAGCGAGTATGGCGGCGCAATCCATAACACAAGCGTATCAATGGCAACCTGCATCAACTGCCTTTTCGTCGGCAACACCGCCGTGCTGGCCGGCGGGGCATTGTACGACAACGGCTATGACCTCGGCAGCCACCTTGTGAACTGTACGCTGTCCGGCAACAACCACGGGGCAATCTACATCGCACAGTACGGCTCTGCAAAGCTGACCAACTGCATCCTGTGGGACAACCTTCTCGGCACCAACACCAGCCTATACGCGCAGATTTCCTGGGAGAGAAACGAGTGGTGGGATAACACGCCCGTTGTGAATTACAGTTGCATCCAGGACTGGGACGGCTCTTTCGGCGGCGTCGGCAACTTCTCAGCCAATCCGCTGTTCGTATCGCCAGGCTCATGGGACCTTGACCTTAACTATACGCCCGGCGACTATCATCTCAAGCCCGACTCACCCTGTATTAACGCCGGCGACCCAAGTTACGTAGCCGAGCCGACCAACGTGGAGATTCCGCCAGGTTATTACTGGCCTGATCACGTAGATCCAGACGACTATGTAGCCAAATCGAGCGACAGGGATTTGGACGGCGGGCCGCGCTTAGTCGGCGACAGAGTCGATATGGGTGCGTATGAATACGGGTCCCGAAAGACTATCTACGTTGACCGCGACGCCTCAGGCGCAGAGGACGGCTCGAGCTGGGCCGATGCCTTCAGGTATCTGCAGGACGCACTGCGTGCGGCGACAGGCAGAGACCGGATTCTTGTGGCCGAGGGTGTTTACAAGCCTGACCAGGGGATATACCAGCCGCCCTGCGAGCGGACGGCAACATTCCAGCTCATCAGCGGCGTAGCTATCCGGGGCGGCTACGCCGGGTATGGCCAGCCGGACCCGAACGCCCGCGACATTGAGCTGTATGAGACCATTCTAAGCGGGGACTTGCGAGGCAACGACACCGAGTTCGACAGTTCCGAATGGCAGGGTATTTTCGATTTTACTTCCGACCCCAATCGCGCCGAGAACTCGTACTCAGTAGTAACCGGCAGCGGCACCGACAGCACCGCCGTCCTCGACGGTTTCACCATAACCGGCGGAAACGCGAACGGACCGATACTGGGCAGGTGCCCGGATATTGATTATCGCCTCGCGGCGGGGGCGGGGATGTACAACGCCTGCGGAAGTCCGACTGTGCTTAATTGCACTTTCCGAAGAAATACGACGCGGTCTCCGTATGGCTGCAGCGGCAGCGGGTGTCCGGCTGAGGCTGATGCACAGGCGCTTGCGGCCGCCGGCGGTTTCTACTGCTCGTGTGCGTCATTCTCCACGTATTTGCCTGCGACCTGCGGTGCAGGAATGTTCAACTGCAGCGGCAGTCCGACCCTGCACAACTGCATATTCGAAGAGAACATAAGCTTTGGCGCCGATGCGTTCAGCGCAGGGGGCGGGATGTTCAACCTTGACAGCTATCCTGTCCTTGTCAACTGCACCTTCACCCGTAACATGGTGACCGGTTTCGACAACGAGTATTACGGCGGGGCGGTGTACGACCATAGCAGCACCAGCACATTTACCAATTGTTCGTTCATCAATAACGACTCGCATCAGGGCGGCGCACTGTATAGCGGGGAAAAGAGCACCGCGACGATTACCGACTGCCTGTTTGTTGGCAACTCCGCACAACACGGCAGCGGCGCCATACACTCATCAGGCATCCGTCTGGACTTGGCCGGTTCCACATTTGCAGGAAACAGGGGGGCAAGTTGGGATGGGGAGTCCACAATCGGCGGCGACAACTGGCAAAACAGCAGTCTCAAGGTCGTCAACTGCATCCTCTGGAACGGCGGAAATGAGGTGTCGAGCGGCTTTACCGTCGTCGAAATCATCTTCAGCGATATCGAGGGCGGCTGGGAAGGTCAGGGTAATATCAATGTTGACCCTCGCTTCGCCCAGCCAGGACGTTGGGATGACAATGGAACGCCGGATGCCGACCACGATGATTTCTGGGTGGATGGAGACTATCACCTCAAGTCCCAGGCGGGCAGATGGAACGCAAGCGAGAGACGATGGACGATAGACGATGTGACGAGTCCGTGCATCGACGCCGGCGACCCACTCGGCCAAATCGGCCTGGAACCATTCCCCAACGGGGGCATCGTCAATATGGGCGCCTATGGCGGAACGGCTGAGGCGAGTAAGTCGTATTTCGGCAGACCGCCTTGCGAAGTAATAGTAGCCGGCGACATAAACGGCGACTGCAGAGTGGACTTCCTGGACTTCAGGCTTATGGCCCTGCACTGGCTGGACGATTACGGTCAATAAGGACTTTTTTAGGGAGGCAACCCAAGATGCACACGAGAAATCTGAGAATCCGTTCGGCGGCACTGGTCTTACTGTTGATGACGGCGACAACATCGGTGGGAAAACCCATTTATGTTGACGACGATGCGCCCGGCGCAAATAACGGCACAAGCTGGATTGATGCATTTAGATGCCTCCAGGACTCCTTTGTCGATGCCAACGATGGGGACGAAATACGTGTCGCACAGGGGATCTATACACCGGACCGGGGTGAGGGTATCACGGCCGGCGACCGAGGCGCCATATTCGCCCTAAAGGGGGGTGTGGCGACAAGAGGCGGGTATGCCGGTTATGGGTCGCCCGCCCCAAACGCGAGAGACATCAAAAGATACAAAACGATCCTGAGCGGCGACTTGGCTGGTAACGATGTCGAGGTTGCCGACCCCTGCGACTTGTTTACCGAGCCCTCGCGGTCTGAGAACTCCGAGCATATCCTGACGGTCGGGGGCGGCGCCCTTGTGCTCGACGGCTTTACGGTTACTTCCGCCAACTGTAGCTACTCCGGCGGCGGCCTTGTTATGAGCGAAGCCGACCTCGTGGTAACCGACTGCATATTTACGGCCAATAGTGCGGGATACTCTGGAGGCGCTATGACCGGCTGGAACAGCCAGGTTGTCTTTGAACGGTGCCAGTTCATCGGCAACGCAGCCGCAGGAAACGGCGGGGCTGTCATGATGGAGACCTGTACCTGCCGCGATGGCTACCTGGGATGTGTTGACTGCAAGTTCATCAATAACTCGGCGGGCGGAGACGGCGGCGCAATACACCTTGCCACCTACCCATATATGCTGACGAGCCTGATGAACTGCCTTATCACCGGGAACAAGGCAGCCGGCCATGGCGCGGCGCTCAATGTGTACAGCGTCTTCAGCACATCTCTGGTGAACTGCACGCTCAGCGGGAATTGGGCCAAGTCGGAGGCGCCTTGCCCCTACGAATATGGAGGGGCCTCACTGATCAACTGCATATTGCGGTACAATCGAGGCAGTACAATATGCCCTGCCACCGCCAGTTATTCCTATAGTGCCATCGACAGAGGAACACGAACGCCTTTTGGAGATCCTTGCTTCATTTCACCCGGTTATTGGGATGCCGATGGGCTGTGGGTGGATGGGGACTATCATTTGCGCCCAACCTCGCCTTGTATTGACGCAGGAGACCCGGAATTCATTTCGGAACCGGCCAACCCCACGATACCTGGGGGAACCTACATTACCGAGCCGGAAAAGTATATTATCAGGTCGAGCGACCGGGACCTGGATGGCTGGCCCCGTGTCGTCGGTGGAAGGGTCGATATGGGCGCGTATGAATACCAGGGTTCAAAGATCATTTACGTCGATGCCGACGCCGCAGGCGCCAATAACGGCTCATCCTGGGCCGATGCGTATAACTACCTGCAGGACACCCTGATGTTCGCCATCGCAGGAGATGAAATCCGTGTCGCGCAGGGGGTGTATAGACCGGATGAGTTTGTTTTGAGCAAACGGCCTAACCTCGGGCGGGAGGAGACCTTCCAGCTCAAGAACGGCGTAACTCTCAAGGGCGGCTACGCTGGATTCGGCGAGCCGGACCCGAACGCCCGCGATGTTAAACGCTTCGAAACCATTCTCAGCGGTGATCTGAACGCCGACGATGGGCCGGGCGGGACCAATGTCGGCGACAACAGCCGACACGTAGTCACAGGCAGCGGAACGAACGACACGGCCATTATCGACGGTGTTACAATCACTGCCGGCTACGCCGACGGCAGCGACGGCGACTTCCCATTCATCAACAACGGCGCGGGAATGTACAATGAAAACGGAAGCCCGACTCTTATCAACTGCACGTTCACGCAGAATATCGTAGTGCTGTATGACTACGAGTATGGCGGTCTCGGGGCGGCTATCTACAATCTACACAGCCACCCCCTCATCAAGAACTGCACCTTTGGAAAAAACTCGACGGGCGGCGGGCACGGAGCTGTTTACAACGAAAGCAGCAGCCCAATGATCAGCGATTGCGTCTTCCGGGACAACGATGGTGGCGGCATGGAATTTCAGTACCAGACCGGAGCAACCGTCAGCCGGTGCAGGTTCATCGGCAACGTCTCAGGCTACGGAGCAGGTGTAAATTGCGAATACGGCAGCAGTCCCGTGATAAGAGACTGCGTGTTTGTCGGCAACACCGCCTGGTACGATGGCGGCGCCCTGCGATGCTACGAAGGCTGTTATCCGGCCGTGAGCAACTGCATATTCACCGGTAACAAGGCCGTGATCCAAAACGGCGGCGCGATGCTCTGCTACGGCAGCAGTCCGACGGTAACCAACTGCACTTTCACCGGAAACTCCGCCAACCGCGGGGGCGGTGCGATATTGTGCCATAGAGGCAGCAGCCCCAAGCTAAGCAACTGCATCCTCTGGAACAACTCCGCACAAAATGGAAACCAGATTGCCCTGAATTACTTCGACATACTCGGCCTTGACCCTTCTGCAACGGAGATAACAGTCAGTTACAGCAACGTTCAGGGCGGCCCCGAAGCCGTATTCCTCGAAGAACGCTGCGCGCTGAATTGGGGACCGGGCAACACCGATGCCCACCCCCGTTTTGTTCTGCCCGGATTCTGGGACCCGAATGGCACGCCCGAAAACGCCGACGACGATTTCTGGGTCAACGGAGACTACCACTTGAAGTCCCAGGCCGGCAGATGGGACGCAACCGATGGACGATGGACGATAGACGAGGTGACGAGTCCGTGCATCGATGCAGGCGACCCGCTCGGCCCAATCGGCCTTGAGCCGTTCCCCAATGGGGGCATCGTCAATATGGGCGCCTACGGCGGGACCGCGGAGGCGAGTAAGTCGTACTTCGACAAACCACTGTGTGAGGTAATCTTCGCCGGCGACATAAACGGTGACTGCGAAGTTGACTTTAGGGATTTTGCCATAATGGCCCTGCATTGGCTGGAAAATTACCAGCCGTGATAAAGCACCTCTGCTGAGAAATTCTGCTTCGATCGAATATCACACTTGCGGGGGCATTAGTGGTATAATGGTTGCATTACCTCTATTTGGAAAGGAGCAAAAAATGAAGACGGCAATTCTTACAAAATTCGCTTTGGTGTTGGCAGGTCTCTATTTGGTGTGTCCGGGTATGTCCCGGGCGGAGGCGCCGGAACACGACATCACGGTTGGCCGCACAATCGATGTGCCAGGTCCATCCGGCCTGGTTTATCGCGACGATGGATTTTGGGTCGTGAGCTGGAGTACTGGTGACGGAACACGGTTACACCATTATTCCTCAAGTGGAGTACTGCTCGGTAACTACAGCGTCCCGGAAGAGTACTTTGTTCAGGGACTCGCCTGGGACGGTGAATACTGGTGGATAGCGGACAATATCCACCCAAGTGGTGACAAGATCAAAAAATGTGAGCTTACAAGCACCGGCCTCAATATTCTAAAAGAATATATCTGGCCCGGCCCGGGCAGTGGTCCAGTAGCTTTAGAGTGGGCTCAAGGTTACCTGTGGGTGGCAGACAATCACAGTGACCTTATCTGCCGTGTGTCAGTGGGTGATACATCCTTCACATCAGTCACACCGTGGAGTTCAGGCAACATTGCGCCGTATGGCCTTGCTTGGGACGGAACGAATATGTGGTCTTCCTGCAGCCCTGCCGGGGGCGGCACAAGTGGCCCGCGCGAGATATATAAGCACGATGCCAATGGCAACATCATTGAGATATGGCATTATCCCGGCGCAGACGGCCCACCCCCAGGTGCATACGGCGGATGTGCTACAGATATAGCTTTTGTCGGGAACCGATTGTGGTACTGTGACTACGATAAAAATCAGATAATCGAGGCCATCCGCGGACCGGGCGACTTGAAGGGAAGAATCGCATTTGTTGTACCTTCTGAGCAGAAAATCTATGTGATGAATGCTGATGGGAGTTCACGCCAGCAATTACCTTTGCCTCCGTTGGACATTGTGCATGCGCCCCAATGGTCGCGGGATGGCTTGTGGCTTACTTTCTCCGGAGGCCCTGGATTAAACTCACAAATCTATATCGTTAGACCTGACGGTTCCGGCTTCCGACGG
>Ga0315287_10006387_pt1 | contig 11721 bp, 11 predicted proteins | sample YL17G11_0_MG_FD_205037 | JGI IMG/M metagenome (GOLD analysis project Ga0315287, IMG submission 205037) | Sediment microbial communities from Yellowstone Lake, YNP, Wyoming, USA - YL17G11_0 | ecosystem: Environmental > Aquatic > Freshwater > Lake > Sediment | place: USA: Wyoming | collected...
GAGCCCTTCTTCAATCAGTTCGACCATCGCCGCACCGGTCGTCGGCCCACCACCGAATATCGTATTGAAGACGCCGCGCGGCAGACCGGCCCTAGCCCATAGTTCGGTCGTAAAGTAGCTGGTGAGCGGTGCCTCTTCACTCGGCTTCCAGACGCAGGTATTGCCGGCCACCAAGGCCGGGATTAGGTACCAGGCCGGGACTGCAACCGGAAAATTGCATGCGGTCATGCAGCCAAAAACGCCGATTGGACGCCGATACGTAAAGCATTCCTTGTTTGGCATTTCCGATGGGATGGTTTGGCCGTAGAGGCGGCGACCTTCTGAGACGAAGAAGTTAGCGGTGTCGATCACCTCTTGAACCGACCCGAGTGCCTCGCGCAGCGGTTTGCCGATCTCACGTGCAACGACCCTGGCCAAAGCCTCCTTATTGGCTTCAACCAAGCGCCCGAAGTTTTGGATCATTCCGGCACGTATCGGGGCTGGTGTCGCCGCCCAAGCCTTATACGCGCCTTTGGCGGCGACCGCAGCCTGGCGCACCTGTTCTTTGCTGGCATGCGCAAAAACTCCGACTTCGTCGCGCAGGTCAGCGGGATTGAGAGACGTTAGTGGAGTACTACCTTGCTGCCATTGTCCATCGATATAGGCAGCGATCTTCGCAGTGGGGCCGTGCTTGCTCATCTGGGGGTTCTCCTGATTAAAAGGGCTCGCTTAAATCTTGAGAGCAAGGCCGGCCTAGCTCAACAAGGGAACGGTAAAAGGAGCTGACGCCTGGTGCCTCTAGGCTTCATACTAGGCCATGAGCTAATCCGTTTCAGGGAGGCTACCATGAACCGACGCGAAGCCGAAAGGTGCCCTGTGTGCCAAGGACCTGCGGTGGCTGATCTTGCGGCGGCAGGAGGCATGCGTTGCCGTCTGTCGACCTGCGTACACAACCACCAGAAGGTGATCTGCCCACGCTGCAAGCAGCAGGACTTAGGGTCGGTGACCATCAGCGGTGGCAAATTACGCTACACCTGCAAAGACTGTCTGCATGAGTGGTCACTAGCCTAGCTCGCGAGACTGGCCATGTCGAAAATCGGTAGATACATCGCGATGACGATGAAACCGACGATGCCGCCGATCAATACGATCATGATCGGTTCGATCATCGAGAGCAGGGTCTTCACGGCAATATCCACTTCGTCTTCGTAGAATTGACTGACCTTCACCAACATGTCATCGAGTGCTCCAGTAGCCTCGCCTACGGCCACCATCGAGACTACCATCGATGGTATCAAGCCACCCTCAGCTAAGGGCTCGGAGAATTTCGCACCTTGTTCGATTTTTCTGCGTACGCCTAGGACGAAGGTTTCAATCGTCATATTGCCTGAAGATGCGGCGCAAATTGTTAGTGCATCTAGGATGTTAAGCCCTGAAGTGAGCATGGTCGACATGGTGTTACAGAAGCGACCAACGGCGAGTTTGCGAAAGAGCGTACCAAAGCCCGGCATCTTGAGCAGGCTGTCGTCAAAGAGGGCGCGGCCTTGCGGGGTTTTCACAAAGGCACGGGCACCGAAGATCGCCAAGCCGACCGCGAGGGCAATATGAATGAAATAGGTGGTGATGACGTTGGACGCATTGACGACGATCATGGTCATAAACGGTAACTGTTTCCCAGAATCAGCATACTGCTTAGCGAAGACCGGTACGACGAAGACCAACAAGACGGTGATGACGATGATAGCGACGCTAACGATCATCATTGGGTAGAACATTGCCGCTTTCACTTGGCTTTTAATCTTTGCTGCCTTCTCCAGATATACCGTTAGTGTCAGCAAGATGGAGTCGAGATTGCCGCTGGCTTCCCCGGCTCTGACCAACGAAATGTAAAGGGGTTCGAAGATGTCAGGGAAGGCTTCAAGGCTTTCGCTTAGGGTGGCGCCATTTTCGACTGCAAACCGTATTTTATTCAGATTGCGACCAAAGGACCGGACGGCCTGTTGTTCGGCGAGGACACCTAGGGCTTGAACCAAGGGGACGCCGCTGCCGATCATCGTCGCAAACTGTTTAGTAAAAATGATTAGATCCTTGACACTAGGCTCGGTCGTGCCGAGTTGAACCTGAATCTTGCCGTCTTCGTCTTTGATGACAAAGCTGCCGAGTATTTTCGTCGTGCCGTCATCACCGTTGTTCTTGGCACCGTTGTCATCTAGCTTGGTCGTGGTGATCAGTAGCGGCCTTAGGCGCATCCTAGTGATGATGGCTTTGGCCTGAACTTTAGACGAGGCACTCACCTTGCCGGTCTTGATGCGGCCTGCAGGGTCTTTGGCTTTGTAGGAAAATTCAGGCATTTAGTCGCTCCTAAGCGCCTTTTTTGGGTACGTAGCCACTGGTTTTAGTTGTGCCTTTGCCTGGGCTACCAGAGTTCAGGGCTCTTTTTTCAAGCATATCTTGCAGCTCTTCGACCTCAGACGAGGACTCTAAAGCGAGGTCGGCAGTAATAAAGCGGCGATCGATGAGGTTTAACAAGGCTTGATTCATGGTCTGCATGCCGCTGTTGTCTTGACCTGTTTGCATCGATGAATAGATCTGGTGCAGCTTATCCTCGCGGATAAGATTGCGGATCGCCTTGTTTGGCAGCATGGTCTCCATGGCCATGACACGCCCACCGTTGGCTGCAGGTAGCAGCATTTGCGAGATCACGGCGCTAAGTGACAGCGATATTTGACTGCGGACCTGTGCTTGCTGGTGCGGTGGGAAGACATCTATGATCCTCGTTAGGGTCGAGATGCATGAATTTGTATGCAGGGTAGCAAAGACTAGATGCCCGGTCTCGGCGGCGGTTAATGCTAAGCTCATGGTTTCTAAGTCGCGCAACTCGCCTACAAGGATGATGTCTGGATCCTCCCTAAGCACGCTTTTTAGGGCCCTGGCGAATGAATTTGTATCATTGCCGACTTCGCGCTGGTTGACCATAGAGTTTTTATGCGTGTGCATGAACTCGACGGGGTCCTCGATGGTGATGATGTGCATACGCCGTGTTTCGTTGATGTGGTTGATCATCGCAGCCAGCGTAGTTGATTTACCGGATCCTGTTGGGCCGGTCACCAGCACAAGTCCCTTGGTTGTGTTGCACAGACCCTTGACCGCAGGCGGTAATGATAGCTCGTCGAGGGAATAGAGCTTGAACGGTATGATCCGAAAGACCGCAGCCACCTGCCCTCGCTGCAGAAAAACATTGGCACGAAAACGCGCCAAGTTCTTCACTGAAAAGGCCAGGTCAAGCTCCTTTTGGGTTTCGAAATCCTTTTTTTGCTCGTCGGTTAGCACGCTATAGCACAATTGGCGCGACTCCTGTGGTGTTAGCGGCGGCAGGTCAAGCGGCAGTAGCTCGCCGTCTATGCGCAGTCGCGGCGGCGACTCTGTCGAGATATGCAGATCGCTGCCGCCCTGGTCCATCAGTGCTTTGAGGAGTTGAGGTAGGCTGTAATTCATGCCGCTCCCGCCTTTTTACGATCATGATCATCGTTGTCAGAGGCGGTCGCCTTAATCACCTCTTGCGCGCTGGTGATGCCTTGGGCCATTTTATTGAGGGCAGATTGGCGTAGCGAACGCATGCCGTTGGCCATAGCGACTTTTTTAATCTTCATCGCCGGGGCGTTGCTGATGATGGCATCACGGACCGGATCAGATAACCTAAGCACCTCGTGCACGGCGATTCGCCCTTTGTTACCTGTGCCGCCGCAGGCGTGGCAGCCAGCGCCTTTGAAGGCCTGGACCCTGGCGGCGTACTGGGGGTGAATGCCAAGATCGATCATCATCTGGGCTGTGATGGTATGATCAACCATACGGCATTTTTCGCAGATCTTGCGCACCAGGCGCTGCGCTGTGACGCAGGTTAGAGCGGAGATCAGGTTAAAACTTTCTACACCCATGTTGAGTAGCCGCGAGATGGTATCGGGCGCGCTGTTAGTGTGTAGGGTGGAAAGCACCATGTGGCCGGTTAGCGCCGCTTTGATGGCGATTTCAGCCGTCTCTAAGTCGCGGATCTCGCCGACCATGATGATGTCCGGATCTTGACGAAGGAAAGAGCGTAGCGTCGCTGCGAAGGTCAGGCCGATATCGGATTTCATTTGGACCTGATTGACGCCTTCTAAATTATATTCAACAGGATCCTCAGCGGTCATGATGTTCTCTGATTCTTTATTTAGCTCCGCCAGAGCTGAGTAAAGCGTCGTCGTTTTCCCTGAACCCGTCGGCCCGGTGACTAACACCATGCCAAAAGGCTGGTGGATTGAGTCTTTAAATTTCTTTAATTCCTCGATGTCAAAGCCGAGCTGCGTCATGTCGGTCTGTAGCGCCGATTTATCCAAAATCCGCATTACAGTTTTTTCGCCATAGACGGTGGGCAGCGAACTAACGCGAAAATCGATCGGCCTATTCCCAATCGTGATGTTGATGGCGCCGTCTTGAGGCAGCCTTGTCTCGGAGATGTCGAGCGATGCCATGATCTTGATCCTAGAGATTAGTCCCGCTCTCATAGAAATGGGCGGCCGAGCGATCTCGTGGAGGACACCGTCAACCCTAAGGCGGATGCGCAGAAAGGATTCATAGGGTTCTATGTGGATATCTGAGGCTCGGCGCTGCAGGCACTGCATCAGGACTTGATTAACCAGCTTGATGATTGGGCCGTCGCCCTTTTCGCTTGAGGAGATATCCTGGCGTTCCTGCTTGGTCGCTTTGTTGATCTGGACTTCCTTGCCATCGCCCAGGGCATTCATATCGAGGGTCTTGCCATAATACTTTTCTAGCGCTTCGGTGATTCGCTGCTCGCTGGCTAGGACCGGCTTAGGGAAGAAGCCGACGGAAAAGCGGATGGCGTTGATCGCATCGAGGTTGCGGGGGTCGCCCATCGCCACGATGATATTGTTGCCGGCCCGGTCAATAGGGATGACTCGGTGCTTAACAGCGAGTTCTTTTGGGAGCAAGTCGATGATGCCCCGTGATACATCCAGCTCGGCAAGGTTGGTGCGGGGGATGCGGTAGAATTTTGCGAAGGCGTCGAGCAGCGCCTCCTCTGCCATAATCTGCAGTGATTCAAGAGCGTGCATCAACGTGACACTCTCTTTAGTGCTGACGTCCTCGGCACGCTGGTAGTTAGCCTCACTGACTAGGCCGCTGCCAACGAGATAGGTTTTTAGCGGACTGGACATACTCCCCCATTTCGCCTTACTGCCGTTATTCGGCTATAAAGCGAGAAAAGTTGAGGGGGGGGCGTGAGATCAGTCCTTGATCACCTGGTAGATCAACTTGGGGTTCACGTGGCGATGGCGCAGGTAACGTATTTGTACTGTAGCTAGCCGAGACAACAATGATTTTGCACTGAAATCGTCGGTTGACCGTGCCTTCTTGATGCACTTCTTGATGAGCCGATTGGCTTTTTGAGGGTGTAGGACGATGCCGCTACTAAGTTGGTTGATGCTGCCGAGAGGAAAGACGAAAGCCTGCAGGATAGTCTTTTTCTCAAGACCGCGGAAAGTCTCCATTGGCTTCGCCTGAACGGTGATCTTTGCAGGCGCCAGTAAATCCTGGAGCAGCATGGATTTTTCGTTGATTTTTAGGATCTGAAACAACGAATGGCGAAATTCGCCTAGACCAAGCACCTGTTCGTGAATCAGCCGAGGCAAGGCATCCTGTTGCGCTTGGAGTTGGCCCAGCAAGAACTGGTATGGCGTGGCGCCTTCACTGGACGGTGCCGCCTGGTTGCTCAAGCGACGCTCAAAGATTAGGTAATCAAAAAAGTACGAGGTCCTCGCACTATAGAAGCTGTCGTCATGGAAGACCTTGCCGAAGTCTAGGTAAAATCGCTCAGAGCTGCAGACGACCTCTGCCGTGCCGGCAGTCTGATGCGTCCAGGCAATAAACCCTTCCATTAGGTCGTCGATATTGGCAGCCCTTGTCGCTAAACGGGCTAGCAGCGGCCAGAGGTTGCTGCCTGCCTGCGTGTTGGGGCGAACAGTCGGCGGCACGCTGATTACGCGTCTTTCGTTTGCGGTTTCCAACACCACTCGATGACCTTTTCGCCGAAGATCGGCAAATTAAATTTGAAGGGGAGCCAGACGAGTAGTTTACCTCGACCACAGGCTTTTTGCATGAGTAAAGACGTGTCGTCTCCGGCGGCGCCCGGCGCTGGCGCAGTGCTGATATCCTCTAAAGGAAGATAGACTGAATGCGCCAGGAAATGCCGCTGTAGCTGCCGCCGCAATACCAGGGTTTGTTCCCGGTCCCGCCATGCGGAGGCTTGAAGCGACTGCGGTGGCATCGTGGCCATGGCCCGGACCGTGAAAAACGCGGGATAACAGGTCCAGCAGATCGCCGCCAATAATGGCGCCATCTGCAAGAGGCGGTAAAACCAAGTCCACATTCGATGGTCCAGTCAAAGTATTCCAGCAAAATGAAACACCGCAGGACGCGCTAACGCCTCGCCACAAATGCCGCCGCAGTCTTAGCGGCCGTCGTTCTCAAATGAGCGATTCACTGAATCGCGTAATTTGTCCGACGGATGAAACGTCACGACCCGGCGCGCCGATATTTCGATGCGGTCACCGGTGTGTGGGTTGCGTCCGGGACGCGAGCGCTTTTCCTTCACGGTCCATTTGCCAAAACCGGAGATCTTGACCTCCTTGCCTTCTTCGAGCTTCAGTTTTATTTCTTCCAGGATGATCTCAAGGATCTCTTTGGCTTCCTTCACAGGATAGCCAACCTTGTCGCGGATCATTTCGATGAGAGCGTCTTTGGTAAGCGTACCTTCCACGATGGGTGTCTCCTGTCTTGAGGAAAGTGGTGGCCCTGGCTACTGATCGAAGCCCTAACCTGCCGATAGTTAACTAACACTTAAATATTAACAGGTTCTCTTCGAGCAGAAAAGATAGGCGAGTGTTTTTTTTATTTTGAGGGGCTATAGTCGCTCTTCTTAGCGGATCTGGAGTTCCTATGGCCGAGCGGAAAAGAAGAGTTTTGACCGGTGCTAGGCCGTCTGGTTTGCCCCATTTGGGTAACTATTACGGTGCTTTTAAGCCTCTATTAGAACTCCAGGAAAGTTATGATTTATTCTTTTTTCTCGCGGACTTACATGCCTTAAATGGCGGCGACTCCGCAGCCGAACTGCGGCAGCAGTCAATGGTGATGATGGCGACCCTGTTGGCCTGCGGCCTTGACCCAACTAAGAGCCTGCTATACGCCCAGTCAGCCGTGCCCGAAGTCTGTGAGTTGGCTTGGATACTCGGCTGTCAGGGGCCTTTTGGTATGCTGACTCGGGCGCATTCCTATAAGGACGCTGTGGCTAAAGGCCTCGATGTGAATATGGGGGTGTTCAATTATCCAGTGCTGATGGCGGCGGACATCTTGTTGTTTGATGCGGATGTCGTGCCGGTTGGCCAGGATCAAAAACAACATTTGGAGATGACCCGGGATTTCGCCCAGCGTTTTAACCACCGTTATGGCCAGGTTCTCCACCTGCCAGAGCCAAAAATCTCCGATGAGCTGGCCTTGGTGCCTGGCACAGACGGAGAAAAAATGAGCAAATCGAAGCATAACGTCGTCTCGGTGTTTGCTACGGACGCTGACTGGAAGCGCCAAGTCATGTCGATCGTCACGGGAACGCAGTCTCTAGCTGAGGCTAAAGATCCCGACGCCTGCACCGTTTTCACGCTTTATAAGCTGCTTTCCGCAGCGCCAGAGGCCGCTGCGATGGCCGAGCGCTACCGGGCTGGTGGCTACGGCTTTGGGCATGCCAAAGCTGCACTGATCGACCAGCTGAAGCTGGTTTTTGGTCCGATGCGCGAGCTTTATTTCGATTGGTTAAAACGCCCTGATGATATGCGTGATCTCCTACTTAGGGGCTCAAGCGACGCACGCAGACTGGCCCAGCGTAAACTTGAGCAAGTTCAGGCCGCCGTCGGCGTCATCGGTCGGCCCTTTTAGCGGGCGACTGGTCTTGACTCCCGGCACGCAATGCCTAAGATAGGCTCTTATTGAAACTTCATTGTCGATGAGAGAGCCTAGGCTCGTTAAAACACACGACCTGTGTCAGGTGGGGGATCTCTGAATGATCGAGGTAATCGGTCTATCGAAGCGCTACGGCGCCGTCCAGGCTTTGAACAATGTCTCTTTTAGTGTCAGCAAAGGGCAAATCGTAGGCTTTCTCGGCGCCAACGGTGCTGGCAAGACCACGACGATGGATATCATGTGCGGCTGTATCGGCGCTGATGCAGGTACCGCCACCATCGCTGGCTATGATGTTACCGAGCACCCATTGGAGGTGAAGCGCCGCTTGGGCTACCTGCCCGATGTTGCTCCGTTGCACCCGGAGATGCGGGTCGAAGAGTTCGTCACCTACGCCGGTCGGCTGCACCAGATTCCCGGCACTCAGCTACGCCAGCGGGTTAGCGAGACTCTCGAAAAGTTGTCGCTCGGAGCGGTGCGGCACCGCTTGATCGGCAACCTGTCCAAAGGTTATCGGCAGCGCGTAGCTCTGGCGCAGGCGATCGTCCATAATCCAGAGGTCTTGGTTTTGGATGAGCCCACCGAAGGCTTGGATCCAAATCAGATCGTGCAAATCCGCGAGTTGATCCGCTCCTTGGCGGGGCATCATACAATTATCCTCAGCTCGCATATCCTGAGCGAGGTAGAAAATACCTGCGACCATTTGGTCATCGTGCATAATGGCACGGTCGTTCAGACTGGTAGCTACGAGGAATTAACGCGAGCGATGAAGACCGGGCGGACCTATCGCCTGAAGGTGGCCAGGCAGGGCGCTAGCGCTGTTGAGGCCTTAGCACAGGTTGCGGCAGCGCAGCATCCGCGGTTGGTTGAGGCGGCGGATCAGGAGCTAGAGTTCAGCCTTGCGGTCGGGGTGGATGATGCCGTGCTCGATGACATCGCCCGGAGAATGATCGATGGCGGGTTTGGCCTGCGGGAGCTGGCAGTTAAGACCAAGTCTCTTGAAGAGGTCTTCTTTCAGCTGACTCAATAATGCGTTTGGCCGGCGGCCAACTGCGCGGAGGTGTATACTGATGGGTGCTGTTTTTACGATTGCCTGGCGTGATATCAAGGCTAATTTCGCCTCGCCCAAGGGCAGCGCGATCTTCTTTCTTTTTCTGCTGCTGATGGGCCTGTTTTTCTATAATTTCCTCAATACCTTCATGGAGATGACGCAGAAGGCCCCGATGTATGGCGGCGAGGCACCAACGCTTGAGCAGCTGCTCAAGGCGCTTTTTTACAATTTGCATTTCATTCTAATTTTGGTGATCCCGGCGTTAACCATGTCGACCTTCTCCGAGGAGCGGCGTAACCAGACCATGCGGCTGTTGCAAGTCTCTCCGGTCACGCCGACGCAGATCGTGTTAGGCAAATTTCTGGCTGTGGTTGGCGTGCTTTCTTTGGTCCTGGCATGTTCTGCGGTGTATCCGTTGTTTGTTAAAGTTTACGGCAATCCCGACCTGGGGGTGATCCTCACCTCGTATCTGGGCGTCTTTTTACTGATGTGCGCGCAGTTGGCTTTTGGTCTTTGGGTGTCGTCGATGACGACCAATCAGTTTATGGCCTTCTTGTTTACGATGTTCGGCTTGTTTTTGCTGCTCGTCCTCAATTGGCTCGCGCCGAGCATCAGTAGCGGCGGCTGGTGGGGCGGATCTCTAAAATACCTGGCCTCGACGGACCACCTCGATATGTTCTTAAAGGGCATGTTGACCGTCAGCGATACCGCCTATTTTCTCTGTTTTGGCGCGCTTTTTCTGTTCTTCACGAACGTCGTGCTTGACTCGCAGCGTTGGAGGTAATTCCTTTGAAACCAGGATTATTAATTCTTCCCTTCTTAGCCATACTCGTCGCAGCTATCGGCATGGCTGCGGGCTCCGCCTTGCCGGAGATCGGTTGGGTACCTGCCCTAGCCTGGGGCACGGCTCTGGTGGTGCTAGCCCTCTGGGTGACCTTGGATCTCGATAACTTCAAGGCTATGTTCCGCCGTAAGGGTGCTAAGTATGGCGCCAGCTCGGGCTTAGCCATCGTATTTGGTGTTACTTCGATAGTCGGCGTGGCGGTGATTGCTGCGCGGCCTCGGTTTAATAAAAGTATCGACGTGACGCGTGACAAGCTCAACACATTGTCCGACCAGTCGACCAAGGTCATCGCCAGCATTAAAAGCAGCGGCGCGCCAGTGAAGGTCGAGGTCTATGCCTCGGATGAAAAGGTCAACGCGGACTTGCGCGACCTATTCGGCCTCTATCAATCGAAGGGCGCTAGTCTCCAGGTTGAATACATCGACCCGCAAACCCACCCGACTCAGGCGATGGCCGCGAAGGTGACAGAAGGCAATACCGTCATCTTTCGCCACGGCAAGCAGGAGAAGCGATTAAGCGCCTTCACTGAAGAAAAGATCACTAATGCCCTCGTCAATGTCTTAAAGGACAAGTCTAAGAAGATCTATTTCATCAAAGGCCACGGCGAGGGAGCCCTCAAGGGTGCCGAAGCCACTGGTTTTAATTCGGTTGCAATGGACCTTGAGAGCAATCGCAACAGCGTCGAGGAGTTGTCCCTGCTTGAGACCGCCAAGGTCCCCGAGGATGCCGATATGATCGTCGTCGCTGGACCAAAGTATGAGTTTAAGGAGGAGGAAACCCGTATCATCGAGGACTATCTGAAACGGGGGGGCTCGATGTTGACGATGGTCGGAGCCATGACCCCTGTGCTTCAGTTGAATAAATTGCTTGGCAAGTTTGGTGTTCAATACAACCAAGACCTGCTTATCCTCGCACCAAACGACGTTCGAGCGCAGATGATCGGCCAGAATAATGCCATTATCAGCGAATTTGATGAATTTAGCCCAGTCACAAAAGACTACGCCAGGGTTTCGCAGGTGCAGATGGTGATGCGCAACACCCGCTCCCTCAGCGAGGTGAACGATAACGCACAGAAGCTGAAGGTCACACTTGCTGCCAAAACCAGTAAAGAGATCATCCGCGTAAAGAATGTTAGCAGTCCAGCAGATCTAGAGAATCTCCAAGAAGATCGTTGGGAGGCGGGTTCCTTTCCGGTGGTTGCAGTCGCTGCCGGCAAGTCGACGCTGCTGCCAACAGCAGCTGCGTCGACCGCAGCCAAAGACGCAAAAAGTGACGCGGGCAAGGGCGACCTGGGTGGAGGCAAAGGCCGGGAGAGTCGGCTCGTCAGTGTCGGCTCGGTCGAGTTTGCCAATAATCAGGGAGCGCAGTTAGCGGAAAACAAGGACATGTTCGCCAATATGATCAACTACCTGCTGCAGGATGAAGACTTTATAGCGATCCGTCCGAAGGACCCCACTAAAAGCACGATCAATTTGACGACGCGGAGCAGTCAGGCTGCGTTAACCTTTCTAGTCCTTATTTATCCGTTTCTGTTCATGGGCGGTGGCACCGTGGCTTGGCTAAGGAGGAGGAGAGCGTGAATGCAAAGCTGCGCTTAGCAGCGGCTCTGGCGCTGCTGGTCCTTTTGCTGGGAGGTCTTGCCACCTGGGATGAATGGAAGACCAAGCAAGAAAAGGATGGCGAGAAAACTAAGAATAAGCTGGCTGAGTTCAAGCCTGAGGATGTGATCGAGCTGGACTACTTTAGTCAGGCTCTGGCCAGCGACCAGGCCAATGCTGAGAAGCAGGATGACAATCTCAAGCAGGATCATGCGTTTCAGGTAAGCGCTGTCAAGAAGGACGGC
>Ga0315287_10006388_pt1 | contig 11721 bp, 5 predicted proteins | sample YL17G11_0_MG_FD_205037 | JGI IMG/M metagenome (GOLD analysis project Ga0315287, IMG submission 205037) | Sediment microbial communities from Yellowstone Lake, YNP, Wyoming, USA - YL17G11_0 | ecosystem: Environmental > Aquatic > Freshwater > Lake > Sediment | place: USA: Wyoming | collected...
CTGCCGGTCTCTTCGAGTGCGGAAGTGGCGGAATTGGCAGACGCGCAAGCCTCAGGAGCTTGTTGCCGCAAGGCAGTGGAGGTTCGAGTCCTCTCTTCCGCACCAATCACCAAACCCACGTAAGGACGGGGTTTCCCTGACAATCCGACGCTCGGACCAGCGCCGCTCTGGCGGCGGGCGGCGAACGGCTCTGTGCGAGGCGTGTGCGAGACTGGCCGAGGCCGAAACTGGGGCGCGCGCGCGTGGGACCATCCACGCAGGGGCGGAGCCCCCCCGGTGGTGTTAGTATCTGGGCGCGTCGAGACATCCTGGTGGTGCTCTGCCTGTCACGTGCATGGCTAACGACTGCGCGCACGGGGCTGCGCAGTACCGACGGCGGTCGGGGCCACGCCTAGCCGCCTCGACCGTACAGGGCGCGCCGAGGAACCGAGAGTGCAAACCGGAGATGCTGCGCAATCGTCTGAGCCCGATGACCGGCGTCACTCAGAACCCCGACAGGTGAGCGCCGATCGTCGGGCATCCCGAGCCCTACTCCGATGAAGGATCACGATGACCGCTGACTCGAAAGGCCGCGAACTCTTCATCGTCGACAACAGTGTCTCCGGCTGGACCGGGCTCCGTTATCTCGAAGAATGGGCCGGCATCGCCAAGGCGTTCGATATTGCCACCGGGTACTTCGAGGTCGGTGCCTTGCTCGCCCTCGACGGCAAGTGGCAGTCGCTCGAAAAGATCCGGATTCTGATGGGCGCGGAGATGACCCATCGCACGCGCAAGGGGCTGCTCGACGCCGTACGTGACCGCGCGGTTCAGATTCTTGATGGCAGTATCGAGGCCGACAAGAACGGCAACCCATTCCTCCACGGCGTGCCGGCGATCCTCGATGCGATGCGCTCTCGTCAGATTGAGTGCCGCGTCTACGACAAGGACAAGTTTCACGCGAAGGCGTACATCACGCACGCGAAGCTTGAAGTGGTCGGTTCGCAGGCGCTCGTCGGGTCCAGCAATTTTACGAATCCCGGCCTGACCAAGAACATCGAGCTCAACATCCAGGTTCAGAGGGGTTACGTCAACCTGCTGAGCGGAAAGCGAGCGGAGACCGCTCTAATGTTTCCTATCGTCGGGCGTGGCTCACGCGAGGGTGATCGACCCGCTCGCGCTCACGCTCGAGGTGCTGCAACTGATCGACCGGCGTTGGACGATTCTGGGCACGTACGCGGGGGATGCCGTCGTGCGCGTCGAGCCCTTTGTCGAGATTGACCTCGAACTGCGCCTGCTCTGGAGTGATCCACCGGACGCCGACGTGTGAGGTCCGCACGATCGACTATCATTGCGGACGATGCGAGAGTAGCCGCATGCCGGCCACGCTGATTTCGAGATGATATGAAATCTGGCGACAGACTCGGCCCGTACGAGATCGCCGGTCTCGTTGGCTCCGGCGGAATGGGAGCGGTCTATCGCGCTCGGGATGCCCGCCTCGATCGCACCGTCGCTATCAAGGTGGTCCACGCGCGTTTCGCGGCCGACGCGGATCAGCTTCGCCGTTTCGAGCAAGAAGCCCGGGCAGCGTCCCAACTCGCTCACCCCAACATCCTGGTCGTCCACGACATCGGCTCGCACGACGGCAGCCCCTACATTGTGTCGGAACTGCTCGACGGCGAGTCGCTGCGCGAGAAACTCGCCAGGCCGCTGCCGCCGCGGAAGGCCGTCGAGTACGCCGTGCAGGTGGCTCAGGGCCTTGCCGCGGCCCACGCGAAGGGCATCATCCACCGCGACCTGAAGCCCGAAAATCTCTTCGTCACAAACGACGGTCGCATCAAGATCCTCGACTTCGGTATCGCCAAGCTGACACAACCGGGGACGCCGTCTGAGTCGCGCACGCAGGCTGTCACGACCATGCCAGACACGGAGCCCGGCGTGGTGGTGGGCACCGTTGGTTACATGTCGCCCGAGCAGGTGCTGGGCAAGCCACTCGACGTCAGAAGCGACCTCTTCTCGCTCGGCGTCGTCCTGTACGAAATGCTCGCGGGGAAACGGCCATTCCGGAAAGAGACGGCCCCTGAGACGATGGCGGCGATTCTGAGGGAGGAATTGCCGGAGCTGTCTGACACGAACACGACCGTGCCGGCCGGCCTGGAGCGGATCGTCCGGCATTGTCTGGAGAAGGAACCCACCAATCGCTTTCAATCCGCGCGCGACGTGGTGTTCGCCCTCGAATCGCTCTCGCAGTCCACGACAGCCGTGGCGGCGCCGCTGCGGCTCAAGAGCAGAACGCGCCGGTTGGGGAATGTGGCCCTCGGCCTGACCCTTGTGGCTGGGTGGTCCGCGGCTCTGTTCCTCTGGACCAGGCCCGCCCCAAGGACACCGCTGACGCACCTCAGCGTGCAAGTCAACGACGCCGACGAACTGAGCTCCGGCGGCATCACCCCCGTGTTCGTGTCGACGCCCGGCGGATCGCGGACGGCGATCGCCTGGACGCCGGACGGGCAGGCGCTCGTCTTTGTGGGACGGCGCAACGGTGTGCAGCAACTCTATCTCCGACGGCTCGACGCAGCCACCGCTCGTCCGATTCCAGGGACCGAGGGTGCGCAGGTGCCGGCCATTTCGGCGGACGGCCAGTCGGTGGCCTTCTGGGCTGCGGGAGCGATCAAGAAGGCGCCGATCCGCGGGGGCCCGGTCGAGGACCGCGCGTCCGGGATCGCGCTTCCCCCCTGGGGCATGGCGTGGGACGACCGTGGCAGCCTGTTCTTCGGCAACGTCCTCGGCAGCATCGGGATGATTACCCCCGAGGGAAAGACCGACACGGTGACGAAGGTGAGCGAGGCGCAGCTGTTCCACACACTGCCCTGGCCGTTGCCCGGCGGGCGGGTGCTCCTCTACACCGTGCGAAAACGTTTCTCTTCGTGGGGTGATGAGGAGGTGGTCGCCGAGACGCTTGCGACCGGGCAACGGAAAGTTCTGCTGAAAGACGCGACCGATGCGCGCTACGTCCGGGTGACGGGGCACCTGGTGTTTCTCCGCCGCGGCAAGCTATTCGCCGCACCGTTTGATCCCGATCGGCTGACGACGGGTATACCGGTACCGGTGCTGGATCAAGTCGCGCAAGAACTGACCGCCGGCGACTTCGGCGATATGACCGGTGCGGGCCAGTTCGCGATCTCCGCCAACGGGACGCTCGCCTGGCTCACGGGACAGGCGGCACCCTCTTTTTCGGAAGGGGACCTCGTCACGGTGGACCGAAACACGGGGTTGGCCACTCCCCTGCCCGCACCAGCACGGAATTACGGATTCCTGCGGTTGTCTCCCGATGGGCGACGCCTGGCCGCGACCATACCGACACTGACCGAGGTCGGACTCTGGGTCTACGACATCGAGCGTGGCGGGGGACTGAGCCAGCTCATGCTGGATGGTGAAGTCGGGGTCCCACGCTGGTATCCGAACGGTGAGCGTCTGGCGTTCGACTGGCTCAAGGACGGTCGGCCGGTCCTGGCGTCCCAGATCACCGACGGATCGCAATCGGCGCACGTGCTCGTGCCGGGCGGTTATACGCCGTCGTCCTTCGACCCGGGTGGTCGGCTCCTGGCCGCTGGGGCGACGCCGCGACATGGCATCTTCGTCGTGACGGAGAGGGACGGGAAGGCGGGCATACAGTCGTTGATCGACAAGGGTCGTGGGGAGAGAGCTCCCGACGTGTCGCCGGACGGCCGCTGGATTGCCTATGAGTCGAAGCCCCTGGGCGTAGAGGATTGGCGCGGGTATCAGATTTACGTCCGGTCGTACCCGGAGGACGGCCCGACGGTGCAGGTCTCTTTCGACGGTGGACTGTGCGCCGCGTGGAATCCAAAGAACGGGCGGGAACTGTTCTTCGCGATGTGGCAGGCCCTGCCGAAGAAGCACCGGATGATGGCCGTCGACTTCACGCCCGGGACGCCTCCGCGGGTCGGCACTCCACGCCTGCTCTTCGAGTTCGATGAGCGCGACCTCGCAAGCTTCATCTGCGGTGGGGCACGTTGCTACGACGTCTCGCCAGACGGACAGCGGTTCTACACGGTCAAGCTGCGCCTGCCGCCGCCGAAACCGGTGGTGACGCACATCAACCTGATCATGAACTGGTTCGAGGAGCTGAAAACAAAGGTGCCGGTCCAGTAGCGCACGAAGACTTTCGATCTGCCTTTCAGAACTCGTACCGCAGCGCAAACTGCATGCAGCGGCCCGCACGGCCATCGCACGTGGCCATCGTGCTGTTGTAGCGGCCGAATCCTGGACGGTCCGGGTACATCGTCACGGTGGCGGTGTCGAACCGGGGCGTGTTTGTCACGTTAAACGTGTCCCAGCGGAACCGCAGGGCGCCGACCGGTAACGTCCAGCTCTTGCTCAGGCTGAGATCGATGTTGAAGTAGCCGTCGCCACGGAACTGGTTGCGGATTCCGACCTCGCCCGGCAAGGCGTAGCGGAAGTAATTGACCGCGCCTGCCGCATCAGCAAACGCGCTCGGCCAGCCGTCAATGGCGTTCCTGACCACCGCCGTCGTGGGCAGGACGCCCGGCGTCACGAGTTCGGCATTGCCCATGACATTCCAATTGGTTGGCCAGCACAAGGAACAATTCATCACGTTGAACGGAAACCCGCTGGTCAGACGCAGCAGTCCCGCCACGCTCCAGTCGCCGATGATCGCGTTCATCATCCTCGGCGCTCCAGCGCCCCAGGTTCTGCCCTTGCCGAAGGGCAGGTTGGCCACCCAGTTGATGTTGAGCTGGTGACGCACGTCGAAGTCCGATGGTCCCCACTGCCGCTCCGGCTGCCAGGGATTCAAAAGGATGCCGCTGACGCCGCCCAACCCATCGGCAATGCCCAATGCGCTGCCACGCTCAACCGTAGACCCGAGATCGTCGGATTTCGACCACGTGTAGTTCACGTCGACCTGATAGCCGTGGCTCCAGCGCTTTCGGACCGTCATCTGCATGGCGTGATAGTTGGCGCGACCCACGGAACTCAGGGCCGCCAGTGCATCGAACTGCGGACTGTAGTATGCGTTGGGCCCGAAGACGCTGCAGGCGGGAGCGCAGTACTTATCGAGGAGGTACAGCGCGGTCGCGTAGTCAGGCGCATAGGCGTTGAAGGCCATGGCGACCGCCTGCGTCGCACTGAGGCCGTCCTGCGCGGCCCCCGGAAACAGGTGCTCCCAATACGGGATGCTGCCCAGGGTCCGGTAGGCCGATGCGTCGGCGTCGGCAGCGATGCCCTTTGCCTGCGTGGCCGTAATCAGAGCCTGCGCCGCCGTGAAGTAGTCGACACCCGACTGGGAATCGACCAGATTCAGGGGCGTGGCCACGTCCCGCCGGACAAGCAGGCGGCGACCGAACCGCCCGACGTAGGCGGCCTCGACGCCGATATCGCCAGGAAACTCACGCCCGATGACTGCGTTCACCGTGTGCGCATAGGGCGTCTTGATTGAGGCGTCCATGCTGATCCCGATGGCACCCGAGTCGAGAGGCGGCTGGTAGGGGAAGCGGACCGCCGGCGGCGGGGGCAAGAACGAGGGCATCGTGGTCTGGCTGACGACGCGAGCCTCTGGTGTGGTCTCGTCGGCCACGCCGAACGGAGCGGAGACCATCGTCGTGAGGCCGTATGCGCCGCTGTATGCAAAATCGGTTTCGCTGATCCCGTCATAGAAGGTAGCGAGTGCGGAACCTATGCGATCGTAGACAAGCGCGTAGCCGCCGCGCAGCACCAGGCGCTGGTTTCCGGTCAGGCGTTTCAGCCAGCCGCCCGACGGCGCCGGGGTCCACGCGAACGAGACACGGGGCGCAACGTTGCCGTACTGCCAGTCGTAGAAGCCCTTCTTGCCGTTGGCGGCCCCCGCCAGATCGAATCCGAAGAGCGGCATCGCACTCGCCGGAATACCTTTCGCCGCATTGGCGCCGCGTTGGTCGAACCACTCACCCAGACTGGCCGTGGGCGCCACCTGCAGCCCGTTGGTCTCCCACGGCGGCGACGCGAGACTCCACCGCACACCACCTCCGATCGTCAGCGTCGGCGTCACCTGCCACGAGTCCATCGCATAGACGTCGTACTCGTCCGTGGCGAAACGACGGCGGATGGACTCGCCGCCCGGGACCAGGTGGCCGTCGCGGTCAAAGTTGTAGGTAGCGTTGACCCAGGATGAGACGCCAAGGATGTTGTGAAAGGGCACAGGGTAGTCAGCGTAGTGGTCGGGATCCACGGCGGGCACGGCGGCACACCCAAGTGTCACGCACGTGCTCCGGCCGGGAATGTACTCCCTACCACCGCTCGCCACCGTCGGGGGGTTGGGCCCCCCGACGAAGTACGACGAGAAATTCGAGTAGCGGTTGTTACGTGTAAACCTCAGGTTCGCGCCGAACCTGAGCGTATGGTCCCCTCTTACCCACGAGACGTCATCCACGATGTTGTGGGTGGACACCGCGCGGCCATAGCTCGGCGTGGCCGGCGTCACCGGGTCGAGTTCACGGAACGCGATCCGGTCCGATGCCAGCTGGCCAGCCGTGTCTTGCCTGATCGCGGTATAGCCGTAACGAAACGTATTGACACGGTTCGATCCGAGGACCCAGTCGTGGCCCACGGCGCCGCCCCAGTTGCGGACCTCTTGTGTGGTCGCCGGGGGCTGACCGGGAAACTGCGGCGCGGCATCGACACGGTCGCGCATCAGGTTCAGGCGCCCGAAGATCCGGTGGCTCGTACCCACGGCATAGTCCGCACGGCTGACGAACGTGCGAAACTGATTCTCGATGGGCGCCGCAAAGCGGTATGCCATCGTATTGACCCCGTCGAATCCTGGATTGTTCGGCGTCGGGTACGCCTTCCAGTACTCCAGCACGGCGGCATTTGCGCCGATGCCCAGCGGATCGATTGCGCGCAGTTCGGCGGGAGACAAGCCGTAGTAGCCCGGTTGGATGGGGTGTGATGCGCCGCTCACGCCGCGGACGCTGCCGCCGGGGCAGGCGCCCGGCTCCGCACACGTGTACTGCAGGATGCCGTCCCGCAGCGTCCCCGACGGGACGGCGCGCGTGACGGGCGACTCACTCGACTCGCGCAACTGTTCGTAGTTGGCGTAGAAGAACAGGCGGTTCTTCTTGACCGGCCCGCCCAAGGCCCCGCCAAAGATCTGTTTGTCGAGCTTTGGCGCCTTGCTCGGCTCGCCCGCCTGCAACTGCGTGAGCTTCAGGAAGTACTCGTTGGAAGACGTGGCGGTGTTGCGGATCACGCCGTACCCGGCCGCGTGGAACTCATTGGTGCCGGTCTTTGTGATCAGCGACACCTGCCCGCCGCTCGACCGCCCCTGATCCGCACCGTAGTTCGATGTCGTCACGCGGAATTCCTGGATGGCATCAAGCGGCATCCGCAAGACGGTCGTGAATGCCGTGCCGAGTTCCGGATCGTTCACATCCACGCCGTCGAGCGTCACGTTCGACTGGTCCCCGCGCGCGCCGCTGGACGCCCCGCTGCGCTGTTGGCCGGAGGGCAGAAACACCACGCCAGGCTGCAGGCTCATCAGGCCAACCGGGTTGCGGGCCTCGAGGGGCAGCGCCATGATTTGTCGCGTGGTGATCACGTTGCCCAGGCTTGCGTCCGTCGTGTTGACGACCAGTGCCTGCGCGCGCACCTCGACGGTCTCGCTGAGGGCGCCGACCGACAACGCGATGGGCTCGAGTGTGGTGGCGGTGTCAACCGACAACTGCAGACCGCCCCGTACGGCCGTGCGGAATCCTTCCAGTTCCACCTTCACGCTGTAGGTGCCAGGCGGCAGCGCCAGGAACCGCCAGTTGCCGCTTCGATCCGTCACGGTCGACCGCTCGGCCTTCGTAGCGGCCTCGACGAGGGTGACCGTGGCGCCGGGTACGGCCGCGGCCTGCTGATCTCTCACCAGGCCGATGACGGACGATGTCCCGGCCTGCCCCCACGCGACGGCCGGACCGATAAGCCGAACCAGGACCAGCAGGAAGAGGACGACATAGTATCGGCACCGGTGACTCATCCAACACCTCGCAGACGCGCAGGCGCAGAACGACGTGGACGGACGATGACGACAGGGAGCGTGAGAGGGGGGCTTCGCGCGTCATCCGCTGCGCAGGTTACCACAAAGCCCCCCCGAGCTTCCTTCCGACGCCCGCGCGATCGTCCGCGCGGCGGCCGCCGCCGGCGAGACGGACGCGGTCAGGGTCGGGGATTCACGAACGCCTTCGCGGCGGAAGTCGCCACCTCGCGAATCCTCGAGTCCGCTTGACTCGAATCGGCTGTGCTTTTCGTGGCGGGTCGTCGACCCGGGGTGCTAGAATCCGTTTGCCCTCCCGCTCTGGGCCGTCTCCGCGGGTCTGTTGCCTCGCGTCCGGAGGTGCCGTGGTTCTTGCTGCTGGCGTCCGCCTCGGTCGCGCCGTCGCCACGCGGAGGACTCGATGATAGTCGGGGAGATGCTCGGGCCCTATCGAGTCCTCGCGAAGCTTGGCGAAGGCGGAATGGGCTCCGCCTTCGCCGCTTGGCCGCGTACGAACTTCGGCTTCGGCGAGACCCCATCACTCCCCCACGACGGAGGCTGGCATGGAACCCGGTGATCGTCTCGGGCCCTACGAGGTCGTGAGCCTCCTCGGTGTCGGTGGGATGGGGGAGGTGTACAAGGCCCGCGATACGCGGCTCGGGCGCGACGTCGCGATCAAAGTCCTGACGGAGGGCGCGGCCGCCAACCCGGACCTCCGCCGCCGCTTCGAGCAGGAAGCGCGCGCTGTCGCCGCCCTCTCCCACCCTAACATCGTCGCGCTCTATGACATCGGCACGCACGACGGCGCACCGTTCATCGTCTCGGAACTCCTGACGGGCACGACGCTGGCGGATGCGCTCCACGACGGCGCGCTGGCAGTCGGGAAGGCCATCGACATCGGGATCCAGATCGCGAAGGGCCTCGCCGCCGCCCACGCCCAGTCCATCGTCCATCGCGATCTGAAGCCGGCCAACGTCTTCGTCACCACCGGCGGCCACGTCAAGATCCTCGACTTCGGGATTGCGAAGCTGACCCGCCCGGAACCCGGCTCCACGACCACCGAGTTGACGACGGAAGCGTCTCCAACCGAGCGAGGCACGGTGATGGGCACCGTGGGATACATGTCGCCCGAGCAGGTGCGCGGGTTACCGTGCGATCATCGCGCGGACATCTTCGCCGTCGGCTGTGTGCTGTACGAGATGTTGTCGGGGCATCGCGCATTCAAGGGCGCGACGCGCGCGGACACGATGTCGGCCATCCTCAAAGAGGATCCGCCGCCGCTGCGCGACCTGCGCGAGACGGTCTCGCCCATGCTCCAGCAGATCGTGGACCGGTGCCTAGCGAAGCACCCCGAGGATCGCTTCTCGTCGGCGCACGACCTGGCGCTGGCGATGGAGGCGAGCGCGAGCGGGGCTCAGCGGGCGCTGACCGACAGCGCGGCGCAAGGGTCCGGTGCCGGCGCGGGAGCCCGAGCCCCGGATGCAGGAGCCGAAGTGGTCATCGCATCGGCCGCGTCAGACGCGGCGCGGCGGCCATCATCCGCGCTCGCGCGATTGTCGTCGTCCGTGCGTGCGCATCGCTGGGCCTGGCTGTTGGCCTGTCTCGCGATCCTCGTTGCGATCGCAGCTTCATACCCGCTCATCGTCCACCAGCGGCAGTTGGCGTGGGTCCGCAACCAGGCGCTGCCCGAACTCCTCCGGCTCGCGGACGCCCGAGACTACTGGCCAGCTTTCCGGCTGGCGCGGGATATCGAAGCGGTCGTGCCCGGCGAGCCGATGGTCCAGAAGCTCCGGCCGCGATTTGCCGGCAAGCTCATGCGGCAGATCCAGCCGACCGGCGCCAAGGTGCTGGCCAGGCCGCGAGAGGGAGGCGAGTCGGACTGGGTGGCGCTCGGCGAGGTGGGAGCGGCACCCCTCCCGGCTCCGCTTGGCTATTCGGTCTTCAGGGTGCAGGCGCCCGGATTCGAGCCGCGCGAGTTCGCCATGCAGGTGAACGAATGGGGCTGGGACAAGGACGTCCTGGGGGGCGCCACGGCTCTGGTGCGGCGCGGTGAGGCTCCGGACGGCATGGTGCGGATCGACCCGCCGGCAAAGAACGTCGCGTTCGATTTCGCACCCGTCGGACTCTTCGATTTCGCCGCCGAGGGACGACTCGACAGCTTCTTCGTCGACATCCACGAGGTCACGAACCGGGAATACAAGACGTTCGTCGATGCCAAGGGGTACGAACAGCGCAAGTTCTGGACGGAGCCCTTCGAGCGCGACGAGAAGACGCTCGCCTGGGACGAAGCCATGGCGGTCTTCAGGGACGGGACGGGACGGCCGGGACCGGCGGGTTGGCAGGTGAGCACGTACGAGCCAGGCACGGAGGATCTCCCGGTGACGGGCGTGAGCTGGTACGAGGCGTCGGCCTACGCGGCCTTCGCGGGCAGGCGTTTGCCCTCCGTCTACCACTTCGTCTTCGCGAGCGCCAGGGCCGTCGGCGGCGACTTCCTGCCGTTTTCGAACTTCGACGGCAAGCTGGCGCCGGTCGGGAAATCCCGCGGCAGTCTGAACTACTGGGGCCTGTGGGACGTCGCCGGCAACGCTCGAGAGTGGTGCAGCACCGTCGGAGGCAGCCAGCGGTTCGCTCTTGGCGGGGCGGCCGACGGTCCGCGCTACATGTTCTTCAACGTGGAAGACAGCACGAAGTCCCCGTTCGACCGCAGCCCGAATACCGGATTCCGGTGTGTCAAGCCCGTGGCGCCGGACCCGAAGGACGCGCCGCTCGACCGGCCGGTCGCCAGGAAACCGGCCACCGACTGGGCCCGGGTGGAGGGATTCTCGGAGGACGGCTGGAAGACGTGGAAGGGCCTGCTGGCCTATGACAACAAGGAACCGCTCGACCACAAGATCGAATGGTCAGACGCCACATTGCCGACGTGGACGTTGGAGAAGGCGACGTTCAAGTCTGCCGATTCGAACGAGCGTGTCGTGGCGTACCTGTTCCTCCCGGACCGCCAGAAGTTCCCGCCGCCATGGCAGGCAGTGGTCTACTGGCCGTCAAATGTCGGGTACGGCCTCAGCAGCAGTCAGGACGGCCGGAACACGCTCGACATCAGCTACTGGGACTACCTGGTCAAGGGCGGGCGCGTCGTGGTCTATCCCATCTTCAAGGGCGTCTTCGAGCGAGGCGGCCGTGAGCACGTCATCCACGAGCCTGGTATGGCCGGTAACCGTTCGGCGACGAAAGACGTCTTCCGCACGCTCGACTATCTGGAGACGCGCAAGGACATTCGTTCGGACCGAATCGGGCTGCTGGCCCTCAGCGTGGGCGTCGACGGGGCCCTGATGGCATGCGCCATGGAGCGGCGGATCAAGGCCGCCGTGTTCATCGGCGGAGGCTTCTACGGTATCCCGGCGCTCGATCGAGACCTGGCGGGCTTTTCACGCCACATCTCGATGCCGGTCCTGATGGTGAACGGCCGATCCGACAACTTTGGTCAGGAGTTCATGCTTGGGTACTTCCTGACGCCGCCCGGCCAGAAACGATCCCAGCCGTTCGACGGCGACCACACGCTCGCCGGCTTCGAAAAAGACGTCAAGAGGGTGAACCTGGACTGGTTCGACAAGTACCTCGGCAGTGTCGCGAGGAAGTAGTCGGGACTGCCTACACGCGATGACGCTCTCCGCCGGTGTTCGTCTCGGGCCGTATGAGATCGTCGCCCCTGTTGG
>Ga0315287_10006389_pt1 | contig 11721 bp, 6 predicted proteins | sample YL17G11_0_MG_FD_205037 | JGI IMG/M metagenome (GOLD analysis project Ga0315287, IMG submission 205037) | Sediment microbial communities from Yellowstone Lake, YNP, Wyoming, USA - YL17G11_0 | ecosystem: Environmental > Aquatic > Freshwater > Lake > Sediment | place: USA: Wyoming | collected...
GGTTATGGCGGCGTGTGCGACTATCTAGCACCCGCAGCAGTTCAGAAATTTATCTCCCTGGTTCATCAGAAATATTATGACAAATTGTCGACCTATTTCGGGAATGTGCTCGATATGAGCTTTTACGACGAGCCCACCATGTGCAGGGTGGCAGGCGGCCGCGCATGGACGCCGAATTATAATACCTGGTTTCTATCTGAGAACGGCTACAGTCCTGTCGGTTATTACCCCGCGCTCTGGTATGACATCGGCCCGGCTACCGCGGCAGCGCGAAACGCGTTGTTCGGCTTCAGGGCGCAGCTCTATGCAAAAGGATTTATGAAGACGCTCAATGACTGGTGCGATGCTCATAATATTCAATTGACGGGACATCAGGACCAGGAGGAGTTGGTAAACCCCGTGGGCTCCTGCGGCGACCTGATGAAATGTTACAAATACCAGGCTATTCCGGGGGTTGACCATATTTTCTTTTACAGCCGCGGAGCAACCGTCTACAAACTCATCAGCTCGGTGGCTTACAATTGGGACAGGTCATTGGTCGCAAGCGAAGCCTTCGGCGCCAGCGCTCCCTCTGAAAACACTATGTATATGGAGGCGATGGACGAATATGCAAAGGGAATTAATTTTATGGTTCCGCACTCGGCATGGCTGAATAGGTGCCAGATCAACCCGCGATTGGACGAGGAAAACGCCACGTATGCCGCGATCTTGCCGAATTTCACCAAATACGTCGGCAGGCTCAACATTTTTCTTCAGGGGGGGCGCCATGTCGCGGACATAGGAATGCTGTATCCGATCGCCGCGCTCAACGGCAATTATGCGTTCGGTAAAGACAAGGAGCCTACCCAGGGCGACGGCACGATACCCCGGGAAATAGACTATATAGAACTCGGGGAGCTGCTTTCGCTTACCGTGCGCCGCGATTATACCTGGGTGCACCCGGAAGTGCTCGCGCAAAATTGCGTCGTGAACGGCGCAACGCTCAGGCTGAATAATGCCACCAACTTCGAGAATTACAAGGTTTTCATAATGTCCGGCTCCAAAACGATCAGTTGGCCTGCGCTGCAGAAAATCAAACAGTTTTATGACAACGGCGGAAAGGTCATTGCGACGATGGAGCTTCCGTATCAATCCGCCGAGTTCAATCATGATACGAACGTGCAGAATACGATCCGGGCCATGTTCGATACTCCCGTATCCTATCCCGGCTCTTCGGGAACATATTCCTATCCGATCGCCGACGCATCGACGACCTATATGTATAGTTGCTGGTCGTATGAGGTCGATTATCCGCGATTCGCCATCGATGGCGACCCGAATACAAAATGGAACGCGGCAGAAACAGCAACGGGAAATGAATGGCTGGAAATTGACCTCGGCAAAAACACCCTTTTTGATAAAACAATCGTCAAGGAATCAGGCGCCGCTATCAGCTCGTATTATATCCAGTATTGGAACGGGTCGTCATGGGTAAATTGTGCGACGGGAACAACAATCGGCGCAGCAAAAACCAATACCTTTACTGCGGTGACCGCTTCTAAAGTCAGGCTGTATATCGCTGCCGCTTCAGGGAGGCCGCAAATATCCGAGTTTGAAGTCTACAGCGGCAATGGCCCCAATCTCGTGTTCAGAGACCCCTCCTATCATGCAAAAACCAATGACAACGGGGGCAAATCCTATTTCATCGGAAATCCCACGACGGCGCTCGTAAAAGCCGCGATTGATGACGCGATGACGGTGTACGACGTTGAATTCGAAACTGATCCGGTGGTGAACGGTAGCCTGGTGAGGGATGGTAAGTTCAGCTACATTCACAAGGTGAAGGACGGAAGCGACCTTTATTTCTTCGCGAATTCAAGCAGCAATACCATAAATACCTATGCAAAGCTGCGGGGTGAGTTTGCGACGCTGCAGTGGTGGAACCCGCATGCTGGAACGGTCTCGAATGCTGCATATACAACGGTTACCGAGGCCAACCAGAGCGTTACAAGAGTGCAGCTTTCGCTGCCGCCGGTCAAATCGGTTTTTCTCAGGGGCATGGCAACGACCTCGGCTTCTGATTTCAAGCCGGGGCGTTCCGGGGTCAGGTCCGTACGTTAGCGGACAGGCTGGGCCTACCTGCTCTTCTTCGGCCCCGGCCGATCAAAGAAAACGAATTAAGAACCGATCTTCATCATGAAACGACGAACCTTCATTAAGACTGCGGGGCTGACAACTCTCAGCGCCTGTTTGCCTGGGCCAATTAGCCAGGTGATCCCCGCCCTGGCCGCGGAATCCCGTCTCCCGGCCACCGGACCGCTCTCGGGTCGGCGGATTCTCACCTTCAACTCGGTCATTCGGGTGAACCAGATCGAGGTCACCCGCGACACCGCCCACGGCCCAGACGAATCGAGCGTCCACACGCCCGCGGAGGCCCGCATTTTCCGCGAGGCTATTGTAAACGCATGGCCCGGCGCGCGTATTACTTGGGCGTTCAGTTGGAGTGCGCTCCACGACGAGCGCGAGGCATACCGCGAGCTGCGCGGTCTGGTCGTGTCCTATCACAGGAAGTTCGGCGACGAGATCACCTTCATCCCCGGCGCCTACTTCGCCAATATGTACAACACCCGCGGGCAGGTGAACCGCGACCTCCACGATGGCCTCAAGCTGGTTTCCGAAATCGTCGGCGACGGCTACCGCCCGAAGAACGTGGTCGCCGGATTCCTCGCCGCCGATAACCTCCGCTATCTCGCCGAAACGGAAGGCATCCATGTTTGCCAGGGCAACATCTGGAGCCAATACGCCGTGGATAACGGCGATGGCGAAGGTTCGATCTGCTACCCCTACTACCCGTCGCGCGAGCACTTCTGCAAACCCGCCCGCGGCCAGGACGACTTCATTGATTGCGTCAACCTCGACGGCTGGACCGTTGACTTCCTCTGCGCCCGCATCCCCGGCGCGCGGACCGTGAATGGCGAGCGCTGGCGCAGCCGCCAGGGCGTCGGCCCCATCGAGACGCTGCTCGACATGGGCACCGAGCGCGGTCTCCAGGCCATGCTCGCCACCACCGCCACCCATTTCGACGACGGCTTCGCGCGCAACGGCTTCGCCTGGGTGACCTGCGGCTGGGAGATGAGCCTGGTCGAAGCCCGCAAGATCTACGGCTACGGCGGCCGCAACGGCATGGAAGGCCTGCACCTCTGGCTTACCGAAATCCGCAGACGCTGGCCCGACGCGAAACTCATCACCCAGGGCGAGTTCGGCGAACTCTGGCGCGCGCATTTCAAGAACAACGAAAAACTCGACTATCAATTTGTCCACCGCGGCTGCGGCATCCGCGCCTCGGAAGCCGACCAGGAAATCCGCTGGTTCATGAACCGGGATTTCCGCCTCGCACTCCTGCGGAACTGGAAGGAAAACACTCCCGAAAAGGTCCTCGACTTCACCCGCTACGATCTCCCGGCCAAGGAACCGGCCGACCCCGAACCCGGCAAACACTCCCGCAACTGGAGCCTCATCAATCGCATCAACCAGAAAGGCATTCGTCCGCAGGACCAGCCGATTCCAATCACCGGGCTCACCGAGGAAGAGCGCGCGCTCATCCGCTCTCATTACCCCGAACTCATAGAGTCCCAATGAACCACCCACCACTGGACCATGAACCGCGAAGCGTCCCCAAAGCAATTCAGCAACACATGAAAGACCAGAAAGAGGATGGATGTCATGAAACGAAGAACCTTTCTTTCGATTGCAGCCCAGGCCGTGGCCGCACAGGCGGTCTTCCCTTCGTTCGCCATCGGCAGGCCCGGCAAGTCCGCCAACAGCAAACTGAACATCGCCTTCATCGGCTCCGGCGGCTGGATTGCCCAGCAACCCTACGAGCAGGGGTGCAGCGAGGAGAATATCGTCGCCTTCTGCGATGTGGACCGCGATCAATGTGCGGAAAACATGAAGAACTGGAGGACCACCCAGCCCTTCTTCGAAGATTTTCGCGTGATGCTCGACAAGATGCACAAGGAGATTGACGCGGTCGTCGTCTCCACGCCCGATCATACGCACTTCGCGGCCACGCTGGCGGCCATGGAGCGCGGCATTCACGTTTACACCCAGAAACCGCTGACGCACAACATCTGGCAAGCCAGGACCTTGGTCAAAGCCAGGGAGCGATACAAGCTGGTCACCCAGATGGGCAATCAGGGACATGCGAGTAATTCGATTCGTCAGTCCGTCGAAGCCTACCGGGCCGGCGTGATCGGAGAGGTGAGCGAGGTCTTTGCGCACAACGGCGGCCCTGAGATGGGCGGCAGGCATTTCGCAAACCCTGCGACGATGCCGCCCCCCGCTTCCCCGGTTCCCGAGGGTCTTGCCTGGGATCTCTGGCTTGGACCGGCGGCCAAGCGGGATTTCTATCGCGATTACCTCCCCTACAAATGGCGGGCGTTCTATGACTTCGGTTCGGGCATTCTCGCCGACTGGGGATGCCACACCTTTGACACGCCGGTCTGGGCGCTCGAGCTCGATCCGCCGACGGTGGTGGAGTGCCTGGAGCGCAAGCCCTCGCTGGAGGGCGTCATTCCGGCTGGCAGCCGGGTCGAGTATCACTTTCCTGGCAATACGAAGCGCGGCCCGGTCGTGCTCAACTGGTTCGACGGCCCGCAGGACTGGTCGAAGGTCGGACGCATAGACCGGTTCGGGGCTGATCATGCCGCCTATCTGGGACGCGCCTGCTGGATGGTTGGGACCAAAGGCCTGATCGGCTGCGACACGCATGCTGGATCGTCCACAATTATGCCCGTTGAAGTGCGCAAGGAGTGGCAGGCGAAGCCGCCCGTCGAGTCCATCCCCCGCGTCAACGGCGGCCCGTTCCGCGAGTGGTTGAATGCGATCAAGCAGATTGGCCCGGAACCTGGATCGAACTTCACCTACTCGGCGAAGCTGACCGAGATCATTCTCCTGGGGGTGCTGGCCCAGCGTTTCAACACGCGCATCGAATGGGATGCCAAGGCGAGTCGCATCACCAACCACCCGGAGTTGAACGCATTTGTCAAAGAGCCGGCCAGGAAAGGCTGGGAATACGGCGAGGCTCTATGGAGGAATGGACAATGAATCTACGACTTATGAACCGAACGAACACGATCTGCTTCTTGTCGGCACTGTTGTTTGTCGCCGCCCACCCGGCTCAAGCGGCCGGGGAAAACCGGCCCAAGGCATGGACCGATCCGAATGTCGCCCGACAGGAGGATCCGGACTTCGCGATCCAGGGGGAATACGGGAGTGCCGGCGCAGGAGCCAGCCTCGGCGTGCAGGTCGTTGCGATTGGCAATGGCCAGTTTGATGCCTATCTGTTGCAGGACGGTCTGCCGGGACTCGGATGGGCCCCGGGGAAAGCACGCACCCTGTTGAAAGGGGTGCGCGAGGGCGATAAAGCCACCTTCACCAGTGCCGACAAGAGAATATCCGCCACGATTTTCGGCGGCAATCTTCTGCTGACAGGCGGGGATGGAAAGAACTCCACTCTCCCGCGCATCGAACGCACCAGCCCTACGCTGGGAGCCAAGCCGCCCAAGGGAGCATTGGTCCTGTTTGACGGCGGTTCCGCAGAGCAATGGGAGAACGGGAAGAGCGAAAAGGGTTGCCTGCTTGCCACCGGTTGCACCAGCAGGCAACGCTTTGGCGATTACAGACTCCATCTGGAGTTCCGCACCCCTTACATGCCCTTGGCTCGCGGCCAGCAGCGTGGCAACAGCGGCGTGTATCACAGCGGCCGCTGGGAAACCCAGGTGCTCGATTCGTTCGGACTCGAGGGAAAAGACAACGAGTGTGGTGGCATCTACTCGGTCTCCAAACCTCGCCTCAACATGTGCTTGCCTCCGCTCAGTTGGCAAACGTATGACGTTGACTTTACTGCCGCGACGTTCGATGCCAACGGCAAACGGACCGCCTGGCCCCGTATCACGGTCCGGCTCAATGGAGTGCTCGTGCATGAGGATCTGAAACTCGACAAGGATTTCACGACCTCCGCCCCGATCCCCAAGCCCTTGGACGGTCCCGAAGGTCCTGTCTTTCTCCAAGACCACGGCAACCCGGTGGTGTTCCGCAACATCTGGATCGTGCCGGGCAAGTAAGCCTGAGCCGTTCTCCACCCTGCCACCATCCCAACGTCCACATGAAAGCGATTATGAACCCAAACACGCATGAGGCATACATTGCCCGCCGTCGCCTGCTCATGCCCTCGAAGCGATTCCATTTGTTTGTCCAGGCCGTCCCTTTTCTCGTCTCCATGTCGGCCGAGTCCTCCAACCAGGACTCGAAGCCACCCAATTTCATCGTAATCCTGGCCGATGACCTCGGCTATGGCGACCTCGGTGTCACCGGGAGCAAGCAGATCCCCACACCGCACATTGACTCGATGGCGGCCGCTGGGGTGCGTTTCACCAACGCCTATGTTTCGTCGTCGGTCTGTGCTCCGTCGCGGGCCGGATTGATGACCGGAAAACATCAGGCGTCCTTCGGTTTTAGCGATAACCTCGCTACCGTGCAACCCGGCCACGATCCGGAATTCGTCGGCCTGCCGTTGAATCAAACCACCCTCGCGCAGCGCCTCAAGTCGCTCGGCTACACCACGGGCCTCGTCGGCAAGTGGCACCTCGGCGAACTGCCGAAATTCAGCCCGCTCCAGTGGGGCTTCGATGAGTTCTGTGGTTACCTTGGCGGCTCGCACGATTATTTCCGCGCCGAAACCGGCAGGGAAAAGCAAATGGCCGGCCCGATCCTCTGCAGCTTCAAGGAATCTGGTCCTCTGACCTACCTCACCGACAACCAGGGCGACGGATGTGTCGGGTTCATCCGCCGCCACAAGGACCAGCCGTTCTTCCTGTTCGCCTCCTTCGCCGCACCGCACACGCCGATGCAGGCGAACCAAGAGGACTTGAAGCGCTTCGCCCACATTGAAGACCGGCTGCGGCGCACGTATTGCGCGATGGTTTACCGTCTCGATCAAAACGTCGGCAAGATCCTCAACGAAGTGCGCGCGCAGGGAATCGAGCGCGATACATTCGTGGTCTTCCTGAGTGACAACGGCGGCCCCAGCGCGCCGGGAATAAGCAACGGCTCGGTCAACGCACCGTTCCGCGGCAGCAAAACCACCGTGCTCGAAGGAGGCATCCGGGTGCCGATGATCTTCAAGTGGCCTGCAACCCTGTCGTCCGGCATGATGACGGATATCATGGTGTCCTCTCTGGATATCCTGCCCACCTTTCTCACGGCCGCGGGCGGATCGATCAAGGCCTCGGAACGGATCACGGGCGTGGACCTGCTGCCGTTTCTCACCGGGAAGCGGGAGCAGCCTCCTCACGAGTCGCTGATGTGGACCTACACCTTCGGCAGCGCGATCCGCACCGGCGACTGGAAGCTGATCCGCCTGCCGGACCGCCTGCCGATGCTCTATCACGTGTCCGCCGATGCCAGTGAACGGGACGACCTCTCGCTGGAATACTCGGACCGGACCCGGTCGATGTTGAAGGAGTTGGGCCGCTGGGAAGTGAACTCACCGAATCCGGTGTTTCACGAACCGGCCGACTGGCGGATCCGGCATTTGCGGTTCTACGACAGCGACTATCAGATGATGCAACCGGAGTAGCTCGCTGAGGAGCGTCTTTGATTCACTCGCTTTTCTAACACATCCCGACACTTAACACCTCATGCACACCACGCCCCCAAAACCGTTCCTCGCAGTCCTCTCCACCTTCCTGCTGGTTGCTCACTCGCCCGGCGCTGAGCCGAAGCCGCAGATTGCCGACCTGAAACCGGACGTTTTGAGGTTTGATCCGTTCACCTGGCCGAGCGAAATTCCCAAAGACTGCCCGTTTGAACGCTCCAAGGCTTTCAATGCCATTCGCTTTCTCGGCGTGAAAAGCGGTTTCCGGTATGGCGACACCTGGTATCCGACTTGGGCCGAAAACGACATCCTGTATTCGCCCTGGACGGATGGAAAAACCAAACGCCTCGACGGCTACACCGACTGGTCGCAATCGTGGGTGCATCCCGAGCACATCACCACCGGTCAGGGCGTCATCCTCGGGGACGACCCACTCAACCTCATCGCTTACAGCATCGGGCTCGACAAGAGTTCGCCGGCAGCGCCCTACCCCGGACGCTATCCCTGCGGTTCGCTCGTCCATAACGGCGTGTGGTATTACGGCACGTATTGCCTCGGGCCGGGGGATGGAGTGCACTACGGGAAAACGCGCCTCAACTGGCCGTGGATCGGGCCGTTTGTCGGCTTCAGGCATTCGACCAATTACGGCCACTCCTGGACGCCGCCCCCCCACACGCCGGAGAAACCGCTCTTCGGAGAAACGGGAATGTGGGGCCACCCCGTCAAGATCGGCGCGCCGCACTTCGTTGATTTCGGAAAGAACATGGAACATTCGCCCGACGGCAAGGCCTACCTGGTGGCGCACGGCGCGAACTACGAGACGACCACCAACCACTGGCGGATGTGGAACGACAGTTGGATCACCGGGGACCAGATCTATCTGTTGAGGGTCACGCCCAGCATCAAGACCATCAACGATCCGTCGGCATACGAGTTTTACGGCGGCAAAGACAAGGACGGCAAGCCCGTATGGACGGGCGATTTCGAAAAGATCAAACCGCTGCTCGAATGGGACAACAACATGGGGTGCGTCACTGTCACCTACAACCCGGTACTGAAAAGATATATCATGTGCGTCACCGACGGAGGCAACACCGTCTCGCGGATGAACACCTATCTGCTCGAAGCGGACCGCCTCGACGGGGACTGGAAGATCATCACCTACATGAAGGAGTTCGGAACGCAGGCCTACTTCGTGAACATTCCCTCGAAATTCATCGCCGCGGACGGGAAGACGTTGTGGCTGCTTTACTCGGGGAATTTCTCGCTCGATCAGAACCAAAAGCCGCATCCGGTGAACCCGCCCGGCGGCCACTACGGCATGACCTTCCAGAAGGTTGAACTGCTGAGGAATGAATGAGCAACGACGGCGCGCAGTTCGGAATGAAGGCCACTTGCATGGCCCGCCACCAGCCATGCTCTGCCCAGGCGATCAGCCGCGGAGCGTCCAATAAGCAGTTGCTATCCGTTCAATCGTCATGAAGGAACATCACTCCGCCCAGTGTTCGCAAACGGTCTGGCGAATCCCGTCCGCCCTGCTCGTGGGTATCGCTTTAGGGAGTGGTCTTTCGCCGGGCCGTGAGTTTGGGAGTGCCGATTCCATAGCGGCGAACGCCGCCGGGAAGGCGGCGGAGCCGGCGAGGGCTGAGGATAGGCTTTCGCCTGCTACGTTTGGTGATTCCCCGGTCCGTGCGCGGCCCGGTGCGTTTCGGAATTGGCTCGACGGGGATTCGCTCCGGCCCGAGTCAACCCGCTTTACGCGAAGCAACCTCGATCGAATTCAAAACGATCCGACTTCGGACAGTTCATACGGAAGAGTTCCGGGCGGCAAGACCCGGCCCGTTTACACCAAGATACCACCGTTGATGAAGTCGGGCCTTTTCGGTCCGGTTAGGATTATCACACCCAGAAACTGAGAAAATGACAGGAGACAAGATACAATGACATACCATCGAAATCTGACCGTGCAGTGTTTGATGTTCACGGCCGCCACGCTGCTGTCAGCCTTCGCCGACGAGCCACCGATGACAAACCATTGGACGTTGGACACGACACGACACGGCATTGTCCACACTGGCAGTGGCGGGGAACCCGTGGTGCTGAACATGCAGGGCCGCAAGGTGGTGATGCAAGTGCGGGTGGACGGGGTGACGGGCCTTTCCTACAAGGCGCGCTTTTTCCACGTGGATCCGGATCTCACCAAGAAGGGCTGGGTTATGGCCGATGTGAAGGCCGACTCCAATCCCACGCTGGAGGTGAACGGGCGGCCCCTACGGTGCGACGTACCCTCGACGGTGGCTTTCGACGGAATGTTGACGGTGGTTTACCCCGCCAGCGAGGGCATCGTCGCCACCCGCACGGTCTATTGCTCGCAGCGAACCCCGGGGGTCGTTGAGGAATGGCAACTGCGCAATACCACCGACAAATCACTGACGGTGGATTTCAAAGCGCCTGCGAAGGTGACGGCGGCCACGGAACACACGTTGCTGGTTTGGACCGGGCAGGGGCCGGCGTCCACCGTGGTGAAACTTGGCGGCACCGTGTCGTTGGCGATCTGCGTGCAGGCCCGGTTAAAGGACGGGCCGGAGACGAACTCCGCCATTGAGGTGGCGGCCGAGCATGCCACGCGGCACGCCCTGACCGAGGCGGCCTGGCGCGGACCGGGCCGGTTGGAGACGCCAGAGCCGCTACTTGACCAGGCCTTCGCCCTGCAAAAGCTGCACGTGCTGGAATGTCCGATCGAGACGATCAAAGGCGTGATCGTCCACAACGGCAGTCTCAGGTATTCGCCCGGCATCTGGGCGAATGATCCGGTGGAGTATTCGAGCCCGTTGTTCCCTTTCTTCGGCGACCCGGAATTGAACCGCGCGAGCATGGGCATGTATCACGTCTGGCTGGACTATTGCCGGGAGCATGGCGGCGATGCCATCCCCGGTTGCTTCTGGCAGGCGAACTTGGAGGTGGGCCAATGGGAGCGCGGCGACGATGCAATGGTGCTCTACGGCCTGTCCAAGTTCCTGCTCTTCCAAGGCGACCGCGCCGCGGCGGAGGAAATGTGGCCGCTGATCGAGTTTGCCGCCGCCTCGGTGCTCCGTCACACCACCGCCGACGGCATCATCGCATCGCGGACCGACGAGATGGAAGGCCGTTATCCAACCGGCACTGCCAACTTGAGCACCTCGTCTCTCGCTTACGGTGGCTACCGGCTGGCGGCCCGCTTGGCGCAATCCTTGGGCAAGCCGGCGGCGGCGGAGTTTGATCAGCGTGCCGCGGCTCTGCGCAAGGGCATCGAATCCCACTTCGGCGCGGAGGTGGAGGGCTTCAAGACCTACCGCTACTACAAGGAGAACACCACTCTGCGCGGGTGGATCCTGCTGCCCTTGGCGATGGGGATCACCGAGCGGCAGGAGGCCACCGTCGCCGCGTTGATCTCCGACAGACTCTGGCCCAAACGCGCGGAGGGCGCCGATATCCTGGCGGAGTCCACCCGGCCGACCGAATGGGGCCGCGAGACCTATTACGCTTTGCGGGTGTTGTTCAAAGCCGGTCGCACCGAAGCGGCGCTCGACCTGACCCGGCGCGTGGTCAAGGCGCAGATTTTCGGCGCCAAGGGGCCGTATCCGGATGAGGACGCGATTGACATGCTTTGCCCAGGATCGCTGTATCCGCGCGTCTTCACCGAGGGCGTGTTCGGCATTGTGCCCACCGGCCTCGATTCCTTTGAATGCACGCCGTGGCTGCCCAAGGCCTGGCCGCGGATGGCGTTGCGCGACGTTCGCGCCTTCGGGCGCGCGTGGGATTTGGTGGTGGAGCGCGCCGGCGATCAGCAGAAGGTCACGGTGCGCAGCGGTGGCAAGACGCTGATGACCGGTTTGGGGCCAGCCGGGAAGACTTATTCGCTGACTTTCCCAGTGGGAAAAAATGGGATTATCGGAAACGCAATATGGTAGTATGCAGACTGACGTAAAATTTGACACTGTAGCAACATAACCGGGATAAGTTGAAGATTTGTCAGGTCCTGAGCCGATGAAGTGACCGGAGGAACGGAATCCTCCAGGAGTTACTCAGGATGACTGGACCTGGTG
>Ga0315287_10006391_pt1 | contig 11719 bp, 7 predicted proteins | sample YL17G11_0_MG_FD_205037 | JGI IMG/M metagenome (GOLD analysis project Ga0315287, IMG submission 205037) | Sediment microbial communities from Yellowstone Lake, YNP, Wyoming, USA - YL17G11_0 | ecosystem: Environmental > Aquatic > Freshwater > Lake > Sediment | place: USA: Wyoming | collected...
GTGAAACGGGGGGGTTGGAGATGGGCTTCACTTCGTTTTTTTTTTAAATACGACACACCACACCGAGGGGGCTGGCAAATCACACGCTGGCCATCTCCATCGAGCGCAGGCTCCGACGGGGTGGATGAAAGGGTGGTGTGGACGCGGCCTGACGACCTGGCGGACGACCGCAAATAGCATTGAGAGCGATCGCTCTCTCCTCGTCTCTACTCTGCCGCGCCCAAGCCACGGCAGGGATAGGTGCACAGAGGCACGCCCATCCCCCACACACACAGACACACACACCTTCCACAGGGCGTCCTCCACGGCGGTCGTGAAGGCCCGCCGCTGCTCGGACATAAAAGGGGGGAAGAGCGAGAGCGTTTTCTTTTTTTTTGCACAACTGACCTGCACTCGACCGTCTCTCTATCACATGAATGAAACCGTCCCCTCTACTACTCCTCACCCCACCTCCGCATCCCGCAGTGTCGTCGAGCTGACTTTTCCGCGCCCCGCCCCCGCCCCGACCAGGCCCACCACGACCAGGTCTAGGGGCGGAACCCCCCGCCTCGCCCGCCCCGCCAGGATCGCCTGCCCGCCTGGCAGTGTTTCGGCCGACACCACCAGGGCGCCCACGGTCGGGTCCGTCTCAGCCGCCGTCGGCTCGTCCGGGTCCGTCAGGGGCGCCGTCTCCACCGTCAACCCGTCCGGCCGCACGGACCTCGCAAAGTCCGCCGCCGCCCGCGCCCGCACCTCGTAAGGCTGCAGGCGCGCCCGCCCGGCTTTCCTGGCCACCAGCGCCCCGTCCGTGACGCCGATGAACAGCGAGTCCCGCGCCGCCAGGGCCGAAACCGCCAGCAGCAGGCGATGCCCCGCATGCAGGCGGTCAAAGGTGCCGCCGACCGCGACGCGCGGGTATGGGAGGGAAGCAGCGTGCGCGAGGCGAGAGGACGCGGGCGGTGGCTGGGCTGGTGGTGCTGCCGACCCTCCTCCTCCGACGCTCGGCACCAGCTCCGGCCGCGAGCCGCCCGCTGCGATTATGGCGGCCAATACTGCAGCCGCACGCTCACCTCCCCCTGCCCCGGCCGGCACGGCCAGCGCCCCAGGCGCCTGCCCACCCCTCACCAGGCGCCCCGCCAGCGCCCCCATGCTCCAGGGGCTCGAAAACACGGCCGGCACGACCGGCACCACGTCCGCGGTCGGGAAGCCTGCTGCGCCCAGGGCCGAGTAGGCTCGCTCCAGGGAAGCCAGGAGGGGTGGGGTGAGGGGGGTGGCGGGGTCGAGGGCTTGAGTGTGAGGAGATGAGAGGGGGAGCGTCAGGGGAGTGTGGGGTCGAGAGGTCGACCCCCCAATTAGCGCTCCCCTCTCTCTCCATCAGCTCTCTCACCATCATACACCATCAGCACGCGGCGCCCCGCCTGCGCGCCCGCCACCAGGTCCGGGATCCAGGCATCGGACGCCGGGTCGGCGAGGAGGAGGAGCGGGGAGGAAGAGGAGACCGGGTGGGTCAAAGTGGACGCTCCTGCCTGCATTGGCCCCCGTTTTTTTCGTGCTGGCGAGAAGGCCTGGGAGTGCGCAGTGCAAGGGGGTGGCCACTGCCCACGGTCTGGTCGAGGAAGGCAGAAAGTGAGAGGCGGGCTCACGACTGGGCGCATGAACGGACCTCTGGTTGAGAACAACCTCGTTTTCACACGTCCTCAGGGACTCTCGCGGGACTCTCCTTAGGGTCCACTCCACTCACTGCGTGTAGTCATTCGCCCCTCGCCCAGGCGGCGCCACCGGCTCCAGGGGCGCCCCCGTGAAGCTCATGCCCCCACCCATCCCCCCACCCGCGCTCATCCGCCCTCGCAAGTCGCTGCCACCGCCACCGCCCACCACCCCGCCCGCGCTCGCCCGCCACACCGCCCGGAAGTCCTCCCGCGTGCTGGAGAGGCGGGCTTTCAGGTCGGGTGAGCGGCAGGCCGAGTGCGCGGCGGCCAGGGCAAAGCCGGCCAGGGAGGAGAGCGCGGCCCGCCGGATGGACGGGACGCCCCCGCCGAGGAGGAGCAGCAGCAGCCCTGCGCACACCAGGACGGCCGCCGCAAGCGGCCGTCTCACGCCGGCGACGCGCACGCCGCTGCCACCACTACCACCACCCGCACCCCTTGGCGGGGCACCCAGCCCGCCCGTGGCGGCCGCCGTGCTGCCTTGGGCCGCCCGCATGCGGGACGCCAGCCCTGGCGCCACCCGGCGGGCTACCCGCAGCACGCGCCCGCTCGCGCTCGCGGCATAGGCGTCGTTGGCCAGGGCGACCGCCAGGGCGACCAGCAGGGCGCCGCCCGCAGCGGCGGACCGCCAGCCCCAGGCGGGCACGCCCAAGCGGAGGAAGGGCAGGCACGGCAAGGCAAGGGGCGGCCCCGCGAGGAGGAGGCCGTACGTCGCCCTGTAGCACCAAGCGTTGCACTTCAGGCGCCCCGCGAGCTCGGAGGCATCGATGGGTGGGGGGCCGAGACCGTTCAGGGTTTCGGCTAGCCCTCTCGGTCGGGTGGCCGACCAGTCGGCCTCCCGCAGGGCCGCGACGACGTCGGCCCAGGGGGTGGCGTCCCAGTCCATATGGAGAGAGCGGTGGTTGAAAAAAACGGCGAGACGAGACAGGCGTGCGGTCTGTAACGTGTGTCGGAACGTGCTCACCGGTGCCTGCCGCAGAGCCCACGCCAGGGACTTGTTGTCCAGGTGTTTTAGGTCCGTTCTACGTCAAAACAGGGGGCAGGGTAGGGGGCGAGCAACCCCAGGCCAAAGAAGAGATGTAAAGGAAGGGCGCGAATTTGCAGGTGTGTGTGACGGCCAGCGCCGCGCGGCCCTTCACAACAAACACTTTTATTTCTCTCGGGGCGGGCGCCCAGCAGCGGCCCTCGAGTGTGTGGCCCGCCATGCCCTCCGATGACGGCGCCAGCCCCTCGACATCCGGCCGCGGCTCGCTCCCCGCCAGCCCCCACCATCCGCTCTTCTCCGCCTCCGGCCTCCAAACCTCGCTCCAAGCCGCGCCCGTCATCGCCAAAGAACTTCTGGCCGGCGGTGCCGCGGGCGCCATCGCCAAGTCGTGTGTCGCCCCACTGGAACGGGTCAAGATCCTGTTTCAGGTGAGTGTGGGATGCGTGTGTGCGCGGTGAGAGATACGTGACGCGCGCAACGGAGAGAGAGGGGCATTTGCTCTCGTCCCCCGACCTCGACCTCCTCTCTCCCCATCATCATATGTATATCCATCACACAGACCGGCCGAATGCAGGGCCTTGGCATCGGCGCCACGCTGGCCCGCATCTTTGAGACCGAGGGCGTGCGTGGGCTTTTCAAGTAAGAACAACGGAAGAGGGGGAGAGAGAGAGAGGAGACGGGGCTGGGTGGCGTCGTGGTCTCTCTCTCCAGGCACGCACTCTCCCTCCATCCTACACCGACCCTCTCCTCTCCATCCACAGGGGCAACGGTGCGTCCGTCATGCGTATCATCCCCTACTCCGCCCTCCATTTTGGCGCGTACGAGCATTACCGGGCCCGCCTGGTGGCCGCGACGGGTGCGACACCGGGCGCGGTGCCCCCCTCTGTCGACCTGCTCGCCGGGTCGGCCGCTGGCGCGACCGCCGTCCTCGCCACCTACCCGCTCGACCTGGTCCGCACCCGCCTGGCCTACCAGATGGAGGGAGGGGGCGGGGCGAAGCAGGCGGGAGCAAGCACTAGTGGCACCAGGCCACCACGCCCGCCCGGCGCCACCGTGCGCGGCGTGCTGCGAGCGACGGTGCGGGTGGAGGGCCTGCGCGGCCTGTACCGGGGGGTCGCCCCAACGCTCGTCGGCATCCTCCCGTACGCGGGCCTCAAGTTTTACGTGTACCAGAGCGCCAAGGTCGCGCATACGAGGGGTGAGGTGGCGGCGGCGGAAGGGGGTGGTGGCAGCGGCAGCGTCGACACAACAAAACCAACCACACTCCCCCGCGCTTCGGCCCCGGCGCTGCTGGCGTTTGGCGCGGCCGCGGGACTGGTCGCCCAGACGGTCACCTACCCGCTGGACGTCGTCCGCCGCCAGATGCAGGTTCAGGGCCTGGCGGCGCTCGCGGGCAGTGGCGTGCCCGGCGCGGCGTCGGCGGCCGCGTCGGCGGCCGCGGCCGGCCCGCCCGCAGCCCGACTGGCCACGCCCGTCACTTCCACCTGGTCCGGCCTGGCCGCCGTCGCCCGGGCGGGCGGGCTCCGGGCCTTGTTTGCGGGCATGTCCATCAACTACATGAAGGTCGTGCCGTCCACGGCCATCGGGTTTACGGTGTATGACGGGCTGAAGAGCTACCTGGCGCTGCCGCACAACCTTTGATGACAATGGGAGACGGCACCACAATGAGAGAGGTGGTTGGATGGGGAGTTGGATCGAGAGCGAAGGTTCTGTGGTGTAGTTTCGCAGTTTATCTTTCATTTCAACCCGATCACCCCCGCCTCCACCAGCCCCGCCACCTCCCGCCCCAACGCGTGCAGGGGCAGGCCGACGACATTGAAGTAACAGCCGTCCAGGCGGGACACCCACACCCCGGCCGCGCCCTGGATCCCATAGCCGCCCGCCTTGCCGGCCGCCTCGCCGGTCGCGACGTACGCGGCGATCTCGCCTGGGGACAGCGGGGCAAAGGTGACGGCGGTGGTCTCCGAGAACTCGATGAAAGTGGCGCGCTGCTGCTGCTGCTGCTGCTGGGACGGCGGCGGCGCTCCCTCTCCACCCTGCTCGGCGAGGGGTGGCGGCAGGACGACCAGCGAGCAGCCCGTGTGGACGGTGTGCGTCCCGCCCGCCAGGCTGGTGAGCATGCGCACCGCGTGCGCGTCATCGTCCGGCTTCTCCAGGATCGTCCCGTCGGGGGCTTGGACGACTGTGTCCGCAGCCAGGACGAGGGCGTGGCTGGTGGGCGACGCGCCCATCCCAGCGCGCACGGCCGCCGCCACCTCTGCCGCCTTGGCCCGGGCGGTCGCGACCGCGTAGGCCGCGCCGGAAGGGAAGGCGGCCTTGTCCAGGGTCTCCTCAAAGGTGGAGGGGCGGACCTCAAAGTGGGACAGGCCGACCTGTGCGCGGAGGAGATTGGAAGAGAGACGAGGGGCAAGGTTGGCTTCGTGGGGGCGAGAACGCGCGCGCACGCGTGAGAGAGAGAGATGGGGGGCGATGGTTGGCCAGACCCGCCGCCGCCCGCCCATTGGAGAAAGCCGGAGAATGCAAAGAGGGAGAGCGCTCGCCTCTTCCATGCACCCACCTGCTTCAGCAGCTCTGCTCGGCGTGGGGACGCGCTGGCGAGTACAATGCGGGTGCGTGCCAGGAGCGGCAAGTGCTCCAGAATCATATCGCCCGGGCGGCGTTTTTTTTTTTGGAGGGATGAATGAACGAAGTGAAGGAAAAGCCTGCTTCCGACCATTTCCAAATCGCCGACGCTTTTTTGGGGGGGAGCAGCAGGCGCACACGCATACAGGCACTCGCTGTTGCGCGCTGCTGCGGGCCGTCCACACCCTATACACGCCCCTCTCCCCCCCACCCACCCCCCCACACACCGAGGCTGTGGCGCTCTCTCGCGGTATACAAAAAATGGCGGCGACCAACTCGCCTCCCGCCACTAAAGAGAGCGCAGCGCCTGCCCCCACCCCGTCCCTCCCGCCATGGCTTGGCCCGGCCGGCCCCACGCCCGAGTCCATCAAGGCCCTGGCTGCCGGGACGGTGAGTTCGATGCGGCGTGACTGGGGCCTGCACGCGTCACGTGTGCGCCATTTTGCGGGGGACGGCGGCTGTCTCCATCGGCCTGCGCGCTCTCTCTCAACCTTCAATCAACCCTCTCCCTCCTCCTTCCTACACACACAGTCGCCACCGGAGCTCACCGCCCCCGCTACCCCTGCAGCCACCGCCTTCCTGTACGCCCTCGTCTGGGCGGTCGCCCGCGGGGACGTGGAAGCGTCTGCCTTGCCGACCGCCTTGCGGGCCGCGGGGCTGTTGCCTGCTGCTGAGGGTGTTGGCGAACTTCTTCCTGACACCCCGCCCTGGCTCTCGCCCGCCCTGTGCCACACGCTCTGGTTTGTGTGGCAGGAACTGGAGGAGGCTGTGGGTGTGGGTGTGGGCGGTGGCGGCGAGGGCGAGGGCGAGGGCGAGGGCGAGGGCGAGGGCGAGGGCGAGGGTGAGGCCGCGGCGGCGGCAGCAGCCGACGCGCTGGCCACCGCGTGCGCCCGGGTTGGGGCTGCCGCGTCCGCGTCCCTGGCCTGCTCCGCCATCGCCTCGCCCGCGTCCCTGATGGCCATTGCGGACGGCGACATGCTGGCCGCGGCCGGCCTGCTCGCCCCCGCCCCCGCCGGCCCCGACGCCTGGCGACGGCGGGAGGTGCGCGCGCACACCCGCCTCGCCTACACCCAGCGCAAGTTCAACCTCCTGCGCGAGGAGGCGGAGGGCTTCGCCAAGCTGCTGGCGCGCCTGCACGGGCTGGGCGGCGGCGGCGGTGCTGGGGGGAGCGGGGGAGCGCCCCCGTCAGAGCGCGTGCTGGCTGCCGCGGTCACCGAGGTCGGCGCCCTGGTGGGCGTGTTCGACCTCGACCCCCACCGGGTAGCAGACGCCGTCCTCGAGGCGGCGTCCTGCCGGCCGGCCATCCTGGCGCCGGCCCTGCCGGCCCTCCTGTCTCCATTTGCGCCTGGTGCCGTCTCCCAGGTGCTGGGCTTCCGGTGCCAGCGCGCGGCGGGCGCGGTGGCGGGCGAGGGCGGGGCGGCCCCGTCCGATGCGGACAGGGGCCTGTGGGCCGTCGCGGCCCACCTCATCGCCAGCGGGGCCGTCCCGCTGGACGCCCTGTACCCGCACTTGTCCCCCAGTGATGAGGGCGTGCGGGAGGGCGCGGTCGCCGCCCGGGCGGCCGCCGTGGAGGCGTCTGCCGCGGTCGGCCGCATCTCCCTGGCGGCCGTGGCCGGGAAGGATGGAGGGGGAGAGGATGCGGCCGCGCCGGCCTCCCGTGGCGGCGGCCCTCCGCCCGCCCCGGCCGTCGGCCTGACCGCGGCCAGCATGCGCCTGGACGCCCGCCACCTGGCGCACTATGGCGCGGGCAGCACGGAGCTGGACGCCCTGGCGGCCAATCAGAAGCTGGCCCTGCTGGCGGCCCTGGTCCGGGAGGGCAGCCCCGCCGGCCGGGCGGCCGCGGCCGCGCTGGCCGGCGGCCTGCGCGCCCTGGGGGTCGACCCGGCTGCGGCGCCCGGGGTGGCGGGGGCGTTGGCGGATGCCGCGATGGCGGCCCTGGCCCCCTCGCCCGCGTCCCTGGCGGCCTTGGCCCCGGGCGCGCCGGCCTCCCTCCACGCTGGCGGACCAAAGGGCGGCGGCGGCGCAGGCGGCGACCCTGCCCTGACCTCCTTCACGCCCGCCGCCCTGACCGACCTCCTCGCCCTCGGCCCCCACGTCTTTCGGTCCCCCCTGCTGTTCACGGCGGCGGCCCGCGTGTTCCGGGCGACGGTGGCCGCGCACTTCGCGACCGTGGAGGCGGCCAACGCTGCGGCGAATGTGGGTGGTGGCGGCGGCGGCGCGCGCCGCGGCCGGGGTGCTGCTGCCGCTCCCGCCGAGCTGCCGGCGCTGGCCGCCGCCCGCACCGCCCTGGCCGACGCGGAGGCTGTGCTGCACCGCGTCCTCCTGCCGGGCGCGGCCCTCATTCCAGCCTCTGCCCCCGCCGCGGCCGAACTGTGGGCCTGCCTGGCCCCGCTGCCGTACCCGCACAGGTTCAGGGCGTACGCCGCGCACCGGGCGCACGCCGCGGCCGACCCTCTCCTGGCCGCCTCGGCCCGCATGGCGGTCGTGGAGGTGCGCAAGATCATGCGCCGCCTGCACGTGCCGGCCGACAAGCGCGAGCGCACCACGTACCTCGCCCCCTTCTCGCGCATGCTGGGCAAGGCCTCGCACGCGTCCCCCCTGCCCGTCTGCGCCGCCCTGGTCGCCCAGGTCGAGGCCTACCCCAACCTGTCCGACCTGACCGTGGACGCCCTGCGGTACGCGTCCCCGCTCACCCTGGACGCGCTGACGTTCACTATCCTGGACCGGCTCGCCTCGTCCGGGCGGGCCAAGCTCAAGCCCGACGGCCTCCACATCTCCGACTGGCTGGCCTCCCTGGCGGCCTTCACGGGCGCCGCCTGCCTGCGGTACGAGGGCGTGGACGTAGCGGCGGTGTGCCGGTACGTCGCGGCCACGCTGCAAGAATCCGACCCGTACGACCTGCTCGTCCTGCGGGAGCTGGTCGGGACGATGGGCGGCGTGACGACCGTGGCCGACGTGAGCGAGGCGCAGGTCGCGGCCCTGGGCGGCGGCCCCACCCTGGTCGACCTGGCCGTCCTCTCCCTCACCTCCGCAGGCGCCGGGGCGGGCGCGCCCGGGTCCGCCGAGCGGGCGACCGCGGCCAAAGCCCGCGCCCGCGGGGCTGGCCGCCTGGCCGCCGCCCTGGTCTCCCCCGACCCCGCCGGCGCGGGCGGGCTCGCCCTGCCCCTCCTCGTCCTGACCGCCCAACAACGGTCCGCCGTGGCGGCCGGGTCGGCCGGCCCCGCCCACCTCAAGCTCCTGGCCGAGCTGTATGACCGCACGCACGAGACGGCGGGTCTGTACGTGAGCTTTTTAGCCGGCGCCCTGTCGCCGGCGGCCTTCGCCCACCTGCTGCCCCCCCTGCCGGCCCTGGTCGTCGAGTTTGGGGTCGACCCGGAGCTGGCCTTCACCGCCTGGCGGCCGCTCCTGCCCCGGGCGCCGCCCGTCACGGAGGAAGGAGGGGATGACGAGGAGGCGATGGTGGTTGGGGAAGAGGGGGCACCGCCACCCGCCCCCGCTCCCCTGACCGACGACGAGGGTGAGCTGGAGGAGGGCGAGGCACCAGGCGCGGGCGGCGTGCCCACCGCCCCGTCTCCTCCGCCCTCCGCGGCCAAGCCGGCCGCCCTTCCCTCCTTCTCCGCCCTCACCCCGTCCGCCGCCCGGTCCCTCGTTCGCTCCTCCCTCCCCCCCGTCGGGCCCGCCGGCCTGACTTGGGCCGACTTCCTGGCCCAAGTGGAAGCGTCGGTGCCCCCGCCCGACACGGCCGAAGGGGCCGCCCCCCTCCCGGGCGTCTGGACCCGCCTGTCGCCCGCCTTTTACGCGGCCTTCTGGCGCTTGCGCCTGTACGATCTGGCCGTCCCCGAAGCCGCCTACACCGCCGAACGGCGCCGCCTGGTGTCCGCCCTGGCCGCCAAGCACAAGGCCCTGGCTGTGACGGACGCTGCCCGCGCACGCGCGGCGGCCGCCTGGCGTGGCGCGGGCGGCTGGGTGCCGGGCGAGGACCCGCGAGCGTTGGAGGAGGAAGCGCGGACGGCGCGCAAGGAGGCGGGGCGCCTGCAAGCGCTGCTGGATGCCCTGGACGGCGAGGCCGCCGCCCAACGGTCCAACGCGGCCGCTGTGCGCGCTGGGTTGAGCCTGGAAGCCCCTGCCTGGCTGGCGTCCGTGTCCGACCCGGCCGGCATCGTTCCCGCCTTTGTCGAACGCTGCGCCCTGCCCCGCCTCCTCAACTCGCCGGAGGACGCCGCGTACGTGGCCGCCTTTGCCCGCACCGTGCAAGCCCTGGCCACGCCCCGTTTCTCAACCCTGCTTTACCTGGACCGGGTCATGAAGGATGTCATGGCCGCCGTCGTCTGCGCGACCGACCGGGAGGCGGGCAACCTGGGCATCTTCCTGCGGGACACCCTGACCACCGTGGAAGCCTGGCGGGCGGATGAGGGCGGGGCCGTGTACGCGCGGGACTGCGAGGGCACGCCGGGGTTCTCTGCGGGCTTGCACACCTCGACCGCGGCGACGACCCCGCTCGACCACTTCCGCAAGCTGTGCCACAAGTGGCAGCACCGGGTCGCCCGCGGGTGCCGGGACGCCCTGGGCAGTGGCGAGTACGTCCAGACCCGCAACGCCCTGCTCGTCCTTCACGCGGTCGTGCGGGTGTACCCGGGCCTGGCCGGTGTGGCGGTGCTGCTGAGGAAGGCGGCCGCCCGCGTCGCGGACGAGGACGGGCGGGAAGACCTTCGCACGCTGGCCGGGTCCTACGTCCTGGCCCTGGGCCGGGAGGTCGACCGGGGCCGCCTGCTGACTTCCGACCAGTACATGGGCGCCGCGCCCGTCCCGACGGCGGCGGAGCTGGCGGCGGGGCGGAAGGCGGCGGCCGCGGAGCGGGCGGCCACTGCCGCGGCGGCCGAGGCAGCCCGGTCAGCGCTACGGCCGACGGCTGCTGCCTTTGTGCCTGGCGCGGCGGCAGTGCCTGCTGCTGCTGTTGCTGCTGCTCCTGCCCCTCCACCTGCTGCCCGCTCGGAAGGCGCCCCCTCCCGCCCGGACAGCCGGGGCCCGCCGCGGCCGGAAAGCCGGGCAGGTGGTCGTGGTGGTGGTGGTGGTGGTGGTGGTGGTGGTGGTGGTGGTGGTGGTGGTGGTGGTGGTGGTGGTGGTGGTGGTGGTGGTGGTGGTGGTGGTGGTGGTGGTGGTGGTGGTGGCAGCAGTGCGCCACCGCCACCGCCTCCACCCTCGTCCTCCCGCCCGCCTGGCGGCTCCGACCGCGGCCGCGACCGCGACCGCGATAACGACCGTATAGGCGGCCAGGATGACCCCTCCCGCCGCCCGGGCCGGGCCGACCGGACCGTCGACTGGCGCAAGCCGGAAGGAGGAGGTGCGGGTGGCGGCCGGCAGGGGCGGCCCCCCTCGGTTGGAGGAGGCGACCGCTCCCGCGGCGGCGCCGCCGATGACGTCGCCTCCCTGCGCCGGGCTGCCCTGGCTCGGGGCGGCGACGGTGGTGGCGATGCGGATGCTCACCGCGTCAAGCGCGGGCGGGATGAGGACGGCACCGGCGGCGGCCGCCGTGGCGGCGATGGCGGCGGCAGCGGTGGTGGTGGTGGCTCCGACCGTGGCAAGAGGGGCCGCCCGACCGACGAGCCTCCCTCTCGCAGCCAGCCGCGGGAGCCCAAGCCGCCCACGCCCGCCTCGCCTGGAAGAGGCGGTGGTGGTGGTGATGGTGATGGTGGCGACGACGACGGCAAGCCCGCCCGCAAGCGTAGGGTGAGTCCTCTTTGTGTGGGGGGTGTCGTGCGGCTGCGGTGGGAGAGGACAGCGCGCGACCCTCGAACGAAAAAAAAAAAAAAAAAAAAAAACTCACCCCTCGCTCTCTCTCCTCAACACAGCGCGGCGCCGGCCGGAGCAGCGCCGAACCCGCCTCCAAGGACGCCCCACCCCCTGGTCCGCCCTCCTCCTCTCGCGGCGGCGGCGGGGGTGGCACCGGCGACCGGGACCGGGACCGGGACCGGGACCGGGAGAGAGACCGGCGGGGCGGCGGTGGCGGTGGCGGCAACGGCAACGACCGCCGCGACGACCGCCGCGACGACCGCGGCATGACGGCGGGCGTGCCCCCACCCCGGTCCGACCGGCGGGGCGGCGGGCGGCGTGGCGACAGGCGATAAAAAGAGAGACGGAGGGGGAGGGGGGGGGGGGGGGTCGGTGGGGCGCGCGAGGTGCGCTTTCTGTTTGTTGCAAAAAAAAACTTTTCCCTAGTGCGCACCGCCATCGCTTCTCTTCTTCTCTTTCCGCCCCATGAAGAACATAAACAGACACACAAACACATCTAAAGCAGAAGAATGAACACATCGCTGTTGACTGGGGGTGGGTAGGGCGCGCGGCGGGGAGGGGTGGGGGGCGCGCAGGCCGCGGCGGGGGGGGGGGGGGGGGGGCGGGGGGGGGGGGGGGGGGGGGGGGGGGGGGGGCG
>Ga0315287_10006393_pt1 | contig 11719 bp, 13 predicted proteins | sample YL17G11_0_MG_FD_205037 | JGI IMG/M metagenome (GOLD analysis project Ga0315287, IMG submission 205037) | Sediment microbial communities from Yellowstone Lake, YNP, Wyoming, USA - YL17G11_0 | ecosystem: Environmental > Aquatic > Freshwater > Lake > Sediment | place: USA: Wyoming | collected...
ACCGGATGTACTTGAACGCCTACGGGCCCCAGCTCACCAGCGAGGCCGGCATCGCGGCCTTTTGCCGGGGATATCTGGGACACCGGTTCGCCTCCACCAAACAGGCTGTTCAGATGTCCGACGGGGCGCCGGGGTTGATGTCGTAGTCGCTGCGCTTGATGGTAAACTTGCTGCGCACCACCAGGAGATCGCCCTGCATCTGGCCATTCGAGTGCGCGCCGAGCTTGTCCTTCAGATACGTGAGCTTCACTGGAACAGTGATCTCCTCGGTCACGCCCCGGAGGGTGAACTTGCCGGTCACGTCCGCCGTCGTCTCGGTGCCGGCGGTCTTCACGTTCGACACCTTGGTGGATTCGAAAGCGATCTCGGAGTGTTTCTTGCTGTCCAGCCATTGCTCGCCGTGGAGGGTTGCGGGATTCTCCGAGTCGAAGGTGATCGTGCCAGTCACGCCATTGGCTGTGCCGCTGACGGACTCGAGCGGCGCGTCGAGCCGGAAGGCCGCGTTGTTCACGCCTTTCGGATCCTTGAAATCAAAGCTCTGCGGGCCTGCCGTTGCGGTGAGCGCCAGGGAAGTGCCCAGAAGCAGGGCGAGGGAGGTCGGGGTCTGATTCATGTTGGTGTCGGTTCGTGGTTGGTGGCTTGTCGTGGTTTGGTATCAGGCAGCTCAAGCGAGGTCGAAGAGGAGGAAGCGCGCGGATTCCTGGGCGGCGATTTCCACCAAAGACTCATCCTCCAGGCCGAGGGCATCGCCAGGGGCGAGGGTCTTGCCGCTGGAGACGATCCGGCCGTCGATGAGGTGCACCCAAACGGCCCGGCCGGGGGCCAACGCGTGACGGGAGCTTTCGCCTGCCGCCACTTCGCCAAGGTAAAGCCGTGCGTCCTGGTGGATGCGCACACCGCCCTCTCGGAGTAGTCCGAACAGACCGGATCAGCCCGCGTTTGCGACCGCGCCGGGCCCGGTCTTTCCTGCGCTCAAGATTTCTCAGCGTTGCTCTGGAAAACCCGGGCGAGCCAAGGTAATAATACCGGCGCTATGCGAATACGCTTGATGATCCTGCCTTTGCTGGCCGCGGCTGCGATGGTTGCCCCCTCCCGCGCGGCTGAATCGGGACAGCAGAAATCCGACGCGTGGAACCTCGGCATTCCGATCGTCACCTATTGGGCGGGTCCGGCGATGACCGGTGCCACGGCGAAGCAAATGGCCGAAGGCGGCTTCAATCTCGTCTGGTGCCAGGAAACCGACCTCGACGCCGCTCACCGGCACGGGCTTCGGGCCATGCTCCAGGCCGGCTTGATTGCTCCGGCCTCGCTCGACAATCCAACCCAGCGCGAGCAACTCGACGCCCTGATTGCCCGCGTGCGCACTCACCCGGCACTTTACGCCTACTTCATCACCGACGAACCGAACGCCTCCACGTTCGCTTCCTGGGGCAGGTTGGTCGCCTACCTCCGCGAGCGCGACCCCGCACACCTAGCTTACCTCAATCTCTTCCCCACTTATGCCACCAACGAGCAATTGGGAAACAAAGGCGACCTCGTGACCGCCTATCGCGAGCACCTGCGGCAGTACCTGGACGTCGTCAAACCCGCCCTGATCAGCTACGACCACTACCAGTTCGCCGTGAACCGCGACAACGACCAGTATTTCCTCAACCTCTCGCTGATTCAGCGCGCCGCGCAAGAAGCCGGACTGCCCTTTCTCAACATCGTCCAGGCCTGTACCTGGACTCCGTCCATGCGCATCCCGAGCCCGAACGAATTGCGCTACCTCGTCCACACGACGGCCGCCTACGGGGCGCAAGGCGTCAGCTACTACGTCTATTGCCACCCGGGGCACTCGGGCGGAATCGCCCTGCCGGACGGCACGCCTACGCCGCTGTTCCAGGAATTGAAATCGGCCAACCGCGAGTTTGTAACCCTGGCCAAGGAGCTCCAGCCGCTCCCGTTGCTGGGGGCCTACCACACGTCGATGAAAGAGCCGGGCTGCCGTCCGCTGCCCGCCGACGCCGCGTTTCGCCTTGATGCCGTCAAGTCCACCGCGCAGGCGCGAGGGTTCTTACTGACCTGCTTCGGCAGGCAGACCCGGCCAACCCATGCGTGCGTGGTGAATCTCGACTATACGACCAACGCGACGGCGACGGTCATCGGCCCGGAAAAGCTGGAAACGTTCGAGGCCACAAGCAGCACATGGTCCCCGGCCAAGGGTCGGCTGGCCGAACTCCGCCTGCGCCCCGGCGAGGGCAAACTGGTGCGGCTCCGACAGTGAGCGGCCGGGGCGGCCGGGCGGCCGCACAGAAATCCCTTGCGTGGGTCGGGGCGGCCGCTAGATTCGCCGTCGCACTGAGTGAGCGAACCGCCGGCCGTTCGGTGGTTTTTTCTTTGGGTGACGCACAACTCGACACGCAGCGTGAAAGTCTTTAGCGGCAATTCCAACAAGACGCTGGCCAACGCCATCTGCGAAGCCATCGGGATCGAACTGGGCAAATCGATTGTCAGCACGTTCCCCGACGGCGAGACGTTCGTGAAGATCGATGACAACGTCCGGGGTGAGGATGTCTTCATCGTGCAGCCCACCAGCCCGCCGACGAATCACAACTACATGGAGCTGTTCATCATGATGGACGCGCTCCGGCGGGCCAGCGCCAAAAGGATCACCGCCGTGCTGCCCTTCTACGGCTACGCCCGGCAGGACCGCAAAGACCAGCCCCGAGTACCCATCACGGCCAAGCTGGTGGCCAATTTGATCGTGGCCGCGGGCGCCAACCGTCTCTTGACGATGGACCTGCACGCCCAGCAGATTCAGGGCTTCTTCGATATCCCGGTGGATCATCTCTATGCCGCGCCAGTGATGTACGACTACATCCGGTCCCAAAACCTGCTGGAGTTGGTGGTGGTGAGCCCGGACGTGGGCGGGTTGAAGATGGCCCACGCGTATGCGCAGGTGCTGGAAGCCGGCCTGGCCATCGTCGCCAAACGACGCAAGAGCGCCACGGACGTGGAATCGATGGCCATCATTGGCGAAATCCGCGGCAAAACCATCCTGTTGGTGGACGATTTGACCGAGACCGCCGGCACGCTGACGGCTGCGGCGGCCCTGCTCAAGAAGAAGGGGGCCCGGCGGATTCTCGCGTGCGTATCCCATGCGATTTTGAACGACTTGGGCATTGAGCGGCTTCGCAAATCTAATATTGACGAACTGGTCACGACTGATACTGTCTTCCGCCCTCCGATCGACGGGGTGAAAATCACCACGTTGTCGGTGGCTGGGCTGCTGGGCGAGGCGATCAAGCGGATCCACAGCAACTCCTCGGTGAACTCGCTCTTCGAATTCAAGGGCGGGCGGACCAGTTGATGACGGCATCCAGGACGATGGTTGAGTGAACGAACATGAGAGCTGTTGCTTTAAGCGCTTTTCCGCGGTCCCTGTCCCGACGCGGCGGGGTCAAGAAGCTGCGTCAGACGGGTCGCGTGCCCGCCATCATTTATGGTCGCCGCATCTCGCCGCAGAACCTCGAAGTCAAGGTCAAGGACATCGAGGACTTGCTGCATCACTCGGCGTCCGAGACGGTGTTGATTGACCTGTCCGTGGCCGGGGACACACCGACCCAGCACCTCGCCCTCCTTCAGGAAGTCCAGCACAACCCGCTTTCGGGCAAGGTGCTCCATGTGGATTTTCATCAGGTCGCCGCGGATGAGAAAGTCACGGTGACCGTGCCGGTGGAAACGGTGGGCGAAGCGGCGGGCGTGAAGACCGGTGGCGGCGTGCTTGAGCACGTGCTGTTCAAGATCAAGCTGCGCGGGTTGCCCAAGGACGTCCCGGCGTACGTGGAAGTGGATGTGACCAAGCTGGAGATCGGGCAGGCCATTCATCTCGGCGAAATCCCGCTTCCGCCCAGCGTCGAGGCGGTAGGCGACAAGGGCATTCCGGTCATTGCCGTGGCCGCGCCAATCACGGAGGAGCAGGAGGCGGCGGTGCTCGAAGCCGCCACGGCCCCGCTGGCCGAGCCCGAAATGCTCAAGGAGAAGAAGGAAGAAGGCGAGGGCGAAGCCGCCGCCGAGGCCAAACCGGGCGAGAAAGCTGCCACGAAGACCGCCGAGAAGGGCGCGCCCACCGCTGCGGGTGCGAAGCCGGGCGACAAAGCCGCGCCGGCCGCAGCCACGAAGCCGGGCGACAAAGCCGCGCCGGCTGCGCCCGCCAAGCCGGCCGAGAAGAAGAAATAGCGCGACTGCATTGCCGCCTCGCCGATCGGCGGTTGGGGGAGCCCCGGAATGGAGAATCGGTTCCTCATCGTGGGCTTGGGCAATCCGGGGAAACAGTACGTCGGCACCCGCCACAATGCGGGCTTCATGGCGGTGGAGTGCTTGGCGCGGCGATGGCAGGCTGAGTGGTCTGGGTCGCGGGCGTTCGCGGCGCGGTTGGCGCACGTGCGTCGCGGCGGACAGTGGGTGGTGCTCTGCCAGCCGCAGACGTTCATGAATTTGAGTGGGGAAGCAGTGGGGAAGTTGGTGCGCTACCACCGCGTGGCGACAGCGAACACGCTGGTGGCGGTAGATGACGCCGACCTGCCGCTGGGAACGCTGCGGCTGAGGCCGCAAGGCAGCAGCGGCGGACACCATGGACTGGAGTCGATTGAGACGCATCTGGGCACCCGGAGTTACCCGCGGATGCGGCTAGGCATCGGGCGCACCGCCGACGCTGACCGGGAAATTACGGACTATGTCCTGAGCCGGTTCAGCGGCGGCGAAGGGCGCGTGTTCGACCAGGCGTTGGCCCGGGCGGCGGATCAGATGGAATGCTGGCTCACCGAAGGTATTCGGAAGGCAATGGATCGGTTTAACGGACGGTTGGACGACGCAAACAACGAAACTGTGGAATGAAACGATACGAAGGTTTGTTTATCCTGAACACGGCCGGCCGCGAGGAAGGCCTCAAGGAAACCATCGACCGAATCACCGCCGAGATGATAGCCGTCGGCGCCAAGGTGGAAACGGTCCAGAAGATGGACAAGCGCACTTTCGCTCGCGCCGCCTCGACCAAGGCCACGGCCGGCTTTTACGTCAACGTCATTTTCGACTGCGAGCCCTCGGTGGTCGCTCAGTTGCGGAACCGGTTTGTGCTCAACGAAGAGGTCTTCCGCGTGCTGTTCACCGTGGCTCCGTCCGTTCCGGAACCGGCGAAAGCGAGGTAACCCATGGCCAGCTACAACAAGGTTATCTTGATGGGGAACCTGACCCGGGACCCGGAGCTGCGCTACACCCCCAAGGGCACGGCGGTTGCCCGCATCGGCCTCGCCGTGAACCGAGTCTGGCGAACCGAAACCGGCGAGCAGAAGGAGGAGGTCACCTTCGTGGACATCGACGCCTTCGGTCGGCAGGCGGAAACCATCGCGCAGTACATGAAGAAAGGCAGCCCCATCCTCGTGGAGGGCCGTCTGCACCTTCACACCTGGGAGGACAAGCAGACCAGCCAGAAACAAAGCAAGCTGCGCGTGGATCTCGAAAACTTCCGGTTCGTCGGCCCGGCTCAGAATCGCGGTGAGGGCGCCGCTCCCGAAGCCCCGCGCACCCGGCCGGCCGCGCCCGCTGCGGTGGACCCCCCCGCCGAGGCCCCGGCGGAGGACACGCCTTCGGACGACGACGTTCCGTTCTGAGTTCGCAACCCCAGATTCCGACCTGATTTTCCTGTATGGCAAAGACTGAAGTCATTCTCACGCACAACCTCGTCGGCTTGGGCGCCGAGTCCGATCATGTGAAGGTCGCGGCCGGTTACGCCCGGAACTACCTCTACCCCCAGGGGCTCGCGATCCCCGTCAGCGCCGCCAATAAACGGCGCCTCGAAGTTCTGCGCCAGCGCCGCGCCGAACGGGAAGCCCATGATCTCAACTCGATGACCGACATCGCCAAGAGCCTGGCGAAGCTGGTCCTGGTGCTCAAAGTCAAGACCGGTGACGATGGCAAGATGTTCGGCGCGGTCACGGCCGGCGCGATTGCCGACGAACTGAAGCACCAGTTCGACGTCTCGCTGGACAAGAAAAAGATCCGCCTGGACCGTCCACTCCACGAACTGGGTGAGCACGCTATCGAGTTGCGGCTCCATGCTGACGTGACCGGAACTCTGAAGGTTCGCATTGAGAGCGCCACCCCGCCGCCGCAACCCGCCGAGGTGCCGGCCCCGGATGGCAAAGGCGTCGAAGCCACCAGAGGCAAAGGCGAAGGCGCCGTGCGGCAAGATCGACGCAGTGAACGTCCCTACCGCCGGCCAATGCGAGAGAAGCCGACCCAGGCCGGGTAACCCTTGCCCGAATACCGTTGTTCGCGCGCAGGCAAGTCGAGGTGACTTGCCTGCATGCTTTGCAGGGAGCTGCCTCGTGGTTCTGCCCCAGCCCTCCCAGCGCCGGGCCGAACATGCTCAAACCCGTTTGCGTCCCTCAAGCCGGCCCCGGCTTTCGAACTCAGTACTTCTTGCTGAACTTCTTCCGCGATTCGGTGTCGGGTGTGGCCGTAGGAGCATCGGGGGTTGGCGCGGGCGATGCCGGGGTGCTCGACGGAGCGGGCGTTGGGGAGGCCGCGGGCGCCGAGCCCTCGCCTTCCACCGCCTCGACAAAGGCCATGTGCAGAGCCATCAGGTTTTGCTTGAGCAGCTTGGCTTCCGGTTCGGTCAGGTTGCCGCGGGTCTTGACCTCGAGCATCTCGAGCTGGTCGATCAGCATCCGCGCCCCCTCCACGTCCTGTACGGTCTGACCGCTTTCCGGGTGCGCGACGCGGCCCAGAAGCATGAGCGCCATCTGGGTCTGTTGCATCACGAGGTTCGCGAACAACGCAGTCATGAGGTCTTCGGGATTTGGCGGGGGTGGCGATGCGACGGGGGGCTGGGTGTCACTCATAGGAGTTAGGGGTCCGAGGTTGCTGACTTTCGACCAACAGGAAGTGGAGGAGCCGCTGGAGTCGCGTTTCCACGTCCAAAGTCTCCAGCAACGCCTGGCGTTGGTCGGAACGGGAAAGCAAGGTCCAGGAAACGAGGTCGGCGATTTGCTCGGGCTGATCGACGTGCGCCAGCACTCCGACCTGTTTCGCGTGGGCGAAAGGGGACGGCCACGCGCTCGCGACTCCACCGGCTTCCGGCGCGCTGAGATTCACCGCGCCCGCAGGCTGTTGCAGCCGGGCCTTTACGATTTTGAGCAGCCGGGTCGTCAACGTGTCGACCGCCGCGCGGTCCCGGATCACGGAGGCCAGCGGTCGGATGTGATACCGCCGGTAGGGCCGGTAGTGCGCGACCTCGACCAGTTCGACGCGGGCGATTCCCTGTAGGATCAGGTTCGACGTCCCATCCGCCTGGCCCACGGACGCGCGAATCAACCCGAGGCCCGCCACCGGGGCGGGGGTTTCGCGCGACCGGTCCGGACGCCGGAGGGCCACGGCAAACATGCGGTGCCCCTGGAGCGCGTCCTCCAGCATCCGCCGGTAGCGCAACTCGAAGATGCGCAGCGGCAGGAACGCCTGGGGGAACAACGTGGTGTGGGGCAGGGTCATCACGCCCACCTCGGTCGGCAAAGCCATGGCGGCAATGTAGGGCCGCCCCGGTACATTTCAAGACGCAGATACGCCCGAGATGCGACTTGCCAAAACCGGGGTGTCCGCGCAAAGTCAGCCCTCATGAAAGGCAAAAGCGGCCTCATCGTTTTGACTGTCCTGTGCGTCGGGTTGGCTACTGGCCTGTGGGTTCGCCACAACAAGGCCGAAGCCAAACGCGAAGCCGACGAGACCAGGATCGTCGAGTTGTCCAACAACCTGACGCGCACCGAAGGCCAGCTCAGCGAGCAGAAGGTCGTCAACAGCTCGCTGGACAACACGCTCAACTCCCGCATCGAGGAATTGCTCAACGTGTCCAACAAGCTCGTCACCACGTCCTCGACCCTGGCCAAGACGGAGGCCGATGCCAAGGCGGCCGCCAAGACCGCCCAGGAGGAGATGGCGAAGCGGGACGCCAAGATCTCCGAACTCGAGGGCCAGAACGATGATCTGACCAAGAAGATGAGCGATCTGAACGTCGCTCTCTCGGACCTCGAGAAGCAGATTTCGGAAACCGAACGCAAGCTGGCCGCGTCGGAAGGCGATCGCGAGTTCCTCCTTAAGGAGCTCAAGCGCCTGCAAGCGGAGAAGGCGGAACTCGAACGCCAGTTCAGCGACCTTGCGCTGCTGCGCGACCAGATTCGCAAGCTGAAGGATGAGCTCTCCATCGCCCGCCGGCTGGAATGGATCCGCCGCGGTCTCTACGGCCCCGAGCAGAAAGGCACCGAGAAACTGCAGCCGGGCTTCGCCGCGCCAGCCGGCAAGACCAACTACGACCTGAACGTCGAGATCCGACAGGACGGCGGAGCGAAGGTGGTCCCACCTGCGACCAACGCTCCGCCCCAGTAAGCGGAGCTGGCCTCTGGAGGGCGGTGCCCCGGCGAGCCAGCGTGCTGGCACGTGGCACTTCGTGGTGCCCTTTCAAGGGGTCGGAATCCCGCGAGCTGGGTCTGAGACCCACGAAGCCAAGTCCAGGTTTGGACCATGATTTGTCGGCGTCGCTGGCGGACGGGTTTCGACAGCCGTGGCGGGTGCTCCGTTACTTACCGTTCCAAGGCGTAGGCGTCCAGGACCTCGCCGAGCTGCTCCTGAATCCACGCTTTCGACAGGCCGAACTCTGCGAGGGTGTATTCATGGGCGCTCTTGAATGCGCGCTGCCGCTGCGTGGCCTCGGTCAAGCGCGCGCGGAAGGTCTCGCTCAGCGTCCAGCCGAAATGGGCGTAGAGTCCCTCGATGGCCTCGCGCGGGTTGCGCACCAGATCACGGTAGTCGATGCAGCGGTAGTGTTGCGCGTCCACCTGTTCCCGGAAGCGGAAGAGGTGCTTGTACCACTCCACCGCCAGCCGGGCGTAGGCCTTCGATTCCGGTGAGTTCCTGGCGATCTCGGGTGAGTGGGCCCGCCACACGGGGTAGAACACGCTGACGTGCGACGGAATCGACTCGTAGGGATGCCGGATGATCGTGATGAACTTCGCGTCGGGGAACGCTTTCCGCAGGCTCTCGACCGTGCCGGAGGATTGCGTGGCTTTCGAGAGGAGCGTCTTGCCCGGTCCGTTGGCGTAGAGCTGGCGTTGGAGACAGCTCCGGTAGAACTGCATCACCTTCCGCCGTTCCTCGGGTGGAAGCGCATCGGGGAAGCCAGCTTCCCAGAGCTCCTCCACAAACGGGAACAACAGGTAGATGGCCTCGCTCACGAAACAGTAGAGGAAGAACGCGTCGTCTTCCTCCGGCTGGTTGAAACGCAGCTTGTGCATGTCGTCCCAGCCGCCGAACCACTTCTTCTCGGCCCAGCCCACGAGGCGGGCGAGCGGCGCGCCGCAGCGTCGGTCCAGCCACACGAGTGCATCCAAGGTCCGCTGGTAGGTCACCGAGGGGAAGATCGTCTGGTAGAGCTTCACGTGCACAAATCGCTCGTCGTCCAGGCTCATGAGCTTCTGCGTGAGCGTGGTGCCACTGCGGGGCGGCGCAATGATGAAGACCGGCTCGCGAACGACCTGCTTGCGGAAGCCGGGGAAGAGCAGGTGGTCAAGCAGCCGGCCGAGCGCGACCCCGAGCCACATCAGCCCGAACAGGGCGCTGAAGCAGAGCACGTACGCCCAGCGACGAACCCGGAACGGGCGCCCGAACAGGGCGAGCCGCTCGGCGCGGAAGAGCAATCGCAGATTGAGATACATGGTGCGCGTGCCGGCCCGCCGCCCGCCGCCCGCGAGGCGAACGGGGCGGCCTGCCTATATCGCATCAGGCGGAAAGCGCAAGGTTTTGCTGGCCAAGGACAGGCCCGCTGGAAAAGGCGAAGCGGCGCTCCGCGGAGCGCCGCTTCCATTTCTCAGCGGCCGGTCGTGTGCCCGCCGCGCACCCGCCGGCGGCAGCTTACTCTTCCGTGTGGCTCAACTTGGCGAGGACGTTGAAGTCCTCGAGCGTGGTGGTGTCACCCTTGATCTCCGTGCCGGCGGCCACCTGCTTCAGCAGACGGCGCATGATTTTGCCTGACCGGGTCTTCGGCAACCCTTCGGCGAAGCGGATGTCGTCCGGTTTGGCGACCGGGCCGATCTCCTTGCCGACGTGATTGCGGAGCTGTTCGCGCAGTTCCGGGCCGGCTTTGAAGCCGGTGCGGAGCACGACGAAGGCCACCAGCGCCTGGCCCTTGACCTCGTCGTTCCGGCCCACCACCGCCGCCTCGGCGACGGCCGGGTTGCTCACCAGCGCGCTCTCGACTTCGGCCGTGCCGATCCGGTGGCCGGCCACGTTCAGCACGTCGTCAATCCGGCCCACGATCCAGAAGTACCCGTCCTTGTCCTGCCGGCAGCCATCGCCCGTGAAGTACGAGCCTTTGACTTCACTCCAATAGGTCTGCTTGTAGCGCTCGGGATCGCCCCAGATCGTCCGGAGCATGCTAGGCCACGGCTTGCGGATGACCAGCTTGCCGCCGGAGTTGCGCGGCACGACATTGCCCTGGTCATCCACGACTTCAGGCAGGATGCCGAAGAATGGCAGGGTGGCGGAGCCGGGCTTGGTGGGCGTGACGCCGGGAAGCGGGGTGATCATGATACAGCCCGTTTCGGTTTGCCACCAGGTGTCCACGATCGGGCAGCGCTTGCCGCCGATGACCTCGTAGTACCACATCCACGCTTCGGGGTTGATCGGTTCGCCCACGGAGCCGAGCAGGCGGAGCGAGCTCAGGTCGTGCTTGGCGACCCAGTCGATGCCCCACTTCATGAACGTGCGGATCGCGGTTGGCGCGGTGTAGAGCACCGTCACCCCGTACTTCTCGATGATCCGCCAGAAGCGGTCCGGCTCCGGATAGTTCGGCGCGCCCTCAAACATGAGGCTGGTGGAGCCGTGGGCCAGCGGGCCGTAAACGACGTAGGTATGACCGGTCACCCAGCCGATGTCCGCCGTGCACCAGAAGAGGTCGGTCTCCTTCAGGTCGAAAACGAGCTTGCTGGTGATCTTGGCGCCGAGGAGGTAACCCGCCGTGGAGTGCTGCACGCCCTTGGGTTTGCCGGTGGAACCGCTCGTGTAGAGAATGAAGAGCGGATCTTCGCTGTCCATCTTCTCGGCCGGGCAATCGATGCCCACCTGGGCCATTTCCGTGTGGTACCAGACGTCGCGGCCATCCACCATCTTGACCTCGTTCCCGGCACGCTTCACCACAATGACCTTCTGGATGGTTTTCGCCAGGACTTCGCCGTTGGCGTCTTTGTCTTTGATCACCAGCGCGTCATCCACGTTTTTCTTGAGTTGAACCACGCCACCGCGCCGATAGCCGCCGTCCGAGGTGATCACCATCTTCGCCGTGGAGTCCTTGATGCGGTCGGCCACGGACTGGGCGCTGAAGCCGCCGAACACGACGGAGTGGATGGCGCCGATGCGGGTGCAGGCGAGCATCGCGATCGCCGCCTCGGGAATCATGGGCAGGTAGATGACCACGCGATCGCCCTTGGCGATGCCGTTTTTCTTGAGCACGTTCGCGAACTTGCAGACCTCGCGATGGAGCTGCTTGTAGGTGAAGACGCGCTCCTCGCCGGGCTTGCCGTCGGCGGCCAACTCGCCTTCCCAGATCAAGGCGGCCTTGTTGGCGGTGGGGGTGTCCAGCCAGCGGTCCAGGCAGTTGTAGGAAACGTTCAGCTTGCCGCCGAGGAACCACTTG
>Ga0315287_10006394_pt1 | contig 11716 bp, 10 predicted proteins | sample YL17G11_0_MG_FD_205037 | JGI IMG/M metagenome (GOLD analysis project Ga0315287, IMG submission 205037) | Sediment microbial communities from Yellowstone Lake, YNP, Wyoming, USA - YL17G11_0 | ecosystem: Environmental > Aquatic > Freshwater > Lake > Sediment | place: USA: Wyoming | collected...
TCATGAAGTGATTGACGCCGTACAGGCGTGCGATGCGCTTGGCCGGCAGGTCGTCGGAGATCGAACCATCCACCCACTTGCGCGCCGGCAGGTAGAGCTGGCGTTCACCGGCACGGTTTTTCGCGGCTAGCGTCACGGGCGGGAACACGCCGGGGATTGCGCATGAGGCGAGCACCGTCTCGCGGATGTACACATTGGGCGACGTAACGGCGTTCATCAGGCGCGAGGTCTGGTGAACCTCGGCGGGTGACACCGGGATGTTGATTTTGCGACCGGTCCGTTCGAAAGCTTCCTGGAACGTGAGGTCGGGCACCATCGTTGCGATTGCGTCGTGCACATCATCGATCGCGAGGCGCCGGTTGCCGCGCGCTTCGACCGCGCTGGTCTCGCTCATCTCGCCGAACGCGTTCAAGAGTGTGCCGCCATTGAACAGTGCGTGCAGTTCATCATCAGTGTGCGTGCCGAGAATCGCTGCGACGAATGAGCCGGCGCTCGCGCCGGAAATCACGGTCGGAAGGAGCTGTTGCTCGAGCAGCGCCTTCGCGACGCCGAGATGGAACGGCCCGAGCGCGCCGCCGCCGCTCAGCATCAACGCGGAGCGACCGAAGCAGTGGCTCGCGCGACGGAAAAACTCGAGCTTCTCGAGGAACGGGATCTGGTCTTCCGTGGCCCGCGCCACGAGTTCTATCGCGGCGGCGAGTTCGGCGATGTGATTCGTGACGAGGTCCTTCGTGCCGAACTTGGCGCGGTTGTACAACGTCGGTCTGCCGATACCGCCCATGTTCCCGTGGATGCCTTCGTTCAGATAAAAGAGCAACGCGTGCGGGTCACCGGCTTGCTTCAGTGCGCGAATCTCGTCGTAGCGCTTGCGGATCACCTGGTAGTCGTAGCGTTGGGAGCGCTCCTCGCGCCGCCATGCAGCGGCGCCGCTGCGTTCGTCGTCCGCAAGCGCGGCGGTCTTCCATTCCTCGTAGCTGGTCGCGTTGTCCATGCTCACAGGACGGGTCTGCTGCGTCATTGGGAGCCCGGTCGTTGATGCGTTCATGCCGACTTCACTGATGGGTCGATTAGCAATTGTATGCCAGTCGCCTGTATGCCGGTCGCCGCAGGCTTGGCGGGGGAGACGTACGTTGTGCGCGGCATCGCAGTATCGGCCGGTCAGCGTTCGCTATCCTGTGTCGTCGACAAGACGAACCTGGCGGTTGCACTGGCATGGAAGCTCGGCAATTGGTACCGGCCACGCGACTGGTACTTTCATTCGGCACTCAACAACAGCCGCTGACCTTCAGCAACGGCGCCGAGTATTTTATTGGGCGCGACGCCGATTGTGATTTCGAACTGGTGCGGCCGTTCGCGTCGCGCCATCACGCGCGCATCGTCTGCCGGCGACAATCATTCTGGCTGTTCGATGAGAGCAGCAATGGCACGTTCGTGCGCAACGAAGATGAATCCGTGTTGTACCTGCATCGGCGCAGCGTTCGATTGTGGGGTACCGGCTGGTTGAGCTTCGGCGAACCGTTGATGGCCGACTCTGTTGTCAGTTTCCGACATGCGGGATGATTCCATGGTAGATCGTTGGCAGTACGCGTCGGAAACGCATCCAGGCGCTCGACGCAAGAGCAATGAGGATGCCGTGCTCGCGTGCCCTGATCTGCGCCTGTGGGCGGTGGCCGATGGCATGGGCGGCCACGCCGCCGGTGATGTCGCGAGTCAGGCGATTACCAAAGCGCTGTCGGGGGCAGAACCGCGCACGTCGCTGGCCGAGATGGTGGACCAGATTGATGATCTGCTATGTGATGTCAATCATCGGCTGCGCGATCACGGCTTGAACCACTTCAGTGGTCGAACTGTCGGCAGTACGGTTGTAACGCTGGTGGCGGGTGCTGACGTCGGCGTCGTTTTGTGGGCCGGCGATAGTCGGCTGTATCGATTGCGCCATGGAGTACTGACTCAGATCACCCGTGACCACAACCCGATCGGCGACCTGCTCGACGATGGTCTGATCACGGAGCAGACTGCGCAGGCGCGCGAAACCAATGTGGTTACCCGCGCGGTGGGTGGGCATGGCGAGCTGTATCTCGACGTGGCGGTATTTGACATCTGTCTCGGTGACACGTTTCTGCTTTGCAGCGATGGGCTGTATCGCGAGCTGAATCATCAGCAGATTAGTGATCTGCTCGGTTCCGACAGCGTGCAGGAATCCGCAACCCAATTGCTTGCGCAGTGCCTCGCCCGGGGTGCCCGCGACAACGTTTCGGTCGTGATTTCGCGTCGCGAGCGTTGAGGGTGGTGAAGAGCGTGAAAACAACCGACAGCACCGGCGATACCACCGCTGACGACATTACAGTGCTGCGGGGGCACAGTGGGTCGGGTAGCGGTCAGACGGCCGCGCCGCCGAGGATCCTCAAGCAACGGTTCATCCTGGACGAAAAGCTCGGTTCCGGCGGCATGGGCACTGTCTATCGGGCGAAGGATCTGCGCAAAGTCGAAGCCCAGGATCGGCAGCCGTACGTCGCAATCAAGGTCCTGAACAACGATTTCCGTGCCCATCCTGACGCATTCATCGCGTTGCAGCGCGAGGCATCGAAGTCTCAGGGCATTCCTCACCCCAACATCGTATCGATCTTCGACTTCGACAAAGACGGCGATGTCCCGTACATGACGATGGAGTTGTTGCAGGGCCAGGAGCTCGCAACGCTGCTGAAGGACTACCCGAGCGGATTACCGGACGCCATCTTGTGGCCGTTGGTGGAGGGCATGTGCGCGGGGCTGAAGCGCGCGCACGCGGGCGGCATCACTCATTCGGATTTCAAGCCGGGCAACGTGTTTGTCACCCTGGACGGGACGGCGAAGATTCTCGATTTTGGGATCGCGCGCGCGGTGCGGGTGCACCATCAAGAGGGTGACCATACGGTTTTCGACCCATCCAAGCTGGCGGCGTTGACGCCGGCATTTGCCAGTCGCGAGATGCTGCAGGGCGAAGTGCCGGAGCCCGCCGATGACATCTATTCGCTGGGCGTCGTGATCTATCTGATGCTTACCGGACGCCATCCTTACGACCGCATCCGCGCTGACGAGGCAGCCGCGCAGGGTCTGCATCCGGAGCGAGTCAAGCGCCTGACGCGTCGACAATGGCGCACGCTTTCGCAAGCGCTCGAGCTGCAGCGGAGCAAGCGCCCGAAGAGTATGGACGAGGTCATCGCGGGCTTGTTGCGGTCGTCGCCGGCGCGGCCTTGGTGGATCGTCGGCTTCTCGGCCGCGGTGGCCATCACTACTGTTGCGTTATGGTTCGGATCCGATGCGGTGGATCGATCTGCGGTGGCCCGCGATACGCTGATCGATGCACAGCTCGCACGAATCGATGCGCTGCTGCAGGAGTCTGACTTCGACGCAGGGTGGCAACGGCGACTGTTCGACGAAACTCAAGCGCTTGCAGCACTCGATGGCGCAACTTCCGCGCGCGATCAGGCGCAGGTCCGGATACTCGATGGGCTGCTGCACCACATCGAGTCGACCCCTGATTTTGACGCGGCGTACGCGTTGCTGCAGTACGCGGATACACAAGCGGGCGGCCGCTTTGAAGCGGGCCACGAATTGTTGGAAAAGCGCGGGTCCGGGCGCGTGCGTGAACTGTCCCGCAGCCCACGGATGGATCGCGCGTGGGTAGCCGAAGTCGAAGCGGAGCTCTCGCGTTTTCAACGCTCGTTTCCCGGCAGCACGCTGCGCGCCGAGTTAGAGCTCGAGCTGGGCGAAATCTACGTGACAACAATTCGGCGGATAGTCGCCACCGGGGATTCGGTGCTCGCCGACGAAATGATCGAGGTCGCAGAACCGAAGATCTTCGATCCCGACGCGTTCGCCGGTTTCAGCGACAAGCTCGATGAGCTGCACAGGTCGCTGGCACGCACGCAAGCGGAGGCTGCACGCCGAATCGGGGCGGTAAATGCCAAGTCCGAACTGGCCAAACTGACCCGGGTCGACTGCCAACGCGCGGACGCCGCCATGGTCGGCAGGCAGGCGGCGGAGCTGCGATCCCGCTATACGAAGGATGCCGCAACGATCGATTCGACGCTTTCGGGTTGGCTCGCGCGCTGCATTGTCGAGATCGGTGATGTCGATTTTGACCGCGCCACGTCGTTGCGGCAGGAGGCGTTGGTGGTGTTCGGACCGATTCCGTCGCTTGCCGATATCAAGCTCGATCCCTGCGGTGTGCGTCATCTGGTCAATCAAGGCGCTGTCGGAGATGGTGGCTTCTGCACTGATGATCTCGGTGGGGGCTTGACCGGACCACAGCTGGTGGTGGTCTCCGATGGCGATCATCGTTTTGCGATCGGCAAATTCGAAGTCTCTTCCGCTGAGCGCGCGCTGTTCTGCGCGCTGACGCAGCAATGCGACGGAGATTCCGACGGCAGTCGACCGGCTACCGGACTCGGCGTCGAGTTCGCGGTTGCATATGCGGACTGGCTATCGCAACGCAGCGGCCGTCATTACCGGTTGCCGACCCGCGCGGAGTGGGAACTGGTCGCACGTGCCGGGCCGCCGGACCCGAACCGCAATTGCAAGGTCCGCGGCTCCGGCGTCAAACGGGGACGGGAAACAGTTGCGGTGACGTCCGGTGTCCAGAACGAACTGGGTGTGCTGAATCTGTTTGGCAATGTGCGCGAATGGACCACGGACGGAGGCGTCCCGGTTGCAATGGGTGGGTCCTATATGGATCCGATCAGCGACTGCGACATCAAATCGGCGCATTCCGGATCCAACGACGGAAATACTTCAACGGGATTGCGTTTGGTACGGGAGGTGCCATGACTTTGTTGCGGTTGAGTCCGGACAGCGAACGTTTGCGACGCATCGCGAAGGCGCATGCTGCGGGCGAGTTGTCGACGCCGGACTATCGGCGCATTAGAACAGAGGTGATCGATGGATTTGGTGGTGGCACGTTGGCCGATCAAGGCGGCGACGATACACAACCGCGCTGGGTCGAGCGCTCGATCGCGCCGGTCATCAAGACCGATGGACAGCCAGAGCTCACCGCGCCTGCCAGCGGCTCGCATACGGGCACGTGGTTGCTCGCGCTCATCGTGCTGTTGATTGCCGTCGTCGTGGGTTCTACGGCCGCTTGGGCCGGCACGATTCCACGGATTGAGCAGTGCGAACCGAATATAGCTTCCTTCGATGCCGCTGATGGCCCGCAAGTCCACCCCATGGTGTTCGCCGAGATCGTCCCGTTGACCACGCAAGAACCCGTTGTTCGGTTGCGTCGGGAATGGGACTTAGACTGAGTCGAATAATCCCAAACGACTACCTAAAGGGGCGTCGGCGTCTCCGCGGGACGTTGGATCCAGATTTGCTGCGGTCAGGGGTGTAAGCGGACACTCACAACTTCAACCCGGTAACGACACCCCGGGTTATGCACAGCGTCCGATCGAGCACAGCTGCCTGGGCAAGGCGACGCCGCTAGTTCATATCCCGATCCAAGACTGGTAGCTAACCTTATGAAAAATAAGCTGTTACGGGTGTTGATTAATTTTTGATCAATTTGCGCCGGGTACCGTATTCCGTGGTGTCACGGATTGTTCACAAGAGTTATCCAACGAGTTATCCACAGATTTAGTGGACAACTGGCTGGCTCGGCTGTTGACGAGCGACCGCAACGGAGCACTGTTCCGGCCGATGTCAGGCGCACCATGAGCCGCGCTGTCCAGTCTGGGCGTGCGGTCTTTTCGTGATCGCGGTGTCAACGGGGTGCAGGCGGGACCCGCCACCATCCGTAGGGTGGATCGTCTGGAAAGCATGGGAAGACTTCTGGTCGAACGGCGTTGATCCGCCGCGCAATTGGCGGCCTCTACAGTGGTGCGAAGACTGGTCGGCGACATCTTTGTCGCGCACTATGTCGCCGGCCGCCGGTCGTCACCAGCCTTAGGGGCGTGTCGCGCAGACGCGCGGCCCCCGGAACGCTGGCTGTGCGAGCGCTGCTTCGAGATCGTCTGACGGTTGCTGGGCGCGCCGCGTGACGTACCATTCGGTGGCGCTTTCGGGCGGGCAACGTCGACTAGAGTGATGGACGAATGGATTGGGTATGCGGATCGGCATTCTGAAGACGGACTCGGTGCGCGAGGAGTTCCAAGGCGAATTCGGCGACTACCCGGCCATGTTCCGCGCAATGCTGATGGCCAGCGCCGATGACGATGTCCTCGAGTTCCGCGACTACGACGTAAGGCAGGGTGAATATCCGGCGTCGCTCGATGAGTGCGACGGGTATCTGATCACGGGGAGTCGCGAGAGCGTCTACGACGACCAGCCATGGATTCACCGCCTGGCGGAATTTGTACGAAAGTTGGACGCCGCACAGCACAAGCTGGTTGGAATCTGTTTCGGGCATCAGCTGATCGCACATGTGCTGGGGGGTGAAACGCGCGCCGCCGACGTCGGCTGGGCGGTCGGTGTACAGGAGACGCAAGTATTGTCGCCAACCGAATGGATGTTGCCCTATCGGCAACGATTCGGCCTGCTGTCGAGTCACAAGGATCAGGTGGTACGCCTGCCTGAACGCGCCGAAGTGTTCGCCAGCACCGCGTTGTGTCCTTATAGCGGCTACACGATCGGCGATCACATATTGACGTTCCAGGGCCACCCGGAATTCTCCAAGGGTTATTCGCGCGCGCTGATGGATCTGCGACGGGAACTGCTCGGCGAGCCGCTCTACAGCACCGGTGTGGAGTCATTGCGCGCTCCAGTGCATCAGACGCTGGTAGGTCGCTGGATCATCAATTTCATTGCGGCGTTCACGGCCCGTTCAACCGATTCGTCAGTGGGAGATACAAATCAGTCCATCCATCGCTAAGGCCGTCGCTCGATCGCGCACCGGCCACCTGTTGCGGATCATCGTTGTGCTGGTCTGTGCGTCTGCGGCTACGGGTTGCGGGGTCAAGCTCGGCTATAACAACATCGACCGGCTCGTCCGCTGGTCGGTGGACGACTACTTGGATCTCGATCCGCTGCAGGAGACGTACTTCAGGACGCAGCTCGATACACTCCTGTATTGGCATCGCACGTCGGAATTGCCCGTGTACGCACGCGAAATACGCAAACTCGATGCAGCATTGGCCGACGGCGCAACGGTAGAGGAGTTGTTCGTTTTTAGAGAGGAGGTCGAGGGCTGGTGGCGGCGGGTCCTCGAGGCAAGCCTGCCGCTTTCGACCGAGCTGATGTATTCCGCGACCGACGCGCAGCTCGATAGGTTCGCCGTGCAGTTCGAGAAGGACGTCGTCAAATACACCAAGCCCTACACGAAGCTTTCGCCGGAGGAACGGCGCCGGCGTTGGGCGCGCGACGTCCGCGATTACTTCGAGTACCTCACGGGCAACTTGAACAACGAGCAGAAGCAAGTCATTGAACTAGCCAGTGCCCAGCTGCTCATCGACGACCTCATCTGGGCGGACTATCGCAGGCGTTACGGTGCCGCACTCGTTGCATTGGTACGCCAACGCGACTCGTTCGTGGAGTTTTCGCACGCCTTTCGAGACATGACCTTCAATCGCGAACGCTGGTACGGCGATGAGTACACAGCGGCTTTGGCTGCCAACCAGGGCCTGTACCGGGACATCACCATCGCGATACTCAATTCGCTGACGCAAGAGCAACGTCGCCAACTATCGAAAAATCTGCTGGACGTCGCGAAGGACTTCGACGAACTTTCGCTCGATGCCCCCGCATCCGCGCCAGCGGAATCCTGTCTGATCACCTGCTGATCCCATAAGCCACGGAGCGCATACGAGCTCTTGGACTCACCCGGCCACCCACCGAGCTTCTGGGCCGATTCTCTGGCCACGCGCCGCGGACGCCTGCTGACATTTTTTCTGCTGTACGTTTCCGAAGGGATTCCGCTCGGATTTACGGCGACGGTGATCGCAACGCATATGCGGCGGGATGGCCTCGACCCGGCGGTGATCGGCGCGTACGTCGGCTCGCTGTACCTGCCGTGGGCATTCAAATGGGCATTCGGCCCGATTGTCGATACCGTGACGTCGAATCGCTTCGGACGGCGGCGTACCTGGATCGTTGGCGCCCAGGTCGGAATGATGGCCACTCTACTCGCGGCGTTGCCGATCGATTTCAGCGCCAATATCTCCCTCTTCACCGCGTTGATTCTGGTCCACAACGTGTGCGCGGCGACCCAGGATGTGGCGATCGATGCCCTGGCGGTGCAGATGCTCCCGGCGAGCGAACGTGGTACCGCCAACGGCTTCATGTTCGCCGGCCAGGCTATTGGCCAGGCGATCGGCGGTTCCGGTGTGCTGCTGATTGCTTCAACGCTGCCATTCAAGAGCACGTTTCTGCTGGTGATCGGTGCGCTCGGCATCATTCTGGTTACGGTGTCGTGGCGCATCCGCGAAGTCGCGCCGGCGGCGATCGTTATCGCGCGCGTGGTTGCACCGTGGCGACGGATTTCGGCAGAGATCGCGGGCTTCATGCGGGCTGCTGTGCGTGCATTTCTCGGCACGCGTGCCGCATCGCTAGGCGTGCTGTTTGCAGTGCTGCCGCTCGGTGCGTACGCGCTTTCGCTGTCGCTGCAGTCGAACCTGGCCGTTGAACTGGGTCTCAGTGATGCAAACATCGGGACGCTTGGACTGTGGTCGGCGCTGACGTCGGCGACGGGCTGCGTACTCGGCGGCTGGCTATCAGATCGCTTCGGACGGCGCCGCATGCTCGCGTTGTTCGTGGCGCTAACGTCGGTGCCGACTGTGTGGCTCGCGCTGCGGATGCTGGCCGCGGGTCACATCACGCCCATCAATGTCGCGGCGTCTGCAGTGTCGGCGGATGATGCCGCGCTCGTCGCCACTTTCTGGAAAATTTGTATCAGTTACAGCTTTTTGCAGGGGCTGACGTACGGTTCGTCCACCGCATTGTTCATGGACATCACCACGCCGGCCGTGGCGGCAACGCAGTTCACCGCGTATATGGCGCTGGGCAATCTCGTGACGTCCTATACCGCCATGTGGCAGGGGTTGTCGATCACGCACTTTGGCTACCCGACGACGCTGGGACTCGACGCGGCGGCGGGCTTGATATGTATTGCGCTGTTACCGTGGCTCGGGTCGGTGAATCGCCAGCGGGTGCGCGCAGGGGCGTCACCGATCGCGGCGGTCATCGAGTAACAACCAACCGACGACGTAGGCGCCAAGGGCAACCTTGGTCAACAGCACTGCACCAATCACTGCTGCGATGCGCACCCACATCACGTCGACATCCAGATATCGCGCAAGCCCGGCACACAGCCCTGCGATCAGTCCGTTGCCACGGTCCAACTGCAGACCGCCCTTGAAAGAACTGTGCTGACGCATGTCTGCGATCCTCGTGTTAGCGGCGTGATGCCAGGGTTTGGATGAGATTGTTGACGACGGAGTGCTCGCCCGCGCGGCCATGCACCTGGGTCTGCATCCGCTCAGCGGTCGATGTCTCGGTGGACCAATCGGGTTCGTTGACGTCGACCCAAATGCCGAACAGCACGGCGATCACCAGAAATATACGAATCGGCCAGGGTGTGAGACGTCGCCGGTAGATGTGCGGCGCTGGGAGTGATGGATTCATTGGAGGGTTCCTTCTGCCTGATGCAATTCGTTTTCTCAGTCGACTATTCATAACCTGTGCCAACTTGACCGGGTGCAGCTAACTTACTGTTGTTATTGAACTATTGAAGTAGTAGTTCGCCCGCAGCGGTGATCCCGCGCTGCGCCGATGGTGGAATTCGCCAAGTGTTGGTGGTGCGAGCGCGCACGTGAGCTTGCGAGCCCGGACGCGGCGCGCTAGAAGGTTCGCTCGGCGTGGGGAAGCCGAGACACACTGCACTACATCGACAGAGGGGAACCGCGATGGACTTTCATTTTGCAACCGCGTTCGAGTTGATTGCCGACACCATTCCCGACGATCCGGCACTGATCTGTGGAAACGTGACGCGGACGTGGGGCGAATTGGATGATCGTGCGGCGCGTATCGCGGGCCTACTGAACACGCATGGGCTCGAACCGGGCGCCAAGGTTGGCATCTATCTGCACAACTCTAACGAATACTCCGAGGCGCACCACGGCGTGTTCAAAATGGGTGGTTGTCCGATCAACGTGAACTATCGCTACAAGTCTGATGAGCTGACCTATCTGCTCGACAACGCCGATGCGGAGGCGGTGATTTATCAGTCGACCTACGCGATGCGCATCTGGGAAATTCGCGAGAAACTGCCGAAGGTAAAAGCGTGGATTCAGGTCGACGACGGCACCGAGTCGTTGCTGCAAGGCGCCGTCGACTATGAACGATCGATCCGCAATACCGCGCCCGCGCCACGAATCAGCCGTCCGGGCGATGCGGTTTATATGTTGTACACCGGCGGCACGACCGGCATGCCGAAAGGTGTCATGTATCACAACGGTGAGTTCTGTCGCGGCCTCGCCGCGGGTGGGTTTGCGCTGGCCGGTGTCCCGGCGCCGGAGTCCGTGGCGCAGTTTCCGGATCGGGTGCGTGCGGTCAAAGAAAAAGGCGCGTTGCCGCGCAGTCTCACGGCGTGTCCGCAAATGCACGGTACCGGCATGTGGCTCGGGACACTGTTGCCGATGCTGTGCGGCGGCGCCGTGGTGACGATCTCGAAGCTCGGACTCGATCCCGACCTGGTGTTTTCTGAAGTAGAAAACCACGCGGTTACCGATATCACAATCGTCGGCGATGCGTTCGCGAAACCGATGCTTGGTGCGCTCGATGCGGCGCAGGCGCGGGGTACTCCGTACAACCTCACGTCGCTGAAGCGCATCATTTCGAGCGGTGTGATGTGGAGCTCTGAAACCAAGCAGGGGCTGCTCACGCATCACGACATGATGCTGATGGACACGATGGGATCCACCGAAGGCGGCATGGCGAGCAACGTTTCGACGCGCGGCAACGCCGCGCAGACCGCCAAGTTCCAGTTGAGTGAGGGCGTGCGGGTGTTCACCGATGAAGGCCGTGTCGTGGTGCCCGGTTCCGGTGAAACCGGCAAGATCGGGCTCAGTGGCAGCGTGCCGATCGGCTACTACAAGGATCCAAAAAAGTCCGCCGAAACGTTTCGTGAAATCGACGGTGTCCGCTATAGCTTCCCCGGTGACTACGCCCGCGTCGAAGCCGACGGCACCATCACGTTGCTCGGTCGCGGCAGCATGTGCATCAACAGCGCGGGTGAGAAGGTCTATCCGGAGGAAGTCGAAGAGGTCGTCAAACGCCACGCCGCGGTATACGACTGTCTGGTGGTCGGCGTGCCTGATGACCGATTCGGTGAGCGGGTGGTGGCGGTGGCCTCGTTGCGCGAAGGCGCCGACATCGACGCGACCGCGTTGATTGAATACACCCGCGAACATCTGGCGAGCTTTAAAGCGCCGCGGCATGTGTTGTTGGTCGAGCAGGTTCGGCGCGCGGCAAACGGCAAGGCCGACTACAAGTGGGCGAAAGCCACCGCGCTTGCACAGTTGCAATCGACGTGACGCTGCCAGCCGACGGTCCGCTCGAGGCACCCGCATCCTCGATCTGACGAGCATGATCTCAGGCCCCGTGCCGACGATGCCGCTCGGCGATCAGGGCGCGGGCTGTGCAAAGTGCTCGAACGGACTCAGTGGCTGCATGACAAACGCTGCAAGACCGCAGCCGGCCGTGTGATCAACGCGGCCGATCGTCCCGCGATGACCGACGCTGGGTGAGC